>Ga0247727_10007649_pt1 | contig 20431 bp, 20 predicted proteins | sample WisWelCaveWW1625_FD_202498 | JGI IMG/M metagenome (GOLD analysis project Ga0247727, IMG submission 202498) | Biofilm microbial communities from Wishing Well Cave, Virginia, United States - WW16-25 | ecosystem: Environmental > Aquatic > Deep subsurface > Groundwater > Cave microbial mat | place... | reverse complement strand
GGTTCCCACTGACTGCCTACCCTGCTGGTCGTTATACCGCAAGTTTCGAGCTGGTGGTCCCGGAGACAATGGCGGTGGTGGGCACCGGCAAATCGCAGCCACCGACAGTGTACGCAGAGGCTGCGCCTTCCAGGACGCGTGGGAAGTCCACGCCCGCAAGAACGGCTTCGGCGCAGGACCAGAAGCAGCCGATTCCGTCGCTGAGCGTTCCGCCGCCTCCCGGCGGGGGGGCTCGCATTGTGTACGTGTTCCGATCCGAGCAGCCTGAGGCCGCGGGCAGCTTTGTGGCCGCCACTCTGCAACTGAAGCCGGTCAGGGCCGAGGGAATGACCATCGCCGTGTACACATCGCCCGCTACAGCCGCCACCGCTGACCCATACGGAGAGGCCGCCGCGAGGATTCTGAACCTGTTCTCTGAGCAATTTGGCGCTTTGCCCGAGCCCAAATTGACCATCGTGCAGTTGCCCGCAGGTGGGCCGGCAGCGTTTGCGGCGCCGGGGTTGGCGCTGATCAGCGAACGGCAGTGGCAGGCACCACCCAACGAGCGGTTGCTGGCCCGCCTGGTCGCAGCGCAATGGTGGCAGTTCGGAGTTTCCCCTGCGACGGCGGATGATGCCTGGCTGGCCGACGGCCTGGCCCGCTACAGCGAGATTATCCTGCTGGCGCAAGGCGGTGAAGCGCAGGGCCCGACCGGGAAGGCGCTGGAAGAGTTCGCCATCGGCGCGCTGACCTACGAGGATGCGGCGCCGATTGCACAGGCTTCGCGGCTGGAACTCTACGGCAAAGAATACCGCTCCATCGTGGCCAACAAAGGCGCGCTGGTGTTCCATATGCTGCGCGCCCGGCTCGGCGAAGCGGCCTTCCGGGAACTCCTGAGGAATTATCATGCCGGCTTCACCGGAAAAACAGCACGCATTGATGATTTCCGGAAGCTGGCCCTGGCCGCGGCGCAGAAAGTGGCGGCCAGCGCACCCCCCGCGGCTGGAGAGCCTGCGGCCTCGCCACCCGACGCCAACCTGACGCCCTTCTTCATCCAGTGGGTGAGTTCCACGGGTATCCCGGAGTTCAAGCTGGAATACACCGTGTTCCGAACGCAGAAGGGCTTCAAGACCATCGGCAAGGTGAAGCAAGACCTGGACACGTTCCGGATGCCCGTGGCGGTGAGGATCGAAACGCTGGGCAACCCGGAATTCAAAACCATCGACGTCGTGGGAACAGAAACCAGCTTCGTGATGGAGACCTTCGGGCGGCCGAAACCCGCGGGGATTGTGCTGGACCCGGAAAATCACGTGCTCAAGTCCAGCCCGCAGCTCCGCGTGCGGGCAGCCATCGGGCGGGGTGAAGAGCTGGCCGAGGAAGGGATGTTCTTTGAGGCTACGCAGCAGTACCAGGCGGCTCTGGAAGTGCAGAAAAATAACTCACTGGCGCATTTCCGCCTGGGCGAGGCCGCCTTCTATCAGAAAAACTACCAGTCGGCAGCCAACGCCTTCCGCGATGCTTTGGTCGGCGACCTGTCGCTGTCCTACAAGTGGGTCGAGGTGTGGAGTCACATCTACCTGGGAAAGATTTTTGACCTGAGCGGGCAGCGCGAACGGGCCATCCGCGAATACGGCAGGGCAAAGGAAATCTCCGACGACACCGGCGGCGCGCAAGCCGAGGCCGACAAATACCTGTCGCAGCCGTATCAGGAAACACCCGCGAAACCCTGAGCCGTCGCCCCGGCGGTCTAAAGGGGCTGAAGGCCCGTCAATCGCGGATCGGCCACGCCCTTGTGCTGGACCAGCACCGAAAACGTCTCGCCCATTCCTTCCGGATAAATCAGGGTCTTCAGTTGCAGGCGCGACTTCAGGCGCACTGTTTCGCTTTCCCCGGGCTCGCACAGGTCTGCAAAATCATTCCCCCGTCCGAGCGCCAGCAGAAATCCGGCCTGTGAGACCATGCCGGTTTTTTCAAGTCCGGCGCGAGCGCCGGCCTCTTCGAGCGCGGTGAAGTCCACGTGCGCGGTCAGATCCTGCTGGCCCGGAGCGGCATAGAAGTTTTCCTCCGCGCGGTGGTCGCGATACGCCAGCAGCGTGCCGCGGAAATGATGCTGGTTGTAAAGCTGGCGGGCCGGATGGCCGTAGTCAATCGTCAACACGAAGCCGCGCTGCAGGCTGCGTCCGATTTCGCCCATCCAGTCGCCCGCCGCCGGCGACACTTCCACCTGCTGGCCTTCTTCCAGGGCGATCCCCTCCCTCGCAAAGTATTCGGAGATGGCCGGGTCCTCCGGCGGGCCCACGTGGTCTGCAAAACCGGCCGGGCCTGACGTGACGTGGAGCTCGCGCAACTGCCCCTGCATGCAGATGAGGCGGCGAACAGGAAGGGCATCGAAGAACTCATTGCTGAAAACGCAACCGGCGGGGATCTGCGGGGGAAGCACGTCCACGGAAAACAGCCGCTCCGAGGCGAGCGACGCGGCGTGGCGCTGCTCCAGCGCGCGCCGGCGCACGGCGGACTGCTCCACAGCGACGTAGCGCAGCGCCGCACTAAAGTCGGGTAGCGCGCGCGCGGTGAAGTCCAGGATTTGCGCGGCCAGGGCCCCTGTGGCGGCGCCGAGCTCCGCGGCAAGAAACGGCCGGGGCCGTCCGAGAATCTCCCACATTTCGGCAAGCTGCCGCGCCAGAAGGCGTCCGAAGACGGGGTGGACGTCTACGCTGGTGTAGTAGTCGCGGATGCGGTGCGCAGCCGCAGGCGAATTGTAATATCCATGCTGCGGATGATAGAGGCACTCGGCCATATAGCTGGCGAAGGGCAGCGACCCACCTTCGCGGATTCGCGCGGCCAGCAGCTCGGCCAGAGGCGTGCCAGCGAGACGCGGCTGCATCACTCCACCCGTTGCGGGTTGTCGGTGAACATCTCGATGACAAAGTCGTGCAGGCAGTCGTAGAGCTGCTTCTGAAACATCCAGGTGAACTGGGGGTGGTCAATCTCGCGGCTGCGGAGGGTGCAGGAATAGCTGTGCAACTCGATGCCGGGCTGCTTGAATCGGATCAGCAGCTCGACGTCGTCCCCGGCGGCCCGGGCGTCGAAGGTAAAGAGCGGATGCGAATAGCGGCCGCACTCGGCCAGGACTTTTTCGAGGCGCGTGCTCATTCTTTTTCCGCTGAGGCCGCCTCGCGCGCCAGTCCCACTGCGGGCAGCCATTCGCGCAGGCGGCGCTCGATTTCTTCGCAGATCGTGCGGAACATTGCCAACTCTCGCACCGGGTCGCCCCCGGTCAGGTCCGGGTCCGGCAGGCCCCAGTGCATCCGCGCGCGCCGCGCAGGGAAGGCCGGACATTCTTGCGCGGCGGAGTCGCACAACGTAATCACGTAATCGAATTCGCCTCGAAGGTGGTCCACGTGCTTGGGCCGCTGGGCGGAGGCGTCAATTCCCCTGGCGCGGAGCATCTCGACGGCCAGGGGGTGGATGCCCTTGGGATTCGGCCGGGTGCCCGCGCTGGCCACTTCCACTCCTGTCGCGGCGAGCAGCCGCGCCAGCCCTTCAGCCATCTGGCTGCGCGCGCGGTTTCCTGTGCAGAGGAAAAGAATCCGCGCGCTCACGGAACCTCTCCCGGCAAGCCAGCTTTCGACCGGATTTCTGACCAGACCAATTTGAAAATTTCCAGTGAAGGCGTGTCAAACAGGACGAACTGTACGGTTTCCAGCGACGTGGGCTTCTGGAAGTGGGTCACCACCTCGGCGAGCATAATCTCCGCGCACTCGCGCATGGGGAAACCGGCGATGCCTGTGCCCACGGCAGGGAACGCGATGCTCCTTAACCCGCGCTCCGCGGCGATGCGCAGCGAATGGGCCGTCGAGCTGCGCAAGGCGCGCGCGGTGGTCGCGCCGCCGAGCTGCATACTCGCCGCGTGGATCACGTGCCGCGCTTTGAGTTTCCCTCCCCCCGTGATGGCCGCGCCGCCGACGGGGATACTGCCGACGGCGTTACATTCCTGCTGGATGGATTCCCCGCCCTTCCGTCGAATCGCGCCGGCCACGCCGCCGCCCAGTTGCAGGTCGTTGTTGGCGGCATTGACGATGGCGTCCACTTCCATATCGGTTAGGTCGCCCTGGCGGATCTCGATTTTGTCGGCCAGGCTCATTGGTGGCGCTTCATTTTCGGGGGCCTTGCTCTTGTTCCGGGTATTCGTACACGCCGCGTCCGGATTTGCGTCCCAGTCGCCCGGCCTGCACATACTCTCGCAGCAGCGGGCAGGGTTTGTATTTTTCGCCGAGGGTCTCGTGCAGGTAGTCGAGGATGCTGAGGCGGACGTCGAGGCCCACCAGGTCCACCAGCTCGAAGGGGCCCATGGGGTGATTGAGGCCCAGTTTGAGGGCGGTGTCAATGTCGCGGGCGCTGGCAATCCCGGCTTGCAGCATATAAAACGCTTCGTTGCCGATCATGGCATTGATACGGCTGGTGATGAAGCCGGGCGACTCCTTCACCACCACAGTTTCCTTGCCCATCCGGCGGCCGACTTTGACGGCGGTGGCGATGGTGTCGTCGTTGGAGTCGCGCCCGCGGACGATTTCAATCAGCCGCATCTTGGGGACAGGGTTGAAGAAGTGCATCCCCACGCACTTCTCCGGCCGGCAGGTGATGGCCGCCAGCTCCGTGACGGATAGCGAAGAGGTGTTGCTTGCAAAAATCGAACCAGGCTTGGCGAACTTGTCGAGCAGTGTGAATATCTCGAGCTTGATTTCCATCTCTTCGGGGACCGCTTCGATGACCAGGTCAGCGATGCGGCAGGCGTCTTCGACGCAGGAGGCCGTGGAGAGGCGCGCCAGGGCCTGCTCTTTCTGTTCCGCTGAGACTTTGCCGCGGGCCATGCCCTCGTCGAGCGACTGGCGGATGGATGCCAGCCCCGTCTCGCGCGCCTGCGCGGACATATCTTCGAGGACGGTCTGATAGCCGCCCATCGCCGCGGCGTATGCAATGCCCCGGCCCATTGTGCCGGCGCCGATGACTGCGATGATGTTCACATCCATAGGTGTGTGTCTCGAAGCGGCGGCGTCGCGCCGGCGCCCGAATTCTTTTCTGGCGGAGGCTACCCGCCGCTACAGCCGTGGAAACAGGCGCGCGGCGTTATCGTACAGGATTTTTTGGCGCGCCGTCTCCGCGATGGGCAGCGCCCGGAATTTTTCGATGTTACCGCGCACGTCGGGGACTCCCGGGCCGGGCCAGTCCGTGCCGAACAGCACTTTGTCCGCGATTTCTTCGAGCCGCGGGAAATATTCCAGCAGCTTCTGCGGCGGGATGCCGGAGATGTCCATAAACATATTGCGGTGGCGGCGGACCAGGAAGAAGGCCTCGTCCATCCACAGCGGGCGGCCGCCGTGGGCCAGGATCACCACCAGGTCGGGAAAATCAATGGAGACGTCGTCGGCTAGGATGGGCTGGGCGTGGACATTGCGCGCGCCGGGAAATATCGAAGTGCCGGTGTGGATCATCACCGGCATCCCGTGCGCCTGCGCGCGTTCATAGACCGCGGCCAGCGGGCCGTAGCCGTTGCGGTAGGCGTTGGGTGAAAGGGCCTGGTGCGAGGGGTGAATTTTCAGCCCGCGGATGCCCAGCCGCGCCAGGCGGTCCACTTCCGCGCCCGCGTCGCGAACAAATCGCGGATGCACGGAGCCGAACGCCAGCAAGCGCTGCGGGCTGGCCTTGCAGTAGTTCGCAATCCAGTCGTTCACTTCGGCCGTGAACCCCATAATGTCCGGGCTGACGTAGTTGATCAGGCCGGCGCGCTCAATTTCCAGCGAGTCGAGAAAGCGAAGAAATTTTTCCGGGTCGGCGGAATACGCTTGCACCTCCACGAAATCCTTGCGCCCGCGCTGGATGAGCTCGAGCGCCTGCGGCTTGAACATATGCAGCGGCTGGATGTGGATGTGAATGTCAATGATGGGCATGGGTTAGCGAACGTCCACGTTGGCTTCGGGTGAAAGCAAAAGGGTGCCCTTCGCCAGGGGGGCCACATAGCGGATGATTCGTCCTTTGCGGCGGTTTCCGCGGCGGTCAACACAATTGAATTCAACATCGAAATCTACTTGGGCAACCGTCCCCTTTTGCAACTCTGTTCGCAACTCCCCAAACCTCTCCTCAAACTTCCTTTGGGCCTCGGGATCCACCTCGCCAAGCCAGTCTTTGTCAAAAGCAAGCACGTAAATGGAAAAAAACTGCTTCTGCAGGCTGGTGTGCATGCGCCTCACATATGGGTCAATACTCCTAATGAGTTTGGCCGTCTTCGCAACAAATATGACCGACACGCGAAGGTAGGCCCTCTGAAAATCCAACGGGACACCAGGGCCGGGGCGCGTGCTGCTCAGTGGGTGGAGGAAATCAACAAAAGCCTCAATTTCCCCAGCCATGAAGGGGCGCGGAGCCATGCCATAAACGCGCCTCGCAAAGTCCCCAAGCTCTACAAGAAGTATTCTCGTGAAAAGGCCACGCTCGTCGATTCCTAATACCTGGTGACTTCTCATTCGGACTCGGTCGGACGCCTCAGTTCCTGACCTGTACTCGTTTGCAAGAAACCAGTCCAAGACGGCTTTGTTCCCGATCTGCGAGAGGAGGATTCTTGTTACGTTTAGATCGATGGCCGCCTGAAGTGGTGGCTCAACGGAGTGTCGGATGCCTTGGAGTGTAGTCCTCTTAACAACAGCTGTGGCCAGAATGGCTATGTTTCTTTCCTGCTGGTCGATTGGGTTTAGGCGCACAAGGAATTCACCCTCTTTGATATCCGAGGCTGTACCGGCCCCAGCTTCTGCCCAGACTATCTCGACGGCGCGAGGCAGAATCTCCTTCCCAAAGTGGACTTTTCTTCGTCCGAGGTTTAGCTGGGCCATTATGTCATGTGAGATGTACTTCTTTTCGGCGTCAACTTTGCCCGTGACGGCAAAGACGATCCTATAGAAACGGGCTCTTAGCTGGTCGGTTCTATCTTGATCCAAAAGGACAATCAAAAACAGTATTGAAATGAGAACAACGAGGCCCCACGCCCCAAAGTCTCTAATGAACTCGGCAAGCTTGAGGAGAACATTCATTCTGCAGGCTACTTTCCAATTTCAGCCAAGGCAGCCAAACAAGCATCCTTGACGCATGCAAACATCAATTTGCCATTGTGTCTTGTTACTGCGCGGAAGGTATCGATTGTAATTGGGTCCCCGCAGATATGGCAACGAATCTTCCTCTTGCCCAAGTCCTCCAGGAGCCCAAGCCCCTCGAACAGAGCCCGAACGTCGTCTTGATGAACCGCCTGAAATACCTCACGCAAGGCAAACCTCCTTAGAGAGTGCCGGGCTTCGAACTACGCCAAGCAGCCTCCAGCGCGCGGCGGGTGAAGACTTTCACCATTTCTCGACGATAGACGGGCGTAGAGGCCGAAGTGGTCAGCGGCTTGCCGGTCTGGATGGCGCGGTGGGCCACGCGCTCCGCCAGCTCGACCGACCACTCCTGCCCGGCGAGCCAGCCAGTGGCTTCGCCCACGAGCAGTGGCGCGGGGTTGACGCCGGTCAGCGCCACGCGTGCATCGCGGCAGATGCCGGCGGAGTCCACGTTCAAAGCCACAGCCACTCCTGCCAGCGGATAGTCAATGGAATTGCGGATGCGCAACTTCTGATAGACGCCGCGGCGCCCGGCCATCCGCGCAGGCACGCGGACGCGGGTCAGCAATTCGTCGCGGCCCAGTGCGATGCGGTCCATCCCGTTGTTCTTGTAGAACTGCGAGAGAGGCAGGCGGTGCGTCCCCCGCGGGCCGGCGATTTCCAGCTCTGCATCGAGCGTGAGCAACGCAGCAGCCGAATCTCCGGACCACACAGCCCAGCAGCGGTCGCCACCGGGGGCCACGTGGCAGAGCGTGTCGGGGTAGGCGGCGTGGGGGTTGGGCATCGGCAGCTTGATGCATCCGCCCAGCGACTTGCGCCAGAACAGTGACTGGTTGTACCACAGACACCGTGTTTCCAGACACAGGTTGCCGCCCAGCGTCCCCATATTGCGCTGCAACGGACCAGCGATGGTCGCGACGGCGCTCGCCAGCACCGGAAATTTTTCGCGTACCAGTGGCGAACTGTGGATGGCAGTCAGCGTGACCAGCGCTCCGATGCGCAGTCCCTCCGATTCAGACCATTCGATGGCGGCCAGCTCGCGCAGGCCCTTGATGTCCACGAGCACGCGCGGGGAAAATAGGCGCATCTGGAGATTGGGGATGGCGTCGGTGCCGCCGGCGACAACCATAGCCTCCGGGCCTTGCGCGGCGAGCACGCGCAGGGCGTCGGCGACTGTGCGCGGGCGCTCCACGCGGGAAGTCGGCATGGTCATGGGCGGCCTCCTTTGCCGCCCGCAGGCGTTGCCATCTGTTTTTCCTTTTCGCGAATGGCTGCGAGAACTTTTTCCGGCGTGATGGGCAGCGAGTTGATACGCACCCCAATGGCGTCGTAGATGGCGTTGGCGATGGCCGGGATGGTGGCAGCCAGCGAGCCTTCCCCGGCTTCCTTCGCGCCAAACGGGCCTTCGGGGTCCATGCTTTCGACGATGATGCATTCGATGGGCGGAGTCTCCAGCGTGGTGGGCATCCGATATTCCAGCAGGCTGGGGTTCATTAGGCGGCCGTCGTGCCAGACCATCTCTTCCTGCAGCGCCTGACCCATGCCCATATAGACGGAGCCGATGACCTGGCCATCGACGCAGATGGGGTTCAGCGCGCGCCCGCAATCGTGCGCAGCGACGATGCGGTCCACCGTGACATGCCCGGTTTCTCGGTCCACGGTGACTTCGGCCACCTGCGCGCTGTAGCTGTAGGATGGCGACGGCCCCACGCCCGCGCCTTTGTGCTTGCCGCCGCGGGCCTCTTCGGGCGGCGCGTAGGTGCCCTTGGCCACCAGAGCGCCGCGGAACTCCAGCGCGGCGGCGATGGCGTCGTCGAATGTGATTTTCAGGCGCGAGTCGTCCAGCGTGATGACCCAGGATTCGCGCAGGTCGAGCGTTTCCACGGGGACCTTGTACTTCTGCGCCACGCCTTCGAGGATTTGCGTGCGCAGGTTGCGCGCGGCGTCCAGGCACGCGTTCCCGGCCATAAACGTCACCCGGCTGGAATAGCTGCCCAGGTCGATGGGTGTCAGGTCCGTATCCGCCGCAATCAGCTTGATGCGCGCGGGGGCAACGCCGAGGACTTCCGCCACAATCTGCACCTGCATCGTGTCCGAGCCTTGTCCGATTTCCGACGCGCCGCTGTACACGGTGATGGCGGCGTCGCGGTCCACCTTGATGTGCACGGTGGTGTGCGGCATGTTCGAACGGATGATGGGGTTGGCGGCGCCGCTGACGTAGTGACTGCAAGCCAGTCCCATTCCCTTCCCCGGGGGCAGCTTCCCGCGCTTGTCGTTCCAGCCCGAGCGCTCCACCACTTTTTCGACGCATTCGGGCAGCCCATAGCTGGTCACGCGCAGGCCGTTCACGGTGATGCACGGCGCGGGAAGCATATTGCAGCGGCGGACGTCGGCGGGGTCGAGGCCGGCGGCGCAGGCCAGCTCGTCCAGCAGCGCTTCAAACGCAAAGCGCACATTCACTGTGCCGTGCCCGCGCATCGCTCCGCAGGCCGGCTTGTTGGTCAGGACGCGGAAGCCGTCGTACCGCAAGGCCGGAATGTCATAGATGGCGCCGAGCAGCGCCCCGGAATAGAGCACGGTCACCGGCCCGTAGCCGCAGTAAGCGCCGCCATCCTGGATTACGCGCGCGGCCACAGCGCTGATTTTTCCTGCGCGGGTGATTCCCGTCTTCAGCTCGACGATGGTGATAGGCCGGCCGCGATGGGCAAAGAAGACTTCTTCTCGCGTGTAGGTGATTTTCACCGGCCGGCGCGATTTTCTGGCCAGCACGGCGGCGGCCACCTCCAGCGGTATGATCTCGCTCTTGCCGCCAAACCCGCCGCCCACCAGCGGCTTGATCACCCGGATCTGGCTCATCGGCATTTCGCACACTTCCGAGAGGGTGCGGTGGAGGTAGTAGGGCACCTGCGTTGAGGAGTGGACGGTCAGCCGTGCGTCGGGCGCCCAGATGGCCAGCGTGGAGTGAGGCTCCATCGCACCGTGGTTGATCTCCCCGGCAAAGTAGCGTTGCTCGCGCACGAAATCGGCCCCGGCGAATCCGCCGTCCACGTCGCCAAAGACGTGGTGATACTCCTTCTCGATGTTGCGGGCGCGGTCCGCATGGATCCACTCGCCTTCGGCCTGCATGGATTTTTCGGCGTCGAACCACGCCGGCAACGCTTCGTAATCCACGCGGATCAGCTCCAGGGCCTGTTCGGCGATTTCCGGACTGGTGGCGGCAACAGCGGCCACGTTGTCGCCGATGTAGCGCGCCTTGTCTACGGCGAAGACGCATTCGTCGTGGCCAATGGGCAGGATGCCGTAGGGCCGGGGCGCGTCCTTGCCGGTGACGACGGCTTTCACGCCCGGCAAGGCCTCTGCCGCGGATGTGTCAATCGCGCGGATGCGGGCGTGAGGATAGGGCGAGTGCAGGATGCGCCCGCACAGCATCCCCGGGACGGCCAGGTCGTCGGCATACAGACCGAGGCCGGTCACCTTGCCCGGCGAGTCGGTCATCGCCAGCGGCTTTCCGATGATGGAGTGCCCGGCCATCTTCAGCGGCCTCCCGCGGCGGCTGTGCCTGCCGTTTCCACCGGCGCGGCGCCACCCTGCGTGCGCTCGATGGCCAGCTTCACTGCCTCGTAAATCTGCATGTAGCCCGTGCACCGGCACAGGTTGCTGGAAAGGGCCTCGCGAATTTCGTCAAGTGACGGATCCGGGTTGCGGTCCAGCAGGGCCTTGGCGGAAATGAGAAAACCGGGAGAACAGAAGCCGCACTGTGAGCCGCCGGCGTCGGCCCAGCCGCTCTGGACAGGATGCAATTCGCCGGGCGCGCCGATTCCTTCGACCGTGGTAATCGAGCAATCCTGATAACTGACCGCCAGCGCCACGCACGCCAGCATGGGGACGCCGTCCACCAGCACGGCGCAGGCCCCGCAACTCGAGTCGTCACACCCGCGCTTGGAGCCGGTCAGGCCGAGGTCTTCGCGCAGCACATCGAGCAGGAGCTTGTGCGGCGGAATGGCCACCTCCCGCGATTCCCCGTTCACAGTAAGAGTGATGAGTTCCTTGTTCATCAGAAATGGTCAGTTCTCAGTCATCCCTGGTCTGTCATCACTAATCAGTAGCGCGGGACGCTGGTATCAATCTCCCGCGACCATCGCTCGATGCCCCCGGCCATCGAGCGCGCGCCCTCCACGCCCTGCCCGCGCAACCAGGCCACCACGTCCAGGCTGCGGCGGCCGTGATGGCAATAGACGACCACATCCTTTGCGGCGTCCAGCTCCGGAAGGTGTGCGGGAATCGTGCCCATGGGGATGAGCTGCGCGCCTTCGATGCGGCAGGTCTGGAATTCCCACGGCTCCCGGCAATCCACCAGCAGAAAGTCATCCAAGCGGTCGAACATCTGCCGGACTTCGAGAGGCGTGATTTCGAGGATGTCCATTTCAGTAACCGAAATCCGCGGCGGCGGAAAACGCGTGATTCTTTACACCCAGAGCCTCGGCGCGGCAGGCGCCGAGTAAATCCAGATAGGCGCGGCGGGAGGGCGCGCGGATCACCCAGCGCTCCAGCCAATTTTCAAAATCGTCTTGTGCGCGGGACTGTTCGTGGTACTGCTCGAAATAGGCGTGGTCGCGGCCGTAGCAGCCCTGGACTGGCGAAGGGTGCGCGCCCCAGGGCTCGTGCACCACGGCGGCCACTAGGAAGCCCGGGATCAGCGTGCGGTTGGGGTCGGAGGAGATCACCTCCGGCTCCACAATTTCCTCGGCCACGACGATCACCTTACGGGCGGCGCGGGCCGCGTCCACGGCCACGCCCAGGCTGCCCCAGATGTGCGCATTGCCGTGGCGATCGGCGCGCTGCACGTGCAGGAGGGCCACGTCCGGGCGGAGCGCGCGTACCGCGACCAGCTTTTCCTCGCTAACCGGCGAGTCGAACTCGCGCAGGTTGCCATTCCGCAGCAGGACGTCGCTCCCCAGCGTCGAATAGGTGGGCAGAAAGGGTACCCCCAGGGCCGCCGCATGGAGGGCCAGTGCCATCGTGAAGTTCGAATAATCCACGGTCTGGATGTGGCGCGGCTTGCCGTGCTCCACCGCCCGCCGGAAGCAGTACCCTACCCCCGCGGAGACGTTGCCCACCCAGGCGGCAAAGACGCGGCTGACGCAGGCCGCGCCGATGAGCTGGTCGAAGAGGATGTCCGATATGGGCGCCACCACCGTCAGGTCGCGCTTGCCCTGACGGATGATCTCGTGGCCCGCGGCGAACGGGATCATCTGCTCCATCTGCGCACCGAGCAGGATCATCTGCCCGGAGGTGATGTGCTGCGCCACGGCGTCGGCCATGGAGACGAGTTTGCCTGTCGAGTTCATCGTCCGTGCCACACCGGTGCACGTTTTTCGAGGTACGCGCGGATGCCCTCGTTGGCGTCGTGCGTCAGCAGCAGGTCCTTGAGGTAAATCTGTTCCACCTCATAGAGGGCTTTTTCGAAATCCATCCCTGCGCGCTGCCACAGGGTCTTGCGGGTCAGTCGCAAGACGGCGCGGCTCGAGGTGCGCAGCTCGCTGAGCAGCGCGCCGACTTCGGCGTCGAGCTGGCCTTCGGGCGCAAGCCGCGTGATGAGTCCCATTTCCCTGGCCTGCTGCGCCGTGACGGGCCGCCCGGTGAGGATCAGTTCGGACGCCGCGCGATGGCCCACAAGACACGGCAGCGTGATCATCGCAACCGGGGGAAAGCAGCCGAGGCGGATTTCCGGCTGCCCGAACTCGGCGGATTCTTCGGCCACAACAAAATCGCAGAAGGTGGCCAGCTCACAGCCGCCCCCGAGGCAATAGCCGTGCACAGCGGCGATGGTGATGCACTCCGCGCGCCAAAGCTGGCGGAAGACGCCGTGAAAGGCGTTCAGCATCTCTTCGACGCGGCCGGGGACGTGGTCGGCTACCTCCACCCCGGCCGAAAAGCCCTTTTCGCCGGCGCCCTGAAAGACCACGACGTCGCACGAAGGCGCGAATTTGTGCACTGCGCTGCCCAGCTCGTGGAGCATCGGAATATTCATCACGTTGAGCGGCGGGCGGTCCAGCGTGATCCACGCGGTGCGGCCGTCCTGGCGGACGTGGACGCTTTCGAGAACTTTCTTTGGCTCGGTCATTGACGCCTCAACGCTGAAACCATTCCTTCACTTCGTCCAAAACCCCTTCGGGTCCAGCTCCCGCATTACGGCCAGCTCCTGGGTGGTGGGTGCGGGCGTCTCCGCCAGGTTTTGGGAAACGTGCAGCGTCCAGCCAGTGGCAGAAACTACTTCTTCAACTTTGATGCCGGGATGCACGGTGTCCAGGTACGCCTTGCCGTCTTCCCCAAATCGCAGCACGCCCATCGTGGTGATGATGGCCGACGGCCCGGAGCGCTGCGGGAGTCCCTGCGTCCGCCGCCAATGGTTCCCCGAACCGTAGCCCGGCGAAGTGACGTGGCCGACGTGCTCGACCAGACGCGCCGGGTCGTGTTCCAGCAGAACCACCGTGCGCTGCGCCAGGCAAGCGATATCACAGGCGCCGCCGGAACCCGGCAAACGCACAGGCTGGGCGTCACGATGGCCCCACGTGGAGTTCAAGTTGCCGAAGCGGTCCGCTTCCGCCGCCCCCAGAAAACCCAGGTGCACGCGGCCCTGCTGGAGCAGGGACATCACCTCGAGCATCTGCCCGCAAAATGCCGCGCCGCGGAGGTTGGGCGGGTCGGCCATCGTATAGAGCGGCTCCGGCGCCGGCGTGTCGCGGATGACGCCATTCTCATAAAGCCCGACCGCCGCGGGGGCGTGGGTCCTGCGGGCTACCAGAAACCCAAGCATCGGCAGGCGCATCCCGACGAACACCAGCTCGGCGTCGCGCACTTCGCGGGCGGCGGCGGCGACCATCAGCTCGCGCAGCGTGTAGCCGCGGGCAACCATCCCGGCTTTGGCCGATGTGCTCAATCGAAACAATTCCTGGCCGGCCGGAGGGCCGGAGCTAGATGGCCGGGGCCTGGACCTTCGGCGCAATCCATTTCGGCTCGTTGGCTTGTATGTCCATAATCAAATTGATGTCGGCCGGCTGCGGGAGCGCCTGTTTCACGTGCTCGCCGTAGTCTTCCGGAGAGAGCATCTCGCCGGTGACGCTGTACGGTAGATTGGCGTATTCGCCGATGTGCCGGTTGAATTTCATGTCCGGTACGTAGAGCTTCTCCTGTCCCTCCGGCACGTTCTTGTTGATCTGCTCGATTAACTGGAGACACTCCTGCTGATAGAGCTCGCGGTTGTGCTCGTTCATCCGGCCGAGGTCGGCCTCGGCCCTGGCCTGGGGCTCGTCGTAGCGGCCCTTCAGTCCCCACACGTAAAACCAGTGCGCGGAGCTGGAGTGGTCCACGCCGAAGAGGTCGTAGCTGACGGGAATCCACTTGTTGATGAATTTCTGGACAATGCTCAGCGGCATCACTCCGGCCTTGACGATTCGCTTGATGCCGTCGTGGCCCGTTCCCAGGTGGAAAGACTCCTCCTTGAGCATCGGGATCATGGACTGCGCCAGTGGCTCGAATCCCGAATAGCTGAGCATGGTCAGCTGGAACTTGCCGTCGCGGTCCACGAAATCGGTGTAGGTGAAAAAGTCCAGCCAGTGGTTCACGTCCTGGTTGAACGCGCCCAGCAGGCGCTTCTGGTCGAAAGCGCGGCGCTCCAGCATTTTCTGCGCCTCCACGCGGCCCCCGTAACCGAAGTGATGCATCAGCAGATGGCACATCTGCCAGCCGTGGCGCATCTCTTCGGTAACTACGCGGCATAGCGAAGCGCGGTCGTGCTCGGAGGGCGAATTCAGGAACAGGCGGCGCTGCTGCTCGACGGAGGCGAACTCCGTGTCGCCCTGGTAGACAATCAAGTTCATCAGGGCGTCGCGCATCCGCTGGTCCGGGATTTCCAGCAAGCGGCGCCATTTGGGCTGGCCCTTGTAGGCGCCGAACTCAATTTCGCCGGAACGCGTGGGGCCGAACTTGGCCTCAAATTTGTAATTGGCGATTTCGGGGTAATCCACCCCGATGTCTTTGCGCCAGGAACCGAACAGGTCCACCCAGTCGTCAAACGTCGATATACGCGCTGCCGGCATCTTGATCCCCTCGTTTGGAAAGGCGGGCTGGGCGGGAAGGAGCGTCATTCGCCCCGTCCGCCCGCCGGCCTGTTAGCGTCCTTTAAACACAGCCTTGCGTTTCTCGAGAAACGCGCTCAGTCCTTCGGCGGCGTCCTCCGAATTGAAACACTTCACCTGCTCCTCAATCTCGATGTCCAGTGCCCGAGCCAGCTCGTCCACCGATGCGCCCAGGACGCGCTGTTTGATGGCCCGGGCAGCCAGCGGCGGCGCTGCGGCCAGCCGCGCCGCGGTGGCGCGGATTTCGCCCTCGAACTCGGCCTCGGAAACCACGCGGTTGACGATGCCGATGCGCGCCGCTTCGGCGGCGGAAATCATCTCCCCGGTATAGAACAGCTCGGCGGCGTGGCTCGTCCCGGCCACGCGGGGCAGAAAGTACGTGGCGCCGAAGTCCGGGAACAGACCGACCTTGGCAAAATTCATCCCGAAGGAGGCTGTGTCAACGGCGATGCGCAGATCGCAGGCCAGTGCCAGGCTCATTCCCGCCCCGGCGGCTGGGCCGTTCACCGCAGCCAAAACAGGCTGGGGCATTCGGAATATCGCCAGGGTGATTTCCTTGCCCGCACGCAACAGCGACTCCAGCTCGTGAGCCGCTTTTCGGACCCGCGCGTCGCGGAGCTGGGCCACGTCGCCCCCGGCGCAGAAGGCGCGTCCGGCGCCGGTGATTACGACGGCGCGGACGGAATCATCCGCAGCCACGCGCTCCAGCGCGGCCAGCAGGGCGCGCCCCAGCTCCACATGCAGCGCATTCAGCCGGTCGGGGCGGTTCAGCGTGAGGACGGCGACGCCGCCATCGCGCGACTCCAGGACCAGTGACCCGGCCGCGCCGGGTTGTGTTCTGCTAGCCATCTTTCATCCTCTTCAAGAATGTGCCCAATTGCTTGAAGTACTTTTTCTTCACCGCCGGAGTTATGCCGGCGTTCTGCGCGCTGGTCGAGGGCAGAACGAAAACCCGCGCGCCGTACAGGCGCTCGGCTTGCAGGCCGAGCTTGCAGGTGCCTCCGGCAAAGCGCTCGTACACCAGCTTGCCGTTGAAGGCAATCAGCCGCGGCGCCAGTTCCTCCAGCTTGCGGGCCAGCAGGACGCGGCCTTCCGCGAACTCTTGCCGCTCAATCTCTTCAATGCCGCGCGTGGGACGCTTGACTAGGTCGGTCAACCCGATGCCGAACTCGATCAGCCGCTTGTCATCGCCGTGCTCGATGGGCTCCGGGATGATGCCGCCATAGTAGAGCAGCGGCCAGAATTGGTTGCCGCGGCCTGCGTAGTAGTGGCCGACGCGAGCGGAACGCTCACTGGGGTTGCAGCCCACAATCACCAGCTTCATTCCGTGCCGAAGATAATCGGGCAACGTGCGCATTTCGTCCGGGCCTCCGGTGCCTGCGCTGTCTGGTTCCTAATCCTTCAAATTCACCCACACGCTTTTGACCTGCGTGTAATGGTCCATCGCATGCATACTCAGCTCGCGGCCGTAGCCGCTCATCTTGTATCCGCCGAACGCCGCCGCCGGATCGTAGTTGTTATAGGTATTGATCCAGACTGTGCCCGCTTGCAGCCGCCGCGCCACGCGGTGCGCTTTGCCGATGTCGCGGGTCCACACGGCCGCGGCCAGCCCGTAGGGACTGTTGTTGGCCTCGCGGACCGCTTCTTCGACGTCGCCGAACTCGATGGCCGCCAGCACGGGACCGAAAATTTCCTCGCGCGCGATGGTCATATCGTTGGTCACGCCGTCGAACACCGTAGGCTGCACGAAATAGCCCTGTCCGTTCCCCACCGACGCGCGTTCGCCTCCCGCCACCAGCTTGGCCCCCTCCGCTTTGCCTTTCTCGATGTAGCCCAGGACCGTGTTCATCTGCCTTTCGCTCACGATGGCCCCGAAGCGCGTCTTCGGGTCCAGCGGGTCGCCGGGCTGGAGCTTCTTGCTGCGGTCGATCAGTTTCTGCATGAAGTCGTCTTTGATTTTCTTGTCCACGAACAGGCGCGAGCCGGCCGCGCAGACTTCGCCTTTGCCATAGAAAATCCCCATGGTCGCGCCCCGCACGGCGCCTTCCAGGTCGGCATCCGCGAACACGATGTTCGGTGATTTGCCGCCCAGCTCGAGTGTGACGCGCTTCAGCGTATCCGCCGAGCTGCGCAGGATCTCCTGGCCGGTGGAGGTCTCGCCGGTGATGGCCACCTTGTCCACCCCGGGATGCTTCACCATCGCCATCCCGATGATCGCGCCCGGACCGGTGACGATATTCACCACTCCGTCCGGCACGCCCGCTTCCTGGCAGAGCTCGCCAAAGCGCAGCGCCGTGAGCGGCGTCCAACTCGCCGGCTTGAGCACCACTGTATTGCCCGCCGCCAGAGCCGGAGCCACCTTCCACGACGCCAGCAGCAACGGGAAATTCCACGGCACGATCGCCGCCACCACGCCGAGCGGTTCGCGCAGCGTGTAGTGCAGGAAATGGCCCTTTACCGGCACCGTTTCGCCGTGAATCTTGGTGGCCCACCCGGCGTAGTAGCGGAACACCTCCGCCACCATGGGCATATCCACGTACCGCGATTCGAAGATGGGCTTGCCGTTGTCGAGCGTTTCCAGCTCGCCCAGCTCCTCGTTGTGCTTGTCAATCAGGTCGCCCAGCTTCCACAGGATGCGCCCGCGGTCAGACGCGGACATCTCTGGCCAGGGCCCGGACTCGAACGCCTTGCGCGCTGCCGCAACAGCGGCATCGGCGTCGCGCTCGTCGCCTTCCGCAATGTGCGTAATGGTTTCGCCTGTCGCCGGGTTGATGGTGGGAAAGGTCTTCCCCGTCGCTGCCTCCATCCACTTCCCGCCGATGAACAGCTTGCCGGGTTTCGGTGTCACTTTTGCCGCGGTGGCCATGGACGAATTATTTCCCCTTGAACGATGCCTGGCGCTTGTCCACGTAGGCGGCAATGCCTTCCTTGGCGTCTTCGCTGGTGAACAACAGTTGCTGCAATTCGCGCTCCAGTGCCAGGGCCTCCGCAAACGGGATCTCCGAGCCGCTGACTACGGCGCGCTTGATGCGCCCCACCGCGCGTGCCGCCTTGTTCGGCGGGCAGAACTGCCGCGCGTAGTTCATCACGTCGTCCCAGAACGTATCGCGGTCGTAGATGTCGTGGATCAGGCCGAACTCCAGCGCCTCTTCGAAGCTGAAGGTGCGCCCGGTGACCATCAGCTCCATCGCGCGGGAGCGGCCGATGACGCGCAACAGCCGCTGCGTCCCGCCCGTGCCGGGCAGGACCCCGAGGTTCACTTCCGGCAGGCCGATCTTGCCCCCTTCTTTTTTGGCCAGGCGGATGTCGCAGGCCAGGGCGATCTCCAGGCCGCCGCCCACGGTGTGGCCGTTCAGCGCCGCGATCACCAGCTTGGGCGTCTGCTCCAGTCGCGACAGTGTCTCATTGGCGTGCAGGCAGAAGTAGTATTTGAACTGCGGGTCCACGCTGTTCAGCATCGGGATGCTGGCCCCGGCGGAAAAGAATTTTTCGCCCGCGCCGCGCAGCACAATCACGTGGGCATTTTCATCCATCCGGGCCTTGAGGATGGCGGAGTCCAGCTGCTGCATCATCTCGTACGTGTAGGTGTTAGCCGGCGGGTCAGACATTTCCAGGATGGCGATGCCGCCTTCCACCCGGTACTGGATCAGCGTCTTGGTTTCCACGGCTGCCTGTGTGGCCATTTCTTCTCTCCTCGCAGAGGCGGCTTTACGCCGCCCGTGCTGATGGTATGTGCCGGGGCCAACCCGCCCGGGCTACGATTGGACTCACGCCGAAGCCAGACGTCGTTGCGACGCGCTGCCGCGGCCGTTGCGCAAACCATCCAGGAAGATCCCGCACATCTCTTCGGCCAGGGAATCCGCGCCGGGGTCGACTCGCGGCTTATGCCAGGTGTAAATCCAGTTCAACATTCCAAACAGACTCATCATGGCCACGCGGGCGTTTCTGCGGCGGAGGCGGCCGCTGGCCTGCAATTCCTCGATGATGCCGCGGCCCAGGGCGTAGTAGCGGCGCTTCAGCTCGGCCACTTCCTTTCCATAGGGACCTTCCAGTTGCTCGTCTTCGTGGGAGAGCACCTTCATCTCCACCGGATGGGAGAGAAAATATTCGAGGTGGTTTTGCACGAAGATCCGCAGTCGCTGTTCGGGGTCGGAGGTTGCCGCCAAACGCCGCTGGAGCGATTCCAAAATGCTCGTAAAGGCATACGATTGAATAAGATAGAGGAGCTGTTGCTTGCTCTGAACGTAGTAGTACAGTCCGGAGAGAGACACCCGGCTCACGCGGCTGATCTCGCGAATCGAGGCTCCTTCGAACCCCTTCTGGCCAAAAATGCGCGCCGCGCAAGCCAGGATGTGCCGGAGCTTGCGGGCAGATTGCGTCGAATTTCCGTTGGCGGCTCTGGACACGGGCCCTGCTATTCCTCGGTCGAACGTTCGTTCGACACTTTACGCAATGGCGCGGCTGGTGTCAAGGGGGGAACCGGGCCCCCGGGGATTCGGCATCCGGCCAAAGTCTATGCTACGCTGGGTTGTATGACTTCCCGGATGTAAGTCTGAGTGGAGGAAGGTTTTCTGCACCCTGCCAGGCGGGTTCGGCATCGAATTCCATGACCCCGCAGCCGCATCTTCGGGAAGACTCTGGCGCCACGGCGGACCCGGACGCGGCGCTGGTGGCCGCGGCGCGCGGCGGGGATTCGGCGGCTTTTAGCGAGCTGGTTCAGCGCTACGACCGGAGGATTTTCCGGCTGGCGCAGCGGGTGACGCAGAACCGCGAAGACGCTGAGGACGCGATGCAGGAGGCTTTCATCAAGGCGTACCAAAAACTCGACACGTTCCGGGGCCAGTCGCGGTTCTACAGCTGGCTGGTGCGGATCGCATTCAACGAAGCGCTGATGAACCTGCGAAAGCGCCGTCCCAACCAGGACTCGCTGGACGAGCCGAAGGAATCGGAAGGCGACCTAATCCCGCAGGAGATCGAAGACTGGGGTCCCACGCCGGAACAAAAATTCGCTCAGACGGAATTGCAGGAAATCCTTTCCACGGCCGTGGGGTCCCTCGACCCAGCCTACCGCGTGGTCTTCCTGCTGCGCGATGAGGAGCAGTTCTCGATCGAGGAGACGGCGGCCATGCTGGGGCTTTCGGTGCCGGCGGTTAAGTCGCGTCTGCTGCAGGC
>Ga0247727_10007648_pt1 | contig 20432 bp, 26 predicted proteins | sample WisWelCaveWW1625_FD_202498 | JGI IMG/M metagenome (GOLD analysis project Ga0247727, IMG submission 202498) | Biofilm microbial communities from Wishing Well Cave, Virginia, United States - WW16-25 | ecosystem: Environmental > Aquatic > Deep subsurface > Groundwater > Cave microbial mat | place... | reverse complement strand
CCGTTGCCGCCAACGTCGGCGAATCTTGGCGGGCGCGCCGGAAGGATTCAACAACGCGGCCATGAAAATATTGGTATCTATGACGGCAATCATTGCGCATTGCGTTGTTGCCGCCGTTCCCGCGATTCTCGAACCAAGCGATCTATTTCTTTTGCTGAAAGGCCGCCCGCGTCATTGACTTGCTTGCGAATGCCGTCGACAATTTCCCAGAAACGCTCAAAATGATTCTCATCATCTAACAAACGCAGAAATTGGACGGCACGCTGAAAAGCGAGATCATCTTTGCCGTGAAAAATTTTTTGCGAAATTTGCTTGAATTCTTGCGCGGATTCAGGCTCGACTTTGATGAGCAACTCGGTCATAAAGACACCTCAAAAACGTTTTACATGTTTCTTAAATTTAAAAAACGGCGACAATTATGGCACGACTACACCAATCGCCCGCATAATCGCTTTTTCTACTTCTCGCATTTGTGCGGCAGTGATTACTCCGCCGAGCGGGCCACGGATCAAAAATATTTTATCCAGCGTGGTGACTAATTCGCATTTGGCCATCGAGGCTTGAGACAAACCGCCGGAACCTGCCGGCAAATAAACGTGAGTCGGGGCTTGGCGCAGCGTGGTTGAGAGCGGAACCACGATGACATCATCGGCGAACTGATTGCGCGAGTCGCCCGAGACGATCAATACCGGACGTTCTTTGGTATCTCCAGGTTGCCCTGGAATTTTCGCCCAGTGGATTTCTCCACGCTTTGGGAATTTCATTAGTCATTCCATCGCTGCATCGCCTGCTCGGAGGCAAACTGCACCCAAGCACGATCTTCGGCGATTTCCTCCAGCGTGAGCGATTTGTAGTAGGCTTCGGTATCGCGATCCAATTCTTGTTGCAGCCAAGCTGCTTCGTACCAGCGCTGTAAAATTTTTTCGATGGCGGCGCTGCGTGAAGATAATCCGGTGTTTTTGGCGACTGCATCAATCGCCATCAAAACATCGTTAGCGAGCCGTATAGTGATCTCGGCATTTAGCGTGTTTTCCATAGCATGTTTCGGGAGTTAAATGTCAATCCTTAAACCGGAAAAACAGCAACGATTATCAATATACAAAACCACATGCTTAAAATCAAGCTATCCATTCTTGCTCGAATTACACCTCGGAATTACACCTTTCGGTGCATGACGCTACACCCGATCGTTTGTTATATTAATCATGTAAGTTGATTTGACTCGAAACTGACGAATGTACTTCATCATAATTTGGAGAAAATAACCATGAAAGATTCAAGAATTCTCAACAAATTTTGCATTGCGGCCACTGCGCTGATTTTGATCACCGCTTGCAGCAAGCACCAAGAGCACGTCGCACAACCCACACCGGTGACGGTGTGGACAGTGGAGAATACGGCGGGCGAAAACGGCCTGCGCTATTCCGCCAACATCAAGCCGGATGTGCAAGTCGATCTGTCGTTCAAAGCCGGCGGCTACATCGACGGGATTTTTCAGATGACCGGCGCGGATGGCCGCCAGCGCAACGTGCAGGAAGGGGATTTTGTCAGAAAGGGAACCGTGCTGGCTCGTGTGCGCGACAATGAATATCGCGATAGAGTCGCCGAGGCGCAGGCGTCGCTCACCAAAGCCAAGTCGGACTTCGATCGCGCCGCCAAGCTGTTCGAGAATCAATCCGTTTCCAAGGCGGATTACGACGCCGCTTACGCCGGATACACCTCAGCACAAGCGCGTTACGATCAAGCGGCGCAAGCCTTGCGAGATTGCGCCCTGCATGCGCCGATGGATGGCTACGGGCTGAAAAGAAATATCGAAGTCGGAACTTTGGCTGCAGCCGGCATGCCTGGATTCGTCATCGCCGATACGCGCGCCGTCAAAGCTGTGTTCGGCGTGCCGGATGTCATGGTCGGGCAAATGAAAATGGGCGACTATCAAACCGTTACAACGGAAGCCATTCCAGGCGTGGAATTTCGCGGGCGTCTCACGCGCATCGCGCCCTCGGCTGATCCGAACAGCCGTGTCTTCGAAGTGGAATGTACGATTCCCAATCCGGACAACCGCCTCAAAGCCGGCATGATCGCCGCCCTGAAAATTGCAACGCAAGCCGCGTCGCCATCAGCTCTGCTGTTGCCATTGAATGCGATCGTGCGTCCGCGCAGCGATCCGAAAGGCTATGCGGTTTTCGTTGTGCAAGAGCAGGACAGCAAGCAAATCGCGCGTGAACGTAAAGTGAGTTTGGGAGATGTGGTTGGCAATGCGATTGCGGTGAATGCAGGCTTGCAAGGCGGGGAAAAAGTGATCGTCAGAGGCGCGACGCTGGTGGTCGATCAACAGGAAGTGCGGATCATCCCGTAAAGGAGCACTGGAGTAATGGAGTTTTGGAGTGATGTAAACCCAACAATCCATTAATCCAACGATCCATCAATCCAATATTCGACTAAATGCACGGAGAAATTATATGGCTCACAAAACCGACAATTGGCTGATCGAGCACACGCATAACACGGCTCGATTCTTCACCGAGAACCGCCACATCTCGTGGATGGTGTTGGCGGCGACGGTGATATGGGGGATTTTTGGGTATTTCAATATGCCGCAACGCAAAGACCCGGACATTCCGGTGCGCGTGGCCGTGGCGATTTGTTCGTGGCCCGGCGTGGCGACCGAAAAAGTCGAGCAGCTCGTCACGCGCAAAATCGAAGAGAAGATGGCCGAGAACATCACGGTCAAGAAAATCGAATCGACCACGCGCGTCGGTGTTTCATTCGTCTATGTCACGTTGCAGGACAACATCGAAGAGACCGGCAAGCAGTTCGACGACATCAAGCTCAAGCTGGATGATTTGCAAAATTCGCTGCCCGACGGCGTTGGGCCGATCAACTTCATCAAAGATTTCGGCAGCACTGCCGCGCTAATGCTCACCGTTGCCAGTCCGAAGATCGGCGAAGTGGAAATCTCGCTGCGCGCCAAAGCCGTGCAACGCGCGCTCGAACAAGCACGCGCGCCACTTTATGCCAACGGCGCCAACGATCGCACGACGATCATCTATTGGTTCCCGCCTTCGGTCGAGCAGGACTTGGCCAAGCGTCGCTTTGAGGCCTTCGTTCGTTTAGCGCAAAACGAAGGCGTCGTTCGCGATCCGCGCCTCATCGAAGGTTCAGGCTTCATCGGTGTCGATGGCATCTCGGATTATGATGACGCGAAGATGCACGCCTACATTCAGCACTACGTCAAAGATCATCTGCGCAGTGCGGAGTTGCATCCAGACGGTTGGCCGCCGGTGGTGATTCGCAACGCGCAGGAGGCCGAAGCGAAATTTGCCGAAGCTGTCGGCGATAAATACACCTATCGCGAGCTGGATGATTTCACCGAGCTGATCAAACGCACGATGCAAACCATTTAAAAGCGAAAAAGAAATCGGCGGCGTCATCGTCGCCGCTTCACCAAACGGCTCGCCGGTTTACTTGCGCGATTTGGTGGAGATCAATCGCGGCTATGACAGCCCGCCGCGCTTTATGAATTTTTACACGTGGCGCGACGAGCAAGCCAACTGGCAGCGTTCCCGCGCCGTCACGCTCACCATTCAAATGCGGCCCGGCGAGCAGATCGGCAAATTCGGCGAAGCCATCGACGAGGCGCTCGCCAATGTCAAGCATCGCTTGCCCGAAGATTTGATTTTCGCCCGCACTTCCGACCAGCCGCTGCAAGTCGCCGAGAACATCGATCTGTTCATGAGCAGCTTGTACGAAGCGATCCTTCTCGTGGTGCTCATCGCGCTCGTCGGTTTTTGGGAATGGCGCTCCGCGGTGCTGATGTCGCTCTCCATTCCGCTGACGCTGGCGATGACGTTCGGCATGATGTACGTGCTCGGCATCGATTTGCAGCAAGTTTCCATCGCCTCGCTGATCATCGCACTCGGCCTGCTCGTCGATGATCCGGTCGTAGCTGGCGATGCCATCAAACGCGATCTCGCCCCGACTTTCCTTACCGAATATAAAAAGGAAAATCGGGGGAGCACAAGCCCATTATCGCCGCGTGGCTCGGGCCGACGAAGCTTGCAACGGCAATTCTGTATGCCACCATTACCAACATCGTCGCCTATCTGTCGTTTCTCATGCTCACCGGCGACATGGGCCGTTTTCTCGCCAGCCTGCCGGTGGTGATGACGTGCTCGCTGGTGTTTCTGGCGCTGGGCGGATTTTTCGCGTCGCAACTGAAGACGCAATTCACCCCCAAAGATCTTTCTTATCTTTCTTATATCGACGTCTGGCTGCCGGAAGATGCGCCGCTCTCGGCAACACGCGAAGTGGCCGACCGCGCTGAAGCCATCACGCGCAGAGTCATCGATGAATACGGCAAAGCACACGCGGAGGAGGGCAAGCCCCTTGACCTTTTGGAATCACTCACAACTTTTGTCGGCGGCGGCGGCCCAAGATTCTGGTTTTCAGTTTCACCGGAGCCGCAACAAACCAACTATGCGCAAATCATCGTGCAACTCAAAGACAAGCACGTGACGCATCATCTCGTTGAGCCGCTGCAAGCCGCGTTTTCAGCCGAAATACCCGGCGCGAGAGCAGACATGCGCCAGCTCGAGACCAGCGCCATCGGCATTCCGGTTGCGATTCGGATTTCCGGCGAAGACATTCCCACGCTGCGCGCCGAAGCCGAAAAAGTGAAAAATATTTTTCGCGCGATTCCGCTTGCCGACCGCGTGCAAGACAATTGGGGCGCGGAAAGCTTCTTGGTGAATTTGGAGATCAATTCCGACCGCGCCAATCTTGTGGGCGTGACGAATTTCGATGTTGCGGTTTCCTCCGCGATGGGGATGAACGGCTATCAGGTCGGTGAATTGCGCGAAGGTGACAAACAAATTCCCGTGATCGCGCGCATGCGCATGGAAGAGCGCAGCCAGCTTGCGGATTTGCAGAATCTTTATGTCTATTCCATTGCGATGATTTTCATGGCGCTGGTCGTGCAATTCAAAAACGCAGTGAAGCCGCTGCTCGTCTTTGCCGCCATTCCCTACGGCATCGTCGGCGCATTAGCGGCGCTGTGGATTATGGGCATGCCCTTCGGCTTTATGGGCTTTCTCGGCATCGCGAGTCTCGTCGTCATCGTCAGCCACGTCATTGTGTTTTTCGATTTCATCGAAGAAGCGCACGAGCGCGGCGAGTCATTGATCGAATCGTTGCTCGACGCTGGCATCATGCGCTTGCGACCGGTGATGATCACCGTCGGCGCCACCGTGTTCGCGCTGTTCCCGCTGGCCTCACACGGCGGCCCATTGTGGGAGCCGCTCTGCTACGCGCAAATCGGCGGCCTCACCGTCGCAACGTTCATCACGCTGCTGCTCGTGCCGGTGCTGTATGCGATCTTTGTGCTGGATTTGAAGATTGTGAAGTGGGAGAAGAAAGGCGAGATGAAGCAAGTTGATTAATCACCCACGTTGAACTGTTCGCTCAAAGAGCTACTTCGGGAACTGGAACTGTGGTTGTGGCCTGATGTGATGATGATATGTCTGTTGATCAGGGCCCCAATCGAAATATAGCCCCACATCACCTTTATGGAGATTCAGCGCATGAGACTCGGTTACTACGAGTCGAATGCCCGCAAGTTCACGGGCTCGGGAATCTCGAACGAGCTTCGCAAACACACGCAGGTAGTACTCTCCAGCGAGAAACTTGAAGTCAGCACCGTCACGGGGTAACAGAAAATGATGATTGCATGCAACGCCTTCAGGGCCGATGAACAGCCCACTACCGCGCACGAGGCGTTCTTCTCCATAGACCCAGACACTGAAGTTCTGCCGCGTCTCCGCACGCTGAATACCAATGTGCATGCTTTCGATCATCTGGCCACGGCGTGAAGTACTGTAAAGCAGTGTCCTCAGAAAGATTTTATTGCGGGCTTCTTTCTCGGGGCCTCCGTCTGGTCCGAAGTAGATGACCGTCGGCTGAGTCATTCGGAGTTTCCCGCGTCGAAAGAATGTGAGCCAAGCCGTCACAATAGAGATGACGAGCGCGATGCAGGAGATTGCAACCGATATCCATTCAACTAATGTCGTCATGCAATAATTATCCGGTTAATTTAATGGCCAAAGAAAAGCTTCTCGAACTCGATAACACAATTTTCGATATACTTGAGCAGCTTTATCCCATGCGGTGTTTGCAGCACTTTCGCCAAAGAAAATGAATACTCAACCGGAACGTGAATTTGATCCGACGAAGTAAGCCATGGATATTCTGGGTTGGGGCCGTCTTTTGCCAAAGCCGGCGCAAGGCGCTCAATCTCGTAAGCAATGGGAAGAAGCCGGTTGATTTGCGCTCGTAATTGGGGCTTTGTCATTCCCAAGTTCAAAGGCAAACGATGATTATTGCCGACGATTCGCATAAACTTTACGAGGGCGGAATGAGTATGCGTGATTTCTTCCAACGCCGTCTCGCCGCCGACTAACAACGCCTTGCCCAGTTTCTCCGTGGCCATTTGCAAAAAGTGCAGGCGATGGCACGCCGGCCACATCTGCTCGTGAGTTCTTTGATAAGCTTCCCAATCAGAGCGCGCCTGCTTGAGAAATGCGATTTGCCAATCTCGACGGTCTATCATACGGCAACCATTTCACGAGAGAATATTTTATGATTAACCAAGCTCCATCCCTCAGGCAAGCGAATTTCGTTCCGCAGAACCTTTTGCCATTCTTCCGGCGTGACCTCGGCAATGACCAAAGGGTAAGGCACTTCGTCCGAGGGTGGAAAAGAAAACGACTGCACAACTCCCGTCGCAAAGGTGTCGGGGTTGATTTCAAGCAGGCGAATTTTAGGCGTGGCGTCGGATTTGAACCATATCACTTCTTCGAGGCTTTCATCAAGCTCGAAATGCTCATGGATCAATTTTTCAACAACGCTTTCCAGATGATGATTTTGGGACATGACGGCCTCATGCGATTATCATAAACAAGTTGCTGTGAATTAATCGACCGCTGCATCAATATAAGCAATTCGCTTTTCAAAATCAATTATGAAATCCTCAAGAATAGTGATCATCGGCGGCGGATTTGCTGGCGTCAAGTGTGCAAAAACCTTGCGTCGAAGGCTCCCGCGTGACCAGTATGAGATCGTGATCTTCAATCGCGAAAATCACATGGTGTTTCATCCCCTGTTGGCCGGGGTTGCCGGCGCTTCCGTCAATCCCGAGGCCGTTGCCGCGCCGCTTCGGCAGATGCTGCCGCACGTGAGCTGTCGCATCGAGGCGGTGCAGAGAATCGATCTCGACCACAATTACGTCGAGTACGAAAGCCACGACGGCCAGAGGCGTCAAATGTCGTATGATTATGTCGTCATTGCCTGCGGCGGCGCGGTCAATCTCGCGGTGGTTCCCGGCATGGCGGACCACGCCTTTTTATTTCCGTGAGAGTTCATTTCCGTGAGCCAGAAAGTTTTTGCTTTTTTTGCACCGCGTGGCGCGTTGTCTGCGACAAAGATTTCGCTTGTATGCGCCTCAAGAATAAATTAACTCAAATCTTTGACAAACTGTTCGCGATTTCACCCGACATTCGGTATGCGGCAATTTATCGAGCTAATGAGCTTGAAATTGTGCAGTCAAACGTGTATATTGGGATTCATGCCAAACCTAACACAACTGCTTCAACATAGCGCCATTTATGGTGCGATTCTAAGCGCGCTGATGAGCCTCCTTTTCATCGGCATTGCCTATCTCAATCCCGAAATTTGGCTCAAAGATTATCCACCGGAGATTCAACAAAAATTCGGGCTGATGAGCGAGAAAGCCCAAAAGCAAAGAAAAAGGAGAGTAAATGAACGAGAATCATTATGACCTGGTCGTCATCGGTTCCGGCCCGGCCGGACAGAAAGGTGCAATTGCCGCGGCGAAGCTTGGCAAGCGCGTCGCCGTGATTGACCGCCAGGAAATGATCGGTGGCGTCTCGCTGCATACCGGAACGATTCCGAGCAAAACGCTGCGCGAAGCCGTTCTCTATCTTTCGGGATTTCGCCAACGATCATTTTATGGAAAGGATTACACGCTCAAAGAAAATATTTCCATATCCGACCTCGCTTTCCGAATTGAAACCGTGTTGGAACGTGAATTGGCGGTCGTGCGGGCTCAACTTCATCGCAATGGCATTACGACGATCTATGGCACCGCGCGATTTCTCGATGCGCATACCATTGAAGTCGAAACCATTGAGGGCCCGGTCATTCTCAACTCCGACTACGTGTTGATCGCTTGTGGCACGCGCCCCGCGCATAGCCCAACGATTCCTTTCGACGGCAAGCGCATTATTGATTCCGATCAATTGCGCCAGGTTGAGAAAATTCCTCGCGAAGTCATCGTGGTTGGCGCGGGCGTCATCGGCCTCGAATATGCTTCCATGCTGGCGGCGCTGAACATCCAGGTCACCATCATCGATCAACGCCCGACGGTTCTTGATTTCGTCGATAGCGAGATTATTGAAGCGCTGGGTTATCACATGCGCCAGCAGGGCGCGATCTTCCGTCTCGGCGAAAAAGTCGTCTCAGTAGGAATAGATGAGAAAAAAGATCGTGTGGAAGCCCTGATGGAGAGCGGCAAGAAAATTCATGGCGAGGTTCTGCTTTACACCGTCGGCCGCCAGGCCAATACCGATCTGTTGAATTTGGCCGCGGCGGGAATTGCGGCGGAGGCGCGCGGGCGCATCAGCGTTAACGAACATTATCAAACCAGCGTGCCCCACATTTATGCGGCGGGTGATGTCATTGGCTTTCCTTCGTTGGCAGCTTCTTCAATGGAACAAGGCCGGATCGCCGGAACGCAAATGTTCGGCGCGGTCACCAGGAGCACTTGCGAGTATCTTCCTTACGGCATTTACACGATTCCCGAAATCTCGATGATCGGCAAAACCGAGCAGGAGCTGACCGCCGCCAAAATTCCTTACGAAGTTGGCGTCGCAAAATACGAGGAGCTCGCCAAAGCCCAAATGCTCGGCGACGAAACCGGCCTTTTGAAAATTCTTTTTGATCCACCAAGCCTGAAAGTTCTGGGCGTGCATGCAATGGGCGAGCGCGCCGCGGAGATCATTCACATTGGGCAAGCGGTGATGGCTTTAGGCGGAACGATGGAATACTTCCGCGACACGGTATTCAACTATCCGACATTGGCGGAAGCCTACAAAGTGGCAGCGCTGAACGGGCTGAACAAGCTTTGAATGGAAATTAAATAAGGCGACGAAATCTCCTTGCAGCACGATATGCCAGCACTTATATTGCAAGGGCTGTATTTTCATGGAGGTTCACGTTTTTGCTAGTCACGCAGTGTGTTTCATTAACAAGGAGCAAGCATGTTCAAATCCGATTTGCTGCAAAATAAAATTATTTTAGTGACCGGCGGCGGTTCGGGTCTCGGCCTCTCGATGGCGAAACGCTTCGCCGAGCTCGGCGCGACATTGTTGATTTGCGGGCGCAACCCCGAACGCCTTGCGAGCGGCGCGGCGGAAATCAAACAGGCTGGCAATGGCCGCGACGTTTCTACTTTTTCCTGCGACGTGCGCGATTATCCAGCCGTCGAAAAGATGATGGCCGAAATAATCGAAAAAGTCGGCGTGCCGCATATTCTCGTGAATAATGCCGCAGGAAATTTTCTCGCCGCCACGGAAGAATTATCGGCCGGCGGTTTTGATGCGATCGTCAAGATCGTTCTGTATGGAACTTTTAATTGCACGCAAACGCTCGCGAAGCATTGGATCGCGCAAAAAACTCCCGGCACGGTTTTGAACATCGTCACCACTTATGCGGAAAATGGCTCGGCGTTCGTCGTGCCGTCGGCATGCGCCAAAGCCGGCGTGCTGGCGATGACGCGCTCGCTCGCGGTGGAATGGGGCGTTTATGGCATTCGTCTCAATGCCATCGCGCCCGGACCGTTTCCAACCGAGGGCGCGTGGAAAAGATTGTTTCCCAGCGCGGAGTTTGGCGAACAATACAAGAAACGCGTTCCACTTGGCCGTTTTGGCGAGCACGGTGAATTAGCGAATCTCGCCGTTTTTTTGGTGAGCGACGCCGCGCCGTATGTCAACGGCGAATGTGTGGTGATCGACGGCGGTGAATCCATCGCCGGCGCCGGGCTATTTTCGCAACTGCTGCAGCTCGACCGCGAGATGCTGAAAAAAATGATGCGCCAGATGCGCGGCAGTTGACGGAAGAAGGCTTCAAACTTCACGGTTAAAGGACCGTGGAGTGCTGCGCGTGTACTCTCCGTATAAAGTTCCCCGATGAGCCGGGCGAAATTAGCGTCCGGCCATTTTTTTTCTTCTTTTTCTATTCATTTCTCAATAGAGCCAGCCGCTGACAAAATATAATTTTTTTAACATTTTTTTCATCCCCCCAATCTCTGCATAATTACGCTTTGCAGCTACTTATATCTTGTAATTTTTAATTCCAATATTGCACAAATGCTTTGTTCATTATCAATCAGCCGGTGGTGCAGATGGAATGCATCGCGGGGCGAGTTTTTTCCTTTTGTGCCGTATTGGGATAAACGTTGTTCGAGCGCAGCGGCAATTTTACAATTGGTATAATTGGCTAATTCACGAGGGCAATATCTTTCGCGGCGTAGGGATGGAGCGTATCGAAATCATGACAGGGAAGTTATAACCGTAGGAGGCTTTACGATGAGCTGGTTTAATCGCGTCATCGAAGATTATTTTGATGATGACAAAAACGACGCCAACGATCCCGATCTGTATGATGAAAATAACCAGATCGGCGATCCCGGCAATCCAGTGTGGGATGGCAGCGACGTTCACTCAACGCCGCTGGGAACGGATCCCACCGTGCCCGATCCGAATGAAGTCAGTTCGGACTGAGGCCGTTTTGCCCGTCTGGCCGTGAGAATCGCCCCGATTTTTTCCGACAGCCAACTGTCGCGCAAAAATCGGGGTCTTCTGCGAGACGACTCACAGGGAATCAAGTGAAGTGGTCTCCTCTTCCAACCCGAAGTTGCACAGCAAAATTAAAATATCGAAGCGCCATACGCGACGAGGAATCGTAGCGACGCGCGGTTTTTTCTAATTCACCGGCAGGGACGCCTCAGATCACAACTATTAATTGAGGCGAGTTTAACATGGGTCTTTGGAGAAAAGTTTTCGACGATTATTTTGACGATCGCGCCAGCGAAATCAGCCACAACGGCGTTGTTGACAGCGATTGTTATGATGAACAAAATGAAGTGACCGATCCTTACAATCCCATCTGGCAGGGCAGCGACGTTCATTCCAATCCTTACGGCGCTGATCCGTCATTGCCCGATCCGAATGAATTGAATCAGGATTGAAACCGGTCGTCGGCTACGGAATCCGGCCGACCGTTGCTACCGGTTAATTTTTCCAGCACGGACGCGTCTCTTTACCCTGGCGAGTTTTTTTGCAGATGAAACGAGGCGAACCATGTCAATTTTTAATGACAAAAACAGCCGCAAAGTTAATCGCAGGTTGGAGGGAAATTCCAGAAATAAGTTGGCCATACAGGCGATCTACGACGATTTCAAAAAGCTGCAATCCGAGTGTCACGAGAACCATCGGAAGCATCTCTGGACGGTGCGCGGGATCGAAATGTCGGCCATCGTCGCCGTTTTTGCCGGCCATAATTTTATCTTGCCCCCAAATGCCGCCGCCGACATGGCCTCACTCGGCTTGCTTCTTTTGATTGCGTCGGTATTCGCGATCATCGAATTGGTCGATCATGCGCGCCATAAAGTGCACGAGAAAATTTTAATCAGCAATCAAAACGTGCTGAAAGTCGCGGATGACGAGTATACGCTGAGCGAATATAAATATTGGGCCTCGGCATGGGAAGAAATTTCTTTTGGCGAAAAAGTCAAAGCCTCTCTTCATTCCATACTGGGAATCCAGTTTATTTCGTGGAGCGCGCTGAAGGCAGGCATTGTCATCATATTTGGGACTTTATCTTGACGACGTCGGTTAAGGCGCAAAACGTAATGCGTAATACATAAGTCGGACGAGCCGGAACCAAAAAAGATTAACACGGAGAAAACAGAGCAAACAGAGAGGGCAATGATTGGAAAATTCTCTTTAGCTTTTTAATCTCTGTTTGCTCCGTTTTCTCCGTGTTGAAAATCTTTGCTTTTTTTGCACACATTTTACTTGTTAGAGGCTACAGCTTGCGCCGCAGCCGCTTCTGGCGATGCAACAGATCTTTTTTATAAGCCGCCCAATCACTTTTCCGCCCAAGCACTTCTCGCATCTGCAGATTGCGCAGGGCGCGTTCGACCCACTCCAGCGCCGCCGCTGCCGCGCCTTCGCGATGCTCGTGCTGTTTGGCCAACTCGATATAAGGCACAGGATGAAAGGACATTTGCGCGATCATCTTTTGCCAGACACGGTTGGCTTCATCGTAACGGCGCTGGCTCTTGTAGCATAAGCCGAGCGCGAGATGATCTTCGAGGCTGGACGGCGCATTGGCTTCATTCAACAATTGCTCAAAAAGCGTTGCGCTCGCGGCAAAATCACCGAGCTGGCGATACAGCAACGCCACGCGCCGCAGTTCGTGCGGTGTGATCGGCGCGTCGTTATCGCGCCGCAGTGGATGTTGCACGAGCTGCGCGATTCGCACCAACAGCGCCGCCATGCTCACGATGTCCTGCCGATTGTGCGAAAATACTTCCGGCAGTTGCGCGGTCTCGCCGTTGCGCAAAAAATCAAAATAAATTTGCGGAATCAGCGCGCCGGGAATATCGTGGCTGCGCCGCAATTGCAGCACGCGGCTTTCCAAACCGGCGAGCGAACAATCGCCGTATTGCTCTTTCCACAAGCGCCGCGCCGCATGCAACACGTCGAGATGCAGCAGGCGCGCGAAATCAACCGGCAACCGATTGAGCACCGCGCGCGTGCGCAGCAAGGGAATGTCAAAACTCTTACCGTTGAACGTGACCAAACCGTGATTTTGCTCAACTAAAACTTGTAACTGCTTGAGCATCGCCGCTTCTTCATGCGGCCCGCGCAAAAAATATTGCCGCACCACAAATGCCTCATCAGCAAATTGCCCGACGCCAACGAGAAAAGCCGTCGTGCCCGTCCCGCCCGCCAGTCCCGTCGTTTCCGTATCTAAAAACAACGTCTTTGAAAGATCGAGCTTGGTCAGACTTGCGTCTTTGCCGGCAATCGCCAGCGCCGTGGCAGCAATTTCTTTAATATTTCTAAGTTGAACGTTGCCATGTGAGTTGTGCAGCGGAAAACGCCGCTCGACGACGAAACAGCCGTTTTGCTCATTGCCGCCGAGCAAATCTTCTAACGCGTTAGGCTCTCTTTTCAACACCGGCGCTGCGGCTTTCGGCTGAACACGTTCGAGTTCGCGGAGTTTTTCTTTGAGGGTCATGCGACGGGAGGATTTCGCTTTTACGCGGCAACCAATTCCGGCAAGGTTGGCGCAGCCGGAGTAAATGTCAATTGCGCCGAAAGAATCTCGCTCACAGGTGGTTGAGAAAGAACTTCCCAAACCGCATTTTGAACTTCGACTGATTGCTTGCGGAGCCGCTCGAACTTCAACGTAAGAGGAGAATGACCAAGCTCTAATAACTTTGCTGGAAACAGTATGGTCATCCCGATTGCGCGAGGGTTACCGCCGTTCTCTTTTCTTAAATCGAGTCGCAGGATTAAATTATCGCTTAGCTCGACTGAAACAACTTGCTCACTTCGCGCGAAACCAATATAGAGGACATCAGCTTCGCGGTCATAATTGTATTTAATTTCATTCATAAGCTTATTTTCCCAAAAGAATTGAAAGTAAGCCGTGACGATAAAATTTTCACGCTGCGTCTGACCGGCTGCACCAATACGCCAGTTAAAAATCACAACGACCACAACATGATTCATTCCATCCGGCAAATTATCAAACTCGTGATAATATTTATAGGCATTGGCAATTAATGGATGCTGCTGTCGGCGGCCGTTCCGGATTGTTTCACGCGCGTGATCTTGATAGGACGCGAGTTCAGGATGATTTTCTGAATCCGTGATATGATTCCAACGCTCGTGTGTCAAATAAATTTCATTGTTATATCGATCACGTTGCGTCCAGATTTTGCCGTTTGGCATTTGCACCTCCCGTCGAAGCCACTAAAAGCAACAATCTCTCGTTAGCACTTCCTTGCTAACATAACAAAAGCAGAAGTCAGATGCAAGCTTAAATCCTCTCGCGTCTAATTCCAACACCGCCAAAAAATCTGTTTGTAAAATGGTTTTTTATTTATTATTTTGCAATCAATAGTGTTTCGCGATTTCATATCTTACGATGATAAGATAGGCACGATTTTCAAAAGAGGTATAATATGCCGGAAATTCAAAATGAAGTCCAAGTCTTCGAAGCACCGCAATTGCCCATTCCAAAAGTGATCGACGACCCGTGGTTGCGCGATGAACGGACGTTTTTTATGAAACTACCGGAGCTTCTGAAGACGATGCGGGGAAAATGGGTTGCCATTTACAATGAACAAGTTGTTGAAGTTGGCGACACTCGGCGCGAGGTGCTGTTACGATTTCTGGAAAAGTTTCCCCATGCCGAAGTTTATATTCAGCTTGTTGATGAAGAAATTCCTGTCGCTAAAATACTTTCTCCGCGAAAGAGGTTAAGATGAAATTGAGTTTTTTATAATTTCCGTCGGTCCGAGAAATAGAAATATCTGTTCAAAAAAGACTTGAAAAGTGTTTCGCGATTTCGTATCTTGCGATTACGAGATAACTACAACTTTTTAAAAAGGTGTACCATGCCGGAAGTTCAAGATGAAGTCCAGGTCTTCGAAGCATCGCAATTGCCTATTCCTCCAATTATTGATGATCCGTGGGAACGTGGCAAACGAGCATTTTTCCTCATGCTGCCGGAACTTTTAAAAACTTTGCGAGGAAAGTATGTCGCTGTTCATAATGGTGAAGTTGTTCAAATTGGCGACACTGTTCGCAGTGTTTTGTTGAGCGTTCGTGAACGATTTCCCAGAACCGAGATTTATATACAGCTTGTTGACGAAACATTGCCAGTAGTAAAAATGCGGTCACCACGAAGGAGGTTGCGGTGAGCGCATTAATCACCTACAGGTATAATCCTCAGATTGAACCGCCGGGACCGTTAGTTAATGTCGTTGTTCGTAGCCCCGAGGATAAAGAAGTTTTTTTGAGCAGCCCGGCTCTCGTCGATGCGGGCGCTGATTACTCGGTTATCACGCCGAAAATTTTTGAAGAATTGGCGCCATATCGTGTCGACGAAATTTATATCGAAAGTTATATCGGCGACGGCGATACGCATCGCCGGTATTCCGTAAATATAGAAATTCACCATTGGATCTTTCGTCAGGTGCCAGTTATCGTCGGCGACGACGATTATGTTATCTTGGGCCGCGACATTCTCAATCACTTCGACCTGCGTTTGAACGGCATCGACGGCAAACTTGAATTTTTGCGCGGGCCGCAAGTGCAAGTCGTGTTTTAACTCCCACCGCGTTTCAACTGCGCTTTATAAATCTCCCGCATTCGCAAAAATATTTTCTCATACTCGCCGCTGCAGAAATCCGCGAAGCTCCACGGATACGCCGTGAAATGTCCCTTTTCATAGTGCAACGTCAAATCCGCCCAGATTCCGTCGGCGAGATAAACTTTTTGCCCATTATATTTCGCCGAGGCCAACACCAACTTGTCCGGGTCGAGATAACCGGGATCGAGATTCACGGGGCGCATGCCGTTGCGGCTCAATTCGCTTTCGATGGCATTCGTCGTTAATTTAACGCGCGCCAGATCGCCCGGTGAAATGAGTTGCGCGAATCCATAAAACAGCCGCATGATCGGCGTGCCCATTTCCGGAACATAATAGTCGGTCAGCGCAAACGGAAAAGGCGGGCTGGTTAAATCAACCGGCCCGAATTGCTGAATTAGTTTTTCGCGCGCGGCGTTGAGAAAATTTTCATCGGAATAGAGCGCCGCGATGATGAGCTTGACGGGCAAGGGTGAGCTGGGTACGGCCATGTTTAAATACAAATTTTAAATTTTCAATTTTCAATTGGCAATTTAAAATTCACGCCGTGACAGGCGAGGCCGCCTGTGCTACGATATTCTCGCGCAGCGCGGACAACGCTTGTTCGACATATTCCGGCGCGATGCCGAACGCTTGTTGAATCGTTTCATGATACTTGCCTTTAATCGAAACGTTGTGCTTGCCCTCCAGATTTGTAATACGCATAAAATCTTTGCGGATGTAAATCAATTCCTCGGTCGTGGCGCGAGTCAGGCAAAGCGCGTGCATGCTGTTGCGATGGAATGAAGCTTGCCAGTGTTGGAGGAACTCTTCAGGCAGCGTTGGGCGATCGACGAAACGATAACGCCACTTTATTTCCTGCCGATTAAAGGTGAAGACCTCGTAAGCTTCTTGCGCCGGATTGAAGCGCAATTCCACGCCGGTAAATTCCGTGTGATAAAGCCGCGGCCGGTTCGGATCGAGCGCCAGCGGTTGGCGCAACAGATAGCCGGGATCGACGAGGTATTTCACGCCGTCCAACAAGACGATCATCGCGCAATGAATATTTTTTCCGGCTTTCATATCGCCCATGACGATATAGCATGGAGAACCATGATGCAGGAGAATGGCCTGCAAAAAGAAAGTGAGCGAAAAACAAGTGCCGCCGAGGTGAGATCGCAAATGATCTTCGATCACCTCTTCCGGCAGGCGCAGGCGTGCGGCTTCATGCGTGCCGTGACGATGGAATTTGATGATCTTGCTCAAGTTTTCGTACGGCAGATGCGAAAAATTTGCGAGAATTTCTTTTAGCGCGGTTAGAGTTGGCTTGCCATCCGGCAAAATATTGTACTGTTGGCGAAATAATTTGGCGGCTTCCTGATGCCGCGCGGCGTCGAGGACAAAGTCCTGAGAAGCCGGAGTTATCCGCGATGCTAATGGCATTATCATTTATAAAATTGCCAGCCCCCACCGATTGAAAAATCCCGCTGATAAGATGCTTTTTTCCGCGGGCTTCTTCAATCCGTGGGAAGTTAAACAGTGAAAATGAGAGATGGCACTGATTTCAAATTAAAGATAGGGATTGCTCTATACCAAAGCAAGCGCTTTCTCGTATTTCCCGCGAGTATAATCCGGGCGATTCGGCGAATTCGGATACCAAAAACTTTTGCTGTTTCGTTCAGACTCAGGTTGCTTTCTCGATAACTTTTCGTTTGCATCCGACGCCGGTGTTGCCTAAATTATGCAATTCAAAAAATTCGGACTTCATCCACGAAAGGAAAAGCATGGCGACGGAAAAGCTGGTGAAAGCGAAAGAGGTTAGATGGGATATTTCTGATTTGTATACTCGTCACGATGATGCGCACGTCGAGGCTGATCTCAAAGAAGCGATGGCGCGCGCGGGAAAATTTGCCGGGAACTATCGCGGCAAAATCTCGCAAGATGATTTGAGCGCAGAAACTTTGCGCGATGCGATTGTCGAGCTTGAAGCGATTGATACCAAAATTTATAAACCGGAGATTTATGCGTTTCTCGCGTTCACGGCGGATACCGCAGACGATGCCATCAAAGCGCTTTATGCCCGCTGTCAGGATTTGAGGGCGCAGGTGCAGAATCTTGTGCTCTTTTTTGAATTGGAAGTGCAACAAATCTCCCCGCTAAAATTTGAACAGTTGCTGGCTACCGGCCGGCTCAATACGTATCGTCACTATCTCGAAGGCGTGCGGTTGTACACGCCGTACACGCTTTCCGAAAAAGAAGAGCAGGTGATCAATAAAAAAGATTTGTCCGGCAAGCATGCGCTAATGAATTTGTACACGGAATACACCGCGGCCTTCACGTGGCAGTTGGAAATCGATGGCGAGACGCGCACGCTGACGGGGGAAGAGGTGCGCAATCTCTTGCGCCGTCCGGAGCCGGATTTGCGCGAGCGGGCCAAGCGCGCGTATGACGGGCGTTACGGCGAGAACGCGATTATCTTCACCAACACGTTCAACGCCATGCTCAAAGATCACGCGCTGGAAATGGAGATGCGCGGTTACCAAAATCCGATTGCGCCGGCGCATTTGCGCAATCGCCTCGCGCCGGTGATTGTCGAGACGATGATGGCGGCGACCATGGCGCACAATCATCTCGCGCAGGAATATTACGCGCTGAAAGCCAGACTGCTGAAAATGCCGAAAGTGCGCGGCTGCGATTTGATTGCGCCCGTTTCCGAGAAACGTGAAGTGATTCCTTTCGATGATGGAAAACGATTGATCCTGCAGGCGTTTGAAAATTTTTCGCCGGAGTTCCGCCGGTTGGCGCAGCAGATGTTTGATCAAAAATGGATCGACGCGGAAGTGCGCCAAAACAAACGCGGCGGCGCGTATTGCCACGGCACGATTCCGCAGCATCATCCGTATATTTTGATGAGCTACAATGACGATATTGACAATGTCTATACGCTCGCGCACGAGTTGGGCCACGCGCTGCACGACTTTTACGCCGCAAAAAAACAAACGCTGCTCAATTATCATCCGCCGCTGGTCGCCGCCGAAACCGCGTCGGTGTTCGCAGAAATGTTGCTCACCCGCAAGCTGCTGCGTGAAGTAAACGATCGCGAGATGCGGATCGCGATTCTCACCGGCAAGCTCGAAGATTTTTTTGCGACGATTCACACGCAGAATTATTACACGCGTTTCGAATTGGACGCGCATTTGCAGGGCGCGCAAGCGCGGCTCTCGGCGACACAGCTTTGCGAAATGTGGACGTTGCGCCGCGATGAGATGTACGGCCCGGCCGTGGATTTTCTGCCGGAGCAGCAATGGTACTGGGCCGCGATTCCGCATTTCATGCACACGCGCTTTTATTGCTACGCGTACACGTTCGGCGCGCTGCTGGTGTTAGCGTTATTCAACCGTTATGAAGATGAAGGCAGGAATTTCATTCCGCGCTACATCAAGCTGCTGGAAACCGGCGGCGCCGACTCGCCGGAAAACTTGACGAAAAAAATGAGCTTCGATATTCGCCGCGCCGAATTTTGGGAAAACGGGTTTCAGGTGATTCAGTCGTTTTTGGAGGATTTGAAGGCGCTGGTGAGTTAGCTTAATTGGTCTGTTCGAGCGGGGCGGTATTAGATTTTAACCACGCTGTTATGTCATCTTTAGTCAAAACTGAATTGGCGGTGTCTATTGTGAACTGATAAAGTTCATCATTGGTGACGCCGAAAATCGTGTAGCCGTTAATTTCCAAAAATCGTATCAGCGCATACAAAGCGACGCGTTTATTGCCGTCAATGAAGCAGTGGTTTTTTATCAGCAAAAAGAATAAAATCGCTGCTTTGCTCCACAGGTCGGGGTAAAGCTCAGTGTCAAAGACATTTTGCATTGGCGCAGCGACAGAAGCTTCCAGCTTGCCGCGATCAATCAATCCGAATGAGCCGCCAAAACGCTCTACGGCGTATTCGTGCAGAGCGATGACTTCGTCAATTGTAAGATAACGCATGCGTATGAGCTTTAGGCTAATCGTTCAAACACATTTTGGTAACGGTCGCCGATACGCTTCGCCCATTGCAGTAACTCGGGTTCATTCGCTTGCGCCCGCAGTGTGACGGCATTGCTTGATTGCTGAATTTCGATTTTGACTTGCGGTCCCAATTCCAACAGCAGGTCTTGAATAACGCGCACAGCGTCATCGCGTTTTAAAACAAGGGTTGCGCTCATGTTTGATCCGATGATAAAATGATGAAATTGATTGTTTTCTTTTTGGAAATCTCGCTAGCGATTTGATAACGAAGCTTATAGTATTACCTTGAAGAAACTATCCCTGGCCTGCGGCAGGGCAGGCATGACCGCGAAGATTTTTTGCACCACAAAGGCACAAAGTTCACCAAGGTTTTTCCCTGGCCTGCGGCACCGCGTGGCGCGGCGGGCGCCAGGGCAGGCTTTGTGTCCTTTGTGGTAAAGTTTGGTTGTAGCGAAAGCCGCGCTACGACATTGCCATTGTAATGGTAAGATAACGAAGTTATTTTCCAAAGTCAATTTATGAATCTCTACGCCGCTATTATTCTAACCACGCTGGTTGCCAACTATTTGCTCAACCTGCTTGCCGATTTTCTGAATCTCAAGGCGCTGCGCGAGCAACTGCCCGAAGAATTTCGCGAAATTTACGACGCGGAAAAATACCGCCAATCCCAGCTCTACACGCGCACGAAGACGCGTTTCGGGTTTATCGTGACGATGATTGATTTACTCCTGTTGCTGACTTTCTGGTTCATCGGCGGTTTCAACTGGCTCGACCACGGACTTCGGACCTTGGACTTCGGACCCATCCTCACCGGCGTGCTTTACATCGGCATTTTGTTTTTGCTCGAAGGCATTCTCTCGCTGCCGTTCGGCATTTATTCGACGTTTGTGATTGAAGCACGGTTTGGTTTTAACAAAACGACGCCG
>Ga0247727_10007647_pt1 | contig 20439 bp, 16 predicted proteins | sample WisWelCaveWW1625_FD_202498 | JGI IMG/M metagenome (GOLD analysis project Ga0247727, IMG submission 202498) | Biofilm microbial communities from Wishing Well Cave, Virginia, United States - WW16-25 | ecosystem: Environmental > Aquatic > Deep subsurface > Groundwater > Cave microbial mat | place... | reverse complement strand
GGCTGCTCGCGTGGCTGGCGGAATTTTTTGCCTGCCTCATCGCCCTGGCAGCACTCCTCGCACACACGCTCCGCGCGAGCCCAGATTCCCGACCAGCCTGAGATCAGAGTTCTTCACGGACGACGAAGTATGCAGTGTTTGTGCGGTGCATGAATCGGTCTGTGGCACACCTTCCCCCTCCGCTTTCCGGCAGCTTTCGGAGCATGATTGCCTTTGCCGGCCATGCTTCGTTGGGCAAACAACGAAATTCTGCTCAGTGCGAAATCGGGCGCGAGTGGGCCTTGCTCGCCCGTTCGGCGCAGGCGCGCGTGCGCGGCTCGCGTTGCGCTTATCTGCCCCCGCCTCGCAACTCTGGCAATGATAGAAATATAATAGCAAACCAGCGTGACACTGTCACTGTAGTATTTATGGACACGGAATCTATACTTAACGATGAGAAGTAAATCTGGTTAAAATGGAAATTATTCTGTAGAACTTTCTATTATAGCGCGGTTTGCAGGTACGGAGATACGTGCGCGAAGGGAGACCCGTACCGTGCGCTGGCGCAGCCTCCGCCCCGCGGCGCAGCGCTCCGCCGGCGGGAATACATCGAGACTCGGCCACAGGCCTGTCACCAGGGTGCGCGCGTAGCCGTTGGCGTGGCCCGAGCGGCGCATGGCGGCGGCGGCGCCATGGTGGTCGTAGGCGCGGCGGTGGGTCGAGAGCAGGAGGTCGCTGCCTTCGAGGCCGATGAGGCCGTACCAGACATCGGGTGTGCCGTCGTTCGCCGGCATGCCGATCACCCCCGGATTGAACCACACGCGCCCGCCGATCCGCTCGATGAAGGGCACGCCGGCGTGGCCGGCGATGACCACGTCGGCGCCGGCGCGCTCCAACTCCTCCGCGATTGCCTGGCGTTGCGAGGCAAACACGAAGCGGTTGTTGACGTCGACACCGCCATGGACGACCCGGAACGTCCAGTCGCCCGCCACGATGGTCAACGTGCGCGGCAGAGCGGCCATCCACGCCCGGCTCTCGGGCGACATGCGCGCGTTGGCGAACGGGTACCAGCCCTTGGCGAGCGCGTCGCACTCGCTGCCCGCCTCGAAGCCGCAGGCGCAGTCCTCCGCCGCGGCGGCGAGCTGCTCCTCGCAGTTGCCGGCGATGACGTGGCAGCCCCAGTCGCGGATCGCTTGCGTCGTCTCCTCCGGCTCCGCGCAGTAGGCCACGACATCGCCGGTGCAGATGCAGTGGGACGCGGGGATGCCGAGCTCGCCGGCGCGCTGGCGCAGCGCGGCCAGCGCCCGCAGGTTGGAATAGGGCCCGCCGAACACGAGGACAGGCGGGTCCAGGACGAGATCGATCATCCCTCAGCCTCCGTGTTGGCTATGCCGAACCTGCGGACGGGCGCGCGGCTACGTTGAGCTTGCGTGGCCCTCATGCCGCCTTTTCCACGGCAACGATGAGCCGCTTGCCGAGCGTGCGCAGCGTTTCGGTAAGGGTCTGAAGCTTTGTTGGGTGGCGTGGGTCCAGGATGCGGCGTGCCTCTCTCTCATCTTTGCCAAGCCGGCGGGCGAGCTCTACTTTGCTGATGCCGGCTTCCGCGAAAGCCTCCAACACCGCCAGCTTGGCGGCGACGCCTGGTGCGACCGCGATCGGAACCATCTTGGGGCCGCGTGCTTTCGGCCTTGGCAGCGACAGGCCGCGCGCCGGGTAGCTCAGCAGCGCCAAGCCGAGCGCTTCCTCGGCCATTGCCTGCGCATCGGCCATGTCGGCCCCTTGCGTGATGGCCTCTGGCACGTCTGGGAAGCTCACAACAAAGCCCCGCCGCTCACCAGGCTCGAGCACCGCGTGAAACACGAAGGCCCTCATCGGCATCTCCTCAATCAAGACCAAGCGCCTTCCGGATCTTGCGCGCCGTCTTCGGATCGATCTCCCGCGCTGGCAGCGTCGCTACCTTGTCACCAAGCCAAACCATGGCATGGCCCCCTTTCCTCGCCATGTCTCGACCTTGAAGCGAAGCCCGCGGGCCTTGGCTGCTTCACGCAACTCGGCAATGAAGCGGTCCCGCTTGTTCATAGCGCCGTATTGCCTGGATATCGCATTGTCGGACAAATTTGTCCGCCGCGCAAGCTTTATGCTGGGTTCCGATGGTTCCAGATTCCGACGCGGTCCTCTACACCCCGGTCGTCGGCATCATGCACGCCGCAGGCTGTTGCCGGACGCCGGGTCGAACAGATGCACGGCCTCCGGGACGGCGCTGAGGCCGAAGCTGTCGCCCGCCGGAGCCGGGCCGGACAGCGCCACGACGACGGCCGCATCGCCAACCATGCCGTGGAACAGCCGCGTGGCGCCCAGCTCCTCGGCGAAGTCCTTGGTGAAGGTCAGCGCGCCGGCACCGTTGGCCGCCAGCCGCAAATCCTCCGGGCGGATGCCGACCTCCACGTCGCGGCCGGGTTCCAGCGGGAACGCGGCGGGATCGAAGGCGACGCGCCCGCTGCCCACGTCCACCTCGCCGGGCCCAATGACGCGCGCCGGCAGCAGGTTCATCGCCGGCGAGCCAATGAAGGTGGCGACGAAGCGCGTCGCGGGAAAGCGGTAGACCTCGTTCGGGGCGCCGGTCTGCTCGACGCGGCCCTGGTTCATGACCACGATCCTGTCGCCCATGGTCATGGCCTCGATCTGGTCGTGGGTGACGAAGATCGAGGTGGCCTTGAGGCGATTGTGCAGGCGCCGGATCTCGATGCGCATCTGCACACGGAGCTTGGCGTCGAGGTTGGACAGCGGCTCGTCGAACAGGAAGGCCTGCGGCTCGCGCACGATGGCGCGGCCCATGGCGACGCGCTGGCGCTGGCCGCCGGACAGCTCGCGCGGCTTGCGCTTCAGAAACTCGCCGATGGCGAGCAGCTTGGCCGCCTCGGCCACGCGCTGCGCGATCTCAGGTTTGGCGACGCCGCGGTTCCTCAAGCCGTAGGCCATGTTGTCGTAGACCGACATGTGCGGGTAGAGCGCGTAGTTCTGGAACACCATGGCGATGTCGCGGTCGGCGGGCTCGACCTCGTTGACGACCCTGCCGCCGATCGACACGGTGCCCTCAGTGATGGTCTCGAGCCCGGCGATCATGCGCAGCAGGGTGGACTTGCCGCAGCCCGAGGGCCCGAGCAGCACCGTGAAGGACCCGTCCGGAATGCCGAGCGAAACGCCCTTCACGGCCTCGATGCCGCCGGCGTAGACCTTCTTGACATTCTCTAGCGTCACCGAGGCCATGAAACACTCCCAGCTGTCATCCCGGCCGAGGGCGTTAGCCCGAGAGCCGGGACCCAGAGCCAACAATCGCGGACCTGGGTCCCGGATATTTCGCTTCGCGAAATTCCGGGATGACAGCGCATCACTTCTCCGTCTCCACCAGGCCCCTCACGAACTGGCGCTGCATAAAGACGACAACCAGGACCGGCGGCAACATTGCAAGCAGGGCCATCGCCATGATCCAGTTCCAGTGCGGCGCTGCGTCTACAGTGTTGACTTGGCGAGAGAGCGTCATGACTACGGTGTAGAAGTCTTCCTTGGTCGTGATCAGGAGCGGCCACAAATACTGATTCCAGCCGTAAATGAACTGGATCACGAACAGCGCCGCTATGCTCGTGCGCGACATCGGCAGCAGGATGTCTTTGAAGAAGCGCAGCGGACCTGCGCCGTCGATACGCGCCGCCTCGGCCAACTCGTCCGGGACACTCAGAAAGAACTGGCGGAACAGAAAGGTAGCAGTGGCCGAAGCGATCAGCGGCACGATCAGACCGCCGTAACTGTCGAGCATGCCGAGCGACGCCACGACCTGGTAGGTCGGCACGATGCGCACCTCCACCGGCAGCATGAGCGTCACAAAGATCATCCAGAAAAAGAACATCCGTAGCGGAAAGCGGAAGTAGACGACGGCATACGCGGCGATTATCGAGATCGCAATCTTCCCCACGCAGACGCCGAGCGCCATGATCGAGCTGTTGAGCAGCGCCACATAGAGGGGCGTGCGCGCAGCGCCTGTGCCGAAGCCTTCGAACAGCACGGTGCGGTAGTTCTCCAGCATGTGCTCGCCGGGCCACAGCGGCACCGGTGCACGCAGCATCGTTACTTGATCGTGGGTCGAGGCGACGAACGTCATCCACAGCGGGAAGGCGATTATTACGATGCCGAGCAGCACCAGAAAGTGGCTACAGAAAGTGAGGAAGGGGCGGTTCTCGACCATCGCTGCTTCTAGTATTGGATGCGGCGTTCGATGAAGCGGAACTGGACCACGGTGAACGCCACGACGATGAGCATCAGGATCGCCGACTGCGCCGCCGACCCGCCGAAATCTTGGCCGCGAAAGCCGTCATTGTAGACCTTGAACACCAATATCTCGGTCGCCTTGGCGGGGCCGCCCTTGGTCATCGCGTCGACCACGCCAAACGTGCCGAAAAAGGCATAGATGATATTGACCACCAGCAGAAAGAATGCGGTGGGAGCGAGCAGCGGGAAAATGATGGTCCAGAACCGTCGGCCGGGCCCCGCGCCGTCGATCGCGGCGGCCTCGATCAGCGAGCGCGGGATGAATTGCAGGCCGGCGAGAAAAAACAGGAAATTGTAGCTGATCTGGTTCCAGCAAGCGGCGATGATCACCAGCGCCAATGCCTGCTGGCCGTTGATGACGTAGTTGAACTCGTAGCCGACGCCTTTGTTGAGGAACCAGGCGACGATGCCGACGGCGGGATTGAATATAAAGCCGAAGAGCACGCCCGCGACCGCCGGCGCAACCGCGTACGGCCATACAAGAAAGGCCTTGTAGGCGGTGGCACCGCGCACGATACGGTCGGCCATCGTCGCCAGCAGCAGCGAAAGGCCCAGTCCGCACAGCGTCACCATGAAGCTGAAGAACATCGTGAGGCGGACCGAGTCCCAGTAGCCGTCGTCGCTGAGCAGCTTCGCAAAATTGGCGAAGCCGACGAAGCGCGTATTGCCTCCGAACGCGTCCTCCAGGATCATCGACTGCCACAACGTCTGACCGGATGGCCAGATGAAGAAGGCAAGGGTGACGGCAATCTGCGGCGCAACGAGAAGGTAGGGCAGCAGCCTGCCGTCGAAGGTGACGCGCTTGTTCATTGGCACCCAGGCGAGCTCGGTCCGTGACCTCTACTTGTTGGCGGCCTCGAACTCGCGCAGCAGCTTGTTGCCACGGGTGACCGCGTCGTCGAGCGCCTGCTTGGCGTTCTTCTTTCCCGTCCACACGGCTTCCATCTCCCCGTCGACGATGTCACGGATCTGGACGAAATTGCCGATGCGCAGACCCTTGGAGTTTTCGGTCGGGGGGTTGAGCATGAGCTGCTTGACCGCCACGTCTCGACCAGGGAACTTCTCGTAGAAGCCCTGCTTCAGAGAAAGCTCGAAGGCAGCCGTCGTGATCGGCACGTAGCCGGTCTGCTGATGCCACTTTGCCTGCACTTCCGTGCTGGACAGATAGCTGAAGAACTTTGCGACGCCCTTGTATTCGGCTTTGGCTTTCCCCTGCAGAACCCACAACGTGGCGCCGCCGATGATCGAGTTCTGCGGCTTGGGCAGGACATCGGGCCAATAGGGCATCATGCTGATGCCGAAAGGCTTGTCCTTGAACGCCGCCTGGATGGCGCCGGCCGAGCCGGAGGACGCGATATGCATGGCGCACTCGCCGCTGGTAAACAGTACGGTCGACTTGCCCTCGCGACCGCCGTAGACGAACACCTTGCTCTTTGCCCACTCGGCGAGGGTCTCAATGTGCTTGACCCGCACCGGGTCGTTGAGTTTGAGCTCCGTGTCGAGACCGCCGAAACCGTTGGCCTTCGTCGCAAAGGGCAGGTTGTGCCAGGCGCCGAAATTCTCGATCATCGTCCAGGTCTGCCACTGGATCGTGATGCCGCAGGGGACACCGGCTGCGACCAGCTTTTTCCCCATCTCGCCCACCTCCGGCCAGGTCGTGGGCGCCTTGTTGGGATCGAGGCCGGCCTTCTGGAACAGCTCCTTGTTCCAGTAGAACACGGGCGTCGAGGAGTTGAACGGCATCGACAGGAGCTTGCCGTCGCCCGTCGAGTAGTAGCCGTAGACGGGTCCGATATAGGCCTTCGGATCGAACGCCTCGCCGGTGTCGGCCATCAGCTGATGCACGGGGTAGACTGCGCCTTTGGCGGCCATCATCGTGGCCGTGCCGACTTCGAACACCTGGAGGATATGAGGGTTCTGTTTGGCACGAAATGCCGCGATCGCAGCCGTGAGCGTCTCTGGGTAGGAACCCTTGTACACGGCTACGATCTTGAACTCCTTCTGGCTCTTGTTGAATTCGTCGGCAAGCGCGTTGGTAACGTCGCCGAGTTGCGCGCCCATGGCGTGCCAGAATTGGATCTCCGTCTGTGCGCTCGCGCTGCTGGCCGCGAACATAATCGCGCCGGCGGTGAGCCAGCTCAAACCGATTTGTCTCTGCATAGTCCCTCCTCGCAATGGCAGCCCGGTGCCTTTTGACGGACCCCTTTGCAATCTTCCCATGACAGGGAGGTGTCAGCTGGCACGGGGCCACACTACTCCCTGCCGAAGGGTAGCCCAACAGGGTGCTCCCCTGGAAGCCCGGTTCGGGGAGGCCGCGCCTTGCCGCACCGCGGCAGTCTCGCCTAGGTTGCTTTGCACCCGGGGCGCCGCAATCCCCGTCTTGAGGCCAGCGGAGAGGGAACATGAGGCCGGGCTCAATTCTTGCGTTGGATCAAGGCACGACATCGAGCCGCGCCATCGTGTTCGGCGCCGACTTGAGCATCCAAGGGCTCGCGCAGCGGGAGTTCGCCCAGCACTACCCGGCGCCGGGATGGGTCGAGCACGACCCGGAGGATATCTGGCGCACCACGGTCGAGACGGCGCGCCAGGCTGTCGCGGCCGCGGGTGTGACAGCCGGCAACATTGCCGCGGTGGGCATCACCAACCAGCGCGAGACCTGCCTGATCTGGGATCGCCGCACGTCCAAGCCGATCCATCGCGCTATCGTCTGGCAGGACCGGCGCACCGCCGATATGTGCCGGCGCCTCAAGGAAGAGGGGCACGAGGCCATGGTCACGGCGAAGACCGGGCTGCTGCTCGACCCCTATTTCTCGGCCACCAAAATCGCCTGGCTGCTCGATCGCGTCGAGGGCGCGCGCAAGCTCGCCGAAGCCGGGCATCTCGCCTTCGGCACGGTCGACTCGTTCCTGATCTGGCAGCTCACCGGCGGCAGAGTGCATGCCACCGATGCCACCAACGCGTCGCGGACGCTGCTCTACGACATCGCCAAGGGTAGCTGGGATAGCGACCTCCTGAAGCTGTTCGGGATACCGCGCGCCATCCTTCCGGAGGTGCGCGATTCCAATGCCAGCTACGGCACCACGGACGCTTCGATCCTGGGCGCCGCATTGCCGATCCTGGGCGTGGCCGGCGACCAACAGGCCGCCACCATCGGACAGGCCTGCTTTACGCCGGGCATGATGAAGGCCACCTACGGCACCGGCTGCTTTGCCCTGCTCAACACTGGGTCTCAGCCGGTTGCCTCCAAGAATCGGCTGCTCACCACCGTCGCCTACCAGCTCGACGGCAAGCGCACCTACGCGCTCGAAGGCGCCATCTTCATCGCCGGGGCGGCGGTGCAATGGCTGCGCGACGGTCTCAAGATCATCGCCTCGGCGCCGGAGAGCGGGGCGCTGGCCGCTGAGGCCGATGCCGAGCAGGAGGTCTATCTCGTCCCGGCCTTTGTCGGCCTCGGCGCACCCTATTGGCAACCCGACGCGCGCGGAGCGCTGTTCGGGCTGACGCGCGGCACCGGACCAAAAGAGATCGCTCGCGCCGCCCTCGAGGCCGTCTGCTACCAGACGCGCGATCTCCTGGAGGCCATGCGCGGCGATTGGACCACACAAGCCAGATCGGTGCTGCGGGTCGACGGCGGCATGGTGGCGAGCGACTGGACCATGCAGCGCCTCGCCGACATCCTCGATGCCCCTGTCGAGCGGCCGGTGGTGCAGGAGACGACGGCGTTGGGGGCTGCGTGGCTGGCAGGGCACAAGGCCGGCGTGTGGCCCGATGCCGCAGGCTTCGGCAAGCTGTGGAAGCTCGAGCGCGCCTTCGCACCGGCTTTGGCCGCCGCGGAACGCGAGCGCAAGTACGCTGGCTGGCAGCGCGCCGTGCAGGCGGTCATCGGCCATGCCTCGCCCTCACCCGAGGGGCAGTCGGAGCGTCGCGGGGCTTTGCGATTCTTTCGCCGATGACTAATTTCGTGGGGCAACTGAGGGAATCAACATGACGGAGATTTGCAGCCTAACCGCCCTGCGCGCGCGATACGATGAGCCGGGTGAAATCTCGCTGAAAAAGGAGCTCGGCCATATCGACCACCACGCCCGCGACTTCATCGGCCGTTCTCCCTTTGCGATGATATCGACGGCCGATGCCGACGGCTGGCCCGATGCTTCACCGCGTGGCGATGCACCTGGGTTCATTGCAGTTGTCGACGAGCAACGCCTGCATCTCCCCGACCGGCCGGGCAACAACCGCCTGGACAGCTTCCAGAACCTGATCGCCAACCCGCGCATCGCTCTCCTGTTCCTGGTGCCGGGCCGCCTCGAGACGCTGCGCGTCAACGGCACGGCGCGGCTGCTGACCGAGCCCGAGCTGCTCGCCAAGCACGCGGTGCGCGGCAAGCCCGCCCGCGCCGTCGTCGAGATCGCGGCCAAGAGCGTCTACTTCCAGTGCGGCAAGGCTGTTATCCGCTCGGGTCTCTGGCAGAAGGACAAGTGGCCGTCGTTGGAAGGCCTCGCGCCGTTTGCCGAGGCCATCTCGGATCAAATCAAGGGCCTCGACCGGGCGGTTGCCGAAGCGCGGCTCGAAGAAGGCTACCGCGACAAGCTGTATTGAGGAGGCTCCTCTCCTCCCCGTCACACTGCCTCCTGGTGTCAATGGACCGCGAACCGCACAACAAGGGCAACCGGACTCCCCTCCCCCTTGCGGGGAGGGGTTGGGGGTGGGGGTGAACCGCAAGGGCAGCGCTGACGGCAAGAACGGCGTGCAACAACATCGGTTTTCCCCTGCATGCAACCCCCCCCGGCTCGGCGCGCGAGTAGCGCGCCTCGCCACCCTCCCCGTAAAGGGGAGGGTAGTCCGGAGGCACGGTTCGCACCTAGCCGAGGCCGTTTGCAAACGCGACGATGGCATCGATCACGGCAGCCTCCTGGTCGCGGTGCGGGGAATGGCCGCAGTTGTCAAGCACCAGTCGCGATGTGGGGCCCTTCGCCCGCGCCTCGATGCGGTCGAGCTGCGCCAGCGTGCCGTACTCGTCGTCCCGGCCCTGGATCAGCAGCACCGGCTGCCCGATGCGGCCGATCAGGTCCTCGATCGACCAGGCCAGGAACTCGGGCTCCAGCCAGATGTCGGCCCAGCCGAGGAACGCGTCGTCGACCCGTGCATGGTACCGTGCAAGCCGCTGCCTGAGATCGGTCGTGCGGTAGGTCTCGCGGATCCTGGCGATGCTCTCCACGCACACCGGCTCGACGAACACGTGCGGCGCCATGCAAACCAGGCCGCGCACCGGGCGTCCCGACATTGCCGCGTGAATGAGCGCAATCGAAGCCCCATCGGAATGCCCCACCAGGAGCGGGCGGTCGATCCCGAGCCGATCGAGCAGGCGGGGCAGCACATCGAGCGCCTCCTCGTGCATGAACCGCGGCGTGCGCCTGGCGCGGAGCCCATCCGACTGGCCGTAACCGAAACGTGAGTAGACAAGCGCCGGTGCGCCCAGCCGGCGTGCAACCTTGCCCGGAAAGTCGCGCCACAGCGTCACGGAGCCCAGGCCTTCGTGCAGGAATACCATGGGAGAACGCGAAGCCGCGTCACCGAGAATCGCGGCATACTCGATGCTGCGTCCGTCCAAGGTGGCAAAGGGCATGGGATGGGTTGCGACTGGTGAGAACGAGGAGAAAGCCTGCCGGTGTGTCTGTCCTGGCTGCCCGCAGCCTGCGAGTGGACATTGGCGCGCCACACTTCGGCGCTCCCATGGCGGCCATTACTGTTGGGCGACAAGCGGCCGTCAAGTCAGTGCGCGTGGTCATTTGCATAGTGCTGTTGGCGGCCGTGCACCAGCTTATCGGCTGCATGGGCTCGCTGGGCCTGCAATCGGACGGCACCTATACGCTCGAGCGCCACGAGGAGCAGGCGAGCTGCGACGCGCTCTACAAGAACATCTGGGGCCGCATTCAGATCATGAAGGGGCTCCCAGCCAAGGCCATGGCCGAGCAGGCAACGCCGGCTCCCACCGCCTCGTTGCTGTTCGGGCGCTGGTTCGGCGGACCTTCCAAGGGGCTGAAAGCGGTCGAGGAGTACGATCGCGAACGCGCCCACACCTACGCCTTGCAACGTACCATGCGCGAGAAGAAGTGCGTGGCGGTCGACGTCGACCTCGAACTTGGGGAAGTCAACGCCGAGATCGCGAAGATTCGCAAGAATTGACCATCGGGTCCGCGACGAAGTGATTACGAGGAATTAATCCGTTAAGGATTTCCGAGGGTTGACTCTGCCCCCCGAGCATCCAGCTACTCGGGACGCCCGGGGGCGCAAACCCAAACAACCCGGAGGTTGCCAGCATTGCGTACTGTTGCAGTTCGCCTGTCCCGCCTTGTTGCGGCGGGGGTATTCGCCAGCGTCCTCACAGGGAACGCGGCGGCAATGATCGAGGGCCCTTTGACCGGGCCCAAGGAGGCAGAGCTGGCGGCGCGCGCGCCCCACGCAGCGTTCGAGACCTTCCTCGATCGGCTGATGCGCGCGGAGTCGAACGGCCAGGATGACGCGGCCAATCCCCGCTCCACGGCCTTGGGCCCGTTCCAGTTCATCAAGTCCACCTTCATCGATGTGGTAAGGCGGCACTTCGCCTCTGAAATCGCGACCCTCGATGACGGTGCGATCCTGGCGCTACGGACCAATCGAACTTTCGCGCGCCGCGCCGCGATCGCCTTCTCCAGGGACAACCTCGCTTTTCTGAGCGAGCAGGGGCTTAACCCGACCTTCGGCCATCTCAGGTTGGCTTTTCTCGTCGGACCGTCGGCCGCAGCCCGCCTCTTGCAGGCGGCGCCGGAGACCCCCGTTGCCGAGATTCTGGGTAGCGGCGTGATTACGGCCAATCCCTTCATGCGGGGCATGAGTGCGGCAGACTTGATCGCGAGGGCGGACCGGGATGTCGGCGCGGACCACGTTCGTCACGTCGCCCCTCGTCGCAGCGGACTCGCGGTGGCGGCCGTTGTTCCAGTGTGCAACCAAGGGCTCGCCAGCTGCCGCCGTTGGGTCGCCCTGCGCACAGTCGCCCCGAACAGGCAGAAGGCGACGAGCCGCAGCACGGCATCGGGCAAAAGGGACGCGCGCCGCAGGGCCTGATGATGCCGCGTGGCGCGCGCTAAGCCCCCACAGTGTTGGCGGGTGCAGGACCTTGGACACCTGTGCCATCGCTGGCGCTTCAACGCCGAGGCCGGCGAAGGCAATCCGCGCCCTCGGCGTCTCCCATAGCGCCAGCCGCCTAACCCCCGCTTGCAAAATCAGCGCGGTGCCTTGCGGCGCAACGGGGCGGTCAGGCCGTCGTCGGCGGCGCGCCGCGGTTCCTTGCCGTATGTCGAATATCCTATTCAGGAGCGTGTCGAAGCGAGCACGCACGAAGATTTTGCGGAGGCCGCGCAACGATTTTGGCTGGGGCGGTCTTGCGAATCGCTGATTGCTCTTCCTGTTGTGCAAACGTTGATCCCGCAGATTGAAAGGTTGCATCAGATGCGGAAGGGACGCCTCCGAACATTTGCCCTGAACGTTGTAACCTTGGCGGCTCTTGGACCGCTATTCACGGCAGTCGCGCCGCAACTCGGGCGTGCGCAAATGCAGACGGCCGGGGAGGCTGGCGGAGCCATCGATGCCGGCTTGTTACTTCCGCCCGCCGGTCTTCTCAATGCGGGCGCCATCCACGGTTTTGGCCCATTCGCTTGGTTCACCGGTGAGCCCAAGGCCTCATCCACCCTGCGCGGCGTTTGGTACTCGGGCTACGACGCCGTCAAGGGCGCGGAATACGCTTTCACCGGCGGTACCGTCGCGCTCAACGGCGACCTGTCCCGCAACGGCTTCTTCGTGCGGGTCTATGGTAGCGGGGTCGCCTACGACCTCGATGTCGGCGATGGGCGCGGCTACCAGGCCGACCTGATGCTCGGGTACAGGGTGAGCCACGGCAAGGTCTACGGCGGCCTCTACCTCGGCGCCGACTACCAGGACTACCGGCTCAGCCCCGATGATCCGACCGCCGAGGTGCGGGGCACCGAGTGGGGCTTCAAAGTGGCGGCCGATATGGCGACCCTGCGAGAGGGGACGCCCATCTACTACGCCCTGACTGGCAACTACTCTACGGCCTTTGAGACGTATTGGGCCCGGGCCCGCGTCGGCGTGAACGTGCATGGCATTACGTTTGGCCCGGAAGCCGTCGTGATGGGCAATGTTGGCTTCGATGCGCAGCGCGTCGGCGGTTTTGTCATCTTGGACTTCAGGCCTCCTCTCGAGGTGACGCTGCACGCCGGCCATCAGTTCGTTGTCGGCGGAGAAGACGCCGGCACCGTCGGCGGTGTCGGTGGCGGCGACGGAACGTACGGCGGCATCGTGTTCACGCTTCTGTTCTAGTCCAGCCGAAGGCGGCGCCGGCTGCGCGCACCGTCGGAATCGGGCGGGTTCGGCCGTCCGATTCACCCGGGGGCGGCCGCAGCAATCGCACCGACGGGATGCAAGTCTCCCCCAATCCGGGGATGCTCAGGACCTGCCCTCCCTCCCAAATCCCACCAGCGGGCAGCGCGAACAGCGGCTGCCCTCGTCGAACCCCTGATCTTCGTGTGTGCAGGCCGGTGGAGGGATCTCCTTGGCGAGCGTTGGTGTGCGGCCCGTGTTCTTCGATCCGAACGGGCGTCGTCGTCATGTCGTTTCCGCAGCGTTCTGGGCAGCCTGCACGCTGGTGGGAGTATTGGTGGCCTGCCTGCTGGCAAGCAGCATTTCGGGCCCGGCCCTTTCCTCCATAGAACTCACTGGATCGCCGCGAACGCTCTCCCCGGCCGTAACGGCTCCGCCGTCCAGCCCCGATGAGCCGAAGGTGGACCCGCAACACGCGCGCACCCCGGCATTGTGGGTGGCAGCGACCGCCACCCGCTATGGCTACTTCGTGAACTGGGATGAGAACAGCTTTTCGTCGCTAAAGCGCAACGCAGGCGCGCTGGATGTCCTGATTGCCGAATGGCTGCACCTGGGCAGCGACGGAACGCTGCAGCGCGACGACCTCCAGAAAGAGCAACTGGTGCGAAAGTGGATCGGCGCCAATGCTCCTGGCCTGAAGGTCTTTCCGCTCGTCAACAACTACGACACGGAGCAAAAGCGCTGGGACAGCAACCGCGCGACCGAGATGCTGGCCTCGGAAGCGGCCCGCGCGAATTTCGCTCGGGCGCTCTACGAGTACGCGACCGAAGGCAACCATCCAGGTCTGGTCCTCGATCTGGAGCAGGTCCCACCGGCGGCGCTGCCGCACTATGCCGCGTTCGTGCAGGAGCTTGCGGCGCTGTTCCACCAGCATGGGCTGCAGCTGCTGGTCGCAGCACCTCCCGCGGACCCGAACTACGACTACGCCAAGGTGGCCGAATCCGCCGATGCCCTCATCCTGACGACCTTCGATGAGCATTTCGAGGGGGGCGAGGCGGGACCACTCGCGGGGCAGGGCTGGTTCGAGGCAAGGCTCGACGAGCGTTTCAAGACCATAGACCCCGGCAAGCTCATCGTCGGCATCGGATCCTACGGCTACGACTGGGCCGGCCCAGGAAACGCTCAGGAGATATCGGTTCAGGAAGCCTGGGAGTTGTTGGAAGCGTCAGGTGCGAAACTGCGCTTCGACCCGGCATCGTTGAACCCGACGTTCACGTATGTCGACGACGCCGAGAACCGGCACCACCACGTCTGGTATCTCGACGGCGTGACCGCTTATAACCAGATCGCCGCGGCGCTCGCCATGCGTCCGGCCGGCATAGCCCTTTGGCGCCTGGGAACCGAAGAGCCGAGCGTGTGGGCCGCGTTCGGCCGTGGCCGAACGTCGGACAGGACCGCGCTCGAAGCGATGCGGACGCTCCGGTCGGGCTACGATCTTCTCTACAAGGGAAAAGGCGAGGTCCTCAGCGTTGCCGGCGAAAGCGAGGCTGGCGCTCGCGAGGTCTCCTTCGATCAGGATCATAACCTTCTCACCGATCAGAAGATTGCCTCCTTCCCCAAGTCGACGACTGTCAGCCGCTGGGGAGCCCGAACCGACAAGGTCATCGCCCTGACGTTCGACGACGGGCCCGATCCTGCCTATACGCCGCAAATATTGGACATCCTCGCCGCAAAAGGCGTGAAAGCGACATTCTTTATTGTCGGTTCATGGGGCGCGGTGAACAGGGAGCTTCTGAAACGGACCTATCGTGAGGGACACGATATCGGCAATCACACATTCACCCACGTCAATTCGAGCGAGGCATCGGCCAACCACCTCAGACTCGAAATCAACGCCACCCAGCGGCTGCTCGAGGCCACCATCGGCGTGCAGACGAAGCTGTTCCGGCCACCTTACGCGGCCGATATGGAGCCGCAGACGATCGACGCCGCAGACGTGCTTCGGCTTGCAGCCTCAATGGGCTACCTGACCATCGGCATGAACATCGACCCGAAGGATTGGGCGCGCCCTTTCCCCAGTCAGATCGTCGCCAAGACGCTAGAAGGCGCGAGGAAGGGCGAGGGCAACGTGGTTCTGTTGCATGATTCAGGCGGCGTGCGCACGGCGACCGTCCAGGCGCTGCCGCAAATCATCGATCAGCTGCGAGCGGAAGGCTTTCGGTTCGTGACCATTCACGAGCTGTTGAATCTATCACGCGATGAGGTGATGCCGCGGGTGCGGTCGGAAAACGCGCTAGTAATACGGCTCAATCACGCCGGCTTCACGCTTTACAGCGGCGTAAGCTCGGTCATCGGCCTGCTGTTTCAGCTCGGGCTGCTGCTCGGCACCGCGCGACTGATCTGGGTTTCCATATTCGCTCTCGTGCATGCGCGACGGGAAAAGAGGAGATCGGGCGACGCGTGGACACCCTCCTCGATCTGCGTTGTAATTCCCGCCTTCAACGAGGGGAAGGTCATCGGCAAGTCCATTCGCGCCTTGCTGGCCTCCCGCCTTGACGAATTCGAGATCATGGTGGTCGACGACGGCTCGAGCGATGCGACCGCGGAGCTCGTGCGAAAGGAATTCGGCGCCACCGGGCGGGTCAGCGTCGTCACGAAAAGCAACGGCGGCAAGTGGTCAGCCCTCAACGAGGCGCTGCGGCGCACCGATGCAGACATCGTTGTTACGCTCGATGCCGATACGGTGTTCGAGCCGGATGCCCTGCCTTTGCTCGTCCGGCACTTCGCCGATCCGAAGGTGGCCGCCGTGGCTGGCGCACCGGTTGTCGGCAATCGGGTCAATCTGATCACGCGCTTCCAAGCCCTGGAGTACGTCACCAACCAGAACCTGGACCGGCGGGCGCTCGAGCTCGTCAACGGCATTACTGTCGTGCCTGGGGCCATCGGCGCTTGGCGGCGCGAGGCACTCCTGGCAATCGGCGGGTTTGCGCCGGACACGCTGGCGGAGGATTCCGATGCAACAGTTGCCCTGGAGCTCGCCGGCTGGAAGGTCGTGTCCGAGCCGAAGGCTGTCGCCCATACCGAGGCGCCCGAGACGGTCCGGGACTTCCTGAGGCAGCGCTTGCGGTGGATGTTTGGAACCTTGCAGGTCGCCTACAAGAACCGCGCGGCCATGTGGCGCGGCCGGCCGGTCGGGGTCGGCATTTTCGGACTGCCCAACATCGTGGTGTTCCAGTTCCTGTTCACCCTGGTTGCTCCGGTGATGGATCTGGCGCTCGTCTGGAGCGTCGTGTCCGCCTTCAACTCCTACTCGATGCAGCTGGACGGAGGCATTCCGCAAAGTCTGTGGGACGTCGCAGCCTATTGGCTGTACTTCCAGCTTCTCGAGTTTGCGACGGCGGCGCTCGCCATCGCCCTGGAAGGCAGGCGGGATCTGTGGCGATTGCTGCCGCTGGTATTGGTTCAGCGCTTCTGTTACCGGCAGCTGCTGTATCTGACAGCTGTGCGCGTCGCCGTCGCGGCTCTCAAAGGCCGCATGCTCGGCTGGGACAAGCTCATGCGGACCGGCGGAGTGGCGATGCAGCCCGGCGGGCGGTAGCGCCCGCCGCCAACCCGGGTCACTCGGGGGGCTTGCGAGGCACGGGCGAGAGCACCGTCGCGGGACAGGCCGTGAGATCGATCGGGGCGAGATCAGAGGAGCGCGCCTGAGGCAAATCCGGCCCAAGGAAAGCCAAGGGCAGCGCATCCTCGCTACGGGCCGCCGGCCTCTCCTCGGAAAGGCCGAACGTGTGGATGGCGCTCAGCGGGACATAGCTGGCCCAGGTCTTGATCTCCTTTTCGCTCAAGGCCCCTTGCGGATAGGCATCGAGATAGTAGGCGACATCGCGGGCCAGCCGGGATTCAGGTTGCGTTTCGTGCGGCTGCTGGCGTGCCAGACAACGCCGCGCGGCCCCGTGGATGCTGATGGCCCTGTGCTCCTCGCGCATGCATGCCTTCAGCGTCTCGACCGTTACGCCTCCGCCCGCTTCCGGCGGCCCTCCGAGCTGCGTGATCCGATCCAGGAAGAAGGCATAGTCGACCTCGTTGGCTGTAAGGCCCAGCTGCTGCCAGAGCTCGAAAAAGGCCCGCAACTTTTCCCCATCGAACTCCCGCAAGGCATACAGCCGGGCGTAGGCCTCTCTGACCAGCGTCACGTGGCCCAGCTCGACGAAAGCGTCCTCCCAATGCCTGCTGCGCGCCGGATCCATCCAGATTGCGCATAGGAAGCGCTTGATCGGGGTCTCGCCACGGCAGCCCCTGTTGCCGGCGCCCTCGAGACGGAAGAAGCGCTGCAGGTTGCCGGCTTCCGATCCGAACGCCTTCTCGACCAGAGCCGGATTTTCCTTCCAGACCATCCAGAGAGTGAATTGGATTTCCCGGCCGGAGCCGGCTGTCGCCCCGCGCGGTCCCCAGGTCAGGAGGGAGCAGGGATCGCTCATGTTGTAGCAAACGAAGTCGTGTGCCGACCGATTGGATTGTCGGGGAGCAGACCGCTTGTTGTCCTGGCAGAGGTTCCATTCCGGCGGATCGCCGAAATCGGTGGCCTCGAAGGCCAGCACCAGGGCATCGGCACGATCCCTCACGGTTGGAAGCGGCTCGGCGGCCATCACCGCGCGCCAGACGGCTTCGGTGAGCACGCCCTCTCTCGCCGGCGAGCTCGCTGGCACCTGCTTGAGGGCCTCGCACCCGAGCGCGCGCTGAATGCCCTGCCTGGTCTCGCGGCCAATCCGTCCGCTTGCCTGCGCGCCCCGCGGAACGACAGCGGGCGCCGGCTTGCCGCAGTCATCCAGGACACGTTGCAGATTCGCCTGGAACCCGGCGAAGACCGAGTAGCGGCCCGCCAGAACATCGTGCCGGTTCGCATTGAGGACCACGGCATCCGCCGCTGCCATCGGAGCGGCGCCATTCACCATGCCGAGCAGGAGGGCTGCGGGCAGGGTGGAACGGCGACCGCTCATTGAAACGTCCTTCGCGTCAGGTCGAGACCGATTGAATTCCGCGTGCCACACCACTCCGGATAGTCCATCGGCGGTTGCTCCGGTGTGCCAATACGACCGCCGCAGACCACGTGAGTCTGAAGAGAAGGGCGATCGAAGCGAATCCGTACTAACCCCGAGGTTGGGAGGTCCGGTGCCCGAGCCATGCTGGTCTCGGATCAAACTCCAAGGTAGCGGTGCTGGATATCGGGGGCGCGGGCGAGCTCTTTGGAGGTGCCCGTCCACACCACGCGCCCGCGCGACGACGAGCCGCAGCGCCACGTCGGGCAAGAGGGACACGCGCCGCAGGGCCTGAGGGCGCCTGGGTCCCACACTCAGCCGAGCAGGTTTGCCGGGGCTTGGCCCGACGCAAGGTTGAGGCGTCCTGGACTGCTTCCGGTCGGCTTCTGCCGGACGGCGCACCGGCTAAGGACTGAATCTGACCCTGATCGCCCAGCGGCGTGGGCTCGGGGCCTTATGCCAAGGTGCTGGCCGAAGAGATCGTCAAGCCGGGCATCGAGGCCGTGACGATGTTCCGCAACGTGCAGGTGCGCGTGCGGGCGGCGATTGGCCAGGAGCCGTGGATCGGCTTCAGTGCGCTGGGCGTGGTGCATCTGGCCGGGCTGGCTCCCGAGCCGCCCAAGGTGGCGCCCAAAGTGCCGCCTAGTGCCCCGTCGGCCACCCCATCGCCGTCGGGCGCCGCCGCGCAGGCCTGGGCGGCGGCCAAGGACAGCACCAGCATCGCCGTGCTGGAGGCCTTCCGGCGACAGTACGGCGCCACGGATGCCTTCTACGACCGTCTGGCGGCCGAGCGCATCGATGAGCTGCGCCGGCAGCAGCTCGCCCTGCTCAAGGCTGAGGAGGAGGAGAAGCGCGACCCGGCGCTGTCGGTGCGGCCTGGCTCCGGCGCCAGCTTCCGCGACCGGACGACCGACGGGGCGCCGTGCCCGGAGTGTCCGGAGATGGTGGTGGTGCCGGCGGGGAGCTTCACGATGGGGTCGCCGCCGGGTGAAGAAAGCCGCGCCGCCGATGAAGGCCCGCAGCGTCGGGTGACGATCGCGCGGCCGTTTGCGGTTGGGAAATTCGAGGTGACCTTTGCGGAGTGGGACGCGTGCCTGGCGGAGGGCGGGTGCACGCACAAGCCTGGGGACCAAGGCTGGGGGCGGGGCAGGCGGCCGGTGATCAATGTGTCGTGGGACGACATCACCCAGCAGTACCTGCCCTGGCTGTCGCGCCGGACGGGCAAGACCTACCGTCTGCTGACGGAGGCGGAGTGGGAGTACATCGCGCGGGCGGGGACGTCGACTCCGTTCTGGTGGGGCACGTCGATCTCGACCGGGCAGGCCAACTACAATGGGAATTATACCTATGGCGGCGGTCCCAAAGGCGAGTACCGGCAGAAGACGGTGCCGGTCGACAGCTTTGCGGCCAATCCGTGGGGTCTTTACAACGTGCACGGCAACGTGTGGGAGTGGGTGCAGGACTGCTGGAACGGCAGCTACAACGGCGCGCCTGTGGACGGCTCGGCGTGGCCAACTGGTGATTGTGGTCGCCGGGTCCTTCGCGGCGGCTCCTGGAGCTACGTTCCGGGGGGCCTCCGCGCGGCCGTCCGCAGCGGGGACTCCTCCGGCGTCCGGTACGTCAATATCGGCTTCCGTGTCGGGAGGACGCTCTAGACCCTTGAATCTTTGCCTCTTTGTCTCTTGAGTTTGGGGGCAAAGCCCCCAAACCGGTTTTTTCTGGAGGCAGCGTGTCAGACCACTCCAAGCGCACAGGGCCAGCGATCGAGGCCCACTATTCGGCGACCGCATTCTGAATATCGCGCTCGAGCTTCGGGGTCAGACCCCGCGGGTCTGACCCCAGGGCACAACCTTCCAGGCTGCGCCGGGTAAAGATTGCGTTGGCGCGGAATTGTGAATTTCGGCTCGAACGCAGCGCATGGGGTCAGACCCGGGTCCGACCTCGACCGGCCGCGTCGGCCTCCTCGCCAAGAAGCTCGCGATATTTGTGGCGCGCGCCGTCAGGCCCGAGCATCTCCAGGATCGCCTCGGTGTGCAGCCACGTCGGCGTTCGGGTGAGGCCGAGGTAGGCGTCAGCGCTCGACCACGGCCACTGCCACGGCTCCGCAACCAAGCCTGCCTCCACTGGGTTGCGGTGGATGTAGCGGCTCGCCTGCATCAGATGCGCATCGCTCTCCACGGCAACGGACGTGAAGCGGCCGCGGAAGAGCGGTCCGTCGCGACCGTCGCGATAGTTGATCCGCTGCGTGAAACGGCCGCCAAGGAAGCGCATGGCATGCGAGAGGCGGCCGCTCCTGCTCAGCAGCAACAGATGGAAGTGATTGTCGAGCAGGCAATAGGCGTGTACCTCAACACCGTAACGCGGCATGGCCGCCGCAAGGCAGTCGTAGAAGATCTGGCGGTCGTCGTCGCTGCGAAACACGGCTTGGCGGCCGATGCCGCGGTTCATGACGTGCTGCCATGCGCCCTCGTGGTCCTGGCGCGGGGATCGCGGCATGGGCTGGTGGCCTCGGCGTGGAAAACCTCGTATCGCAACGAGCGCAGCCAAAAGAATATCCGCCGGCAGAGCCGCTTGGAAGGGCGAACCGGCAGGGCGAGCCATGGGGTCTGACCCACTGCTGTCCCATAGGATCTGTTCATAGGGCAAGCACCGCCTGATCGGGATGGTGATGGGAGGGGTCGGGCAGGTTGCCGTGCAGCATGGCGAGGAGGTCGCGGCGGAGGAATAG
>Ga0247727_10007646_pt1 | contig 20440 bp, 16 predicted proteins | sample WisWelCaveWW1625_FD_202498 | JGI IMG/M metagenome (GOLD analysis project Ga0247727, IMG submission 202498) | Biofilm microbial communities from Wishing Well Cave, Virginia, United States - WW16-25 | ecosystem: Environmental > Aquatic > Deep subsurface > Groundwater > Cave microbial mat | place... | reverse complement strand
TCCAGGCGGGCGAGATGCGGATACGCCAGCACCAGATCGGCAAATTGGCGTTCCAGGGTGGTGAGACGTGGATAAACGCTTAACGCCCTGGCGCTGTTTTCAGGCCGAGTGAGGCGCAGGCCGAGCACGGAGGCGCCAACAAATTTCCTGTCCGGCGCATGCGTTGGCGTGACGTCGAGCCATTTCAACCACGGCCAGAGAATGGGCGGATTCGGATCGATGGCGGAGGCATAACCATCGTGCAGCGCGGCGGCAGGCTTGTCAAAAAAGCGCAAGAGAAGCCAACTGCACGCGAACGTCAAACAGAGCCAACTCAACAAACCTCCGGTCTGCAAAAAGCTCGAGGTGAGATCAACGAGGCGACGATGAGAGGGTTGCATGTTCCGGTTCATCTGGCTGTACCCGTGTCGAAGATGTGATTCAGCCTGTCCGATTGGCGCCATTTTGGTAAAATAAGCGCCTCGGCGTTGATTTTTGAAAATTAAACTTACAGGAGAAACAAAGCGTGCATGGATACCTTACAGGCGTAGCCTTTACAGCATGACAACAAGTCCTACAGCCAAACGTCATCCATGAGTTGCGGCAAGAAAAACACAGCGAAAAAGCAGGTGCAGACTACAACCGCGTTCAAGAAACGACTGTGGAAAGAAACTACGAAAATCTTTTGAAGAGTGCAAGCTAAAATTTTTATATCACAATTTTTTATCTTGCTTTTGAACCGGCGATGCTGCAAATTGAACCATTGAGCTTTTATCGCGCTTTAGAAAAATTCCGATACCAACACTTTCAAAATTTTTTAATATAAAGACGGGAAGAGACGATGAAACGCATCGGCATTCTTACCGGTGGCGGCGATTGCCCGGGACTCAACGCCGTCATTCGCGCCGTGGCCAAGACGGCGATGAATGATTACAACGCCACCGTCATCGGCATCGAGGACGGATTTGAAGGGCTTGTCGAAGGCCGAATGCAGGAGCTGGAAAACAAACAGGTGTCGGGCATTCTCAATCACGGCGGCACGGTTCTCGGCACCTCGAATAAAGGCGATCCCTGGCATTATCCCACCGAAGGCCTGGACGGCAAAACCGTGATCGTCGATGTTTCGCAAAAGGCGATCAAGAATTACAACCGCTGGGCGCTGGATGCGCTGATTGCGATTGGCGGCGACGGCACGATGAATATCAGCCACAAGCTCGCGCAGCTTGGCGCGAATGTTATCGGCGTGCCAAAAACCATTGACAATGATCTCGAAGCGACGGATCTGACGTTCGGGCACGACTCGGCGGTTTATGTCGCGACCGAGGCGATCGATCGTTTGCACACGACGGCCTCGTCGCATCATCGCGTCATGGTCATCGAAGTGATGGGCCGTTACGCTGGATGGATCGCGCTCTCCGCCGGATTGGCCGGCGGCGCGGATATTATTCTCATTCCGGAAATTTGTTTCAGGTGGGAACCGATTTGCCGCAAAGTTCTCGAACGCAGCACGCGCGGCAAGCGGTTCAGCATTGTCTGTATCGCCGAGGGCGCAAAGTGTCCGGAAGTCGGAGAGATCGTCAAAAAGTACGATGTCAAACGCACGGACGCCAAACAACTCGGCGGCGTCGGTGAATTTGTGGCGAAAACGATTGCGGAGAAGACCGAGCTTGAAACACGCGTGACTGTGCTCGGCCATTTGCAGCGCGGCGGCAGCCCCACGCCGTTCGACCGTATTCTCGCGACGAAATTCGGGGTGCTCGCGTGCAAGTTGGCTGCCGAAGGACAATACGGTATGATGGTCGCGCTGCGCGGGAGTGAAGTCGTGCCGGTGGCGATCAAAGATGCGATTTCACGGCAGAAGCTGGTGCCGCCGGATCATCAAATGGTTTTGGCGGCAAAGTCGGTGGGGACGAGTTTTGGGGATGAGTAAAGTAGCCTGCCTTTTTCCAACACTTCTGCTTTATATTTGTACGTTTCAAACGGTATCAAATCCACTTCAAATTCTCCGGCCAGACGAGAGATTCGTGCCGATGCTTTGAAATACACGGCCGGAGCAAGCCTTTCCACGGCCAGATCGATATCCGAAGTCGCGCGGAATCGGCCTTCTGCCAGTGAGCCAAGAAGGAAAACTCGTTCAGCGCCAAATTCCTCTACGAGCTTCTCCGCACAGCGCAAAGCAATCTCAAATGCTTTCTCCGCGCGAAGCCGTGTCGCTTGTCGCGAGGCTTTGGCGCGACGGCGATAAGAGTCAATGTAATTTTGAATTTCCGGCATGTTCAAATATAACTTCTCCAAAAATGAAAAACAAGGCTGTTTTCAAAGCTCGTTTTCAAATCTGACTTGTGAAACAAGATGTGGCTCAGATCATCAGTCTGATCATGGTTAAAGTTTCTTCGGCAGAAAACTCTTGGTTAACGCCTCAGAATCACCGTATTCGTCACGGAGTTTCCGAAGCTGAGTTTTGAGCTGTCGAATGTTCTCTTGATAAGCCGGATCGTCATAACGATTGTTCAACTCATGCCGATCCGTTTGCAAATCATAAAATTCCCACGCGTCGAGATCGTAATAAAAGTGCATGAGTTTATATCGCTGCGTTCGGATGCCGTAATGCCGTTTCACGCTGTGCCAACCCGGATATTCGTAATAATGATAGTAAATCGCCTGCCGCCAATTCTTCGGCGTCTTGCCGGCCAGAATCGGCCGCAATGAACGGCCTTGCATGCTCTGGGGAATCTTCACGCCGGCATAATCCAAAAACGTCGGCGCAAAGTCCAAGTTCAACACCAAATCTTCGTTGGCTGCGCCTTTTTTAATTTCTTTGGGATAACGAACCAGCAGCGGCATCCGCAGCGATTCTTCGTACATGAACCGCTTGTCGAACCAGCCATGCTCGCCGAGATAAAATCCCTGATCCGACGTATAAACCACGATGGTGTTTTCGGCCAAGCCTTTTTGATCAAGATAATCCAAAACCCGGCCGACATTTTCATCCACCGAGGCGACGCAGCGCAGATAATCTTTGATGTAGCGCTGATATTTCCACTCGGCCAACTCTTTGCCTTGCAGATTCGCCTTTTTGAACGCTTCATTTTGCGGGCCATAAGCCGCCTCCCACGCCTGGCGCTGCTCGGGCGTCATTCTTTGCAAATCGCGGTAATAATTCAACTCGAGGCCCTGCAAAGTTTTTTCATCGCCGTCAGCGGGAACTTTGAGATCGTACGCCAGATTCGTGTGGTTCGCAATCGTCATCTCCTGCTGGCGGGCGGCGTCGCTGCGCGTGCGATAATCATCGTCAAAAGTTTCCGGCAGCGGAATTTCAGTATCATTATACAAGCTAAGATGCTTGAGATTCGGCATCCAGTTGCGATGCGGCGCTTTGTGATGCAGCAGCAAACAAAAAGGCATGTTCGGATCGCGGCGTTCGAGCCAATCGAGGCTAAAATCCGTGATCAGATCGGTGGCATAGCCGAAGTGATTCTTGCGCTCGCCCATTTCGATGAAATCGGGATTGTAATACGCGCCCTGACCCGGCAGAATATTCCAATAATCAAAACCGGTCGGATCGCTTTTTAAATGCCACTTGCCAATCATCGCCGTCTGATAGCCCGCGGCTTGCAGCAATTTGGGGAAAGTTTCCTGGCTGCCGTCAAACGTCACGTCATTGTCGATCTGGCCGTTGAGATGGCTGTATTTCCCGGTTAATAAAACCGCCCGGCTTGGCGCGCAGATCGAATTGGTGCAAAAACTCCGGTTGAAGCGCATGCCCTCGTTGGCGATGCGGTCGAGATTGGGCGTTTGATTGATGCGGCTCCCATAGGCGCTCATGGCCTGCACGGCGTGATCGTCCGTCATGATGAAAAGAATATTGGGACGCTGGGGTTGGCTTTGACTCAGCAAAAAAGAGGGGAGCAGGATTAAAGCAGAAACGACAAAAACTATTTTCTTGAAAAAGTCACGACGGCCGTTGGAACGCGTATGCATGCTTTCTTCCTCCTCACTGGCGTGGATCATTTTAGACCGCTTCTACGGATTCGAAGCTTTCTTGGGGATGAAAAAGAAGATACTCACGAACCTCGAGATTCATTCGATCAATTTCTGCAAGATAACCAGAAACGGAGAGCCGATAGTTCGTTGGATTGGTTTCTTTCCGGCGCAGCTCCGCCACCTGTTTTTGCATGCGGGCGATGCGCTCTAATGAAATTTGCAATTCACGGTCGTTCTGAATCATGATGTGACCTCCACGATGCCTCGTTTGTTGCCATCACGTTTAATTTGCCAATCTTCGATAGCAGCTTGTTCCCCGCCCAAAGCCGCGATTCGTCTAACCCAAAATACGCTTGCTCCAAAATATGATTGACAGGAAAGATGATCAAAAAGAATTTTAGCTTCACCCGATAATGTGCCTGCATCAAAATCATTTTCCATAATCATAAAGATGTCGATGTCATTGGGAAGAGGTTTAGCAGTGACAAAAGAGCCGAATATGATGAAGTGTGCGATCTTGCCAGTAGAAAAAGCAATCTTATGAATGCGTTCAAGACGTTGCGCCATTTGTTGGCGTTTGGCGGAACCTTTGCCAAAATGATCAATGACTTTTTCAAGCGAGGCGCGATAAACTCCAACAGGAAGGTCGCCTTCGTCGGTGAAATTTGGCAAGTTCATTTTATTATCGTAAATTGTTTCTGTAACAACGTGAAGTTTACCAGATATTAGCCTATCCATTTTTACGCGCGAAGCTGCGTTAGCCATTCACGGGATGACAGACCTTGCATATCCTCTCGATCGGCCCACATGCCGAACCATTCGGCCTCGCGCACCGAACGCAACGACGTTTGAGGTTGACCGTTGCCGGCGAGTTCAGCCACGCGGCGACGCACTTGCAGCATCTCCTTGATGAGATGATCGAGATCCGAAATTAAGCGTTGAACGGCGTTGGTTTCTGCTATACTGCTCATCGGTGTCTCCACAGATAATTTTTCCGTAATTTTACCAGCAATATTATCGCTTGTCAAAATATAACTTGTCAAAACATAAAAAGCAAGGACAGCTTACAAAGCTCAGATCTTTAAAATTGATCGGTCACGGCGAGTGACCGGTCAATAATTCCGGCAAGGCCTTTTTAAAAAAACTTCCGCAGCAAAGATTTGACACACAGCCAATTTTGTGGTATATTCTTTCATCAGATAAAAAACGGGCTCATGACCAAAAAACTCGACCTCTTGCAAAACCGCCCGCGCCGCGGCAGCGTCATTCTGTTTTTCACCCGCTCCGGCAAAGTTCGCCTCGGCGAAGTGCTGGTTGAAGCCAACGCCGCGCAGGATGAGCTGCAAGTGCAGGACGCCGGCGGGGCGCGCAGCCGCGTCAAGTTTCGCGACCTGCTGCTGAATCTCGGCCAATCGACCGGCGGTTTTGCGGCCAAACAGCAGCACATCGAAAACATCTCTGCCGAAATTGATCTGGCGCTGTTGCTGGATTCGCATCCGGAATGGCAAAAAGGGCCGGGCGTTGCCGTCAACGCGATGGCGGAAGAATATTTCGGCCAGCAGGTCGAGGCGCAGCAGGAAGCGGCGATGTATCTGGCGCTGCAATGCGACAACCGCTTCACGATCTCCGGCGAAAAAGCGCAGTTTCGTCCCGCCACGCCAACGGCCAAAAACAAACGCCGGGAAAAAGATCGCCAGAGGCTTTTTGAATCACTCCGCGCGGCGATGACCGAAGCGCTGCAAAAAGATTGGGGCGCAGCCGAGATCAACACGCATCCGCTCGGCACAAAGTTGGCGCGGCTCGCGCGCGCGACACTCGAACAGCGCCGGTTATATCCTGAAGCCTGGCGCAAGGATTTTGTCATGCATCTGCATTCGCTCAACACGCTCACCGGCTATCGCGAGGCGCGGCATTTGCTGTTTCACTGGCTGCAAAAAATCGGGCGCGTGCCGCCGGACGCCGATCTTTTTATTTTTTCCGAACCCGTCCTCCGCCGTCACGCCCGGCGTTTGATGAGCCACCAGCAACAAGCAACCAGCATCCAGCTACCAGCATCCAGCAACCAGTCGAAGCGCAGCGAAGATCCCGCCTCGGCGGGACAACCAGCCTTCATCGTCACCATCGACAACCCCGAAACCACCGACCGCGATGACGCCTTGAGTTTTCGCCGAACCGAAAACGGCATTGAAATTGCCGTTCACACGCCTTTGCTTGAAGCGTTGGTGCCGAGAGGAACGCTATTTGACGAGTGGGCGTATGACGTCGGCGCCAGCGCGTATTTGCCGCACCGCCGCGTTTCGATGCTGCCGGAAAGGTTTGCGAGCGCACTGGGCAGTTTGAATGCCGGACAAGAACGTCCGGTGCTCTCTTTTTATTTTGTCTTCAGCGACACGCAGCCGCCGCGTTTTTCGCGGGTGATTTGCGAGCAAATCAAGATCGGAATGAACAGCGACTATGAGAACGTGGACAAATTATTGCCGGAAGCGTCCTGGGAAAAATTGCTACAGACAGGAAAAAATTTTGTAAACCTGGAATCTCACGATATCGATGTCGCGTTACAAACGTGGGCCAATGCCGCCGTGCAATTGGCGGCACAGCGTTTGGCCAACGGCGCGAGGATCTTCAAACGCGACGAGGTTGACGTGCGCGTCGATGCCAACCGCGTCGTGCATCTGCGCTTTGTTTCGCGCGACAGCGTGGCGCACAAAATGGTGGCGGAGTGGATGATTGCGACCAATCAAGCCGCGGCGCAATTTTGCCACGAGAATAACCTGCCGTGCATTTACCGCGTGCAGGAGACGCTGGCGCCTGAGCGTGAAGATGAAGAGCCGGCCGGCCGCACGCACGCCCGCGCCCAGCTCAAGCCTGAGCGCGCGCCGCATCGCGATCTCGGCGTCGACGGCTACACGCAAATCACTTCGCCGCTGCGGCGTTACAGTGATTTGGTGATGCAGCGGCAAATCGTGGCGTTTTTGCAAACCGGCAAGCCGCAGTATTCCCAAACCGATCTGTGGGCGCGAGCTTTGGCGATTGAAGACATGACGCGGCGCATTCAACGCCTCGAATCGCGCGCGGATTTTTATTGGAAATGCGTGTATGTCGCGCAGCATCTCGGCGAAACCTACACGGCGCAAATCGGCCGCAGCCAAGGCCACAACCCGCGCATTATTTTGCAGCTCGTTGATCTGGATTTGCGGCTGTTTGTTCCCCACTCGGGAATTGAAGGAATTGAGGAAAAAAAGATTCCGCCGCATCATTCGCCAACGGACGTGCAGGCAGTTTGTTTGGAAATGAATGCTGACAAGGCGATGATGCGGTTTCAACTCAAGTAGAAAAACAGCAATAAGTTTTACCCAACGAAAAAAATGAAGAATGATGCCCTTGAGGGAGAGACAAAAGCTATTTGATCAGCCCCAACAGCTTGCCGAAAAGCTCCAGGACCTTGGGATTGGTGATTAATATCAAGACAGCTAAGAGAATGATGTACAGCTTGAATTTCCACATTTCTTCTTTGATCTCCAGCTTTAAAGTCGCCAAGTCTGCGCGTGTCGCCATGTTCGCTATGTCCGATCGCGTCGCCATGTTCTTTTCAATGGTCTCCGTTTTTTTTTCGATGTACTCGACTTTATTTTCCAAGCGAACGAGAACGCCCGCTGGTGACCGGCGCACATCTTCGATATCCTCAATCGTGATTCGCATGTGCTTTTGGACGGCTTCATCAATAAGCGTCCTCAGCCTTTTTTCATCGATCTGAGCGGTTTCCATAATCGACCTTTAAAAAAGTCTGTTTTCGTTTTTCGTACTTTGGTCAAGTTAAACAAAAGCCTGTAAGAAATCAAGAGATTTTTCTGTTTTTTTCTGATTTGTTTCGAGTCACGATCCTCACTCACCATCATTAACAGTTTTGCGAGGAGCAACCATGCAAACAGCGAACCACGCGTTATGTTTATTATTTTTTTTCTGTGCCATCACATTAGCACAGCATAACGCGCCGGACACTTCTCAAACCCAAAAACCAAAACCTCTCGTCGCCGGCGGCATCGGCGACAAGCCGTTCATCACGCGCCTCGCCGGACGAACCAGCGTCGGCGGTTACATGGAAGCGCTGTTCATTTACGAGCGCGCGGCCGGCGTGACGGAGGAAGTCACGTTCGATCCGCGGCGGATGAATCTCTTCGCTTATTCGACGTTGGGCGAGCGCGTGAATTTTTTCATGGAGATTGAGTTTGAAGAAGGCGGCGAGGAAATCAAAATTGAAACGGCGGTGCTCGATTTCACTATCAGCGAGGCGCTGGCGCTGCGCGGCGGCATTCTGCTGTCGCCGATCAGCAAGTTCAATTTGACGCACGACAGCCCGCGCAACGAGGTCAACGAGCGGCCGCTGGTGAGCACCGACTTGATCGGCGTGACGCTTTCGGAGCCGGGCATGGGCATTTTCGGCGCGCTGTATCCGAGCCGCCGGCTGCGCTTGACCTACGAATTGTACGCGGTAAATGGCTATAACGACGGCCTTATCACACGCAGCGCATTGACGCGGATTCCCGCCGGCAAGTCGAGTCTTGGCGAGGACAACAATAATCGTCCGGCGTTTACAGGGCGCGTGGCGAGCCGCTGGTCCAATCTTGATGCCGGCGTTTCATTTCACACCGGCCTCTACAACAAGTTTGAAGTTGATGGTCTGCGAATTGACGAAGCGCGGCGGTTGACGATTTGGGCGCTCGACGGCGAGTGGGAATGGCGCGGCTTTAATTTGCGGGGGGAATTCGCCCGCGCGACGATCGAGGTGCAAGAATCTTTGTTGGGAATTTATGCCGAAGAACAACGCGGCATTTATGCGCAACTGAGTTATCAATTTGCGCGGAGGCTTTTCACCCTGTTGCCGCAATCTTATTTCACCGCCGTCGCGCGCTTCGATGCCGTTGATTTCGACGCCGATCTCAAAGGCGACTCGCACAACCGTTTGACGCTCGGCCTGAATTTCCGGCCGATTGCGGATACGGTTTTCAAACTCGATTATCGCCGCGATTATGTCCGCGACCGCGTCAACACCCGCGTCGACGGCGCGGCGATTACGTTTGGCATGGCGACTTATTTTTAGCAACGGATTTAACAACGGATTGCGCGGATTACGCTGATTAAAACAAAAAGAACATGACAAAAACAGGCTCAACAACGCCGGCATTCAATCATCTCGGTGACATGCCCGCTGCGGAATTCCGTCAATTTGCGCATCAACTCGTGGATTGGGTCGCGGATTATTTTGAAAATATCGAACAGCATCCGGTGCTGCCGGACACCATGCCGGGAAAAATTCGCGCGCAAATTCCGCCCGCCCCTCCCCTTTCCGGCGAGCCGATGGAAAATCTTCTCGCCGATGTCGACCGTCTCATCATGCCGGGCATGACGCATTGGAATCATCCGAATTTCTTTGCCTATTTCGCGATCACCGGCAGCGGGCCGGGCCTTCTTGGCGAGCTGCTCAGCGACGCATTCAACATTAACGCCATGTTGTGGAAGACTTGCCCGGCGGCAACCGAGTTGGAGCAAGCGACGATGGATTGGCTGCGGCAGATGCTCGGTCTGCCGCAAAATTTTTGGGGCATTGTTTACGACACCGCTTCGATCAGCAGCATGCACGCAATCGCCGCGGCGCGCGAGCAGCTTGCCGATCTGCGCCTTCGAGAGGAAGGTCTCGCCGGACGCGCGGAAGTGCCGCGTTTGCGGCTTTACGCTTCGGAACAGGCGCACTCGTCGATTGACAAAGCCGCGATCACGCTGGGTTTGGGCATGGCCGGGGTGCGCAAAATTCCTGTTGATGAAAATTTTCGCCTGCGTCCCGAGGCGCTGGCCGGCGCGATTGCCGAAGATCGGCGCAACGGCTGGCGGCCATTTTGTGTGGTCGCAACCGTCGGCACGACTTCGACGACGAGCATCGATCCAGTGCCGGCGATTGCCGAAATTTGTGAACGCGAAAATTTATGGCTGCACGTCGATGCGGCTTACGGCGGCGCGGCGGCGGTGGCGCCGGAAATGCGCCACGTGCTCGACGGCTGCGATCGCGCTGATTCAATCGTGATGAATCCGCACAAATGGCTCTTTGTGCCGTTCGATTTCAGCGCCTTTTACACGCGCAAGCCCGACATTTTGCGCCGCGCCTTCAGTTTGATTCCGGAGTATCTGCGCACCTCACAAGATAACGAAGTTGAGAATTTAATGGATTACGGCATTCAACTCGGCCGGCGTTTTCGCGCCTTGAAACTCTGGTTCGTTTTGCGTTATTTCGGCTGGGACGGCGTGGCGGCGCGAATCCGCGAGCACGTTCGCCTCGCGCAATTGTTCGCGAGCTGGATTGATTCTCATGCCGATTTCGAGCGCATGGCGCCAACGCCGTTCAGCACGGTTTGCTTTCGCGGGCGTTTGGAAAAATTGAATGAAGAGCAGCGCAATCGCTTCAATGAAAAACTTTTGGAGGCGGTCAACGCCACGCGCGAAGTTTTTTTGTCGCACACGAAATTGCGCGACCGTTACGTGCTGCGATTGGCGATTGGCAATTTGCGCACGGAAGAACGCCATGTGCGCCGGGCGTGGGAAATTATTCAACAAAAACTGGAAAAAATTCGGCCAGCGGCAGTTCATTTCTGAACCTCACATCGTCCTCCGATTTGTCTCAAATTGCAACACGTGGTCCGAAATATTAGCTGGCTTGAGACGCTCCCAATTTGCAACTGTATGTTTTTTAAAAACGGCGTACTGGCTGAAAATCGCCATTTCAATCTGGCATAATTTATGTACATGAAATATGGCATCATTTTTCAATTCTTGGCTGGCTGAAAATCTCTTGCACCGGCTGATAACGCAATCTTTTTTATCGTTCTCATACACCTTTAGGAGCAGCTACTATGATCCCACAACCAAAAGGAACGATTTTGTTGATCGAAGACAACGCCAGTTTTCAACAAAATCTTGCTGTGATTTTTCGCAGCGCCGGCTATGAAACGCTGACAGCCGCGAGCGCCGAGGAGGGGTTTGCGGTGCTGATGAATTATAAAGTGCATTTGATCGTGCTCGATTATCGTTTGCCGGGAATGGACGGCATGCAATTCTTCGAAGAATTGCAGACGAATGGAAAATATCTGGAGGCGAGATGCATTCCGGTGATTGCGATGACCGGCTTTCCGATTACGGACGAGGAGAAAAAGCGGTTCTTGCAAAAAGGCGCCAAAGCGTTCATCACCAAGTCAACCGGTTTCAGCGATCTGAAAAAAATCGTCGATCGCGAGGTGCAGGCGTACAAAACCGTCCTCACTTTTGAGCGCGAGGAGACCAGCCGCTTCTCGCTGCCGGATTATCTGGCATACATCGAAAAGCAAATTATTTTTCGGGCGTTGATCAAAAACCCGCTGGGTCCCCAGGAAGAGATCGCCTGCGAGCTTGGCATTCCCCGTTCGACGCTGTCGAGAAAAATCAGCGAATATCAGTTGCGAGTGCGATAGGAAGCCGGCAGGAAAAGCCCGCCCGCGAAATTTGAAATCTCACTGCGTACGCGGCAACTTGCCGCAACCAAAGCTGTCAATCGCGAATTTACGCTAATCAACGCGAATAAAAATTAGCGTACATTCGCGTGAATTAGCGGTTCGTTAAAAAATCTTCGTGGTCGTGATAGTTTTCCAGGGTAATACTATAAAAAACTTTTTTTTGTGGGATTTGCTTCTTTACCAAAATTTTGAAGAATTGATTTTCATCCAAAATATCTGATCGCCAGAAAATTGATCAGCAGATGCAGCGTATTATCGACGATGATGCTGACGGCCTGGGCGATGTGCGACGGGGTTTCCTCGGGGAACCCGTTGTCGGTCCAGCACCAATTGCGCAGGCGAATGAGATGGCGCGCCAGCCGAAAATGGTCGATGAGCGTGTGCGTTACAAAAATAATCGCCAGCGCCAGCGCCGATCTGGTAATCAGAATGAAAGGCAGGACGTACGTCAAGGCGTGGACGGCCGCGACCGAAATCTTCTCATGCTTGTGGCGCACCATCCAGTTTGTCTGCAACACATAGTCACCGACCAGGTGACAAATCAATTGTTCCATAAATCCTGCCTTTGAAGTGTTACTTGGCTTCGAGCATCCCATCCGGCTTGATGAAAAACTCCCTCCTGCCGCCGCCCATATCGATCTCCTTTTTGGTTTTGCCGCTAAAAAAGCGCACGCGCAAACGTTCGCCCTGAAAATCCATCCGAGCGAACCCGAATTGGCTTTTGCCCTGGCGTTTGGGTTCTGGATCCGGACAAGTGTATTCACCGCGCGACGGCGACGGCGCTTTCACCGAATTCGCTTTTGCTCCGGCGCCGGAAATCAGAAAGTTTTTCGGACACGTTGCGCAAGCCTGCCCTAGCGCCCACCGCGCGCCACGCGGTGCCAAAGGCTCTAGGCTGGCCAGGGCCGGATGCAAGCCCGGATAATGCAAAAGCTGCAAGCTGTGATCGTGGCCGGAAAGCGCCAGTTGCACCGTCACGCCGCTGCGATGAATGGCGGCTTGCACCGAATCCCGATAAGCACGATAACGCTCCGCGCACAAGTCTTCCGGATCAACCAAATTCTGAAAATAATTGACCGCGTTGGAATCGGCATCGCAATGGTTCAAATACCTCACGGCGCGCGATTCGGGATCCCACTCGCTGTAGCCGCCGTGGTCGCCGACACTGTACAGCGGATGATGCGCGGCGAAAATCCGCCATTTCACGCGCGGCCGCTGCCGGGTCGAGGCGAGCAGACGCTGCAGATGCGCCAAAGAAGGCCGCCAGGTCTCGGGCTTGGTTCGCAGCAAAATCGCAGAATCAAAAAAAATCAGTTGCAAAGAATCCTGACCGGCGGCAAAAGTCGCCTCCGCTGGCAGGCCGTAATGATACGTCCACGTCGAGATCGTATCGGCGCGTTGATTGCCTTTGTTCGTGATCCCCACCGGCAGGGCGCTGATAGAGAATGCGCCGAAGAAAAAAGATTTGTCAAGAACCAGCCTGGCGTAATATTCATGGTTGCCGGCGACGGCATGAACGTGTTTTTGGCCCAACCCGGCCATCACTTCACGAAACGGATCGAGCACTTCCTTGATTTTTTTCGGCACTTCTTTTCGAAAATCTTCACTGGCGCCAAAATTGAGCCCGGTCGGGTAAAAATTGTCGCCAAGAAAAACCAGCAGATCGAAGCGATCCTGGCGAAAAAGCTGTGTGATGGTTTTGGCATTGTCAGTGAGAATATCACTTTTCTCGCCGGTGTCGCCGATGGCAACAAGAGAAAATTCGGCGTTCGAACCCGCCGGCGGCGCTTGACCACAAGCCGCGCCGGAATACAGGAACAACACCGCGATCATCACCTCACAAAAAATCTTTTTCATTGTATTTTCCCAACCCGGACAAGCCGGAACCAAAGTGGCAGAATAATTTTTTGGCAGAATGATTTCACAATTATTCTGTCGAAGAATCATTCTGCCTTTTGATATCGTTGCTTTTTTTGCTCTTTGCTCTCCGCTCAGAATCCAAATCCCAAACCCGCGACCACGGCCGTGCGCTCGTTGGAAACGCCGGCGCCGATTGAAAACGTGAAGTCGCGGCGCAGCGGGGCGATCCAAATTCCGCCGCCAAAATTTTTGTGCCAACTGCCTGCGCTCTTGCCGTCCTGCCACACCCGGCCGGCGTCGGCCAAAGCAAAGACGCCGAAATGCTGCGGCACCAGGAGACGAAATTTAGTCAAGAAAAAGCGCAGCTCGGCATTGCCCCACACGGTGGCGTCGCCGGCAAATCGCTGAAAGCGAAAACCGCGCAGGTTTTCACTGCCGCCCAAAAACGCCGCTTCATAAAACGGAAAAGTTCCCCACACCCGCTCGCCGGCGGCGCGCAGAGCCAACGTCACATCATCGCCGCCGAGATAAACCCGCGTGTCGCCGCGCAGTTTGGTGAAAGTATTCTCATTATCCAGCATTTTCGGCGAAAGCGAAAAATTCAGCCGCCCGAAAAACCCGCGCGTCGAGGCACGCTCGCGGTCGCGGCCGTCATATTGCAGCTCGCCCGCAATTTCCAACAACTTTCTCACGCCAATGCCGTAGGGCCGGGCCGATTTGACGAACGACTCATCGCGCAGCCGGACGTCGGAATATTTCAACGCCGCGCCCAAGCCGGCGCGCGTCTGCCGCTGCAAATACATGTAAAAGACCGGCCGCAAGTGATAATCGTTGGATTTCACCCGATAAAAATCATCCGCTTCAAGATCGGCAACCCGTGTCGTCGCATTGCCGAAGCCGTAAAAATTTCTGACGGCTTTCGGCACCGTCGCCTGCGCTTCCAAATACAAATGCACGTTGGGAAAAAAGTCAATCCAAAGTTTCGAATAACGCAGGCGGAACGCACCGGTTTTGAAGGCAAAATTGGCGAGCGCCACCGTCTGGCTCTCGAAAGGTTTTTTGCGAAATTCATAGCTGAAAATCATCGGGCCGCCGCCGATGAAGATGCCGTCATCGACGTTATAGCCGAAAAACGGCAGCGGCTTCGTCATCAAACCATGATCGCGCACGAGCGGCGTGTTTTCGTAAAGATTGGCTATCGAATCGACTTTTCCGGCGCGGATTTTCGTCTGCGCTGCCGCGGCGAATTTTGTTCCGCGGACGTCATAAAAATAATTTTTGGCCTTGGATTGGTCGACCAACTCGTCCTCGCCGGCGCCGCCGATGACGCGAACCGTGATGCCGCCGCTCTCGCCCTGCAGCACGGCTTTGTCATTTCCACCCAACAGATAGAGACGAATTTCTTTGGTCTCGTCTTTTTTGAACCGGCGATGATACAGCCATTTGTCTTTCTTCTCGCCGGTGTCTTTGTCGCGCGCGTAAATCGCCACTTCGACCTCGCCGTTGTTGTGCCGGGTGATTTCGGCAAGCTCATCGTCGTTGCTGGTTTTAATGTCGACGTACTTGGCGAGGTTTTGGTAATAGCGATCCGAGGCCTGGCGCATGAGATTCCGCCGGTCTTTGAGCTTCAGCGCCAGCGCCGGCCCGGACTTGGCGTAAATTTCCGGCGGCAGGTTTTTCACGGCGCGTTCGATCACCTCGTCGGTTAATTTGGCGAGAAAATTTTCCGTACTCGCGCGCCACCTGTCGTATTCCAGATCGATGAGAAAGCGGCGGTCGAGGTGGCGGCCGGAATAGGTGAGGCTGACGACGTCCGGCGTCTTTTTGTGAAAACTTTCCATTTGGATGACGACGTACCGCTTCTCGGCCAGCGACGGAAACAAGCCGTCAAATTTCGCAAAGGCCTGGTCGCGGTCGCGGGGAATCGGATACCACAGTTTTTTGCCGTCTTTTCTCATTCGCGCCCAGAGCCATTGATCGACGTGCCGATCCCAGTCGCCGGCGAAAACATCGAGCAGCCGCGCCGTGAGAAAGGCTTCGGAATCGACGGCGTCGTCGTGATCTTTTTCCAGCTCTTCAAACAGATCGTCGGTGTTGATGATTTTGTCGGAGCCGGCAAAGCCCGGCTCGCCGTCCGGGCCGTCGTCCGGGCGCTCTTCGATGAACCCCAATAGGTTGCGAAAATCGGCTTGAAATTCGCCAAGCTGAGGATCGTTCGGCAAGTAAACAAGACGCGGCTCGGCGTTCAGCACGCCGACGGCCTCGGCCAGCGGCGCGACGACCAGCGCGGCGTACGGATGCGCCAAACTGATTTGATCTTGCAGAATATCTTTCGCCAGCGTATCCTGCAACTCCGGCGGCAGAATTTTTGAGGGGTCTTTGTCGATTGAACGAAAAGCGTACTGCCGACCGTCTTTTCCTTCGAAGCGCAGGCTTTTGGTTTGAAAACCACCGCCGCGTTTCAACGGCGTCAAGCCGCCGGCAAAACTCGCGAGATCGAGCACTTCGACTTTGATCGGCGTTGTCCACAGGTCGCGATAATGCGCGCCGAAAAAGAACCGGTGCAAGCCGCCGGCGGCGTAATCTCCCGCTGCCAGCGTGACGGTTCGCGTGGAATCCTGGCGGGTTTGACTCCAGGCCGGAGCCGCCGCAACCGCCAGCAATATCCACGACCAAAAAATTCGCGAAAAGCTTTTTGCGTACATGGCTACCTCTCAATTTGAATTCGGGGTTATGCTCGTTACGGTTTGGTTTTTCCGTACCTCAACATTTATGTTGAGAGAAGCAAGGCGCGCAACATGAATGTTGCGTTACAATCTTAGCCTGAACGAGCATAAGCACCCAAAACGTTACCGCGCCGGATGCGGACAGAATAATAAATTTTACCCTCAAGCGCAACAAAAAAATGATTTGGCCCCAATCATTTTGACTTTTGCATAATTCTTTCTTATTTTGCAAATATGAAAACACTCTTGATCTCCAACCGCCGCGGAATCCCGCCAATTTTTCACATCCTACAATCGGTTTATCGGCCCATTTGGTTTTTTTTCTTTTTTTTGCCATTTTATTTGTGCGCCGCCGATCACGTTCTCATCATCGCCGGCAAGGGCGGGCAGCCGAATTTTACCGAGAAATACGCGCAATTCGCCCGCCAGTTGCACGACGTCTTGACGGCGAAACACGGTTTCGCCTCGTCGCAAGTGACCGTGCTGGCGGAGAGCAGCGCCAGGCTGCCTTTTGCCGCCGCGCCGTGCACCGCGGAAAACGTTCGCGCCGCGTTCGAGCGTTTGGCCGGCGCGCTGCAACCGAACGATCTCGTCGCGGTGATTCTCTTCGGCCACGGCGCGTATGACGGCGACTGGGCGAAATTCAACCTCGAAGGGCCTGACCTGCGCGATCTGGATTGGGCGCAGATGCTGGATCGCCTGCCGGCGCAACGCCAGATTTTTATCAACACCTCGGCAGCGAGCGGGCCGTTCATCGAAAAATTGTCGAAGCCCACCCGCGTCGTTATCACCGCCACGCGCAGCGGCGAAGAAAAATACGCCACGGCCTTTCCCGAATATTTCGTCGAAGCGTTTTTAAAGCCGGAGGAGGCCGATCTCGACAAAAACAGCAGCATCTCGTTGCTGGAGGCGTTTGACTTCAGCCGCGACCGGGTTGTGCGCTTTTATGAAAGCGCCAACCGCCTGCGCCCGGAGCATCCGCTGCTCGACGACAACGGCGACGGCAGCGGCAGCGAGACGCCAATCGCCAACAGCGGCGACGGCCAACTGGCGAGCCGCACGTTTCTCGCGGCCAGCGCCGGTTCTTCCGCGCCAACGCCAACGGTCGAGAGCAACAATCCGCTCGCCAAGGAAAAAGCCCGGCTGCTGGCGGAAATTGAGAATCTCAAAGCCCGCAAAAATGATCTGCCGGCGGCGGAATATAATCGCAAAATTGAGGAGTTGTTTATCCGGCTGGCCAAATTGAACCGGCAAATCAAAGAAAGCGCGGCCCGTTAAGGCAGGAATCCCGCCAATTTTGAAAAAAATGAGGGATTACATATTTGTTTTCTCCCGCAGAAAATCCATTTGACTCCTGCTGAAAAATTTTTAAATTGGTGTAACTCGTAACCAGCCAAGGAGCGAAAAGAGGCCTGTGAAAATTCCTTTTTCCGATGTTCCCGGCACAAGCCGGTTGTTTTTGGATTATCTTGAAAATTTTGACCGGCTCGGCGAGTTTTTTGCGGTGGATTATCGCAGCCGCGCGGCGTTGCTGGCGCAAAGCGATCTCGTGGCGCAGCGCGATTATCCGCGCGCCGAGATGGCCAAAATACTCGACAAACAAAATCGCCGGTGGGGCGCGGGCGAAGCGACCGCGCGTCAAATTGCGGCGCTGGAAAAAAGCGGCAGCGCCGTGGTCGTCAGCGGCCAGCAAGTCGGCATCTTCGGCGGGCCGTTTTTTACGTTGTACAAAGCGCTCACCTGCTTGAAATTGGCCGAGAGCTTGAGCGCCCGCCTTGGCCGCGAGGTGACGCCGATTTTCTGGCTGGCCGCCGATGATGACGACGTGGCCGAAGTGAATCAGCTCACCGTGATGAATCGCGAGAATGAGTTGGAGCCTTTCTCCTGCGTCTTTGACACCGAGGCGCGCCGACCGGTTGCGCAGATTCATTTGACCGGCAATATCGACCAGTGTCATCAAGCGCTCGCCGCCGCGATTCCAGACACCGAATTTAAAGCCGATCTGCTGCACGCGCTGCAAGAGGCGTATCACCCCGGCGCGACGCTGTCCGACGCCTTTGCGCGATGGCTGATGAATGTGCTCGGCCATTACGGCCTGGTGTTGATGAATCCGGCGGACGCTGAAATCAAACGCCTCGCCGCGCCGTTGTTTGAGCAGGAAATTCAAATTCAAAGCCCCTCCACGACGGCGGCTTTGCAGGCCATCGACCGCCTCGCCGCCCAGGACTACTCGCCGCAAGTTTCATTGCGGCCGGATCGTTTGAATCTCTTTTACGTGAGAACCCAGCGGCATACGCTGGAACAACGCCTGGGCGCGTTTTTCAGCACCGACGGCGCCTTCCAATTTTCCCACGGCGATCTGCTGCGGCAAGTGCAGAGACATCCGGAAAATTTTTCGCCCAACGTCATGCTGCGGCCGGTGATGCAGGATTTTCTTTTGCCGACGGTGGCTTACGTCGCCGGACCGGCTGAAATCGCTTATTTCGCGCAACTGCGCGGCGTCTACGAAGCTTTTTCCGTGCCGATGCCGGCGATATTTCCGCGCCACAGCATGACGCTGCTGGAAAAGAAAATTGCGCGCGTGCTGGAAAAATATGATTTGCAGATCGCCGATTTTTGGACGGCGCAGGGCGGCGCGGCGGAAGAGCTGATCAGCCGGATTGTCAAGCGCGAGGCCGCCGACAGCCTGTTCACGCCGGTGGCGGCCGCGCGTGATGAGTTGCGCCGGCAACTGGCCGAGTTAAAAACCCGCGCCACGGCGCTCGATGCCACGCTCGGCGGTTTCATCGAAAAAGAGCAGGGAAAAATTTTTCATCAGCTCGAGATCATCGAAAAGAAGCTGCTGCAAGCGGCGAAACGGCAAGATGAAACGCTCACCCGGCAGATCGCCAAAGCCGCGCACGCGCTTTATCCGAATCGCCGGTTGCAGGAACGCGAGCTGAGCTTTGTCTCGTTCCTGTGCAAATACGGCCGCGAGCTTGTGCAGAAATTGTATGAACAAATTGATTTGACCAATTTCCAGCATCAGGTTGTGGAGTTATGATGAAGCTGTTGCAGAATACTGAAAATGGCATTATATTTTATATGAAAACATCGGAGGAAGGCATGAGAAGCTTTATCGGTTTTGTTGTACGCATGACGGTGGTGATTCTTGTTGCTGTGATGTTTTTGTCGCCGGCAGCGAGTCGCGGCCAGAATCTCAAATGTTTTATTCTCACGCCGCCCGAGCAATTGCTGGAAGGCGTGAAACAGGTGGCGATCACGGATTTTAGCGTCACCACGAGTTTTCAGGCCGATGAGGAACCCGGCAAAGAGAAGAAAGGATTGCTGGGATTAATCGAAAAGGCCGCTGAATCCGGCAAAAGCCAACAGCGCTTTAGCGACAGCGGCACCAAATTAACGGACATGATGATTGCGCATTTGCTGCAAGACCAGCGCGGCATCGAAGAAGTTGGCAGCGGTTTCCTCGGCATGAAATCAAAGGAAGGCAAAAGCTTTCAAAACGGCGCGCGGACGAATGTTTTTGGCGTCGTCGAGCGCGGGCGTTTGCAGCAGGTGCTCAATGAGCTTCAGCTTGGCCAAAGCGGCGCGGTGAATGAAGCGCAAGCCGCGCAAGTCGGGCAATTGCTGGGCGTCGATGCCATCCTCACCGGCAATCTTTCGATCTCCGCTGAAGATCGGTGGATTAAGGAGGAGCGCCAGGATAAAGATAAAAAGAAATATCAGGTCGATTGCAACAAGCGTATCGCCAACGTTTCCGCCACCATTCGCATCATCAAAGTCGAGACCGGCCAGGTGATCGGCTCCAAACAAAGCGATCACAAAGTCGACAAGAAAAAATGCAAAGGCGATTGGGGCGATTTGCCAACCCCCGAAGCGCAGGTTGAAGAATGCCTGAAAGCGATCTCGGAAGAATTGGCCGATTATTTCGCGCCGCATTTTGAATTGCAAAAACTCGATATGGCCAAGCTCGAGGGTGAAGAGTACAAACGTTTTCACGAAACGGCCAAAAATGCGCTCGAACGCTACGATATCGACACCGCCTATTTGCAATACGCTGCTGTTGCCGAGCAGGATCCGTATAATCACGCCGCGCAGTTCAACCTCGGCGTGCTCTACGACGCCGTCGGCGATTACAAACACGCGCAGGAAAAATATGCGATGGCCGCCAAATTGAAAAGCCGGGAAGATAAATACACCAAGGCGCAGGGCCGCGTCGCGAAGCAATTGGCGTTTTGGGAAAAATTGAATGCGCTCGGCATTTTCATTCAAGAGCGCACATTCGAAGTGTCCTCCGAGCAAGTCCAGGCCGCGAGCACGCCCAAAATTCAGGTGGCGGGTTCCAGCTCGGACCGC
>Ga0247727_10007645_pt1 | contig 20445 bp, 13 predicted proteins | sample WisWelCaveWW1625_FD_202498 | JGI IMG/M metagenome (GOLD analysis project Ga0247727, IMG submission 202498) | Biofilm microbial communities from Wishing Well Cave, Virginia, United States - WW16-25 | ecosystem: Environmental > Aquatic > Deep subsurface > Groundwater > Cave microbial mat | place... | reverse complement strand
GGTGGGTGTGCTTCGATGACGCGCGAACTGATCCTGGTGGCGCTCTGCGGCGCGTGCGGCACGGCCCATGCCGCGGAGCCGTCGCGGCTCGGGGTGCAGCTGATGGTCGATGCCGGGACTCCGCGCCTGATCGTGGCGCAGCGAGCGATCCAGCGCGAATGGACGGTGAGCGGAGATTCCGGGATCGCGCTGCAGGTCGAGGGGGCGCGCTCCGAGCTCGGCGCCGCGGCGCTCTCGGCCGTGATTCCGGGCGCGGGTCAGCTCTACGCCGGACGCACCTCGGGCCTCTTCTATGCTGCGGTGGAGGTGGCCGGCTGGATCGGCTGGGCCCTGTTCCATCGCGACGCCGACGCTCTGCGGGACGAAGCGAGCGCGCTCGCCGGGGCGCCCGGGGACTCCTCCAGCGCCTGGTCATTTGATCGATGGGAGCAGGCCACCGGGAGCGACGCCTCGACGCTGCGGGTGCTCTACGATGGCGACCGCGAAGCGTTCTACGACATCATCGGATCCGACGAGATGTACGCGACCGGGTGGAACACTTCGGAGTCGCGCACGCACTTCGGCGGCCTTCGCGAGCGTTCCAATGGACGCCTCGAAAGCGCGCGCTGGGTCGGGGCCGGGCTGTGGATCAATCATCTGGCGGCCGCGGTGGACGCGTTGCGGGCGGCACGCCTCACCAACGTGGATCTCGAGCTCGCCGGCGACGTCGAGCTCAAGGCTCGCGGACAGTGGCGGCGTGGCAAGCCCGGTTTCGTCGTCTCCCTGGAGCGGAGGTTCTGACGATGGGACGCCGGTGGGGAATGCTGGCCGTGGGGATCGCCCTGGCCGCTCCGGAGGGGGGCATGATGGCCGCGACGCCCGAATCGTTCGCGGTCCAGACTCAGAAGGAGGAGATGGCGACCGCGTGGCCGGGCGTCTCGCCGCTGGATCTGCCGGTCCCGCGGCTGGATGTCCCGGGGACGGGAGTCGCCGCATCCGAAGCGCTGCCCACGCCCGGCGATCGGTCCGCGGCCGTGGGACCGGGAGCGGAGCGCGCGCGCATCCTGCTGCGCTCGCTCACGATTCCGGGCTGGGGACAGGCCACGCTCGGCCGCCACACTTCGGCGAAGGTGTTCGGTCTCGCAGAGACTGGCATCTGGGCCTCGTTCGTCGCGTTCCGGATCCAGGAGCACTTCCGCCGCCAGTCGTACGAGGTGACGGCACAGTTGTTCGCGGGCATCGACCTCGATGGACGTGACGAGGAGTACCGCCGGATCGTGGGCATCTATCCCAGCAGCGAGGATTACAACCGCCTGGTGGTGCGCCGCGACGCGGCCAACGTCTATGCCTACCTCTATTACGACGATCCTGCGGCCTACGCCCGGCTGGTCGCCGAGTTCATCGCCGAGAACGAGATCCGGGGCGACGATGCCTGGGCCTGGGTGAGTCCCGAGTCGTACGATCTCTACCAGGAGCAACGCAGGCTCACGCGCAAAGCCGCGCTGCGGTCGAACACGATGCTGGGGCTCGCGGTCGCCAATCGCCTGCTGAGTGCGGTGCTCGCGGCCCGTCACGCCGGCGCCGCGCCCCCCACGCGGTCGTGGAACATCGAGTGCGGACCGCGCCCGGGTGACCCGTCGGCGGTGGCACTCGGGGTGAAGGTTCGCTTCTAGCCCGCTCCGGCGGGGGTTTTCCCCGTGCTTGCTCTCGTCTTCATCATTGTCACGGCCGCCGATCCGGCGGGGGGGTTCGCCCCGGCCGACTCGACCGTGCGCGGGACACCGGCCGATTCCTCCGAAGTTGGGACGCGGGCCGATTCCTCCGAAGTCGGGACGCGGGCCGATTCGATGCCTTTCCGTCTCGTCACGCGCGCGACGTTCGCCCTGGCGACCGAAGCGCGCGGGCAGGTGATTGAGCCGGCGGGCCTGGCGACCGACGCCTTCGGCCGGATCTACGTCACGGACGCGGCGCTCCACCGCCTGCAGCGCTACGAGCGCGATGGCCGCTGGCTGGGGGAGAGCGGCGCGCTCGGGAGCGAAGCGGGGGAGATGCGGTTCCCGGGCTCGGTCGTGGCTCTCGGGGCGGTGGGCGTGGGCGTGCTCGACCGAGAGAACCGCCGCGTGGTGGCGTTCGACCTGTTCGGGCGGCGGATCGGCACCGTGCTGGACCTGGCCCATCCTGCGGTCGAAGGTCGCACCGGCCGGGTGGACCCGGTGGGGCTGGCCGCCGACCGCGGCGGCGCCCTCTACGTCGCCGATCCTGCGCGCGAGCGGGTGTTGGTGTTCGACGCCTCCGGCGTGTTCCTGCGCACGATCGGCGGCTTTGGAACGCGCGCGGGACAGTTTCGCGGCTTGCGGGGTCTGGCTCTCACGCCCCGCGGCGAGCTGGTGGTGGCCGAACGGCAGAACGCCCGGGTACAGACGCTCGACGCGGGGGGCCGGGTGGTGGCGACGTGGAGGCTTCCGGTGGAGCGCGGGGTGGGCGCGCTCCCGGTGGCGGTGGACGAACATGGACGCACGGCGGTGGCCGACGAGGCGACCGGGAGACTGTGGGTTTTCGACGGCGCGGGACGCCTGCTGGCCGCCGCGACAGGGCCGGGCCATCCGCGGGCGCTGGTGTTCGCACCGGACGGAAGCCTGCTGGTTGTGGACCGTGAGCCCGCCGCCCTGCGGCGGATGATACTCGAGCCCGCGCGAGGAAGCGCCGCTGGAGGCGAGTAGGATGCACGCCGATCGCGCGGCACGGGCGTTTCGGATCGGAGCGCTGCTGTGTGTCCCGCCGGCCTGCGCGGCGTTCGCATGGATGCCGCTGTTCCCGGCGGGCGCGTGGGCGGCCGCGGCAGCCGCCGAAGATCCCGGGTGCGGCGCATTCCCGGTGGTTCAACGCGCCGGCGCCGTCATCTACGCATTGCCCCGAACGTTCCTGGGCGCCTCCGGCGATTCCGCCTGGACCACCACCCGCGCGCTGGCGGGGGGAAAGGACTACCTCCTCGACCGAACCCGCGGGCTGCTGCGGCTCCAGGTCGAGCCGGTGCCGGGTGAGACATTGTGGGTGCGGGTGTGCGGACTGATCGAACCACCGCCGCTCGAGTACCAGCTCATGAGCTATCGGCCGGCGCGGGCGCCGGGTGACACCACCGCGCCCGACTCCGCAGCCCCCCCCGCCGTCCGTCCAGCCACCATGCGCTCGCCCGCCGAGGCGCCGGCGGGGGCGTCGCTGGCGATCACCGGGAACAAGACGGTGGCCGTGGAGTTTGGCTCCAGCCAGGACGCGTTCCTCCGCCAGTCGCTCGACCTCGCGGTGAGCGGAACGCTCTCGCCGGGAGTGGATCTCACCGGAGCGCTCTCCGACCGCAACACTCCGCTGACGGCGGGCGGTAGCACGCGCGATCTTCAGTCGCTCGACCGGCTCCTGATCGAGCTGCGTGCCCCGCGCGGCGCGGCGGCGCTGGGTGACGTGTCGCTCCACGTCGACCACGGCGAGTTCGCACGCCTCGACCGCCGGCTCCAGGGTGCGCGTGGCGAATGGACCGCCGGGGCCGTCGAGGGCGTCGCTGCTGCGGCCAGCGCGGAGGGCGAGTTCCAGAGCCTCCAGTTCTACGGCTTCGAGGGACGCCAGGGACCGTATGCGTTGACGGGGCCGGGTGGTGTGCCCGGCACCGCCGTGGTCCCCGGCAGCGAGATCGTGACCGTGGACGGCCATCGCCTCACCCGGGGAGAGAGCGCGGATTACTCGATCGACTACGAACGTGGGCAGCTCACGTTCTCCAACCGACGTCCCATCTCCTCGGCGACCCGGATCACAGTGGACTGCCAGGTGGCGGTGCAACGCTTCCGGCGCAACTTTGCGGCCGCGTCGGCTCGCGGCAGGCGCGGACCGTGGTCGGCTTCGTTCGCGGTCTTCAACGAGAGCGACGACCGCGGGCGCCCGATCGCGACCACCGTGGACGCCGGCGACCGCCTGGCACTGTCGGCGGCCGGGGATTCGGCGGCGTTCGCGGTCGGGGGCGGTGTGACGCCGGGAGGGGGTGACTACGATCTGGTGACGGATCCCGCCGGCGCCTTCTACACCTTCGCAGGGCCGGACTCCGGCGACTACGCGCTGAGCTTCGCGCGTGTGGGCGCGGGACAGGGCGACTACACGGATTCGGTGTGGGTGGCCGGGCGCGTGGCGTATCGCTTCGTGGGTACCGGGAACGGGACGCACCGGATCGGGCGATCGCTGCCACTCCCCGAGTCACGCCAGTTGTGGGATGCCGGCGCAGGCGTGCGCATCGGGGGTCTGACCCTCGATGTCGAGGGCGCACTCTCGCGCCGCGACCGCAACACGTTCTCGTCGCTCGACGACGGTGACAACGTGGGTGGGGCGGCCCACGCGCGCCTGTCGGCCGAAGGGGCGTCGCCGGGATGGCTGGGGGGCCGCGCGGGACTGGCGCTTCAGTGGCGGACGGTCGAGAAGCGCTTCGAGCCCTTCGCCCGCCTCGAGCGTCCGTTCGTTCAGGAAGAATGGGGGCTGCCACCGAACACCGACCTCGAGCGCCAGCGGCGCGCGGAGGTCTCGACGTTCCTGAGACCCCGCGGCGGAGGCGAGCTGCGCGCGGAGGCGGGACGTCTCGAGATCGAGACCGGCTTCACTTCGCTTCGGCGCGGCGTGCAGTGGGAGCGGTCCGGACGCGTGCTCACGCGCGCGCGCTGGGACCGCGCCGAGGGCGAACAGGACGGACTGGCCTTTGATCGGGGTGGGCGGGAACGGCGCTTCGGCGAATTCGGGCTGCGGCTCCACTGGCTGGAGCCCGTGGTGCGCGGCGACTGGGACGAGCGCTGGACCCCGAGCGACACCGGACGCGCCGGCGAGCGTTACCGCGAGACCGGCGCCGAGCTGAGGAGCGGGGTGGCGCTGCCCTGGCGGATCGCCCTCGGCTACGGGGTGCGGCGCAACGGCCGCCTTGGTCCCGCGGGCTGGACGGATCTGCACGACGCGCGAACCGCGCGGGTCTCGCTCCAGACTCCGGAGGACCGATCTCTGACGGGATCGCTCGCGTGGCAGCGCCGCGACCTGCGTCCGCTCGCGGATCCCACGCGCACGACCAGCGACCTGGCGAGCGCGCGACTGCGCGGCGCGGATCCCGCGCGCGGGCTCGCCGCCGCGGCGAGTCTCGAGATCACCAGCGAGGGCGAGAGCGATCGCGTCCGCCAGCTGGCGTTCGCCGGGACGCGACAGGGTGCCTACGACAGTCTGGGCACGTTCGTGGGGACGGGACGGGGGGACTACAATCTCGTGATCACACCGGGCACGAACCTGCGCCGCGTGTCGCGCGCGGCCGCGAGCGTGCGGCTCTCGTGGCAGCCCCCGGGTGAAGGCGTGTGGCAGGGCTCGCGCGCGGAGATCAGCCTGGAGACCGACGCCCGGCGGGTCGGAGATCTGGAAGGCGCCGACATCCTCCTGTCCGCCGCGGCCGCGCGGGCCGACGCGGGGCTCACGGCCGGCGCCGTGACTCAGCGTCTCGAAACGGAGATCGCGCCCGGGGCGCCCTACGGCGCCCTGCACCTGCGGGTGGAGCGCCGCGTGGGCGCCGACCGCAGCTTCACGAATTTTTCCCAGATCCAGGACGAACGCTCCGGGACTCTGCGCTGGCGGGCGCGGCCGGCGCCGGGATGGACGGCGGAAGTGGAGGGCCGGCTCAAGAAGAGGGCGCTCGAGCAGAGGGTCGGCGCGGGCGCCCCCGGGTTCGGGCGCGCGGTGCGCGAGGGCGGTGTGCAGGCGCAGATCGGACACGTGCCGCACGCGCGCCTGCGAGCGGCGGTGACCTCCGACCTGGCGTGGACCCGCGAAGAAGCCTCGTCGGCGCCGTGGTCGAGCACCTGGCAGCTCGGTCCGGACTTCGGTCTCACGATGTTCGGGCAGGGGCGGCTCGAGCTCTCGGCCCGTCGCGCGCTGGTGCGCGGCGAGGGCGTGGCGGTTCTGCCGCTGGGTGACCCGTTCGGCATTCCACGCTGGGAATCCACCGCGCGCTTCGACTATCGGCTGCGCGACCATACGACGGTGGGTCTGGCGATCACTTCGCGCGACCGCGACCACCGTGCACCCGAGCACGAAGGGCGCGCGGACGTGAGGGTGTTCTTCTGATGCGACGCCTGATCCTGCACGTCGCGCTGCTGCTGGCGCTGGCGCCCACGGGCGCGGACGCAGCGCGCCTCGACTATCGCGGCGAGGCGGTGAGCCGCAGGCAGGCCGAGCCGCTGCTGGCGGCCGCGTTGCGCGCCCCGGGCGACTCGCTGGCGCTGGTTCGGGCATTGGGCCGGCTGTGCGCGCGCCTCCAGGCTGAGGGCTACCTCGACGCGCGCGCCCGTGGTGCCTGGGCGCTCTCAACCAGCGCCGGGGAAGAGCCGCGGCTCGGTGTCGAGGTCGCCGAGGGGCCGCGGTACCGTTGGGCGCAGGTTCGTCTCGAGTCCGCCTCCGCGGCGGAGTCGCTCGCCCTGGCCGAGGCCCTCGAACTGAAGGTCGGCGCGCCCGCCTCCGCCGCCGCGCTGGGGGAAGCCGTGGGGCGTGCGGTGGATCGCCTCGCAGACTCGGGGTACCCGTATGCGCAGATGGCGATCAACGCCTTCGAGTGGGACAGCGCCGGCGCGCGCACGCGCCTGAGTGGGGCACGCGGTCCCCGCGTCACCGTGAGCGGGACGCGCATCGAGGGACTGCGCACCACGCGCCCGGCACTTGCGGAACGCTCGGTCGCACGTGTGATCGGGGAACCCTATCACCGCGCGGCCGCGCAGGCCGGGCGCGAGCGCCTGGTCCAACTCGGCCTGTTCCGCAGCGTCGCCTATGAAGGTCTCGAAGGCGAAGGCGACTGGAGCCGCGCGCGCCTGCTCTACCGGGTCGAGGAGTTGCGCTACAACCGCTTCGAGGGCGCGGTGGGGAGCCAGAGCGAGGGACGGGTGATCGGGCTTCTCCAGCTCGAGCTCGCGAACCTGGCGGGGACCGGGCGCGCGCTGGCCACACGCTGGGAATCGCGCGCGGCCGAAGTGGAGGTGTTCGCGGCCCGTTACGTGGAGCCGCTGGCCCTCGGGGCGCCGCTGCGCATCGAGGCGGCGCTCGAACATCATCGAGAAGACACGCTGTTCACCCGCTCGCGCTGGGGAGCGCGCTTTCACTTCCTGCTCTCGGGACGCGAACGGATCGAGGCCGGCTACGAGCAGGACCGGGTGATCGAGCCACAAGGCGAGGCGCGAGAGGCGGAGCTCCAGTCCACCGTGTTCGCCCTCGAGCGCGACGGGCGCGACGACCCGCGCGCCCCGCGGCGGGGGACGCGCGCCCGGCTGTCCGCGAGCCAGATCTTCAAGCACGAGGCCCTGCGCCCCTCCGGCCGGCGGAAATCGCGCGCGAGCGCAGTCGAGGGTTGGGTCGCATGGCACCGGCCGCTCGGGCGCGGCTTCGGCCTTGCGTGGGAGTCGAGCGGCGCGGCCCGCTTCAGCTCCCAGCCCACGCTGGCCTTCTACGAGCGCTATCCGCTGGGCGGCGCAGCGACGCTGCGCGGCTACGACGAACAGACCTTCCGCGCCGATCGCTTCGGGCTCTCGCGTTTCGAGGGACGCTGGTTCGCGGGGGCCGGCGCGCAGCACCTCGCGCTCTTCTGGGACCACGCCTGGATGCTGAGTCGCCTCGCCTCCCCGGGTGGCACGCGGCTGGAGGTGCTGCAGCGCGACGGCATCGGCTTCGGGCTGCGCTTCGAAAGCCCGGCCGGCCGGATCGGTGTAGACTACGGCGTCGAGGCGGGTCGCCCGCCGGCCGAGGGCAAGCTGCACTTGCAGCTGGTCTCGTCGTTCTGACCGCACCCCATACGAGGAGAATCGTGTCGCTGGCTCGCCGCGTCGATGCGCTGCTCCGCCCCGGGGGAACCCTGGCCGCCCGCTGGCCGGGTTATGAAGATCGGCCCGGCCAGCGGGAGTTCGCGACCGATGTCGCGCGCACCTTCGAGGACGGCGGCATCCTGCTCGCGGAAGCGCCGACGGGGATCGGGAAGTCGGTGGGCTATCTCCTTCCAGCCGTCCTGGCCACACTCGAGAGCGACCGCAGGGTCGTGGTGGCCACATGCACCAAGTCGCTGCAAGACCAGCTCTTCGAACGCGACCTTCCGGTGCTGCTCGAAGCTCTGGAGGTCTCCATTCCATGCGCTCGGCTCAAGGGCAAGCAGAACTACATCTGCGCCCGGGCGCTGGAGATGGTGGACAGCATCGGTGCCGAGGAGCGGGACGCGCTGGAAGCGCTGCGCCGCTGGGCGGCCAAGGACGAGACCGGAGATCTGGATCGGTTTCCCGCCCCCGATGCGGAAGCTTTCCGGCGCCTGCGTGGCCGGGTGGCCGCGGACCCCGATGCCTGCACCGTGGCAACCTGCCGGCGCGGGCGCGAGTGCTTCTGGCTCCAGGCGCGGCGGCGCGCCGCCGAGGCGAAGCTGCTGATCGTGAATCACGCGCTGCTCGCGGTCGCCTCGGAGTCCGACGGCCTGGTGCCGCCGTTCGATCTGCTGGTCGTGGACGAGGCCCACCGACTGGAGGGCGTGCTCCAGTCGCAGCTCGAGCGGGGCGTGTCGCGCCATCGCTTCGAAGAGGCGCTGCGCCTCGTGGGCTCGGGCCGGCGCCGCGCGCGGGCACCCGCCGGGGCACCGGCCGAAGGCAGGTCCGGGTCGGGAGGACTGGCGGCGCGGATGCGCGGCCTCATGCTGCCGCTCTTCGACGAGAGAAAGCGGGAGGAGGTGGCCGCGGACGTGGACGCGCTGGTGACGAGGGTGGCCCGCGCCCGCGACGACATGGAGCGCTTCTTCGCCGCGGTCGAGCCGCGCGACGCGGGGCACGCGGTGTATGGCGCGCGCGAGCGTTACCGTTCGGCCTCCGAGTTGCTCGGGTCGGACCTCGAACCGCTGGAAGCGATGCTTTCCCACTGCGGGCACTTCGGCGGCGTGCTGGCGCGCTGGGCACAGCAGGCCACCGATCCGGGGGTCGGGAAGCTCGGCGCGGCCGAAGATCTGGCGGGGGAAATGGAGCGCGCGGCGATGGCGTGGAGCGCGCTGGGCGCGGATCTCGAGAACGTGGCGGAAGCCGCGCGGCGGGACTGGGTGTACTGGAGGACTGCGGGCGCACGCGGCGTTGAACTCCATGGCTCCCCGGTGATGGTGGGCGACACCGCCCGCCGCCTGGTGGCGGGGCGCGCGAGCGCATCGGTGCTGACGTCGGCCACGCTCTCGGCCGGGGGCGATTTCACCTTCTGCGCCGAACGCCTCGGCCTCGGCGAGGAGCACGGCGCGCCGTTCGAAGCGATCGCGTATCCCTCGCCGTTCGAGCTCGAGCGCCAGATGCGCACATTCGTGTGGACGGGGGAGACCCGCGACGAGGCCGAAGTGGTGGCGGAGGTCGTGGCGGCGCTCGCGCGGCGCACCGGCAGGAATCAGCTGGTGCTCTTCACCGCGCACGAGCGCCTGCGGCGCGCGCGGGAATGCCTGAGGGATCGGTTGAGCGAGGGCATGACACTGCTGGCCCAGGAGTGGGACGGGTCGGCGAGCCTGGTGAGCGAACGTTTCCGCGCCGCACAGGGCTCGGTCTTGCTCGGGGTTCAGAGCCTGTGGGAAGGTGTGGACTTTCCTGGAGAGGCTCTGGAGATCCTCGTGGTGGCGAAGCTGCCGTTCTCGGTTCCCGACGAGCCGCTGGTGCAGGCGCGCGGCGAGCGCCTGTCCGAGCGCGGACTCGACCCGTTTCGCGCCGACGCGCTGCCGGAGGCGGTGCTGCGCTTCCGGCAGGGCGTGGGGCGCCTCATCCGCCGCGCCGACGACCGCGGGTTGCTGGTGGTGTGCGATCCGCGGTTGCGGACCGCCTCGTATCGTCACGCGTTCCTGTCGGCACTGCCGGTCGCGCCCCGACCCGTGAAGGACGGCGCGAGCCTCGCCGCCGAGGCGGGCGTGTTCTTCGACGCGGGCTCCCCCGTGCCTCTGGCGGACGAAGCATGATCGAGATCGGCGGTCGCCCGCTCACCCTCGACGATGTGGTCGAAGTGGCCCGCCGAGGTGCACCGGTCAGGCTCGCGCCCGCGGCCCGGGAGCGCATGCGCGAGAGCCGCGCGGTGTTGGAGACGGTGATCCGGGAGAACCGCACCGTGTACGGTGTCAACACCGGGTTCGGGGAGCTCAAGAACAAGCCGATCGCGCCCGAGCAGCTGCGCCTGCTCCAGATCAACCTGCTGCGCTCGCACGCCGCCGGCGTGGGACGCTACACGCCGGGGGATGTGGTGCGCGCCATGATTCTGCTGCGCGCCGCCTCGCTCGCCCACGGTCGCTCGGGCTGCCGGCCCGAACTCGTGGACGCGCTGCTCGCCCTGCTCGCGGGCGACGTCACCCCGGTGGTGCCGGTCCAAGGCTCGGTCGGGGCCTCGGGCGACCTGGCGCCGCTCGCCCATCTCGCGCTCGTCCTGGTGGGTGAGGGAGAGGCGTGGTTGGGATCGGCGTCTGATCCCGGCGCTCGCCGCATGCCGGCCGCGCTGGCGCTGCGTGGCGCCGGGCTCCAGCCGATCACCCTCGAGGCCAAGGAGGGCCTGGCGCTCATCAACGGCACGCAGTTCTCGACCGCGTGGGCGGCGCTGGCCTGCACCGACGCGACGGCGGTGTGGGAGGCCGGTGTCGCAGCCGCGGCGCTTTCGATCGAGGTGCTGCTCGGCTCCTTCAAGCCGGCGCGCGACGACGTGCAGGCGCTCCGTCCGTATCCGGGAGCGATCGAGACGGCGCGGCGGCTGCGCGCCTACGCCGAGGGCAGCGCGCTGGTGGCGTCGCACGAGAACTGCGGGCGGGTGCAGGACGCCTACAGCCTGCGCTGCACGCCGCAGGTGCTGGGCGGCTCGTGGGACGCGCTCACGCACGTCGCAGACCAGCTCGAGATCGAGATCAACTCGGTCAACGACAATCCGCTGGTACTGGCGGACGGCGAGGTGGTCTCGGCCGGGCTCTTCCACGCCCAACCCGTGGGGCTCGCCGCCGATTATCTGAAGATCGCAGTGGCCGAGGTGGCGTCGATTTCCGAGCGCCGGATCTACCGCCTCACCGACGGCGCGGAGGCGGAGCTGCCGCTCGTACTGGCCGCGGACCCGGGCCTCGAGTCGGGCTACATGATGGCCCAATACACCGCCGCTGCGCTGGTCTCCGAGAACAAGGTGCTCTGCCATCCTGCCACGGTGGACTCGATTCCGACCGGCGGCGGGATCGAGGATCACGTCAGCATGGCCCCGATCGCAGCGCGCCACCTGCGCCAGGTGGTGGACAACGCCGCGCGGGTCGTGGCGCTCGAGCTCCTGTGCGCTTGCCGCGCGCTGGAGTTCCGGCGCCCGCTCACCGCCGGGCAGGGCAGCGAGCGGGTGTACGAGGCGGTGCGCCGCATCTCGGCCGCGCCGGAGGGCGACCGCCCACTGACCGAGCCGTGCGAAGCCGTCGCGCGCTGGGTGCTCTCGCCGGCTCCGGTACGCCTCGCCGAAGAGGTGCTCGCCTCATGAATCCCGTGATGGCCGGCCCCACCCGCTTGCGCGGGTACCCGGTCCGCGCTCCGCGCGGCGCGACCCTGTCGTGCAAGGGCTGGGTGCAGGAGGCGGCGCTGCGGATGCTCATGAACAACCTGGATCCCGAGGTGGCGGAGCGCCCCGACGATCTCATCGTCTACGGCGGCACCGGCAAGGCGGCGCGCTCGTGGGAGGCGTTCGATCGCATCGTGGCCACACTGCGTTCGCTCGAGCACGACGAGACCCTGCTGGTCCAGTCGGGCAAGCCGGTCGGAGTGTTCCGCACCCACACCGACGCGCCGCGGGTGCTGATCGCCAACTCGCTGTTGGTGCCGAAGTGGGCGACCTGGGAGCACTTCTGGGAGCTCGAGGGCAAGGGGCTCATCATGTACGGGCAGATGACCGCGGGGTCCTGGATCTACATCGGGTCCCAGGGCATCGTCCAGGGCACGTTCGAGACGTTCGGCGAGTGCGCCGCGCGTCACTTCGGCGGCTCGCTGGCGGGGCGCCTGGTGCTCACCGCCGGGCTCGGCGGCATGGGCGGCGCGCAGCCGCTCGCGATCACGATGAACGGCGGTGTATGCCTCGCCGTCGAAGTGGACGAGACGCGCGGGCGGCGCCGGGTGGAGGGCGCCTACTGCGGCCGGCTGACCCACTCGCTCGACGAGGCGCTGGAGTGGGTGAACGAGGCGCGGGGGGCGAAACGGCCGCTCTCGGTGGGTCTGGTGGGCAACGCCGCCCAGGTGCACGGAGAACTGCTCGATCGCGGCGTCGTGCCCGACGTGGCCACTGACCAGACCTCGGCCCATGATCCGCTCAACGGCTACGTACCGGCGGGAGTCACGCTGGAGCAGGCGGCGGCGCTGCGGTCGGAGGACCCCGCCGAGTACGTGCGGCGGGCGCGCGCTTCGATGGCGCAGCAGGTGCGGGCCCTGCTGGGGATGAAGGCCCGGGGCACGGTGCTGTTCGACTACGGCAACAACATCCGGGGCGAAGCCGAGAAAGGCGGTCTCCCGCACGAGGAGGCGTTCTCGTTTCCGGGCTTCGTGCTCGAGTACATCCGCCCGCTCTTCTGTCTGGGCAAAGGGCCGTTCCGCTGGGCGGCGCTCTCCGGAGATCCCGCCGACATCCTGGCCACCGACCGTGCGGCGCTCGAAGAGTTCCCGGACGACGCGCGCCTTCAGCGCTGGATCCCGCTGGCGGAAAAGCACGTCCGCTTCCAGGGCCTGCCGGCACGCATCTGCTGGCTCGGCTACGGTGAGCGGGCGCGGCTGGGTCTGCGCTTCAACCGCATGGTGCGCGAGGGGCAGCTCAGGGCCCCGATCGTGATCGGGCGCGATCATCTCGACGCCGGCTCCGTAGCGTCGCCGTTCCGCGAGACCGAGGCCATGCGCGACGGTACCGACGCGGTCGCCGACTGGCCGATTCTCAACGCGCTTCTGAACGTCGCCTCGGGCGCCTCGTGGGTGAGCGTCCACCACGGCGGCGGCGTCGGGATCGGCAATTCCATCCACGCCGGCATGGTGGTGGTGTGCGACGGCAGCGAAGCCGCCGACCGTCGTCTCGAGCGCGTGCTCACCAGCGACCCCGGCACCGGCGTCATGCGCCACGCCGACGCCGGCTATCCGGAGGCGGCAGAGTTTGCGAGGCGTTCGGGCATGCACCTGCCGGGAATCACCATTCCAGGAGCACGATGAGCGTCGGTCCGGTCTCCGGAACCAAGGCGGTGGCGGGGCGCGCCGCCTACCTGATGGTCCACAACACGTCGGAGGTCGTGACGCCCGACCCGGAGGGGCGCCGGGTGCTGCGCTTCCCGCGCGGCGCGATCGTGTTCCAGGACGGCAAGGTGGTCGAGGTCGGGCCCGGTGCCGAGCTGACGCGGCGCCACGGCGAGGCGCGACCCATCAACGCCAACGGCCGTCTGGTGACCCCGGGTCTGGTGGACTGCCACACCCACATGATCTTCGGCGGGAACCGCGCCGGGGAGCTGCAGCGGAAGCTCGCGGGCGAGAGCTACGCCGCCATCGCCGCCTCGGGCGGAGGCATCCGCTCGACCGTGGGGGCCACCGCCGTCGAGCGCGACGACACGCTGGAGAAGACGCTTTCGGCGCGGCTCGAGCGCTGGCGCGCCAACGGATGCACCACGGTGGAAGTGAAGAGCGGCTACGGCCTCACCCCGCGCGGAGAGCTGCGCCTGCTCGAGCTGATGCGCGGTGCGGTCCAGCGCGTGCCCACCCGGGTCCAGCGCACCGCGCTGCTGCTGCACACGCTCCCGGAGGACTACCGCGACCGACGCGCCGCCTACGTCGAAGAGATGTGCGAGCACGCACTCCCCCAGATCCGCACCCGCGGACTCGCCGAGGCGGTGGATGTGTTCTGCGATAGCATCGCTTTCACGGTCGAAGAGTGCCGAGAGCTGCTCACCCGCGCCCGGGCCCTGGGGTTCGGAATCAAGCTCCACGCCGAGCAGCTCAAGCGCAGCGGTGGCGCCATGCTGGCCGCCGAGCTGGGCGCGCTCTCCGCCGACCATCTGGAATCCGCCACCGAGGAGGACTGGCAGGCGCTCGGCCGCGCCGGCGTGGTGGGCGTGCTGCTTCCCGGCGCGGCGCTGACGCTGGGTCTGAAGCTCCCCAAGGCGAAGAAGCTGCGCGAGAGCGGCGCACGGGTGGCGGTCGCCACCGATTTCAATCCCGGCAGCTCGGCGTTTCAGTCGCTGCTCGAATGCGTCGGCCTCGCCACCCGGCTATGTGGATTCAACGCCGAGGAGGCGCTGCTGGCGGTGACCTGGAACGCCGCCAAGGCGCTGGGGCTCGAAGCCCACGTCGGCCACTTGAACCCCGGTGCCTCGGGCGACGCGGTGGCGTGGGAGTGCGAAACCCTGGAGGAGCTGCCCTACTGGATGCCAGCGGTGCGGCCCGACCAGGTGTTCGTGCGCGGTGCCGACCTGGCGTTCCCGGCGCTGGAGCGGCGGGTGTGGCCGTGAGGTTGGATCCGGACGGACGCGAGCGCGAAACACTCCACGACCCCATTCTTCAGACGAACCATCCGTAGGGAAGATCGATGTCCAAACTCATCGAATGCGTCCCCAACTTCTCCGAGGGCCGCCGCCGCGAGGTGGTGGAGGAGCTGATCCAGGCCATCGCCGCCACGCCGGGGGTGACCTTGCTCGATCACGAGATGGACGCCGACCACAACCGCTCGGTCCTCACCTTCGCGGGCGAGCCCGAGCCGGTGATGGAGGCGGCGTTCCGGGTGGCGAAGCGGGCCAGCGAGCTCATCGACCTCAACGGTCACCAGGGCGAACACCCGCGCATGGGCGCCACCGACGTGATCCCGTTCGTGCCGGTGGAGGGGGTGACGCTGGAGGACTGTGCCGACTACGCACGTCAAGTGGGCCGGCGCATCGGCGATGAGCTGGGCATCCCGGTGTTCCTCTACGAGGCGGCGGCGTCACGGCCGGATCGCACGAACCTGGCCGACGTGCGGCGCGGTGAATTCGAGGGCCTGCGCGAGAAGCTCGGCGCGGACCCGACGAAGAAGCCGGACTTCGGTCCGGAGAGAATCCATCCCACCGCGGGTGCCACGGCGGTGGGGGCGCGACGCTTCCTGGTGGCGTTCAACGCCAACCTCGATACCGGCGACGTGCGGGTGGCGAAGGCGGTGGCGAAAGCGATCCGCGAGCAGAGCGGTGGCCTCAAGCACGTGCGCGCGCTGGGATTCTCGATCGAGGGCGGGCGGCGGGCGCAAGTGAGCATGAACTTGGTGAACACCGAGGCCACGCCGATCCATCGCGTGCTGGCGCTGGTGCGCGACGAGGCGGCGCGCCACGGGGCGGCGATCTCGGGCTGCGAGGTGGTGGGCCTGGTGCCGGAATACGCACTGCTCGACGCCGCGGAGCATGCGCTTCAGCTCGAGAGCTTCCGCCGCGACCAGGTGCTGGAGCTGCGGCTCAAGCGCCCACCGATGAGCGAAGCGGTGACGATCGCGTCGTTCTTCGACCAGGTGGCAGCGGCGACCCCGACGCCCGGCGGGGGCTCGGTGTCCGCGTTCGCGGGCGCGCTGGCGTCGTGTCTGGCCACAATGGTGGCCAACCTCACGATCGGAAAGAAGAAGTACGCGGCCAGCGAGGGCGCCCTGCGCGAGATCAAGGGTCGGGCCGAAGCCCTGAGGCGCGACCTGCTGGCCCTGTCGCGAGCGGACAGCGAGGCCTTCGAAGCCGTTCTCCGGGCGGGGCGGAGACCCCAGTCCACGTCGGACGAGAGGGCCGTGCGCGACAAGGCCTTGTCGGCAGCCCATCTGGAGGCAGCGCGGGTGCCGCTCCGGACCGCCGAGGCCTGCCTCATCGTGGTCGAGCTGGCGGGGCAGGCTGTGAGGCTCGGGAACCCCAACGCGATCACCGACGCGGGGGTGGCGGGACTGGTCGCCCAGGCTGCCGGCCGTGGGGCACTCCTCAACGTGCAAATCAACCTGAAGTCGCTTCCCGCGGGCGCCGATAAGCAAGGGGTGGAGACTGACTTGCACCGGCTCGAGGCCGCACTCCAGAAGGCCTCGGGGGACTGTCTCGGCGCGGTGTTCTCCGTGCTCAACGCATCCTAGGGAGTGGATTCGTTCCGGCGACGGGACGGGCGTGCGCGCGCGCCCGATCGCCTGCATGCCGGGGGGAATGGCCAACTTGGAAAAGGCGATAGAGATCAAGCGTCGGGCCCAGCGCTTCATCCAGAGCGGCAATCTGGATGGGGCGTTGAACGAGTACGAAAGGCTCGTCACCCTCGAGGACGTCGATCCCTACAACTTCGTCCTGCTCGCTGATCTCCTCTACAAGCGGGGCGACATGCCGGGGGCGGTCGAACGCTACCTCACGGCCGCGTCGGCGTACGAGAAAACCCATCTCCACAAGAACGCCATCGCCGTCTGCAAGAAAATGATGCGCCTGTCGCTCTCTCCGGTGCAGGTACTCGAACGGCTGGCCCTTCTCCACGCCCTCGAGGGCCTCGGCACCGAGGCCTCGCTCTACTACCAGCAGTTCGCCGAGAACCTCATGCGCGAAAACCGGACCTCGGACGCCGCCGCCGCGCTGCGCAAGGCGTACCAGGCCACCCCCGAAGAAGTGGAGCTCCTCGAGCGCGCCGCGGAGCTGCACGGCCTCGCCGACGAAGGCGACGCGGCGGCCCTGGCGCTGGCCGAGGCGGGCCATGCCTACCACCAGCGTGGGATGGAGAAACTGTCGAAGAGCTGCCGCGAGCGTGCCGAGCAGGCGAAGCCGGGCGTGCTGCGCGAGTACGAAGTCCAGTACCTGCTGGCGAGCGGCGCGTCGCCGCACCAGGAGCCCGAAGCCCGGGCCGGGTCGGAGGAAGACGAGGACGATCGGAGCGTCGGACCGCCGCTGCTCCCGGCGCTGCGCGACGAGGAGGCCGAGACCGCTGCTCCCGGCGGTGACCCAGGAGGCTTCGAGCGCTTCCCGGTGCATGCGGGGCGCGGCGTCGGTCTCCAGTTCGAGGCCCCGGGAACCGACGGCGCCGGTCCGGGGAGCCCTCTCCTCAGCGCCGAGGAGATCGAGGCCACGCTCCAGCAGGCGCAGGAAAAGATGCGCAACGGCGACCACGAAGGTGCGGCCGCGACGCTGGCGGAGGCCGCGCATGCCTACGAGGCCGTGGGGCGCCACGACAACGCCGCCACCATCTACCGCAGCGTCTCGAAGAGTCCGGCATCCACGCTCGACACGCTCAAGGAATGGCTCGCCAACTGCGAGCGGCGTGACGATCACCGCGAGGCGGGCGAGGTGGCGTGCGAACTGGGCGACCGGGCGATTGGTCGCGGCGACAACGCCGAGGCCACCGAGTGGTTCGAGCGCGCGTTGCGCTTCGACAAGAGCAACGCCCACGCGCAGCGACGCCTGCAACGCCTGGACCAGATGAAGCGCGCCGCGGAGGCCGGACCGCCGGCGATCGTGGCCCAGGCGGCGCCGGCGGCCGAAGCCCACACCTCCAAGGTCGAGCTGGCGCTGGGCCGCAGCGAAGCGGTGAGCTTCGATCTCGGGGCGCTGCTCTCGGAGTTCCAACGCGGAATCGAAGCTCAGCTTTCCGGCGACGCGCAGGGGCATTACGATCTGGCCATGGCCTACCGCGAAATGGGGCTTGTCGATCACGCGATCGAGTCGTTCCGCATGGCGCTTTCCAACCCGGTGCTCGGAGCGCGCGCCACCGAGATGCTGGGACGCTGCCTGCTCGACCAGGGGCAGTTCGAGGACGCCGCGCAGGAGCTCACCGCGGTTCTCGAACGGCCGGATCTCGACGCCGACGCTGAGCTCGGTCTCCGCTACCTCCTGGGCCTCGCGTACGAGGCTGGCGGCCGATCGCAGGACGCGCTGCGCGAGTTCGAGCAGCTGCAGGAGGCGCAGCCCGGCTTCCAGGACGTGGCGCAGAAGGTCCGCGACCTCCGCAAGAGTCCGGGGATCGCCTGATGTCGCGGCCGCCCTCCGGTGCGGGCGGCGGCCGTCGCGTCGACCTGCACGCTCACACCGTCTTCAGCGACGGGCTGCTCTCTCCCGAAGAACTCGTGGCCCGTGCGTGGGCGCGCGGGCTGGCAGCGATTGCGATCACCGACCACGACTCGGTGGAGGCGCTGCCACGCGCCTGGGCGTCGGCGGGTTCGCGCGTCGAAGTGGTGGCGGGGATCGAGATCTCCTCGGCACTCGACGGGCTGGATCTCCACATTCTCGGCTACTACCTCGACCCGGACCACCGACCGTTGCGCGAACATCTCGGGTGTTTTCAGGCCGATCGTCGCGAGCGCGCCCACCTCATCCTGCACCGCCTCGCCGAGCTCGGCATCGCGCTCGAAGAAGGCGAGGTGCTCGCGACCGCAGGACCCGGAGTGGTGGGGCGCCCTCATGTGGCCGCGGCGCTGGTGGCCGCGGGCCACGCGAAGGACTTCGAGGACGCCTTCAAGCGCTATCTGGGCGTTCACGGCGCGGCGTACGTGCCGCGAACCCGGTTTCAGCCGGAGGAAGCCATCGCGCTGATTCACGCCGCGAACGGCATCAGCGTTCTGGCACACCCGGGCCCCGCGCTCTCCGACCGGGTGATCGAGCGTCTGGTGGAAGCCGGGCTGCGCGGCGTCGAAGTGTGGCACCCGATGCACGGCCCGGCCATGGTACGTCGCTACCGTGCGCTGGCGCAGCGCCACGGGCTGCTCGAAACCGGCGGCTCGGACTTCCACGGTCACCCGCACGGCGTCGACCTCGGCGACATCGACGTGCCGATCGCGGTGCTGGACCGCCTGAAGCGCTTCGCGGGGGTGGCCAGCTAGGAAGAAGAGCGCCGGTGGCCGGCCCGACGGCTCACGTTGACTCGCCACCGGCGCGTCGCTATGTTCCCGCGGTTCGCGACCACGCTCCCCCCCGCGCGAGGCGCTCGCGCCACCACGGCCCTCGGGAGACCGTCACCCATCGGATCGCATCCGTATACCTCAAGGCGCCTGGCCTACGCCGCACTCCTGGTGGCGATGGGGCTCACCGGCGCGTACGCCGAATCCATTCCGAACTTCGAATCCCTGACGCTGGTGGTCTTCTGCGCCGGCGTGCTGCTGGGCGTGCGCGACGGCTCCCTGGTGGCGGTGATCACCATGATGCTCTACACCCTGCTCAACCCGTACGGACCCGCGCCGCCAGTCGTCATGCTGGCCCAGGTGATCGGCAGCGCGTTCGCGGGGTTCGGCGGGGGCGTCTTCGCCCGCGCCGGGGCCCCGCGATGGCCGGCAGGCGTGCGCGCACTGGCGCTCGCGGTCACGGCGCTGGTCCTCACCGCGCTCTACGATCTGCTCACCAACATCGCCACCGGTCTGGTGTTCGGCCAGATGCGCTACTGGCTCGTGGCGGGCATTCCGTTCTCTCTATGGCACATCGGGTTCAACATCGCGCTCTTCATGGCGCTCGGCACGCCGCTCACGGGCGTGCTCGCGCGCTACGGCGAACGCCTGTCGCCCTCCTCGTAGTCGCCGGCCTGAGCGGCACCGGCATGGCCCGGGCCCAGGCCCCGAGCGGGGACCGTGTGGCGCTGGTGGAAAGCGGATACGCCGATGCCCCGTCCTGGTGGGGCGAGACCGGCCGCCCGGGATGGATTCCCGATGTCGGGTGGGGCCTGGCGTATCCGTGGGCGCTGGCGGGACACGTGCGCGGCGCGTGGACGCTGGTCGTCCCGGGCGCCCCGGCCGCGGCCCCCTTCCCGGGCGTCGTGCAGGCGCAGCAGCCGCTGGCCTGGAACGATTCGATCGCGGTGTCGGCGGGTGGGCGCGGCGCGTGGGAGGGCTTCGAGGGATCGCTCGCCCAGGCGCAGCTGATCCGGCGGCCGCTGATGCCCCCTCAGGATGGACGCGCCAGCGCGCTGGGCGAATTCGTGTTGGGGAGCGGGGGCTTCGGGTATGACGAGAACGCCCTGTGGCTGCGGCGCGCCGATTCGCTGTCCCTGGCGGAGGCGGGAGCCGAAGGGTGGACGCGCCAGGGCTTGGGGCCCTACGGCAAAGCGGGGCGCCATCAGTACGGCATCGGCGCGGCCCGAATGCTCGGCCGGGTGCGCGTCGAGGGAATGTTTGCGCAGCGCGGATCGGCCGGAGCGTTGCTGGCCGGCGAAGAGCAGTCGGTGAGCGGGGCCTCCAGCATGGGGAAGGTGGCATACACATGGGGCCGCCGCGAGCTCACGCTCGCGCTGGGGCGGGGCTTCGACCATCACGAGAGTTTCGGCGGTGTGCTGGTCTTCTCGCGCCGCGAGGCGCGGGAGGACGGGGTGGCCTTCGAGGTGCGGGCCGATTCCGCCTGGCGTGCGCGACTCGGCGTGCGCGACGCCCGCGTCACCCGGATGACCGATGGGTTGCCTCGCCAGGCATGGGAGGCGACCTCGGTCTGGGTCGCGCTCGAGGCCGAGGGCCAGCGCAACGTGGCGCACT
>Ga0247727_10007644_pt1 | contig 20448 bp, 13 predicted proteins | sample WisWelCaveWW1625_FD_202498 | JGI IMG/M metagenome (GOLD analysis project Ga0247727, IMG submission 202498) | Biofilm microbial communities from Wishing Well Cave, Virginia, United States - WW16-25 | ecosystem: Environmental > Aquatic > Deep subsurface > Groundwater > Cave microbial mat | place... | reverse complement strand
GCACCGCCGACGATCCGCCTCCGGGCGTCCCGGCGAACTTCACCGGGCTCGACTTCCAGATCGACGAGGCCGCGATGCTCGCCGGCTACCTCGCCGCGGGCTTCAGCCAGACCGGCATCATCGGGACATACGGCGGGGCCCAGTTCCCCGGCGTGACCCGGTTCATGGACGGCATGTACGCGGGCATCGGCTACTACAACGAGCGCAAGGGCGCCGCCGTCACGCTCCTCGGCTGGGACGGCGACTCGACGGGCACGTTCGTCGGTGGCGACAACCCGTGGAACGACCCGGCCAAGGGCGAGCAGCTCGCCCAGGTCTTCCTGGACCAGGGCGCGGACGTCGTCCACCCCGTCTCCGGCGCGACCGGTAACGGGACGATCCTGGCGATGCTGAATGCCGGCAAGTGGGCCATCGGCGTCGATACCGACCAGGCGATCAGCCTGGCGGAATACGCGGCGGCGATCCTCACCTCGGCCGAGAAGGTCATCGACGTCGCGGTCCTCGACATGTTCACGAAGAACGCCGCGGGCGATCTGGGTGGCGAGGACTTCATCGGCACGCTGGCCAACGGCGGCGTCCGGCTCTCGCCCTTCCACGAGCTCGACGACGACATCAGGGTCGCGCTCAAGGCCGAGCTGGAGACGCTCGCTGACGCGATCGCTCACGGCCGAGTCAAGGTCTGCGACTACCTCGCTCGCGGCTGCTAGCTCGAGCGAGTGCGTCAAGTCGATCGACACACCGCCCCCGGCCCGCACCGCGGGCCGGGGGCGGCTCTCATCCCAGTCCGAGGATCGCGCCCATGCGGCTCGAGCTGCGCGACATCACGAAGCGATTCCCCGGCGTCCTCGCCAACGACAGCATCTCGATCTCCGCCGACCGGGGCGAGGTCCTCGGGATGCTCGGCGAGAACGGTGCCGGCAAGACGACGCTCATGAACATCCTGTCCGGGCTCTACCGGCCGGACGCGGGTGAGATCCTCATCGACGGCCAGCAGCGGGACTTCCACGACCCGGCCGAGGCGATCAGGGCCGGCGTCGGGATGGTCCACCAGCACTTCATGCTCGTGCCCGTCTTCGATGTCGTCGAGGCGGTCGCCCTCGGGTCCGAGACCGCCTCGGGACCGCTCGGGCGATTCGACCGCGCCGCAGCTCGTCGGCGGATCGTCGAGCTGTCCGAGCAGTACGGCTTGAACGTCGACCCGGACGCCAAGATCGAGACGCTTCCGGTCGGTGTCCGCCAGCGGGTCGAGATCCTCAAGGCCCTCTACCGCCACAGCGACATCCTCGTGCTCGACGAGCCGAGTGCGGTGCTGACGCCGCTCGAGACCGCGGAGCTCTACGGGATCATCCGCTCGCTCACGAAGACGGGCACGACGGTCATCTTCATCACCCACAAGCTCAACGAGGTGCTCGAGGTCGCCGACCGGGTCGTCGTCCTGCGCCGCGGGCGCGTCGCCGGCACGGCGGTACCGGCCGAGACGACCCGCCAGGCGCTCGCGAACATGATGGTCGGCCGCGATGTCGAGCTCATCGTCCCCAAGGGCCCCGCCGATCCCGGCGACGTCGTCCTGAGCCTGCGCGACCTCATGGTCCGCGATGACCGGCTCGAGATGGCCGTCGACGGCCTGGACCTCGAGGTCCGAGCGGGCGAGATCGTCGCCGTCGCGGGCGTCCAGGGCAATGGGCAGACCGAGCTCGTCGAGGCGATCGTCGGGCTGCGCGGGATCGACGCCGGAGAGATGTCGATCGGTGGCGAGCGGATCGTGCGCGCCTCGCCGAGACACATCGCCGACCTCGGGGTCGCCCACATCCCCGAGGACCGCGGCCGCGACGGCCTCATCATCCAGATGACGGTCGCCGAGAACTACATCCTCGACACCTACCACCGTCAGCCCTACAGCGGGCTCGGCATCCTCGATCCCGCGGCCGTCGCCACCGGAGCGGAGCAGGGTGTCCGGGACTTCGACATCCGGACGCCGTCGATCGAGACGACCGCGTCGTCACTCTCCGGCGGAAACCAGCAGAAGGTCGTCGTGGCCCGGGAGTTCTCACGGCCGGTCCGCCTGGTCGTGGCCGCCCAGCCGACACGCGGGCTGGACGTGGGCTCGATCGAGTACATCCACCGGCGGATCGTCGAGCAGCGGGACGCCGGCGCCGCCATCCTCATCATCAGCACAGAGCTCGACGAGGTGCTCGCCGTCGGTGACAGGATCGCGGTCATGTTCGAGGGTCGGATCGTCGGCATCCTCGAGGGCGAGACGGCGACCTACGAGAACCTCGGGTTGCTCATGGGCGGTGCGGAATTCGGAGGTGTGGCGGCATGACCCGCGCCGGACGGCTCGCCCGCCGGGCGGTCCTGCCGATCCTGGCGGTCGTCTCGGCGCTGCTGCTCGGCGCGGTCGTCATCATCCTCACCGACTTCGAGAACCTGGCCCGGTTCGGCACGGACCCGCTCGGCGCCGTCGGCGCCGCCATCGGCGGTGTCGCTACGGGCTACGGGTCGATGCTCGAGGGCGCCTTCGGCGATCCGTCGAGGATCGCGGCTGCCATCCAGAGCGGCGCGGAGAAGGACATCGCGACGGCCATCCGACCACTGACCGAGACGCTCGTCGCCGCCGGTCCGCTCATCTTCACCGGCCTCGGTGTCGCGATCTCGTTCCGCACGGGCATGTTCAACATCGGCGGCGAGGGCCAGATGATCGTCGGGGCGCTCGGCGCCACGACGACCGTGATCGCCCTCGCGGGGAACGCCCCAGCGGGGGTGATCCTCGTCGCCGGCGTCGTCGTGGGGACGATCGGCGGCGGCCTGTGGGGCTTCGTACCGGGCTTCCTCAAGGCCCGGACGGGTGCCCACGAGGTCATCACGACGATCATGCTCAACTACGTCGCGGCGCAGGTCGTCCTGTTCGCACTGCGCTCGGAGTTCCTGCAGGCACCCGGCCTCGGCGCCCCGATCTCGAAGGTCCTCACCCCGATCGCTGACGTCCCGCTGATCATCGACCTTCCGGCGATCCGTCTCGACTACAGCTTCGTCGTGGCGCTCGTCATGGCGGGCCTCGTCTCGTTGCTGCTGTTCAGGACGACGAAGGGCTTCGAGCTGCGAGCGGCCGGCTTCAACCTGACCGCCGCTCGCTATGCCGGGATGAGCGCCGGCGGCTCGATGATGCTGGCGATGTTCCTCGCCGGCGCGCTCGCCGGCATGGGCGGCTCGTTCATGGTCATCGGCACCGTCGGCCAGCTCACGAACGACCTATCTCTCGGCATCGGCTTCAACGCCATCGCCCTGGCTCTGCTCGCCGGACTCCGGCCCGGCGGGGTCGTCCTCGCCGCGCTGCTGTTCGGGGCGCTCACGACGGGCGGGAAGAACATGGGCATCGTGTCGGGGATCCCGTACGACCTGCTGTTCTTCGTCCAGGCGCTGGTGATCATGTTCGTCGCGGCGCCCGGCCTCGTGCGGGCGATCTACCGGCTCCGCGCGCCGAAGGCCGACGCCGAGGTGGTCGCATGACCGTCGCCTCCGCGGCGACCCACGCCGAGGGCCTCGCCGCCCGCCGCGCGCTCCGCGCGGCCCGGATCCGTGCGATCGCCTTCGCGGCGATCGGCCTGCTCTGCTTCTCGGCGGCGTCGAGCACGCTCGAAACCGCCGCGCTGTTCAGGTTCTGGGTCGACAGGCAGGGCGGCGCGAGCGAGAAGCTCGAGACCACGGTTGGTGTTCTGTGGATCGTCGCCGGCATCGCCGCGGGCCTCGTCGGCGCCCTCCAGTTCGTCCGCGGAGCGGCGTTCCCGTGGCGCCGCTGGCTGCTGGTCCTGCTCCTGCCGTTCGTCGCCGCGATCCTGGCCGCGCTCCTCGACGGCAAGGCGGCGAACCTGACGGGCGTCCTCGACGGTACCCTCGAGCTGGCCGCTCCGATCACCCTCGGCGCCCTCGCCGGGATCCTTTCGGAGCGGAGCGGGATGCTGAACATCGCCCTCGAGGGGAAGATGCTCATGGGCGCCTGCGTCGCCGCGATCACCGGGAGCGTGGCGCTGAACGCCACCGGCGATCCGCTCGTCGGCATCGTCGTCGGCATCTCGGCCGCGATGCTCTCGGGCGCCCTCCTCGGCCTGCTCCTCGGCTGGCTCGGCATCCGTCACCGGGTCGACCAGATCATCGCCGGGACCGTCATCAACATCGGCGCCGTCGGCATCACGAACTTCCTGTTCCTGCGGATCCTCGGCCGCGACACGACGCTGAACACGCCGCCGACGATCGAGCCGATGCGGCTGCCGCTGCTCGCCGAGGTTCCCGTTCTGGGACCGATCTTCTTCACCTCGAAACCGTACGTCTACGTCGCGATCGCGCTGGTGCTGTTCCTGACGTACATGATCTACCGCACCCGCTGGGGCCTCCGCCTGCGCGCCTCGGGCGAGAAGCCAGCCGCAGCCGGGACGGTCGGCGTGAACGTCCTGGCGATCCGCTATCGCGCGCTGATGTATGCCGGGGTCCTCGCGGGGCTCGCCGGCTCGTACCTGTCGCTGTCGAGCGCCGGCAGCTTCCAGATGGGGATGAGCGCCGGACGCGGCTTCATCGCGCTGGCGGCCATGATCTTCGGCGCCTGGCACCCGATCGGGGCGTTCGGGGCGGCCCTGGTCTTCGGCTTCGCCGATGCGAGCCAGGCCCTTCTGTCCATCCTCGGGGTCCAGGTCCCGCCACAGCTCCTCAACAGCGTCCCGTACATCGTGACGATCGTCGTCGTCGCCGGCGTCGTCGGGCGCGTCCGCGGTCCGGCAGCGGCCGGCCAGCCATACGAGCAGGGCTGATCGATTGACCTCCCGAGCCCCGGATGGCGGAGCGGTGGTCGCCGCGCCGACCTTCCACCGCGTCCCGGCGACGCCGCGCAGCGCGCCGTTCGGGAGGCCCGAGCACCCGCTCCCGCTGATCATCGACAGCGACCCGGGGCTCGACGATGCCCTGGCGATCGGCCTCGCCATCGCGCGGCCGGAGCTCGACCTCGTCGCGGTCACGACCGTCGGCGGGAACGCCGACGTCCGCCACTGCACCGAGAACGCGCTGCGCCTGCTGAACGCCTACGGCCGGCCGGACATCCCGGTCGGCGAGGGGGCCGCGGGGGCGCTGCTCGGCGAGGTCATCCGGGCGCCCGAGATCCACGGCGAGAGCGGGATCGGACGGACGGTCCTGCCGCCGTCGCCGGCCGCAGCCCGCCCGGAGGGCGCGGTCGAGCTCATCGCCTCGATCCTGCGGACCCATCCGGAACCGGTCGCCATCGCCCCGGTCGGCCCGTTGACGAACATCGCCCTGCTCATCCGCCAGCACCCGGAGCTCATGGACCGGATCAGCCACCTCTCGATCATGGGCGGCTCGGTCGGGGAGGGGAACCGGACGGTGAGCGCCGAGTTCAACATCTGCGCCGACCCGGAGGCCGCCAAGGTCGTCTTCTCGTCGGGGCTGCCGATCACGATGATGGGCCTCGACGTCACCCACCAGGCGCTCCTCGACGCCGCTTCGGTGGCGAGACTGCGTGGGCTCGGGACCGGCGCCGCTGCCATCGCCGCGGAGCTCGTCGACTTCGCCCTCGACCGCGAGCGGCAGTGGTACGGCGAGCCGGCGGCGGCGATCCACGACGCCGTCGCGGTCGCGCATCTCGCCATCTCCGACCTCGTCTTCGTAGCGCGTTACCACGTCGAGGTGGACGCGACCAACGGGCCGGCGCGCGGCCGCACGATCTGCGAAGGTCACCCGTGGAGGCTTGCCCGATCCGGCCGCCAGCCCAACGCGGATGTCGGCATCCAGCTCGACCGGCCACGCTTCGAGCAGCTACTCCTCGATGCGTTCTCGCAGCTGCCGTAGGGGTGTGAGGCGACGCGAGCCGCGATCGCCCGGGCCGGCCTCGGCGTGTTGTCCCTGCTGGCCGCCGTCGCCGCGGGCTGCACGTCACCCGTCGCCACGGTCGATCCGAGCGACCGCGTGAGCCCACACCCGGGCGGCGTCCTGCGCTACGTCGCGCTCGGCGACTCGTACACGATCGGCACCGGCGTCGAGCCGACCGAGCGGTGGCCCGACCAGCTCGTCGCGACGCTCGCGGCCCCAATGCCCGTCGACCCGCCGCTCGAGCTCGTCGGCAACCTCGGCGTCAACAGCTTCACCTCGGCCGACCTCATCCGCGTCGAGCTGCCGCGGCTCGACGACCTGCGGCCCGGGTTCGTGTCGCTCCTCATCGGCGTCAACGACGTCGTCCAGGGCGTGCCGGCGTCGAGGTTCGAGGCAAACGCGGCGAGGATCCTCGACGAGCTCGTCGCGCGCGTGGGTGCGGACCGCGTCCTCGTCGTGACGACGCCCGACTACACGGTGACCCCGGCCGGCCGGCAGTTCGGCGACCCGGCGACGATGTCGGCCGGCATCCGCCGCAACAACGACATCCTGGTCGAGGAGGCGAAGGCCCGCGGCATCGTCGTCGTCGACATCTTCGACATCAGCCTCGATGCGGCGGCCGATCCGACGCTCATCGCCGGCGACGGGCTGCATCCCTCGGGCGCACAGTACGCGCGGTGGGTCGAGCGCATCGCGCCGACGGTCAGCGGGCTGCTGGGCGATACCCGGTGAGCTTCGAGCCGGCGCCATCGAGGCCGGCCTCATCATCGGGGTTGAGCAGCTTGCAGGTCCTCAGCGACAGGCAGCCGCAGCCGATGCAGCCGGTGAGTTCGTCGCGCAGCAGCTCGATCTCACGGATGCGCGCCTCGAGACGCGGCCGCCAGGCATGCGTCAGGCGCGCCCAGTCGGCCTTCGTGGGGGCCCGGTCGACGGGCAGCGTCGCGAGCGCTGCCGCGACCTCGTCGAGCGCCAGGCCGACCCGCTGGGCGGCCCGGATGAACGCCACGCGACGGAGGGTCCAGCGCGCGAAGCGGCGCTGGTTGCCCGGGTTCCGCGAGGCATGGATCAAGCCGTGCGACTCGTAGAAGCGGAGGGCGGACGCGGCCACCCCGCTCCGGGCGGCGAGCTCGCCGATGGTGACGGTGTCGGGCAGCAGCGGCACCCGGGGAGTGTGCTCGAAACAGGGGCTTGACTTCAAGTCGACTTGAGGTCGTATCGTCCGACGCGAGCGTCCAGGGCGGGCGCGGCCAATCACCTGAGAGGTGCTCGGATGGCGTTGGTGCAAGCTCCGGTCCGGGATCCCGCCGATCCTCCCGCAGGTTTCCGAGGCCCCGTGCTCCGGCCGGGTGCTGACGGCTACGATCGCGCCCGACGGATCCACAACGGAGCGCTCGATCCGCGGCCGGCCGTGATCGCCCGGCCGCTCGACGCGGCCGACGTGCGGGCTGCGGTCGCTCACGCGGGCGCCGTCGGGCTCGATCTCGTCATCCGCTCCGGCGGCCACAGCATGGCCGGTGACAGCGCCGGTGACGGGGCGCTCGTCCTCGATCTCTCGACGCTGCGGGACATCGAGCTCGACGTGCCCGGCAGGACGGCCTGGGCCGGCGGTGGCGTGCTCGCCGGTGACTACACGCGGGCCGCCCAGGCCCACGGCCTGGCGACCCCGTTCGGCGACACGGGGTCGGTCGGCGTCGCCGGGATCACGCTCGGGGGAGGCATGGGTTGGCTGTCGCGCAGGCTGGGCATGACCATCGACAGCTTGCTGGCGGCCGAGGTCGTGACCGCCGACGGTCGGCTCCTCATGGCGAGCGCCGACGATCATCCCGAGCTGTTCTGGGCGCTGCGCGGCGGCGGCGGGAACTTCGGTGTCGTCACGCGCCTGCGGTTCCAGCTCCACCCGCTCGGCGATGTCCTGGCGGGCGACATCATCCTGCCGGCGACGCGCGAGGTCCTCCGTGCGCTCGTGCCGACGTTGCTCGCCGCGCCCGAAGAGCTGACCGCGATGCCGAGCATCATGACCGCGCCGCCGGACCCACGCATCCCGGCCGAGATGCAGGGTCGACCCGTCGTCTACTGCTCGCTCGTCTGGTCCGGTGCGCCTGAGGCGGCCGCGCCTGCGCTCGCCGCACTGCGCGGCCTGGCGACGCCGATCGCGGACACGGTCGTGTCGAAGCCGTATCCGGACCTGTTCTCGGAGGGCGGCGACGACGAGGGCCCGGCGTGGGGCGTCGCCTCGCGGACGGTCTTCGTCGACGCGCTCGACGACGCGCTGATCGACGTCATCCTGGGCCGTCTCGCATCACCGAGCGCTACCGAAGCGCTCGTCCAGCTGCGCGTCCTGGGTGGCGCGGTCGCCCGGATGCCGAACGCGGCGACCGCCTACGGCTGGCGTGACCGACCGGTCGCTGTGTGGCTGATCACGCCGTTCGCCGACCTCGACCGGGCGCCCGACCACGAGGCCTGGACGGAGGCCTTCGCCGGCGAGCTGCGCGCACGGATCGAGGCCCCTGCGGGAGCGTACGTCAACTTCATGGGCGCCGAGGACGGCGACGCGGTGCGGGCGGCCTACCCGCCGGCGACGCTCGAGCGACTCCGCGACGTCAAGCGTCGTTACGACCCGGACAACCGCTTCCGAGCCAATCGCAACATCGCTCCGGCCTGACGACTCGCCTGGCACGGGCTGCGGCGGCGGCGAGCCCGGGCCCGGGCTACCATTGCCCTCCCGTGACCCTCGCGTCGAACGACTTCGTCCACCTCCACAGCCATTCGGAGTTCTCGCTCCTCGATGGGCTCGGGCGGATCACCGACCTCGTCGACGAGGCCGCGACGCAGGGCTTCGACGCGCTCGCCCTGACTGACCACGGCGCCCTGTACGGCGCCGTCGCGTTCTACCAGGCCTGCCGCTCGAAGGCGATCAAGCCGATCATCGGCGTCGAGACGTACGTCGCGCGGCGCTCGATGACGGACCGGGAGGGCAAGGCCGACGCGCAGCCGTTCCACCTCATCCTGCTTGCCAGCGATCTGGTCGGCTATCGCAACCTCGCCCGGCTGGTGACCGACGCCCACGTCGACGGCTACTACTACAAGCCGCGGATCGACCGGGACCACCTCGCGAAGCACAGCGCCGGGCTCGTCGGGTTGTCGGCCTGCCTGAACGGCGAGATCTCGCGTGCGCTCGAGGTGGACGACGAGGACCTCGCTCGGCGGCTGGCCGGCGAGTACGGCGACATCTTCGGCGCGGGCCGCTTCTTCCTCGAGCTCCAGGACCACGGCCTGGCCGAGCAGCGGCGCCTCAACGAGCAGCTCCTGCGGCTGGCACCGGCGACGGCCCTGCCGCTCGTCGTCACGAACGACCTCCACTACGTCCACCGCGAGCAGGCAGCGGCGCACGACGTCCTGCTGTGCGTCGGCACGGCGTCCAACCTCGACACACCGGGCCGCCTGAAGTTCGAGACCGACGAGTTCTTCCTCAAGTCGGCGGCCCAGATGGCGGCGCTGTTCCCGGACCAGCCCGAGGCGCTCCTGAACACCCGGCGGATCGCCGAGATGTGCGACCTCGCCCTGCCCCTCGGCCAGTTCCGGATCCCGCACTTCCCGGTGCCGGACGGCGAGACGCCGGAATCCTGGCTGCGCGCCGAGTGCCAGCGCGGCCTGATCGCCCGTTACGGGACCGCCACGCCGGATCTCCAGGCGCGCCTCGACTACGAGCTCGGCGTGATCACGACGATGGGCTACGCGGGTTACTTCCTCATCGTCGCCGACTTCATCCGCTTCGCCCGCGAGCAGGGCATCCAGACGACCTGTCGCGGCAGCGCGCCAGGCTCGATCGTGACCTACACGCTCGGGATCACGCCGGTCGACCCGATCGCCTGGCAGCTGCCGTTCGAGCGCTTCCTCAACCCAGACCGGGTGACGATGCCGGACATCGACGTCGACTTCGAGGACGGCCGGCGCGACGAGGTCATCGCCTACGTCACCCGCAAGTACGGCTCGGACCATGTCGCCCAGATCATCACCTTCGGCACGATGCTCGCCCGGGCCGCGATCCGGGATGTCGGCCGGGTCCTGGGGCAGACGTACGGCGACGTCGACCGGATCGCGAAGGCGGTCCCGAACCAGCTCGGCATCCGGCTCGACGAGGCACTGGAGATCAGCCCGCAGCTCCGCGAGCTATACGACGGCGATCCGTCGGTGAAACGGACCATCGACTTCGCGCGCCAGCTGGAAGGGGTCGCCCGGAACGCCTCCACCCACGCCGCCGGCGTCGTCATCAGCCGTGAGCCGCTGACCGAGCTCATGCCGCTCCAGAAGGCCACGAACTCGGATGCCCTCATGACGCAGTACGAGATGCACGCCATCGAGGCGCTCGGCCTGCTGAAGTTCGACTTCCTGGGGCTGTCGAACCTGACGATCCTGCGCCAGGCGGTCGATCTGGTGAAGGCGCATCGGGGCGTCGACATCGACCTCGAGCGGATCCCGCTCGACGACGCCCGGACGTTCGCGCTCCTCGCCTCGGGCGAGACGACCGGCATCTTCCAGCTCGAGTCGGCGGGCATGCGGCGCTATGTCCGCGATCTCCGGCCGACGAGTGTCCACGACCTCGCGGCGATGGTTGCGCTGTACCGCCCGGGCCCGATGGACAACATCCCGGCCTACATCCGGCGCAAGCATGGCCAGGAGCCGGTGACGTACCTCCACCCGCTGCTCGAGCCGTTCCTGGAAAGGACGTACGGCATCTTCGTCTACCAGGAGGACATCATGGCCGCCGCCATCGCGCTCGGCGGTTTCAGCGGCCCCGAGGCGGACACGCTCGGCTACGCGATCCGCAAGAAGAAGTCGTCCGTGCTGCGCTCGATGCGCGAGCGATTCGTCACCCAGGCCGCGGAGCGTGGCGTCCGGCCGGAGACGATCGATGCGGTCTTCAAGGCATTCCAGCCGTTCGAGCGCTACGGCTTCAACAAGGCCCATGCCACGTGCTATGGGTTGATCGCCTACCAGACGGCGTACCTGAAGGCGAACTACACCGTCGAGTACATGACCTCCGTGCTGACCGCCTTCCGGTCGAACGAAGAGAAGGTGGCGGCCGCGATCGCCGAGTGCCGACGGCTCGGCATCGAGGTCCTGGCGCCGGACGTCCACCGGAGCCATCTCGAGTTCACCGTGGAGGAGGAGGCCATCCGCTTCGGGCTGCTCGCCGTGAAAAACGTCGGCGAGGGCGCCATCGAGTCGATCGTCGCGGCGCGCGAGGCTGACGGGCCGTTCCGCTCCCTGACCGACTTCTGCGCCCGCATCGACCTGCGGCTCGGAAACCGAAAGGTCCTCGAGTCGCTCGCCAGGGCGGGCGCCCTGCGCGCGTTCGGCCACCCGGCTCAAGTCCTCGCCGGCCTCGACGACGCGGTCGCGGCCGGGCAGGTCGTCCAGCACGACCGCATCAGCGGCCAGACGTCATTGTTCGAGCTCGCGGCCGAAGAACCGGGGACGCTCGAGCGTCCGCTGCCGGTCGTGCCGGAGGCGCCGCTCCGCGAGCGGCTGCGCTGGGAGAAGGAGCTTCTCGGGCTGTACTTGTCCGAGCACCCGATGGGCGAGGTCGCCTCGCAGGTCGGCGACTACGTGACGGCGTACTCCGGCGACCTCAAGGACGAGTCGCTCGACGGGCAGCGGCTCGTCGTCGGCGGGATCGTCGTCGGCTCGCGGACGGTGGTCACCAAGACGCGCTCGACGATGGCCGTCGTCACGCTCGAGGACCTCCAGGGCTCGCTCGAGGTCGTCGTCTTTCCAAGGCTCTACGAGACGACGGGTCCGACGTGGCGGGACGGCGCGATCCTGCTGGTCGCGGGTCGCGTGGACCACCGCGGCGAGGACGTCTCGCTGCTCGCCGACGTCGTGTTCAGCTGGGAGGACGGCGTGGCGCTCGGGCCGGAGGGCTTCGCCCGCGAGGTCGCGAACGGCGAGCGCGGGACGCCGCGCCGGCGGGTGCCGCTGGGCGCCGATGCGAATGGGAATGGCCGCTCGAACGGGCACGCCCCCGAGCCGGTCGCGCGCGAGCCCGTCGCGCGCGAGCCCGTCGCGGTCGGTCCGGGCCGGATCGCCGAGGGCGCGCCTGCGCCGTCGCGTCCCGGGATGCGTCCCGGCGTGCCCTATGTGTCACCGTTGCGCGGCACCCGAGGCGCCGCCGACGACTCCGACGAGCCCGCCGCCGTGGGTCTCCCGGCGATCGAGCCGGCCGAACCGGTCGCCGCCGACGAGCGGTCCCGCGACACGGCGTCGGACCCTGGCCCGGAGGCGCCGGCGCTGCCCGACGAGGCTCGGGCTCGCGCGTTCGCCGCCGCGACGGCGCCGACGCGGGCGCTCGATGCGGGAGGCCCCGGTCGGGTCCTCCACGTCCGCTTCGGCGGCGCCTCGCCGGACCGCCTGGTCATCGCGATGGAGGCCTTCCGGGGCCTGGTCCGAGAGCGGCCGGGCGATACCCGGGTCGTCGTCCACGTCCCGGCGCCCGGCGGGGTGGCGCTGCCGATGGAGCTCAAGCAGGCCGTCGCCTACGACGCCGAGCTGCTGGCCGAGGTCCGCCGGCGGCTTGGCGAGGGGATCGCCGACCTCCGCCTCGCCTGAGCCGCACGCCTGCTCGGCGCGGCGGCGGCGCCCTGCGCCCGCCCGAGCTGTCGGGGAGCGCCCTTCGGTTTCCCGTCCCACGGGCGCGAGCGACCGGCAGCGGCCCCTGATCCCGAAACGGCGGCCCATCACGTCACTCCCGCCCGTGGGGCGGGAACGCCTGCACGATCGGACCGTGGAGCGGGCATGGAAGTGGCCGCACGCGCCGGGACGTCCCCACCGGGACCGCTCGTTCGCCTCCGCGCCCGCGTCACGGGAATCGCGGCATGACCTGGTCGGCGTCGTGGGCAGGCCGGTACGCTTCCTCGCGTGGGATACGTCTTCTCCGGCGTCCGGGTCATCGACGGGGTCGGTGACGTCGCACTCGAACCGATGGATGTCGTCGTGGACGGGGATCGGATCGCATCCATCGCGCCCCACGCCGCGCCGCGACCAAGCGACGAGGCGCCGCTCGAGGTCATCGACGGGCGCGGCCGGACGCTCCTGCCGGGGCTCATCGACGCGCACGCGCACTACACCTTCGACCCGGCTGAGGGTTCACTCCCGGTGATCGCCCGCCGCTCGGACGAGGCGATCCTCGCCACGGCGGAGCGACACGCCGCCATTGCCCTGCAGGCCGGCATCACGACCGCCCGGGGCGCCGGCTCCATCCGAGGTCTTGAGATCACCCTTCGCGACCGGATCACCTCCGGCGCCGTGCCCGGCCCGAGGATCCTCGCGTCTGGCCTGGCAGTCGGTACGCCGGACGGCCACGGGATCGCGTTCGGGGTCGGCGCCAGCGGGCCGGCCGCACTCGCCGAGGCGACGCTTCGGGTGATCGAGGCGGGCGCCGACGTCGTCAAGGTCGTCGCCTCGGAGGCGGCGATGCTGACGACGACCGGTCACGCACTCGGGCGGAAGGTGTTCGGCCGGCCGGAGCTGACGCAGGACGAGATCCGGGCGATCGTCGAAGTCGCGCATGCGCACGGACGACGAGTCATGGCCCATGCGCAGGACGGCGAAGCGGTCACCCGCTGCGCGCGGGCCGGCGTCGACAGCATCGAGCACGCCTGGCTCGCCGACCGCCGGGCGATCGAAGTGGTCGCCGAGGCCGGCTGCTTCCTCGTTCCGACGCTCGTCGTGACCGACGTCAATCGGACACTCCCGGGCCTGACGCCGATCCAACGTGAGCGCCAGGACCTCATCGAGCGACGGCACCGCGCCTCGTGCGAGGCGGCGGTCGAGCTCGGCGTGCCGTTGGCGGCGGGCACCGACACCGGCGAGGTCGGTGTGACCGCTGACCACGTCTGGCGCGAGATCGCCCTGCTCGCGTCGCATGGCGCGACCGCGCCGGCGGCCATCCGGGCGGCGACGAGCGCGGCGGCGCGGCTCCTCGGCGTCGATGCCGAGACGGGCTCGATCGAGGTCGGGAAGCTCGCCGACCTCGTCCTCGTGGATGGCGATCCGCTCGCGGACCTCGGCCGGCTGGCGTCGCCCCGGCTCGTCATGCTGCGCGGCGAGGTCGTCAACGGTTCCTGACCGCCACCGCGGGCGCACCCATCATGGAGGTCGCCCGAAGGTCAGCCGTGGTCGTGCCTGACCTCCTCGGGCTCCTCGTACCACAGCACGCGGTCCCCGACCCGCGAGCGCAGCTTCCAGCGCACCGACTTCGGCGCGGCATCGATCGCCTCACGGAGCGCGTCGATCTGGTCGATCGGGTCGAAGCGATGCGACCGACCGACGTCGAGCTCGTCGGGCTTGAGCTCGACCTCGACGAACAGCCGGAGCTTCGTCAGGTTGTCCGTGACGGTGCGCCACCAGCCCCAATCGTTCGACGTGTGGGCGACGATCCTGGGGATGCTGATGCCGTCGCGATCCGCCTCCGCCAGCGGGTGCTCGGCGAGCAACACGAGCCCGTCGAGCACGTCCTTGCGGTTGATCTTCACCACCTGCAGCTTGGACAGCAACAGGTCGGCCAACGGCAGCGTCGGGTGGTCGGCCTCCAGTCGGTCGGCGAACTCGATCCGGTGGCACATCTCGAGCCGGTCCACGAGCACATCGACGGGCCGCTCGAAGCGTGGGTCGATGAAGTACAGCTGGCGGTGCCCGTACAGCGCGTTGTACTCCCTGTCCGGGACGTATCCCGCGTCCACCAGCAGCTCCGCCACGCCTTTCCGGGACCGACCGATCGTCGCAAGGTCGATGTCGCGGCGCTCGCGAGCGATGCGGGCGGTCCAGTCCGGGGCGCGGACGTGGAACGCGAGCCCGCCCATGAGGCGCAGGCTCAGCCCCCGCGCATCGGCGAGGGAGATGAGCCGAAGCGCCTCGCGCAGCGGATCCTCGAGCGTTCCACTCGGCTGGTTCACGGGCGCAATGACCCTCGGTCGGCGGTCGTCGGTGCTGGGTAGCGAGATTCGGGGTTCCGGGGGCGGAACGCGGTCACTATACTGGGCGGCGCTTCCGGAGACGGGGGCACGAACCTGGGTGGAGGGATGGATCCCCCAGGCCGGCACGGCGACCGCCCGGCGGTCCCCGCGTGGCGGTCGCGAGCAGAGGGAGGCTTGCGGCCCATGGCCACGACAGCTGGAGGGCGGGCGCTGTTCACGCGCCAGTCATCGGGACTGGTCCGCGAGGTCAGCGTCGTCAACGCCCTGTTCTTCAACACCGCCGCGTTCATCGGCGGCGGGGTGGGCTGGTACCCGCTGGCGTACTCGCTCGCCTTCGTCCCAGTCGGGACGCTCGCGATCTTCACGACGTACGGCTGGGGAACGCTCCTGTTCGGCGCATTCGCCGTCATCTTCGGGATCATCTTCGCAGCGCTCGCGACGGTCATGCCCAGGTCGGGCGGCGACTACGTCTTCACCAGCCGTCTCATCCCCCGGATCGGTCCGTTCGTCGGCTGGCTCGAGTCGTTCACGCTCGTCTTCGCCTGCATCGCGATCATCATGTTCGAGATCAAGCTCGTCCAGATCGGCATCCAGGTGACGGGTCGGATCATCGGGATCGGCACCGGCAACGACTTCTTTGCCGGGGCCAACGACTGGTTCGCCGAGGACGGCGAGATCAAGGGCCTGCCCGGCTTCATCAGCGGCATCGTCGTCGTGCTGGGCATCCTGTGGGTCGTCATCCAGCCGACGCGGCGATTCCACAAGATCGTGACCTGGCTCGGCGTCATCGGCCTCGCGTCTGTCGTCCTGATGTTCGTCTTCGGGCTCCTGGCGACCGACCGGGCCGGCTTCGAGGCCGGGCTCCAGCAGTACGCCGGGACGACGGCGGAGGCGCTGCGCCAGTATGCGATCGACGGCGGCGTCATCAACCCGGACCAGCCGGGCGTCGACTTCGGCATCGACCTCGGCGCCGTGTTCGGCGCCGGCAGCGCGTTCCCGTACGGCTTCCCGATGGGGTTCGTGCTGTCGGTCATCTTGCTGAACTTCATCGGCTACCAGTACTCGGCCTACATTTCGGGCGAGGTTCGGGGGAACGTCCGACGTGGCGTGCTCATCGGCGTGCTGGGCGCGCTCGGCATCGGCGTCCTGATGAACTCGGTGTACGTCGATCTCTACAGCCGCCAGATCGGCCTGGACGCGCAGGTCGGCTGGGGCCTCTACGAGTGGCTCGGGGGCGAAGGTCAGCCGCTCGGTCAGCCGAACCTGATGCCGCTGACGGCGACGCTCGCGAGCCCCGGGCTGTGGCCCGTGTGGGCGCTCGTCAACCTCGGCGGGACGCTCTTCCCATTCCTGCTCTGCCCCGTCTACATCATCCTCATCAGCCGGATCCTGCTCGCCTGGTCGCTCGACCGACGGGTCCCGGAGTGGTTCGGCGAGGTCAGCGAGCGCCTGCATGCGCCGCTCAACGCGATCCTCACGATCGTGGGGATCCTCGTCGCGCTGGTCGTCCTCCAGAACTTCTCGCTGCTGCCCAAGGAGATCGCGCCGCCCGACGGCCGGCTCACGCTGTTCGCCTTCCTGTGGTTGAGCATCCTGCTCGCCCTGCTGACGTGGGTCATGCCGGGCATCAACGCGATGATCGGCGGCCGCTCTCGGCCGGACCTCATGGCGAACGCGCCGTGGCGCCGCTGGCTGCCGCTCTTCGGGCTCGTCTGGACGGTGTTCGCGGTCCTGATCTACTGGGTCGCGTTCATCCGGGTCATCATCGATGGGGTGATCGCGTCCTTCGGGACCGGCTCCACGGAGGGCTTCGACTACCTCATCGGAACGGGGATCGTGTTCACCATCGCGATCGTCATCGCGGCGGTGGTGATCTACCTGTGGTACGCGCGAGTAAACCGTTCGCGGGGAATCGACACGGAGCTGATGTACCAGCAGCTCCCGCCCGACTGAGCGGGCGGGCTCGACGCGTCTGGCGGGCGCCGGACAGGGCGCCCGCCGTGCGCTGCACGCAGGAGAGCAACGGATGAGCCGACACCTGCCGATCCTCGCCGTTCAGGCGCCCAGCATCGTCGGCGATCTGGACGCGTCATACGCGAAGTTCGAGCGCGATCTGCGACGGCTCATGGTCGCCTACCCGCAGACCCGGCTCCTCGTCTGGCCGGAGCTGTATCTGTCGGGTGAGGGATCGATGGGCGACATCATCCCGATCGAAGATGCTGCGCACGCGGGTGCCGCTCATCCGATCCCGGGGCCGCTCACCGACCGTCTGTGCGGGCTCGCCCGGGAGCTCGGGGTCTGGCTCGTACCCGGCTCGATCCATGAGCGCGGGAAGGACGGGCGGATCTACAACACAGCGCTCGCGATCTCCCCGGACGGCCGGCTCGCAGCCCGCTACCGGAAGCTCTTCCTGTGGCGACCGTGGGAACAGTCGGCGCCCGGCTCCGACTTCGTCGTCTTCGACATCGACGGTGTCGGTCGAGTCGGGCTCGCGATCTGCTACGACCTGTGGTTCCCGGAAGTAGCGCGAAACCTCGCGTGGCTCGGCGCGGAGGTATTGATCATCCCGACAGGCACGCCGACCATCGACCGTGACCAGGAAGTGGTTCTCGCTCGGGCGACCGCGATCGCGAACCAGGTCTTCGTCGTCAACGTCAACCAGGGCGACCGCCCGGGGCCGGGGAGAAGCGTCATCGTCGACCCGGAGGGTCGCGTGCTCCAGCAGGCGGGCGACAACGAGGAGTACCTGTCGTGCGTCCTCGACTTCGACGCCGTCGCGAGCGTCCGGGAGTACGGCACGTCGGCGATGAGCCGGATGTGGGACCTCCTCGACGAAGAGGGTGGGCTGTTCGAGCTGCCAATGTACGGCGGCCGGATCCGCCCGCGTCACGCCGTCGGTCAGCCGGGAGAACCGGCGTCAGGCAACGGCCGAGAGCCGAGCAGGCCGATCACCACGCGTGCCTGAGCCGGCCGGCTGGACGGTCGGCGTCGACGTCGGGGGGACGTTCACCGACGCCGTCGCGGTCTCGTCTGACGGGCGGCTCGCGACGGCGAAGGTCGTCTCCACGCCCGACGATCCCGCCCAGGCGCTGCTCGATGCGCTTGCGGCGCTCGCGGCGCAGGGTGTCGCACCGCGTTCGATCGCGCGGTTCGTCCACGGCACGACTGTCGCGACGAACGCGTTGCTCACCGGCGACCTGGCGCGGGTCGTGCTGTGTGCGACCGACGGATTCACGGATCTGCTGTCGATCCGGACGGGGCAGCGCCGTGACCTGTACGACATGTTCCAGCCTCGTCCGGCCGAGCTCGTCCAGGAGGCGGACCGGGTCGCGGTGCGCGAACGGCTCGCCGCCGACGGGGCCGCCGTTCGGGTCCTCACAGAAGGCGAGATCGGCCGGGTCGTCCGCGCGGTTGGCCGCCGCCGGCCAGCTTCGGTCGCGATCGCGCTTCTCTTTTCGTACATCGATCCACTCCGTGAGGAGCGGCTCGGGGCGGCATTGCGGGCGGCCTTGCCGGGCGTTCCGGTGACCCTGTCGTCGGAGATCTCGCGCGAGATCCGGGAATACCCGAGGACCGTCACGACGACGGTCGCCGCCGGTCTCCGCCCGGTCATGGAGCGGTATCTCGAGCGAGCGGGCGCGGCCGCCGCCGCCCGCGGGGTCGGGGCGCCACTCCTCGTCATGGAGTCCGGCGGCGGCCTCGTCCCGGCGGATCGTGCGGCGCGGGAGCCGCACCGTCTCATCCTGTCGGGTCCCGCCGCCGGCGTCGGGGGCGCGATCGAGCTGGGCGTCCGCCTCGGCCTGCCGGACCTGCTCGCCCTCGACATGGGGGGGACGTCGGTCGACGTCTGCCTCGTCCGCGACGGCCGTGCCCCGGTCACCGGGCTGCAACACCACGACGGTGCCCCGCTGACGGTCGCGGCGCTCGACATCGCGACGGCCGGTGCCGGCGGCGGGAGCATCGCCTGGCTCGACGCGGCAGGCGCGCTCCGGGTCGGGCCGGTGAGCGCGGGTGCGACGCCCGGCCCGGCTGCCTACGGGCGGGGCGGCGACCGGCCGACCGTGACCGACGCGCACCTCGTCGCCGGCGCACTCGACGAGGCGACCCCCCTCGCGGGCCGGCTGGCCCTCCATCGGGCGCCGGCGGAGGCGGCTCTGCGTCGTCTGGCGGGACCGCTCGGGCTGACCCTCGACGAGACGGCGGAGGGAATCCTGGCGATCGCCACGGAGCACCTCGCGGGCGCCGTGCGGCGGGTGTCGATCGAGCGCGGCATCGACGCGCGGGGGCTGCCACTCGTCGCCTTCGGCGGCGCCGGGCCGCTCCACGCGACGCGGCTGCTGCATGAGCTCGGGCTCGGCGAGGTCATCGTGCCGCGTTCACCAGGCCTCCTGTGCGCGGTCGGCCTCGCCGGCGCCGATGAACGCCTCGACATCGCCCAGACCGTCATGGCGCGGCTCGATCCCGGCGCCGCGCCGCGACTCGCGGACTGGTTCCGTGGCGCCGCTCGCGAGCTCCGCGCCCGACTCGCGGCCGACGGGATCAACGCGGATCGCGCGACGATCCAGGCGAGCGCCGACTGCCGCTACGTCGGCCAGGGCCACGAGCTGCCGATCGCGCTCGACGGGATGCAGGTGCGCCATCTGCGGGCCCTGGCGCCGGCATTCCACGCGACCCACCGTGACCGCTATGGTCATGCCGCCACGGGCGAACCCGTCGAGGTGGTCACGCTCCGCCTGAGCGCGGTCGGCCGACTCGACCACCCGCGCCCGGCCGACGTCGCGCGTGGCACCGGAGACCACCGGCCCGACGTGCACGCGTCGCGCGGGCGCCGCCCCGTACTGCTCCCCGGCGCGAGGACGCCGGTCGCCGTCGATGTCTGGTCGCGCGATGATCTGCGCGCGGGCGACCGGCTCGACGGTCCGTGCATCGTCGAGCAGCTCGATGCCACCACGCTCGTGCTGGCCGGGATGCGCGCCGAGGTCGGCCGCTGGGGCGACCTGCGGATCCGCGAGCTCGCCCGATGACGACGGCGCGGCGGCCCGTGACGCCCGACCCGATCACCTTCGGCGTGCTCGAGGCCGCGCTGAGGTCGGCCTGCGAGGAGATGGGCGGGGCGCTCCGGCGCTCGTCGTACAGCCCGATCATCCGCGAGATGCTCGACTTCTCGTGCGCGATCTTCGACGCGAGGGGGCGGCTCGTCGCGCAGGGCGAGTTCATCCCCGCGCAGCTGGGCGCGATGGGCCTCGTCGTGCGCGAGACGATCGACCGGCACGGCGCCACGCTCGCCCCCGGCGACGTGTTCATCGCCAACCACCCGTACCTCGGCGGGGCGCACACTCCGGACGTCAACGTCCTGCGGCCGGTGTTCCCACCGGGCGGTCGGCGGCCGTTCGCCTGGACCGGGACGGTCGCCCACCAGGTGGACTTCGGTGGCCCGAACCCGGGGACCGAGGGCGCAGACCACGCGCAGCTGTACGCCGAGGGCCTCGTCCTGCCGCCGGTACGACTCGAGACGACCGCCGGACCGGTCGCCTCGATCGTCGAGATCGTCGCCGCGAACGTCCGCGACCCGGTGTCGACCCTCGCCGATCTGCGTGCCCAAGCG
>Ga0247727_10007643_pt1 | contig 20449 bp, 16 predicted proteins | sample WisWelCaveWW1625_FD_202498 | JGI IMG/M metagenome (GOLD analysis project Ga0247727, IMG submission 202498) | Biofilm microbial communities from Wishing Well Cave, Virginia, United States - WW16-25 | ecosystem: Environmental > Aquatic > Deep subsurface > Groundwater > Cave microbial mat | place... | reverse complement strand
ATGAATCGCTTTCGGCGCCTGCTGATTCGGTGGGACAAAAAACCCGAAAACTATATCGCCTTTCTTCATTTCGCGTGTGGCTTGATTGCCTTTCGCGCTTCAGGGTTATTCGGATAGGCACTAAGAGCGCAAATTGCCGGAGGGTACAGGTATGGGTTTATTCAATCGTCAAGTCAAGAAAAAAACTACAAACGGAAGCAGCACAACCAACGGTCACGACTCGAACGGTCACGGTGCAAATGGGCATGGCGAGCCCGCGCATCAGAATGGCGACACGGGCGCGGAATTGTTTGACGTAAAAACGACGCAGACATTGCCCGAACGACTCTTGGACATAGCTAGAGAAAAATCGCCGCACGCGATCAAAGAGCTAATTCCGTGGCTCGAAAAGGCGCGCAACAGTCCAGAGGGACGCGCCGAGTTCATCGAAAAAACCAAAGAGGTGGCGTGGCAGCAAGCAGATAATACGACGCGCGCAGTGACGGCGGGCATGGGGCTCGCGGACACGCGCGCCTTTTTCCGCGGCGATCCTACCATCGAAAAACCGAACCCGCGTTACAAAATCCATGTCAACGCGTTTTTCGCGCACATCCGCCCAAAGTATTACGAAAAATCATCCACCAAATTTTCACACACGTTCGGTCTGGGCTATCTCTCCTTTTACATGTTCATGCTCGAAACGATCACGGGCGTTATTCTAATGGTGTTTTACACGCCCTCCGATCGCCGCGCGTATGAAGACATTGTAAAAATTATGGCAGAGGTGCCGTTCGGTCAACTGATGCGCGATTTGCATCGCGTTGGCGCGGAATTGATGGTGCTAATTGTTGTGCTGCACATGACACGCGTGTTTTTTACAGGATCGTTCAAGCCGCCGCGTACTTTCACGTGGCTGACGGGCGTTGTGCTATTAATCTTAACCTTCGCGCTTTCCTTCAGCGGCTACTTACTGCCGTGGGATCAATTGGCGTATTGGGCGGTGACGATTGGGACCTCGATGGCGAAATCGGTGCCCCCGAAAGAAATTGTCGGCTATGCCTCGAACTTGATCATGCGCGGCGGGGATACGATCAATCAAAATGGTCTGTTGCGTTTTTACTTGATGCATGTATTTGCACTGCCCGCACTGACCGTCGTTTTGATTTCCGTGCATTATTATCGCGTCGCGCGCACACACGGCATCTCGGTTCCCGCAGGCGAAGAAGAATCTCCCGATCCCGCTGTTCGCAAAGCGGCAAAAGAACGCATTGACTATCTCCCCGAATTGTTCACGCGCGAATTGTTGTGGGCGTCCATCGCCACATTCCTCGTCATTGTTTATTCCGCGTGGGTTTTCCATGCCCCGCTTCAAGAACACAGTGATCCGCTGCACACGCCGCTGCATACTACCGCGCCCTGGTACTTTTTGTGGATTCAGGGTTTGCTCAAGGACGCGTTCGTCCTGCCTGCGATCCGCGCAGCGGATTATGGGTTGAATCAAGGTATGATCGCCATGGGCGTTCAAACTGCGGAAGGATACATAAACAATCCATTGGTGTGTATGGTTTGCGGTTATGACAGTCCTGCATGGCAGGGTGTCATCATTCCGACAATGATCATCCCCGCGATCTTTTTGGGGTTGCCGTACATTAACGAGTTCTGGGAAAAATTCTGGGGCGCAAAACCCAGCCGCCAACTGCTCAAGAATCGCAAAGGCACGGTTCTCGTCGCGGTGCTCTCGACCATTTTCATGATGGTGATTTGGTATCAAGGCACACCGTTCTATGGTGTGACCGCGCCGCCGGCGGTTGAAGTAGGTCAAACGTTTATTCCCGAAGAGGGCGTCCTCCCACCCGTGCCACTCGTTCCGGATGATTGGGGGCCCGTGCGCCGTTTGGGTTATCAAAATTTGATTGTGGGCGAATATGAACTCGCCAACTTTGGAACGCCCAACCCGACCGATACCGAGTTCAAGCGCATGTTGTCCGCGATGCAGCAAGAAATTGAACGGCGGGGCAAGTTGTGGGAAGAAGGTGATAAAGGTCATGGGTTGCCGAATCCTCACGGCACGTTTATCGTCGAGCAGTGGCAAGCGAATGGCTTGAAACGCATCGAGCTGCAAGTGCGTTGGGACCCCAAGTTGGTGACCGCAACCGACGAAGGCAAATTCGATCGCGTGATTTTTCTCCACCGAGATTCGATCTACAAGTAAAGGACAAAAAAACCACGCGGCGCGTCGGGGCGGGGTTATCCCGCCCCCATCCGACCCTTGCCGCGCAGGTTATCATCGCACATGAGTGTTCAATTCAAACTTCTTGTCGGGATTCTATTTACCGTTGCGACGATTGTAGCCCTCGCGATCTATGGCATCGCTGAGGATGCGCGTATGGCAACATATCAAAGAAATTTTGCCGGACGCAGCATTCAGGCAGGCGGCGAATATTTTGAGCGCTATTGCAAAACCTGCCATGGCGATCGCGGTGACGGGGTCCCAGGCAGGGGCCCCGCGCTCAATCGCACCGATTTGCTTGATCTCAAAAACACCCCCTATCTAAAATTGATCGGGTGGAATGGCACGACAGAGGATTTTATTCGCAACACGATTGCGGCAGGGCGTCCCCAATTTAGTCAGTACTATCAAGATGAAGGATACACCCTGCGCATGCCAACGTGGAGCCAAGATTACGGCGGACCGCTGCGTCCCGATCAAGTTGACGCCTTGACCGGCTTTATCTTGAATTGGGCGCCCGGCGAAAATCCGCCGACCGTGGCGCTCGTCACTCCAACCCCAGCCCCAACACGCACGCCGATTCCGCCCGAACAAATTTTAGAATCCATTCCGTTTGATGTGCCGCCGAGCGATGCCATTCTTGCCACAGGCAAAAACATTTATGATAACGTTTCTAACTGTGATGCGTGTCATGGGACAACGTTAGCGGGAGATGGTCCCGGCGCGGTTGGGCTGGCTAAACCCCCGCGCAATTTTACCGACTGCGCGACGATGCGGGAGTTTGATCTGCTCAAGCATTTTGACGCCGTGGTGAATGGGCGTCTGCAAAGTGGAATGCCCGCGTTTGGCAAGAAACTTAGCGACGAACAAATCTGGCAAGTGATCATGTACGAACGCGCGCCCTGCCAACTCTTTGTGCCATAAAAAAATCGATCCGTATTTTGACGCCCCCGAATCTCTGTGTACCATGTTCGGGGGCGTTTGTTTTTCCCCGCCTTGCTCCGCCCGTTGTTCTCTATGAACTTGCCACTCGTCTCTCGTCTCTCCGCGCGCGCGCGTCTCATCCTCTTTCTGTGCTTGGGGTTTTTTCTTCTGAGCGCGGCAGTCCTTTTGTATTTGCTCAACACCGTCTTGTCCTCACCCCCCCCCGCGTTTCAAGCGCGCCGCGCCATTCCCAACACCGATGTCAATCCCTACGGCGCGAATTTTTTTCTCGAACGCGAAGTCGAAACGTGGAAACGCGAGCGCACCGCCCGCATGGCGCGCGAAGCGGGGATCGGCTGGGCGCGCCAAGAATTTATTTGGGCGGAAATCGAACCCGAACCGGGTATTTTCAATTGGACCAAGTACGACGAAATTGTAGAGCTCTTGCGCCGCAACAACATACAGGTGATCGCGCGTTTGGATCGTCCGCCCGCGTGGGCGCGCGTGCGCGCGAGCGCGACGGGTTCTTCGGGGCCGCCCGACGATTTTGAAGCGTATGGCAAATTTGTCGAAGAAGTGGCGCGGCGCTATCGCGAGCAGATTCATTATTTTCAAATTTGGAATGAGCCGAACCTTGCGCGCGAATGGAATGACGCGCCGATTGATCCCGTGAGCTATACGCGTCTATTGAAAATCGCGCACCAACGCGCCAAAGCAGTTGATCCCAACATTCACATTCTCTCTGCGCCGCTCGCGATCACGCTCGGCGAAACATTTGTTCCCGGTTCGGCGCAGTATCGTAACATGAACGATTTGCAATTCTTGGAAGAAATGTACATGGCGGGGGCAAAAGAGTATTTTGATATTTTGTCCGCCAACGCGTTCGGGCTCGGCAGCGCGCCCGATGATCCGCCGAATCCCGGCAAACTCAATTTTCAGCGCGTCCTCCTCGAACGCGCAGTGATGGAAAAATTTGGCGACGCGCAAAAAGCGATCTGGATTTTGGAATATGGCTGGAACGCCGCGCCCGATACGATTCCCGACAGTCGTCTCGTTTGGGGACGCGTCACCGAGCAGCAGCAGGCGGAATACACCGTGCGCGGCGTCGAACTCGCGCGCGAAAATTGGGCGTGGGCGGGTGTCGTCAGCATTTGGTTTTTTCGCCAAGTGGGGGATATTCCTTCCAACAATCCCGAAGCGTACTTTCGTATGGTGGACATTGATTTTACGCCGCGCCCCGTGTATGTTGCCGTCAGCGCGGCGACGAAAACGCAGCGCGTTGCGAATCCCGGCGAGTACGAAGAAGCCAATCCCGCGCTTTTCTATCAAGGCACATGGTTATCCCAACGCGATGTGAACGCCAGCGCGGGACAATTTATGCGCGCCTCCGATTCCGCCGCGCGCGTCAGCTTGCGTTTCTATGGCGAAGGATTGGATTTGATATTTCGCCGCCAACCGGGCGCGGGGCGTTTATTCATCACGTTAGATGGACGACCTGTAGGTGGATTGTCGCGTGATGAAACGGGCGCGACTTTTGTTGAACAAGCGTATAGTCAAACCGAATGGCGCGCCAGCGTTCCTATCGCGCGAAATCTCGCGCGGGGCGAACATCTTGTCGAAATGCGCGCAGAAGGCGATGTGAACCTCGATGGTTTTAACGTCGCGCCCCTCTCCGCGTCGCAGCCGCCGTGGATTGCGATCGCAATGTTGTCCGCGCTGGGTCTGGCAAGTTTCGCGTTCGCTATATCGCAAACGCGCGCACAAAAATAAATCATGCGACGAATCTTTTTCATTTTGCGCTTGACCGTTTTGTGTTTGATCGTTTCAAGCGCGGCGTCATGCGCCACTCCTTTGGGCAACGCGCCACGCACACCCGTTGCAGATTCGCAACTTGAAATTCCAACGCAAGCCGCACTTCTCGCCACACCCCGCGCCATCACGCCGCCGCGGCCCGCGCGCGTCAACGGTTTCAAAACGATTGCGCTCGCCGAACTCCCACTTCAAGCGCGCGCGACATTGCAATTGATCGAGCGCGGCGGACCCTTTCCGTATCGCCAAGACGGACAAATTTTTCAGAATCGTGAAGGTCTTTTGCCAAAAAAAGACCGCGGTTATTATCACGAGTACACCGTCAAAACCCCAAGCGAAGAGGATCGCGGCGCGCGCCGCATTGTGACAGGCGCGCAAGGCGAGCTCTATTACACAGACGATCATTATGGCTCGTTCAAGGTGATTGTGACCGATGAGTAAATTACAACGCGCGCTCAAGCAAACGCGCCCCCCCGCAATCTATCGTTTCACGTCTCAGGCATCCGTCCAATTTTTAGAGAATGAAGCGAGTCACGCGGGCTGGCGTTTGTTTTGTCTCGATGGCAGCAAGATTCGTGACAAAAAAACATTTCTCGACAACATTGCGCGCGCGATGGAATTTCCCGCGTACTTTGGCAAAAATTGGGACGCGCTCAATGACATGCTCACCGATGTGGAATGGGCGCGCGCGGCGGGTTATATTGTTTTGTTTCAAGACCCCGAACGATTTATCAAAAATGCGCCCGATGACTGGGGCGTTGCGGTTGATATTTTCACTACGACGATCGAATTTTGGAAAGAGCAAGGCATCCCCTTTTATATTTTGTTGCGCGGCGTAAAGGCGCGGGATGATGGACGGGAGACGGGGCGGGAGACGGGGCGGGAGACGGGGCGGGATGACCCCGCCCCTACATTTCCCCAATTGTAAAAATAAAGACCGCCATGTTGGGCGGTCTTGCTTTTCGCAATCTACGATTTGTCATTCGCGATACGCCATCTGCCATCCGCTATCTGTCACCTGCCACCTGCCATCTGCCATCTGCTATCTGCTATCTGCCATCTGCTATCCGTATCTCTCCCACCTCCGTCAACTCTCCCACTTCCTCCCCACTCGACGGATCGTACACCCGCAGCATGATTTTGTAATTCCCCGTTTCCAAATTCGGATCGAGTTCGATGTCGAACTGATCTTGAATCGTCCCGCCCACGCGCCATTTGGACGACGGATATTCTGTTTCGCCCGGCACATGATCGTTGCCTTGCGCGATTTTTTTTCCGTTCGCGTCAAACAATTGCACGCTTGTCGTAAAATCGCGCCGTAATGTCTGCAATGGCTCGTACTGAATCGCCAGCGTAATCCGTTCCCCCGCCAACGCTTCGCCCGCGATGATCGAAAAGCCGCGCACGCGCAGCGCATCGCCGAGTACGACATCACTTGATTGTTGCGGCGTGCCATGTGTTACGGGATTCACGCGCCATAAACCATTTTCGATTTCCTCAATCGGAAAGCGCAATGCCAAAGCGGGGAGCGGTTTGATGGCATAAATCGGGCGTTGCGACGCTGCGACGCGTGCGACGAGTGAAACGACATTTTCATAGCGCGCACCGGGCGCGATTTTTGGAAAGACGCCGATCCAATCGGGATGCTGTTTTTCTACCAACTGCAAATAATACAGCGGCGTCATTTCATCGCGATCATTGGAAATCAAAATTGCATTGTCAGGTAAACTCAATGCAAAAATCGTCGCCCACTGTGTGCGCGTCTCAATTCGACGACTGCGATCTTGAATAAAAAAATTGCCAAACAAATTTTGCAACGGAAGCAAGACAAAGCACGCCAGCAGGGTAATGCTGGGCAATGTGCTGCTGCGCGTAAACGAATGGGCGCGCAATTGCTGATCCACAAACGCGATCGCTTCCGCAATGGCAAGACAACTAAAAAAATAGATCGGCGTGTAATAATCCGCAATGTCGCCAATGTGATAAACGCTGTTGAACAAGAGAAACGTCAAGCCCCCAAACAATACGAATGCCGCCATCGAAAATTTTCGCTGCCACACCAACGCGCCGAAACCAAAAATTGTCAGTAACACACCCAGCGGATTCAATTGCGCGAGCCCTTGAATTGCAAAATCGCGCAGCGCGCGCAACGTTGCTTGATCAAATCCGAGTGCGCCTGAAAATCCTGAACCGAGAATTACATGGAGCCACCCGCGCGGCGAATTTTCAAACACCACAATCAGCTCGGCTGGTGACACATCAATCATCGCATACGGCGTCGCGCCCGCGCGCAGGGGAATGTACAAATACAGCAGGAGAGGAATCGCCGCGAGCGCGCCATAAAACAAAACGCGTTTTGTAAAATGAACGGGGCTGAAAGTGGGTGTAAAGAGTTTGTCCGCAAACAACGCGGCAAACGCGGGCGCGAGCAGAATCGTCGTGCGATGATGCGCGAGCGAGAGTCCAAACGTCAATGCAAATGCAATCGCAAATTTACGCTGTGGATTTTCACGCCACAAAATTCCCCACAGCGCCAGCAGCGCAACGAACAAAGAATGGAGCGCGTACACTTCCGCGCGCGTCGCTTGTGACCAAAACAGCGGTGACACGGCGAGCGTTAATGCCGCAATCAGCGCTGCCCCGCGTGCGCGCGTCACATTCCAAAACACCAAAAACGCGATCCCAATCGCGAGCGCGGCACAGAACGCGGAAAATAAATTCAACCGAAACGCGGGATCGCCAATTTGGACGAGATGCTGCCAGATGCCGCCGAGAATCAGATACAGCGGATACCCCGTCGGATGCGCCAACCAAAAACCCCAAGCTGCAAATTGCAATTCGCCCGAATCACCCGCTAACACCGTTGGCGCAGCTGTGCGCCAGTACAACAAAAACGCCGCGCCCGTCACCGCGATGGTCAGGGCGAAAATGCTTGCGGCGGCACGATACGCGCGCGCGGCGAGCAGATTGGGGTTTCTAACTATTTGAACACTCATTCGCGGTAATGCGCGCTAATGCAATGCTATGCGCGGTATTTTTGCCTTTCACGCGCTCATTATTCACAATAAACATTTTCTATTGCTCATCGTTGCTTTATCTTGCGCGCTATTATCACCTTGCACGCGAGACGAGGACAAGGTGGGCGAGGACAAGAGCGAGGACAAGGGCGAGGACAAGCGGGGGCGAAGACAAGGGCGAGGACAAGCGGGGCGAGGACACGCCATCGCTCCTACAATGTCGTCTCCCCCTCTCCCGAAAATTTTTTTCAAAAATTTTCGGGAGAGGGGGTCGGGGGGTGAGGCGCTATTCGACGCGCACCCACTCCACCGCCACTCCCAACATCCGATTATCCAAGCTCCGTCCCACACTCACCGCGCTGGCGCCCGCGCCCGCTTGTTCCAGTCCGCCCACTTTGCCTTTGACCGCAATGAACGCGTGTGTCATCCCTTCGCGTCCGCGCACATTCGTTTCCAATCCAAGCGCTTGAATCGCATTCGCAGCTGCTTCGCCCAATTGCGCGGAGGCGTCCTCTTGAATCGCGCCCGCGACGATCATGCCTTCGGGAATCGCGTCGAGAAATTCGCGCAGCGCGCGCGATTCCAAAATGGTTCGTCCGCCCGTGTCAAAATTTTTTGTTTCGATCACCGCGCCCGATTTTGGATCGATCACCGCGAGGTTATAACCGCGTTTGAGCGGTGACACTTCCCTGTCATTGATTTTGATCGAACCAAACTCAGATGTGCTTGTCACGGCAATATCAACAGGACTCTTGAGCCCCGTCGCGCCAATTTCAAAATTCGCGGGCAGCACGTCGCGCGGACGCACAACATAACCAAAATCAAAAACGAGTTCGTTTAGTCCCGCTTGCGCCGCGTCGCGCGGCAATGCGATTTTGTATTCGTTCCAACCCGCGTTCATCGCGACACGCGGCAGCGGCTTGCCGTTGAGTGTCACACCGAACGATTGCGCGGGACTGCTCGGGTACGTAAAGGGCAGCGCGCGCACGGTTACTTCATAGTCCCGAATTTCGCGCAAGGGCAAATAGAGTGTTGCGCGTGGTTGTGTTGCCCAACCCGCGTCCGCGTCGGCGATGCGTTCGACGGGCAGCCAGCCGTATCCTTGCATCAAACGCGCGCGCTCGTCTTTCATTGGAATCGTGTACGGAATTTTTAGTGGGGTTTGATTTACGCGATATGCGACGAGTCCATCCGCGTCAGAAATTTTTTCGCCGAGTGGCAACACCTGTTGCAGATATTCGATCACACGCGCGCGATTATCCTCAAAGGGCGGGCGTCCCACAATCACAGGATTCACAACGAGGTAGCGAATGTCGAAAAAATTTACCACGTCATCCGCGAGCTTTTTGTCGCGCGCCAGCGTCGGCTCATCAATCGGTTTGTAATCCTCCAGCGCAAGGAGTGTCGAAATCACGGGCGCGTTCTGAAAGTATTGAAAGAGATACGGCGGGTTGCGTTGAATTTGCCCCGACAACAAAAATTTTTCATGCGCGGACTGATAGTACTGTGTGCGCGTATCTTCCGCGCCAATTTGCCCGAACGAATTTCGCAAACCGATTGGCAGCGAAAGGATTGTGTAGTTGCCCGCGTCCTTGCCAATTTGTGCATACACGGGCGGAATTTGCGCGTCAGTGAGGGGGAGAGGTAAAGCGAGGTGTTCAAAAACAAGTAAAGCAGTAATCAGTGAACAGATGACAGTGGGTAAAATCGTTTTTGCGATACGCGAATCGCGATTGGCGATTCGCGCCATCACCCACCATGCCGCGTAGGAAATCAAAACGGCGAGCGCGATGACGACGAGGATGCTGTACCGATTTGGCACGCGATTTTCACGAATAATCGGAATGTAATGCAGAATCAAAAAGGGCATCGGGAAATTGACCTGCAGCCCATCGAGATCAAAAACCGATTTGCCGCCGATGTGAAGCAGCGGACCCAGTGCGAGAATTGCAAAACCGAGCGCGATGCCGAGCCACATGCGATTGCGCCGCGCGAAAACGACAAAGCCAACGAGCGCGAGCAGCGCGGTGGCGTAGCCAACAAAAAAAGTGTTGATGTCGCTAAAGCGCGAAATTTGTTGGCGCACCGCGTCAAGTTCTTGTGTCCAATAGCGATTCAACGGATGCAAACTTGTCGGGGCGAAAAAGCCGTACAGATCCACCAACAAATTTTCGGAATGACCAAAGCCGGGGAGCGAATAACCGCTTGTAAAAATTTCGAGCGCGGTGGGGACGAGGAGCGGCGCGAAAAACAATGCTGTTGTCCCAACGATTGTGGCGAGACGCGTCAACGTCGCGGATTTGAGAACAAGCTTCCATTCAAACAGGAGAATGGCGAGCGTGAGCAGCACAAGCAGTACGCCATCCGTCGTTTCCGTGTACAACGCGATGGCGGCGAACAAACCCGCCATCACCGCATTTTTCATTTTGTGTTCAAGCAGCGTTTTGAACAGGAACAATAAATAAAAGGGCAGCCATTCGCTCGCGACAATGTTGTAATGTCCGAGCGAAAGATAGACATAGCGATTCGACGCAAACGCAAAAACAACGCCCGCGACGAACGCGGCGAGCGCGTGCAAATTTTGATCCCGCGCGATCGCGCCGATCCCCGCATTGTATTTCTCGTTCCAAATTCGCAGCGACACGCGCATAAGGTAAAACATGAACAGATACATTCCGAATGCAGAAATCACAAACGAAAAGATCACCATAAAATTGGACGCGGGAATAATGCCAAACGCGAAATGAATGGGCAGCGCGAGGAAAACATGCAGCAGTGTGTACGCATATAGGACGAGCGACGCGCCGAGAGGATAAAACAAATAATCAGTTGCAAACGGATTCGTTTGCAACTCAAACAGAGAATGTTTGAACCACCAATGATTCCACACATAACCGTACTCGTCGAGTGACCACGTCGTGGTGCCCGGCACATGCGTTGTAAAATTCGCCGCCAGCGGAAAAGTGACGAGCAATGTAATGATGAGATACAAAAACAAAACGATGAGGTGTTGGCGGGATGAATTGTTTGGAGTCATATCCGATGAACCGTATAATCAGCGGCATGAAACTTGGAAACATTAATTTGCGCGTGTGGCTGCCGCGCGTTGCTATCGTTATTGTGCTGGCGGTGGGTTATGTTCTGTTGGCGCAAAGTGGGTGGCTGCCGCTTAACCCCTTAGAATGGCTTTTTGTTTTTGGCGAACAGGTACGCGCGGAATTGCCAAAGTACGGCGCGCTCGCGCCATTGGTGTATATCGCGCTTTACGCGTTGCAAATTGTCATTGCGCCCTTGCCCGGCGCAGCGTTGGCATACACGGCGGGTTATTTATTCGGCGCATTGCCTGCGGCAATGTATTCCATTACAGGCATTTTGATCGGCTCTGCGTTAGGTTTTTTGCTTGCCCGCCGTTTTGGAATGCCGCTGATTGAAAAACTCGCGCCCGCAAGTTGGATTGCGCGGTGGCGCAATTTGGCGGCGGTCAATTCGTCGTTCACCTGGTTCCTGCTGATGCTCGCGCCCACTGCCGATATTTTTTATTTTATCGCGGGTTTGACGACTCTCACTTTTCGCCGTTTCATGTTGATCGTTTTGCTCGGACGTTTGCCTGGGATTCTGCTTTCTAGTTTTCTCGGTGAAAATATCGAAACGTTTGGCGCGCAATGGATTTTTGTTTTGATCGGCGCGATGTTGGTGATTGCGCTGTTGGGCAATTGGGTGCGGCAGCGCGTCGAGCAGCGCGCGCGCGTAGAGATTGTCCAAAAGATCGAGTCCGATGTGTAATGCCCGTCCGCGTTCTCGAAAAAACATCGCGTCGCCGCGAAAGGCGACGCGATGTTTTTTTTCCAAACTCGCGCCTTGCATCAAATCGCGTTAGATTGCGCGGAACGCATACGCTTTACGATAACCAATGTCGGTGCTGAAACTCGAAAATGCTTTGGCGCGCGCGCGTTGAATCGGAAAACGCCGCCACGCGCGATAACCGCGCTGGACAATCGAGCGCGACGAATACACTTGCTTGCACAGCCAATCGTAGCCCTCGCGCAATTGTTCTGCCGTCATCAGCGCGGGCGTGAAGGTGGTGTGCGCGGTGTCGTAATGCCGCCACGGCACATTCGGCAGGAGGCGATTTTGTTTGATCAGTTCCGCGCGCTGCGGTGTCCCGGGAAACGGCGTCAGCGTTGTCACACTCACACTGTCAAATTCCGTTTCACGAATAAAGTCCCACGTATTTTTGAAAACGTCCACCGTGTCGTGATCAAAGCCCACGACGAAAAGTCCGACGACGCCCAAACCTTTCGCGTGGATGTTTCTCACGACGCGCTGCATATCGGAAATTTGCCCTTTGGTCTTGCCGCCCAATTCGCGGCGGTTGTCGGGATTGATGGACTCAAAGCCGACAAAAAATTTGTCCATGTGCGCCCGCCGCGCCATTTCGAGCATGTCGGGAAATTGCCCGATCATCATTTCCGCCTGCGCCGTCCACGCGTTGAGCGGCACTTTTTCCAGCGTGCGGAAAAGTTCCTCAATGTACGCGGGATGCGTCCGAAAATTCAAACCGAAATTATCGTCGGTGAGAAAAAAACGTTTCAGCTTGCGGCGCTCGATCTCATCCACAATTTGGTCAATCGGACGATGGCGCATGATTTTGCCAGAGACGCGAATCGCGGTGCAAAAGGAGCAGTCACGCGGGCAGCCGCGCGTCATTTCAAGCGAAGGCGTCCAATAGTCGCGATGTTCCTTGACCTCGTGAATGACGCGATCTGAAATCGGCGCGAGGTGATCTAAATTTTCCCACGCTTCGTCCACATAGCGCGGCTGTAAACTCCCTTTTGCAAAATCTTCCACGATGCGATTCCAGGTGTGATACGCTTCGCCCACAACAACCGCGTCCGCCCATTCCTCCACTTCTTCGGGAACGAGAGTGGCATGAACGCCGCCAACGACGACTTGGCAGCCGCGCGCGCGGGCGCGCCCCGCAATGTCGCGCGCGCCGTCAATCGTCAGGGTCATGCTGCTGATGCCAACGAGTGTGCGCGGGGTGAGCCGCGCAAAATTCAGCGGTCCCAAATTTTCGTCCCAAATTTCGACAGGCACATCTTGCGGCAGCATCGAAGCGAGCCGCATCAAGGTATAAGGGGTGCCCGCGGCTTTTCCTAAAATGCGTCCCGCGTGGCGCGGTTGGATGAGGACTACTTTTTCAATGTCGGTCATGAGGTTTCCTTTTTAGAACTGTAGGACAAATTGCAAATTTGTCGTACGAGATTTGGAATAATAGCACGGATTGGGCGCGGCGCAACCGTCACCGCTTTTCAATCGGCAGGCGCGTCAACCGAAATGTTTTTGCGCTCGCTTCATTGCGCTTGCCCGTCGCCGCGTCATATTCAAACCACGTCACATCCACGACGTATTCGCCGTTGGGCGCGTCGTGATCCAAAACCACATCATACACATCGCGATAAAATTCGCCCGCGCGCCAAAAGTACGTTGGGTGATACTCGCTGACGGGATGCCTTGACCAATAGCCGCGCGTTTCATCCTGCGGATCACCCACCTCCACTTCAACCACATACTCGATCCGCGTCGGTTTTGCAACGCGATAATACAGCGCAAGCCGCGCGACATTTCCCGTTTGAATCCAATCGTACCCGATCACGCGCACGGCGTCATTCAAATTCACATCCAATTTATTTTGTGCAGTTGGTTCTTGCGCGAGTGGAAACGCAATCGCTTGAATCGTGCGCGGTTCGTCGGAATTTTTATCTTCGGGCGAAAATTGCGCGTAATAAAAGGGACGCTTCAAACGCTGCGCCGCGTCAAACAGTTTTTGATATTGCGGACGCACGGGCGATTCGTGAATCGTCAACACATCGGGGCGCGCGCCTTCAACATATTGAAAATAGCGAATCGGCGTCGCTATTTCCCACGGCGCGATCAGGACGGCATTTGGCGCGAGATTGTCGTTTAGCACACTGCGCGCATACGCCTCATATTTTGTGTTGGTGCTCTGATCCATTTTTGGAAAATTGAAAATCAACGCGGTGAGGGGGAAAAACGCAAAATACAAAATCGCCGCGTAATACAAAACGCGTTCACGAAACCCGTTTTCTTGGTGAACGCGCGCGCGTAATGTATTCAAAATCCAGCCCAACGCCGCCGCGAAAAACAACACCATCACCAAATACGCGCCGCTGAAATAAAAGCGCGTGGATTCCGCGCGCAGCACAATCGAAATTCCCGCCACACTCGTACCCGCCGCAAACAGTACCAGCGTCAACGCGCGTTCGCGTCGAAACAAAATGACAATCCCCAATAATGCGAGCGCGATGCCAAACGGATCAATTTGTTCGCGCAGCAATTTCCACGCGTTCTCGATACGCGCGAACGTTTGATTTTCGCCCTCTGCGTTTTCAAAGCCGAGTTTGTTGCGATTGTCGAGCGCGGTGACGAGATTGAAAAATCCCACGGGCGTGTGATTGTAATATGCCGTCACCTTGCCGTTCACAATCGCTTCCGCGCGCGGATACAACTCCCAATTTTCGGGGGATTGAACCGCGAGGAGTTGGGAGGCGCGGAGGGGAATGTAAAAATAAAGCGCGAGCGGGATCAAAAAGGCGAGCGTCGCGAACGCGAGTTTTCGCATATCCAAAACGCTACGCTTGAGCCAAATGACGAGGAGTAGGGCAGGGGCGATAAAAAACGCGATGCGATGATTCGTGAGCGCGAGGGCGAAAAACAAGATCATTAAATATAAATCGCGTGGGCGTGCAGAGTCTAAAAAGTAAAGAGTAAAGAGTAAAATGAGCGCGAGGAGCAAAGTGTTGAGCGCGTACACTTCGGCAATCGTCGCGGATGCCCACAGTGTCGGCATGAACGCGAAAAAGGACGCGGACAAAATCGCGGCGACGCGCGATTGGGAAACGCGTTTTGCCAAGAGATAAACAATCGGAATCGTTAGCGCCGCGCAGATGGCGGAAAATAAATTTACGCGCCACGCGGGATTGCCAAGCGGCAATAGTGTGACAATTTTTGCGAGGAGAATGTAAAGCGGATAACCTGTCGAATGGGGAACGCCGAGAATGTTTGCCATGTATTGCCACTCGCCGCTGTCGCCGTCGAGGACACCGGGCGTGAGGGTTCGCGCATACACCGCGAACGCCGCGAGGACAAGGACAACACAAATGTAAAAATCGAAGTGCGGCTGGAAATTTCTTCGCAGCCGCCCAAACCGCGCAAACACGAAAAGCATTATAGCCGCGAATGAGATGCCACGCACGTCCAACGTGCGTGGCATCTCATTCGCATCACTCATCCAATTTTCATAATCTCGAAAATTGCATTTGCCAAACCCCACAATCTCATTACACTTGCGCCACGCTTCACCATCGAGGTGAATTATGCGCCGCTTTTTTTTCGCGCCCCACACATTTCTTTTTGCCGCACTCATTCTTTTTCTCTTTGCTTGTTCCTCCGAAAGCGCGCCCGTCGTCACGCCGCCGCGCGCGATAGAAAACCCCACGCGCGTTGTTCTTCAACCAACACGCACAAATTCAATTCCGACAGCGGAATCCGACGCGGAGCCGACAATCCCTGCCGCGCCAACGGAAACGCGTGCGCCCACGCAAATTCCGCCACCCACGCCGACACCGCAGCATGAACTCATGATCGAGGTGCAGCGCGCGCGCGAATACACGGGCAGTGAAATCACCATCGAACAGACGCTCGCGCCCGGTTCCAACTACAACCGCTATCTTGCCTCGTATCGTTCCGATGGTTTGAAAATTTTCGCGCTGCTGACCGTGCCTCGCACCTCGAAACCCGCGACGGGTTTTCCCGTCATCATATTCAATCACGGTTACATTCAACCGTCCGTGTATCGCACAACGGAACGATATGTAGATTATGTGGATCGCATCGCGCGCAGCGGTTACATTGTCTTTCGTTCCGATTATCGCGGTCACGCCAATTCGGAAGGCGAAGCGCGCGGCGGGTACGGTTCGCCCGATTACACGATTGATGTGTTGAACGCGGTGGGTTCGATGAAAAAATACGCGGACGCGGATCCGAATCGCATTGGCATGTGGGGACACTCGATGGGTGGTTACATCACGCTCCGCGCAATGGTGATTGATCCGAGCATCAAGGGTGGTTCGATTTGGGCGGGTGTTGTCGCGTCGTATCCCGATTTGCTCGCGCGCTGGCGGCGTCCTTCAAGTGGTCCGACGCCAGTGCTGCCGCCCGGTGTGACATCGGGCAGACGCTGGCGCACAGAATTGATCGAACAGTTTGGCACGCCCGAAGAGAATCCCGAATTTTGGGCAATGATTTCCGCCAATTCGTATCTTGCCGAATTGTCCGCGCCGATTCAGTTGCATCACGGCACAGCTGACACCTCCGTTCCCATTTTGTTTTCGGAATTGTTGTACGAACAAATGATCGGCGTGGATGGCAACGTGGAATTGTTCAAGTACGAAGGCGACAATCACAACGTTTCGCGCAGTTTTGGCACAGCTATGCAGCGCACGCTAGAATTTTTCGACAAGTATGTAAAAGGATCATAGCGAAAACGTGCCACGCACTTCCGAAAGTGCGTGGCACGTTTTCGCAATGCAAATGAAACCCGCCGAACTCGCGTCGTATCTCGATCAACTCGTTCGCAGCAAATTGAAATTGTCCACAATGATCTGGGGTCCGCCCGGCATTGGCAAATCGTCCATCGTCGCGCAAACCGCGCGGGCGCACAAACTTGGATTCATTGATCTGCGTTTGTCGCAGCTCGCGCCGACGGATTTGCGCGGTTTGCCTGTCGCGGAAAAAGGAATGTCGCGTTGGTATCCGCCCGAATTTTTGCCGCGCAAGGGCGCGGGCGTTTTGTTTCTCGACGAGATCAATCTCGCGCCGCCGACGATGCAAGGCATGGCGCAGCAATTGATTTTGGATCGGCGCGTGGGCAGTTATGTTGTGCCGAAAAATTGGTACATTTGGGCGGCGGGGAATCGCAGCGAAGATCGCGCGGCAGTGTTTGATATGCCCGCGCCGTTAGCGAATCGTTTCATTCACTTGGAAGTGCAGCCCGATTTTGAGAGTTTCAAAAATTACGCGCTCGCGCGCAATTTTCACGAACAGATCATTGCATTCCTCTCGTTTCGTCCCGAACTGTTGCACAAACTCGATCCGCAGCAGCCCGCGTGGGCTTCGCCGCGTTCGTGGGAAATGGCGAACGCGCTGCATCGCGCGGGATTGCATATCGCGTCGGCTGTCGGCATTGGCGCGGCGACGGAGTTTGCCGCGTATATTTCCCTGTACCGCGACTTGCCTGATCTGGAGCAGGTGTGGGATGGGAATGGCGCGGCAATCCATTTTCCTGACGAACCCTCTTTGCGTTACGCCATCGTCGTCGGTCTCGTTTCGCGCAGTGACGATGCACAACGCGGGTATTACGCGTTGAAATGGCTAGCGCACCGCGCGCCGTTGGAATGGGTGCAGTTGTGTGCGACGGACTTGCTCCGAAAATTGCGCGCGTTGAAACAGATGCGCGCGTTGCAAGCGTTGATCGCGCAAGATTCCGAAATGCAAACGTGGATGGAGGACTATCAGCGTTTGATGAATGAGAATGTAAGCGATGGTTAGAGCTGCTAAACGCGAATCTTTGCGAATCGTTACGAATCTATACAAAAAAGGTTCGCGTAGACTTGTCCCGAAGGATTGAGGGATTCGCGTGGATTCGCGTTTTCGATCCTTTCTCATGGAACTCGATCCAACTCTCCAACGCAAACTCTCTGCGTCGCTTTTGCGAATCACAGACAAGAGCGCGTTTTTTGCCGCGCTGGCATTGCACGCGCGCATCGAAGCGAGCCGAGAAATTCCGACGGCAGCGACGGACGGCGACGCGGTGTTTATCAATCCTGAATTTTGGAATACGCTTTCGAGCGCGGAACAAGATGGCGTGCTGCTGCACGAAGTTTTGCACGCCGCGCTGCTGCATGTTTCGCGGCGCGCGGGACGCGATCCGAAAATTTGGAATCTCGCGGCGGATGTGGTGGTGAATGGAATGATTTTGAAGGAGGGGTGGACGCTGCCCGAGAAACGAATTCGTGAGCCGCGTTTTGAGCATCTCGCGGTGGAAGAGGTGTATGAAAAATTGTTGCGCGAGGCGAATGTGTTGCCGCCGTTGGACGCGGATTTGTTGGAGGACGCGCCAAGCGATGTGTCCGAGAAACGCGGCGGCGCGCGAAAAGGGGAGGGTTCTAAAAAATCGCGTAAGGCGAGCGACGGGTTTTGGAAAAATGCCATCGAGCAGGCGCAGCTGGTTGCGAAATCGAATCGCGTCGGAGATTTGCCCGCAGGGATTTTGCGCGAACTAAAAAGCGCGACACGAACGCAGCTCGATTGGCGCAGTTATTTGTGGCGTTATCTCACGCAAACGCCAACCGATTTTACAAATTTTGATCGCCGCTTTGTGGGACGTGGAATGTATCTGGATACGATTGATGGGGAATCGGTGCGCGTGTTGGTCTGCGTGGACACGAGCGGTTCGGTTGACGAGGGCGAGTTGCAAATTTTTCTTGGCGAAGTGGTGGGGATTTTGCGCGCGTATCCGCATCTTGAATGTGAATTGTTTTTCGCGGACGCGGAAGTACACGGACCTTTTCCGCTAAAGGTGGGCGCGCCGTTCCCCAAGCCCATGGGTGGTGGCGGCACAGATTTTCGTCCCTTTTTTACGCGCATCGCCTCGCATCGTTTTCTGGCAAATCAAACGGTTGCGATTTATTTGACGGACGGCTACGGAACATTTCCCGAACGCGCGCCGCGTTGTCCCGTGCTGTGGGTTGTGCCAGCGGGCGGATTGGAAATGGAAAAATTTCCGTTTGGGGAAGCGGTGCGGTTGTTGAAATTTGCCGCATAAGTCGTCGTCGCGCCTTGCTCCACGCGCGTTTGCATGTTGCCGATGGGCGTGTAGGTCCATGAGCGCGCGTATTGATTCGCGCCGTTCGTCACTGTTGCACTCAGGAGGCGATTCAAGTCGTCGTACACATAATTCGTCGTTCCTGCGGTGCCGATATTGTCTTGTGCCGACAGGATGTTGCCAACGTTATCGAAGGTGTAATGCACGTTCAAAAGCGGCACGACGCTTTTCGTGGTGACGATATCGGTGAGCCGTTGGTCTTGCGGGTCGTAGGTGTAACTCGTGACGGCATTGTTGTTAAAGGTCAGGGAGGTGATTTGGCTTGTGGCGAAAAAACACAAGCCCGTTTCAAGAACGGGATTGTTTATAGCAATATGGAGAAATGGGTGACCTTTGCAAGCACTCACAGTATTTTCTGTGAGTTTTTATACAAATCTTTGCCTTGGATCCAGCGCCATTCAGGTCCAATCAGAATCCCAACTTCATTGCTTTCCAAGAGAATTAGCGCATCTCGCCCTATCCATAGGAGTTCTTCCTTAGCTTGAAATGCGCCCTTCTGTGGCGCGGCTTGTAGCGCGTACCGCCTTGTCATAAGACTGAGGAGAATTTTCTTAACGCGAATATATTCTGCTCGAAGTGATTCGGACGTTTGCAATGGCTCGCGCGTCTCTGGGTGGTAATATCGTGGTTGGTATCTAAGCCATCCTAGACCCACGCTTGCTCGACCATTGATCTCGAAGTATGCCGGGAGGCGAAGACTCAGAAAGGGTCCACTAATCGCCGGTGCAATAGTCATGACACCTTCATCTGTTGGCTTGCTTAAGCTCACAGGAAACTCTGAAAATGAATTGGATTTCAGGAATAATTGACCTGGCTTTCCAATCGCACCTAGAGCATCAGCGCCCAGAGATGTAAATGCCAAGGGCGTTGGTTTCACATACCCTATGTCAAGAACGAACTCAAATTGCTGCATACTGGTTAATGTTTCCAATATACGCAACGAGTCACTCCATATTCCATAATAGAAAAAATCCGCCATATTGACCCTCAAAGCGTGAGTGTATTTGTATACCTTCTGTCCACTTGGTTCAGTTGGCTAACCTTTATCGTCTTATTATTTGACACGCATAAAAATGTTGGGAATGTCGAGTGCGTTGTATTGACTCTCTTTTGCTATTTCACGGCCTACCCACGCGGAACCGGATGCATTGACTCTCGCTGCCTCACCAACTACTACAAGACTGTCGGTTTGATTATCAATTACTACAGCATCCGGTCTGCGGTCGATCCCAGCCCAAGGTTTGATGCTTATGCTTCCCTCAACTCTATATTGGGGAGTACGAAATATTTGCTTGAGAATGTCTATGAGTTTAGCGATTGCTGACTGATGGTCTGGGTTCCCCCTTTGCCCATTAGGATTTGTCGGATTTGCCGATCCACGTGGGGGTTTTGCACCCGCGCCACCACCGCCACCCCCGCCACCGCCACCGAGCCCCCCCACCCCCACCGCCATCGCCTTTTCCGCCACCACAAGCACCCTTTTCGGCGGCGGCAATCCCAATACCGCCTTTACATAGCGGCTCT
>Ga0247727_10007642_pt1 | contig 20450 bp, 12 predicted proteins | sample WisWelCaveWW1625_FD_202498 | JGI IMG/M metagenome (GOLD analysis project Ga0247727, IMG submission 202498) | Biofilm microbial communities from Wishing Well Cave, Virginia, United States - WW16-25 | ecosystem: Environmental > Aquatic > Deep subsurface > Groundwater > Cave microbial mat | place... | reverse complement strand
GCAGAGGCGCGTGGCTTCGCTTTCCCCGGATATCCTGCGCCGGTCGCACATCCTCCTGCCAGGAGTCGGCGCCATCACCGAGCAGCGCCTCTGGCACGAAGGCGTGCTTGCCCTTGACGACTTCGCGGCGAGTGCGCGCCTTCCGGGGTTCTCCCCGGAGCGCAAGAGAAGGCTCGACAGGGAGGCCCTTGCCGCCCTTGCGGCCCACGACGAGGGGAATTCCGCATCGCTTGCCGCGAGGCTCCCGCACCGCGAGGCTTGGCGGCTGTTCGAACGCTTTTCGAAGGACGCGGCCTACCTCGACATTGAGACGAGCGGCCTCTCGCGGTACAGCGCGATCACGGTCGTCGGCGTTTACCGGCCGGGGCGTGGCTTTGCGGGGCTCGTCCGCGCCCGCGGCCTCTCAGCGGCAGCGATCACGGAGGCGCTCGACGGCGCAAAGCTCCTCGTGACCTTCAACGGGGCCGGCTTCGACCTGCCCTTTGTCCGGGGCGCCTTCCCGTCGGCGCGCCTCCCGCACGCTCACCTCGATCTCCTCTCGTGCGCCCGGCGGCTCGGGTGGAAGGGCGGACTGAAGGCGGTAGAGCGGCGCCTCGGGATCGCCCGCGACCTCGAAACGCGGGTAATCGCCGGCCGCGACGCCGTCCGGCTGTGGAGGACCTTCGAGCGCACGGGCTCCACGAACGCGCTCCGCCTGCTTGTCGGCTACAACCGCGCGGACTGCGAGAACCTGGAGCCCGTCGCGCGCGCGTGCGTCGCGCGGCTTTTGGAGTCGCTCAAGCTCCCCTCGCGGGCGGCGCCGCGGCAGAGCGCGCTCCCCGTGGCGTGAGGGGCCCGCCCGCGCCGTTTTCAGATCGCGCCTCGCCGTCCGAAGGTTTTATGGGGGCCCCCCCCCTCCCGCAAATGGAGTCCCGCTCCGCTCTGGAGGTGCCCTGTCCCCGTGCCTGCGTTTGCCGACACCGAAGAGCGCGCGCATGTCGGCTATGAGCCGCGGCCGGTCAAGGACCTGCTCATCGAAATGAAGGACATCGCGGAGCTCTCGGTCGACCTTGCCTACAGCGCGATCATCTTCGACTCCGAGGAGATCGCGCAGGAGGTCACCCGCCTCGAGCAGCGGATGTACCGGCTGCGCTATCTCCTGCGCCTCCAGGTGATGCTCTCGACGCGCACGCTCCAGGACGCCCAGATGATGCTCGGCATCCTCCAGGTCGCGGGAGCGGGCGGCGCGATCTGCAACGCGGCGGCCGACATCGTCAAGGTGCTCTCCAGCGAGCTGGAGTACCGCCCGCTCACGCCCTTTATCCTCCGGGGCTCGGGAGAGCGAATCCGCCTCGTGAACTTGGAGGAACAGTCGCCGTTGACCGGCCAGACGCTCGAAGACCTTTCGCTCGACACGCGCCTTGGAATCCGCGTGATCGCCGTGCGGCGCGGCAAGCGCTGGACCTACGACGTGCACGACGACATCATCTTCAAGGCGGGCGACCAGGTCATCGTGACGGGCACGGAGGAGGGCATCGACCACCTCAAGAGTGTCGCCGCCGGCAAGCTCTCCTACGAACAGGCCGTGGCCGCGCAGGCCGCGCCGCCGACGCCGCCGCCCATCCCCGCGGCTCCCGGCACCAAGAGCGAGACGGAGGCGTGGTTCATCGAGATCAAGGACACCTCCGACCTCATGGTCGACCTCGCCTACAGCGCGATCCTCTACGACTCGCGCGAGATCGCGGAGGAGGTCGAGACGCTCGAGCAGGAGGTCGACGAGCTCGTCGTGAAGCTCCAGCGGCGTGTGCTGGAGGAGGCGCTCGAAACGAAGAACGTCGACAAGGCGCTCGTGGTCTTCCAGCTCTCGTCGGCGATGGAGCAGATCGCGGACGCGGCGCGCGAGATCGCGGACGCGGCGCTGCGCGACATCCAGGTGCACCCCGTGCTCGTGGAGAGCGTGCGCGAGTCGGACGTGACCGTGACGCGCGCGCAGGTCGCGGCCGAGTCCGTGTTCGCGGGCAAGTCGCTGCGGCAGCTGCAGCTTGCGACGAAGACCGGAATGCGCGTCATCGCCGTGCGGCGCGGGAAGAAGTGGATCGTGGGGCCCGGCCCCGAGGACAAGCTCGAAGTCGGCGACATCTTGTTTTCGCGCGGCCCGCCGGCCGCCGAAGACCACGTGCGGGCGCTTTGCTCCGGCAAGCGGCGGCGGATCTGAAACGCCCGCGACCGCTCTCACGCCACGCCGAGGAAGCGCGCACAGCCGAGCAGCACCCCGACTCCGATCACGTCCACGACCGAATTCGTGACCGGGATGACCACATTGTCCGGGTCGGCGCCGAGGCGGAACGCGACCAGCGTCGTGTAATAGGTGAGCGGCAGCACGACGCCGGTGACGATCGAGCCCGCGAGCAGCGCGAGCCCCACCATCGAGATGGCCCCGGGGTGCGGGATCCCGAGGGCCGCCGAGAGGGCGAAAACGGCAAGCCCGATTACGGGGTAGATGATGAGGGCCACGCCCGCCATGTCGCGGATGTCCGCGCGGGCAAAGGCGTCCGGCTTGCGCCCGACGCGCGCGATGCCAAGGTGGACGGCCGACGAGAGCCGGGAGGAGGAGATGGAGGCCAAATTCCCCGATTCGCCGAGGAACGGCGGAATCAGCATGAGGAGCGCTGGCAGGGCCGCGAGCGTGGAGATGCTCCCTTCGAGCGTCAGGCCGACAAAGAGCTCGAGCGTGACGGTGGCCGCGAGGATCGGCAGGCTCTGGCGGAAGATCTGGCGGGCGATCGGCCGCTTCAGGCTCCAGGTGCGGGCGAACAGGAGGACCGTGACGACGACGGCGGCGGCGTCGACCGGCAGGACGACGAAGGGCGAAAAGTCGATGCCAAGCAGGGTCGCGCCGAGCCCGACAATGAGGACCACGGAGAGCAGGTCGCCGCCGGCCGTGATGAGCGGCGCGTTGAGGTTGTCCGGGTCGAACCCCCGGCGGAAGGCGATGCTCGACAGCGCGAAGGCCGCGAGGCTGAGCAGGGAACCGGCCGCGGTCGCGGAGATTACGGCGACAAAAAGCAGGTTCTCAAACCCGATGACATCGATTCCGACGGCGCGCAAGAGCGACCACGAAAGCCCCGACAGGAGGAAGGCCATCACGAGCGACTGCGTCGTGGTGGCGAGCAGGTTGTGGTCGAGCACGCGCGAGCGCTTGAACCGCGGGCGCATCAGGCCGGTGTGGAGGTAGGTGCCGATCCGCGACCCGAGGGGCCCGTAAATGTCGCCGCGGAGCGCGTTCGACGCTGGCAGCAGCGCGATGAGCCCCGGGACAAGCAGGAGCACGTCCGTGAAGCGCGCGAGCAAGATTCCCGAGAGGAGGAAACCGACGAGGCCGACCACGAGCGACATCGACGCCTGGCGCACCGTGGGCGTGTTCCGGATGAGCGGCGGCCAGACGCGCCGGATTTCGGCGTAGGTAAGCCGCCTTGCGACGACGGGTCGCCGCGTCCGCCGAGGCTCCGTGGGTGTCCCCCCGCAGGGCGGACGCATATCGAGCCCTGCTTGATGCAAGGAGCGCGGAGCAATCCGCCGACGCGGCCGGGAGCGGGGCGGAGTCTATTTAAGACCGCCGTCGCGCGGCACGTTTATCCCCGGGCGGCCGCTTCGCGCGGTCGGAGAACGGCGTGCACCAACTGGCGCTGACGCGGTGGAGTCCGCCATCGACGCCGTTGCCGGACGAATTCCCCTCTTCGCTTGCCCGGCAGGTCGCGGGTGCCCACGGGCGCCCCGTGAGCCAAGTCGAGGTCGGCTACCGCCGCTACACCACGCTGAAAAGCACGGCGAGGATCGCCGCCGACGGGCGGCTTGTGGTGACGCTGAGCGAGGACCTTCGCCGGGAGCGGCCCGAGGTGCAAGGGGCAATTGCCCATGTGCTCGCGGCCCGGGTGCTCTCCCGCACGGCCCCCGCCTGGGCACAAGACGCTTATTCCATGTGGCTCCGCGACCCCGCGACCCGCGAACTGTCGCTGGTGGTGCGTGCGGCCCGTGGGCGGCGCCGGACCCTGGGGCCGCAGGGGCGGCACCACGACCTCAGGCCGCTGCTTGACTCGGTTGCGAACGAGTTGTTCGACCCCCCGCTTGCCCCCCCTCCCGTAGGCTGGACGAAGGCCGCGGCCCGCGCGGTGCTCGCATCCTTCGACGAGGCGCACCGCGTGATCACCGTCTCCCGCCTGCTCGACCACCCGCGGGTGCGTCCGGAGACGCTGCGGTACCTGCTCTATCATGAGATGCTGCACTGCGAGGACTTCTCGCGCGAGCGGGCGCCCGCAGCGGGCCCGCCCCCCCGGTCGGGTTCAAGGAGGCGGCTGCACCCGCGCTCATTTAGGGAGCGGCTGCACCGGTTCCCCAACTGGAAGGCGGCGGAGGCCGACCTTGCCCGCGCGTTCCGCAGGCGCAAGGTCGACTAGGGGGCGGGAGCATGCAGGCCACGCCCTTGCCCCGCCGCACCGGGCTTGTGGTCGCCATCGACCAGCAAGACGCCGCCCGCGCGGCGGCGGTCGCGCGCGAGGTCGCGCCCTTTTCCGACGCGCTCAAGGTGGGGTACCCCACGGCGCTTGCCGCCGGGCTCCAGATTGTCGGAAGGCTCCGCGACGCCTCGGGCCTCCCGATCATCTGCGACTTCAAGATCGCCGACATCCCGCCCGTGTCGGGGGCCATCGCGCGCCTCGCCATTGGGGCCGGGGCTGCCGCCGTGATCTGCCACGCCTTTGCGGGGCGCGACTCCGTCGCTGCGGTGGCGGCCGCGTGCGCCGAGCAGGGCGCGATGCCGATCGCGGTCGTCGAGATGTCGCACGAGGGAGGCAGGGAATTCACGGGCCTCCACGCTGAGCAGCTCCTCAATGCCGCGATCGCCGGCGGGGCCCGGGGAATCGTGGCACCCGCTACGCGGCCTGAGCGCATCGCGGCGCTCCGCGCACGCGCGCCCGGCGTGCCCGTGTTCAGCCCAGGTGCCGGCGCTCAAGGCGGGTCGCCCAAGGAAGCGGCCCGCGCGGGCGCGGACTTTGTGATCGTCGGGCGTTCCGTCGTCGAGGCGCGCGACCCCGCGCGCGCGGCGGCCGAGTGCGCCGCCACGATCGCCGAAGGCGCCCGCTCACGCTTGGCGGCGCCGCCGTGAAGCGGCCGCAAGCGCGCCGGCAAGGCCGAGGGCCACAAGGCCACCGACCGCCTCGAAGCCCGGCTGCCTCGGAGGCTCGACCGGTCCGCCGCCGACCGTGCCGTAGTTCGGCTTCGCCTGCACGCTGACTTCCTTCGTGACGGCGGTCACGCCGCCGCGGTCGTCGGTCACGGTGAGCGTCACATTGTAGACTCCGGCCGCCGCGAAGACATGGCTCGCCTCGCCGCCCTCGGCCGTCGAGCCGTCGCCGAACGACCACGAGTAGCCAACGACAATGCCGTCCGGGTCCGTGGAGCTTGTGCCCTTGAAGAACGAGGTCAGCGTCGCGTAGAGAGGCTCGCCGTTCACGATGGCTCCGACCGGGTTCCGGTTGGACACCACGAACTCCATGGTTTGGCTGTGCCCGAGCCCGAGGTTGTCGAACACCGACAGCCGCACCGTGAAGGGCGTGCCCGGCGGGGACGCGGTGAGGTAGGTGTGCTCCGCCACCTTGGAGCTCGAGGTCGACCCGTCCCCGAAGTCCCACAGGTAGGACTGGACGGTGCCGTCCGGGTCGCTGCTCCCGCCTGCGTCGAAGCGCACCGGCGTGAGCGTCGTCGCGGTTGCCACGTCCGCGGCGGGCACCGCGCGCGGCGCCTGGTTCTGAATGACCACGGGCAGCGTCGCGCTTGCGGCGCCGCCGTCGCCGTCGGAAACCGTGAGGATCACGGTGAAGGTTCCGGCCGTCGAGAACGCATGGATGACGGTAAGGCCGGAGGCAACTCCGCCGTCGCCGAAGATCCAGAAGAACTCAAGGGCGCCCGCCGCCGTCTCGGGGTCGGACGAACCGGACGCGGAGAAGCTCACCGGCGCGAGCGACTGGAAGCTCGCGTTTTGCCCCGGCTGCGTGATCCTCGCGGTGGGCAACCGGTTGTGCACCGTAATCGTGAAGGTTGCCGTCGCAGAGGCCAAGTTGTTGTCCGTGGCCGTGAGGGTCACCGTGTAGGTGCCCGCGTTGGGGTAGGGGTGCGTCGCGGAATTCGGCGTCGTCGCCGTCCCGCCGTCGCCAAACGTCCACGCCCACGAACTCACTGTGCCGTCCCGGTCGATCGCCGTGCCCCCAAACACCGCCGTGTCGCCCGTCGAGATTGCCGTGGGGCCCGCGATGGACACGCTCGGTGCGTTGTTGGTGACAGTCACGGCCATGGTGGTGCTCCCCGTCGCGCCGAAGTCGTCGCGCACGGTGAGCGTCACGGCGAACACGCCGATCGTTGCGAACGCGTGCTTCACCGACCGGCCGGTGGCGTTCGTGCCGTCCCCGAAGGCCCAGGTGTAGGTCTGGACCAGCCCGTCCAGGTCAAAGGAGCCGGACGCGTCGAAGATTCGCTCGACGAAGGTCGGCACGGAGAAGTTTGCGGGCGCGACCGCCCTTGGCGCACGGTTCGTCACGGTGATGACGGCCGAGTCCGAGCCCTCGACCCCGTCGTTGTCCGTGACCGTAAGCGTGACGGTGTAGGCGCCGGCTCGCGCGTAGGTGTGCTGGACATTTCGCCCGTACAGCACCGAGCCGTCCCCGAAGCTCCACCGGTAGTAGAGCAACGTGCCGTCCGGGTCGGAGGAGCTGGACGCGTCAAACGACACCAGCGTGAGCGTCGGTGCGTCGGTGGGGGACGCAAGGATCGCGGCCTTGGGCGGGCGGTCCATCACATGGATCGTGACCGACGCGAAGCTCGAGTTGCCGTCGGTGTCCGTCACATTGAGCATCACGATGAAGTTCCCGTCGTTCGGCCACGAGTGCACCACGACCACGCCGACGCCTTGAATGCCGTCGGCGAAGTCCCACAGGTACGAGATGATCCCCGTGTCGTCCGTGGATGCTGAGGCGTCGAGGGTCACGGGCACGCCCGTGAACACCGTGGTTGCGGAAGGCGCGATGCGCCCGACCGGAGGCGTCGGCACGCGCGTCCCGATCGTGTCGTTTCCGACGAGCGCCGCGATGGTGAGCTCGCCGAGCGCACCGTCGTCGTCCACCAGGACGAGGGTGACGTTGTACGTCCCGTTCTGCGTGAACATGTAGGTGGCGTTCCACCCGAGCACCGTCACCCCGCCAGGGAACACCCAGGTGTAATTCGTGATGCCGCCGTCCACATCGAACGAGTTGGCCCCGTTGAAGAAGGCGGAGGTGTTCGGCTGGAACGGCATGACGGGCGATGTCGAGATGATCGCGGTGGGCTCCTGGTTCGTGATCTCGATCGTGATTCCGATGGAATCGGTCGCCCCGTCGTCGTCGCGCACCGTGAGGGTCGCGGAGTAGGACCCGTCGTCTCCGAAGGAGCGCAGCACCGTGAGGCCGTAGAGCGTGACTCCGTCGGAGAATGCCCAGGTCGCGTTGACGATCCGGCCGTCGATGTCGGCCGAGCTTGAGCCGTCGAACACAAGGGCCGTGACCGTGAACCCGAGCACATCTCCCGTGGACGCGGCGGGCGCGCGGTTGACCACGCGCACGGACACCTGGTCGGTGGAGGTGCCGCCGTCGTCGTCGGTGACGAGCAACGTGACCGTGTACAGTTTGCCCGGCGTCGGCGAGCCGTCGGCGTACTGGTGGGTGGTCGTGGCCGCGGTCGCGACCGAGCCGTCGTCGAACAGCCACAGGTAGGACTCGATCGTCCCGTCGGTGTCGGCGGACGTCGAACCGTCGAACGAGAACATGACATAGGTGTCTTGGGTCGTGGCGTTCACCGTCGCGGTCGCCGTCGGCGGCTCGTTGACTTCGAACGCGAGCTGCCCTTGGTTATTGCCCTCGCTGTTTTCGGTTACGGCGCCCGTCGCGTCCGCGATCGCGGCGAGCGTGTGGCCGCCGAGCGCGGTGCTCCCCACCGCCCAACTCGCGGTGACATTCACGGCCGCGCCGGCGCCAAGCGACGACACCGCGACGTTTGCGAGCGTGCTCGACGCGTCGAGCGTGAAACGGAGCGTGAACCCGGAGGCGTTCGCGTCGCCCGTGTTCCGCACCTGCGCTTCGAGCGTAACCATGTTGCCCTGGGTGGGCGATCGCACGTTGATGGACACATCGGAGTTTGTCACGACGAGGTCCGGCGCCGCCGAGGCCGCGCCCCCAAACAGCGCCACCGCTACCGCTGCCGCTACCAAAACCATGAGCAGCGCACCGGCGCGCCTCAGACTCGTGTTGATGCTCCCGCTTGTTTGGCGCCCTATCGTCAGTGCAGACACCCCCGCCGCTGGCAAGAATCGATGGAATCGATTCCAGCGCTGAGTTTAGGGCGTGATTACCCGGAGCACCATATAAAATGATTTTGCGCGCCGGGAACCATTGGAAAACAGCGGTGAAAGAGCGCCGGGAACGCTTATATATCGTCCGCCTTGTTCAAGCGAACTGCGGTCATTAAAGCCAGATGACACTGGCATTAGTGAACGCGTGAAGCACCGAAGGGGGGGTTCGGCGACCCGAAAGGGAGCCGGCGCTCACTTTCACCGAAGACCAGGGGGTCCAAACGAGTATGCAAGCGAAAAACGCCCGTAAGGCGCGGAACCTATTGAACGCGGTCGCATTGACGACGGCACTTTTCGCGGCGCTCGCGCTGGCGGGCTCCGCCTCGGCGGTCGCTGGCACCGACGTGGCAATCGCCACGCCCGACATCTCGTTTTCGAACCCTAGCCCCGTAGACGGGAGCCAGGTCTCGGTCCTTGTTACCGTACACAACCTCGGCGACCAGAACGCCACGGACGTGGTCGTGACCGCGACGGTGACCTCTTCGAACGAGGTCATCGGAACAGCGGTCATCTCCTTCCTTGCGGCCCAGTCGCAGCTGGAGACCGCGATCCTGTGGAACATCAGCGGCGAAGGGCTCATGACCGTCACGGTCTCCGTCACGGCCGCCGAAGCCGATGTCCAGCCGGCCAACAACAACGCGCTTTCCGAGGCCATCCTCGTGCGCGCGCGGCCCGACCTCAAAGTCGACGCGGTCACCTTCGACAACCCGGCGCCTCCCGACGGCACGGTCGCCGTGGGGATCTTCGTGACGATCTCGAATGTGGGCGGCTCGGACGCGTCGATCGTGCACCTCACGCTCTACGACGGCCCGCCCTCGGACATGCGGGCGATCTACAACACCACGATCCTCTCCGGCGTCGCCCTCGACTCGCCGCAGCTCATCACCTATTTCTGGAGCCTTGACCAGCAAGGCGGGCGCCACGACATCTACGCGGTCGTGGACTCCTCGACGCCCGCGGAGCGGGCGGACGCCCAGGGGAACAATTGGGCAAGCGGGCGCGTCCTTGTGCTCACATGGCGCGACTACGAAGTCAGCACGGAACGCGCGGTGTCCTTCGACCCCTTGTGGGACGGCTTCGTCATCATCCACAGCGGCGGAAGCCTGTCGCTTACGAACTCCACCTTCACGCTGCTCCAGGAACGCGCGAACCAGTTCGACGTCATCGTCGAGTCGGGCGGCGAGCTCATCCTCACGAACGCCCACCTTGCCTCCGACTTCCCCTTCGGAATTACGATCAGGGCCGGCGGCTCCGTCGAACTGCGGGCGGGGTCGTCCGTCGGCGGCTCCATCACCTCGGAGGGCGGCGGCCTTTGGCTCTACAACACGACCGTGAACGGCGACTTGACGGGCTCGTTCCAACCGCTGTGGGTCGAGGACTCCCTGGTGAACGGCGCGCTCACGCTATCGGCGTCCCAAGCCACCCTACGCCGGACTCAGGTCAGCACGCCGACCAACATCCATGTCGACGGCACGGTGCTCTCGGTGGAATGGCTGACGCTCCTCTCGGGCGCCGACCCCGCCCTCGCGCTGACCGGGGGCTCCACGGCCGGGCTCGCGGGCATCGACGCAGGCGCGATTTTTGTGGAGTCGGGCTGTTCGGCGTCCGTGTGGCGCCTTGCAGAATTCAGTGTCACCGACCTCACGGGGATGCCCGTTCCGGGCGCGAAGGTGGAGTCGCGGTTCTCGCTGAATTCCTCCGTCGTGTCGATGGTGACGACGGGGATGACGGGCCTTGCGTCGGCGTGGCTCGTGAGCGACCTGCTCGACGGCGGTTCGCCGCAATATGTGGGGTCGTACCTCCACTCCGCTTCGTTCACCACCTACCACACCTCCGTCGTCGTGAACATGGCCTACTACCCCACGCTTACCGGCGAGTCGAACCGCCAGCCGGTCGAGCTCACCTTTGATGTGATCAACCCGGCGGACATCTTCCGACCGACCGTGGGCGACCGGACCTTCTCGGGCGCTACCGCGGTCAACGACTTCAACCAAACTGGCAACATCTTCGTGCGGGGCGTCGTGACCCTGGACGGCGTCCTCACGGTGTGGCAGTCCCGGGACTTCGAAACCGCGATCGTGGTCCACAGCGGGCAGGTCGTCATCGGCGCGTCCGGTGGGATCCGCTCGAACCGCGCGCTCAACATCTACCTGTACAACGCGTCGGAGCTCACGGCGAGCGGCGGGTCGCTCGAGGCCAACGCGGTCGTCACGTTCAACACGGCGCGCGTATCGCTCGCGAACGGCACCTCGGTGCCGCGCGGGTCGATCATCCTCATGGGCTCGTCGTTTACCCTTGGGCAGGACGCCGTTGCGTCCGCCACGCGCTTGTACGCGCGCGCGGGCACTTCCGTGGTCCTCAGCGGCGCCACAGCGAGCTTCGCGGTCGTGGATGTGCGCACGACCGGGGACATCCAAATCACCAACACCACGCTGACAAGCTTCACCGACCTCACGCTGCGCACCACGGGGTCCAACAAGAGCCTCAAGACCTCGGGCGCGTCGTTGATCTGCGGCATCGGCGGCGAGGCGGCCTTCGAAGCCAGCTTCATCGACATGAAGGAAACCACCGTTTCCGGCTGCGGGATGGCGCTCTTCTCGGCGTCCTCCGTGCAGGCGCGCGACACGATCTTCTCGTCCACGCTGACGGGCTTCCGCCCGGGTTCGGCCGCCACCTTCTATGATGTATCGTACCCGAGCCTTGTGGTGGACCCCTCGGCCATCGTGACCACCTTCCACCGCCTAACGATCAACGCGATCGACATCAACCTGAATGCGGTCACGGAAGGCGACTACACCATCGTGGCGGTGCCGGGCGGACAGGACGCCGGCCGCGGCGGGCTCGCGGCGACGATCGCGAAGGACCTCGAGGCGTCGCGAATCGCGCTTGGCTTCGAGACCTTCACCGGCAACTACCGCGTGACCGTCGCTCCGTCGGCCGGGGGCGCCGCGCCGATCGTCCGCGACCTCGTGATGGACGGAGCGCGCGCCGAGGTGTTCTTCTTCGCTCAGGAGATCGTGAAGCCGAACTCCCTCCAGGTCGACGCGACCGTCGAGCCCTCGAAAGTGCTCCACGGCGGCGCGGTCTCGATCTCGGGCGGTGTGTCCATTTGGTACCCGAACCGGCTGACGCCCCTCTTCCGCGCCGGGATGGACGTCAAGATCGATGACGGCGCAGGGTTCTCCGTGATCGCGACGACGGACAGCACGGGCGCCTTCAATTGGACGGGTGCCTTCGCGCCGGTTTCGACGGCCCCCGGCGTGCGCCAGGTTTCCGTCAGCGCCTCCTACAACGACGCGACGGGCGGCCGCGGCCTCACCGTCGAGGTCCTAAAGCCGGCGCCCGTTGGGCTCGTGGTCATCCTGGATTCAGAATCGCTGCGTTTTGAGCCAAATGTCGGGCAGGCGTTCATTATCCGCGGGCAGGTTTTCTACATCGACAGCACCGGCGCACGCGGCGACCCCGTGAACAACGCCCGCGTGCAGGCATCGTTCATCAACCCGCCCCAGCCGGACTCGCCGGGAGCGAGCCATTCCGACTCGAACGGGTACTTCAACCTCACCGTGGGAGGGCGCAACACGCCGAAGAGCTACCAGCTCAACGTGGTCGCATTCGACGAAGCCATTGCGAAGGCCTCCGATCCGCAGCTTGTTAGCGCGCTTGTGGGCGCCCGGCCTGTTGGAGGCCCTGTCGGCTCCAGCCTCACACTGTGGATCCTGCTCGGCGCCGGCGCCGCAGTCGGCGTGGGCGTCGTTGCCCTCGTCGTCAACGCCAAGCGCAAATCTGTGAACTACGTCGAGTGCGGCAACTGCGGCCGACCCGCGCACGAGGGCGACAAGAAGTGCCCAAGCTGCGGCTGCGAGTTCGAAGAGGACATCGCGAAGTGCTCGCGCTGCGCGTCGTGGATCCCCGCAAACGCTGTGCGCTGCCCGAAGTGCAACACCGAGTTCAAGCCGGTCGGCGAGGCGATGGAGGCCCCCGAGGTAGCGCCGGACAAGGCGGCCCCCGAGGGCGTGAAGGCGGAGGTCACGACGGTGGCCGAGCCCGTGAAGGCCCCCGTTGTTGTCAAGAAGAAAGTCCTCAAGACCGCGGAGCCCGCGGGCCAGCCTCCAAAGGGCGACGGCCCGAAGTTCGAGAACCCGTGGGACAAGCCAGGGGAGAAGCCCACACAGCCCATCCAGCCGGGGGAAGACCAGCCGAAGCCCGCGGAGAAGAAGCCCGACGAGAAGAAGGAGAAGGGGCTGTTCGACGACTTGTGAGGCAACCCGCCGGCCGCTTCGTGTCGCTCCGGCGCTAAGGGGGGAACCGGTTGGAGCCATCGGCAGAGCTTGCCGATGTGATCAGAGGCTGGTTCAAGGCAGCGGAGGCTGGCGATGCGTCGTGGCGCGACGCGCATGTGGCGCGCGTCCCGGCCCTGCGTATCGTCGGAACAGACCCGGAGGAATGGCTCCAAGGGGAGGCGGCTTACGCGTTCCTTAAGGACGAGGCGGAAACGGTGGGAGGCCGCGCGACGGTGAAAGTCCTCGAGGTCGAGGCCTACCGGGAAGGGACCATCGGCTGGGGGCTTGCGAGGCCCGAGATCACGATGGCCAACGGGGACAAGATAACGCCCCGCTGGAGCGCGGTTTTCCGCAGGGAACCCGAAGGGTGGCGGATGGTGCAGCTCCACGCGTCGGTCGCGGTGGCGAACCAGGCGGCGTTCGGGGCCGTGTTCGAGCGCTGAGTCCCCGGCCCCGGAAGGGGGAGGCAGGGAGAAGCGCCGCACGCCGGTCGACCGCGATATTCCGCGGCCATCGGAGGCGCTGCGCCGATTCGCGCTTGCGGGGGGCGCTCACGCCACGCTGACGCTCTGGATGTCCGTGTGCCTGCTCGCAAGCATCTGCGCGACCTTGAGGTTCCTGCCGCCCTTGCCAATCGCGCGCCCTTTCTCGTCCGGCCTCACGGTCACGGTGGCGTGTTTGCGCTCGCCCTTCGTCGAGAATTCGACGCCCGACACCTCGTACGGGTGGAAAATGTTCTTCAGAAACTGCGCGGGCTCGTCCGAAAACTCCACGATGTCGACCGGCTTCTCGAAGAGGTCCTGCAGCTGGTGAAGCGACCGCGCCTGGGGGCCGAGCGCGCGCTTCAGCTCGCCCGGCTCCACCACGAACACGATGCGGTCGTCGAGCTTCACGAAGTCCTTCGGGCGGGCGTGCGTCACGCGCTCAAAAAGCCCGAACGCAAGGAGGTCGTCCTGCGTGATCGTGCGCTCGTCCGCGGGCATCTTCCCCACCCCCGCGGGGCTCTCCCCATCAGGCGACCGACAAGATGTCGGACTCCCCAGCCTTCACAACCGCGAGCGCGGAAACCGCAAACGGCTTCCCGCAAACCGCGCCGAGGTCGAAGTTCGTGCCCTCGTACTCGTGCACCTTCGCGCCGCCGGCCTTCAGCGCATCCCGGTGCTCCGCCGGGCAGTTCTTCGCGACGACCACGAGCTTCGCGTGCTTGCCCTTGACCGCCTTTTTTGCCTGGGTGAACCCGAACTTCACTTCGCCGGTGGTGACCGCCATGCGGAGGCTCCGCGCGATGTCGGCCATCTACTTCGCCTCCACCACGACGGCCGCGTTCGGGGGAGCCCTCGGAGCCGCCCTCGGCTCGTAGATGAGCTCCACCGCGCCGGTCCCGATCGTGACCGGCTGGCCGACGATGATATTCTCGGCCACACCCTCGAGCGGGTCGACCTCGCCGGTGACTCCCGCCTTGAGGAGGTGCGCCGTGGTGATTTCGAATGCCGCGCGCGCGAGGATGGACGCCTTCGCGCCCGAGATGCCGTGCCGCCCGATCGCGCGAACCTCGCCATCGCAGCTCATCAGGTCCGCCACCAGCATGATGTGTCGGATGTCGACCGTGAGGCCCTGCTCGCCGAGCGTCTTCTGCGCCTCCCGGATGATCGAGTTCCTCCCCGCCTCGATGCCGAGCACCTGGTAGATCTCGCTGATCGAGTTCGTGAGCGTGCGGTCCGGGTTCACCTTCGGGTGGCGCAGCACCTTGGACAGGTTGCTGCCTTCCGTGTACACGACGAACCCCTCATTCTCGCGCCGGATGATCGCGCGCGAGATCCCGTCGATGCCCTTGATCTTGAGCGTTTTCACGGCCTCCGTGAGCGCGTGGAGCTTGAAGTAGGAAGGCTCCTCGAGCGTGATGACGAACTTGCCGTCCTTCTGCACCATCTGGTCGAAGGTCTTCTTCTTCAGCTTCGCAATCCCGCGCTCGATGTCCTCGAACGAGATCTCCTTCTTCTTCAGCCGCGAGGCCACGGGTTCGAGGGTGACCGCCATGTTGATGACATCCGTCTCGATGACCGCGATGTCCGCGAGCTTCGTGGTCTCGATCTCGGAGGCCACACGCTCGACCGTGTCGTAGTCCTGCGAAAACTCCGGCAGGATGTGGATCTCCATCATCGGGGTCGACGGCTCTCGCCGGGCGTCCACGATCTCGATGAGCCTCGGCAGGCCGAGCGTGACGTTGATTTCCGCGACACCTGCGTAGTGGAAGGTGCGCATGGTCATCTGCGTGCCGGGCTCGCCGATCGACTGTGCCGCGACGATCCCCACCGATTCGGTGGGGTCGATGAGCGCGCCCGTGAACATCTCCAGGGCGCGCGCGATGATGTGCTCGACCTGCGGCTTCTTGAGCTTCAGCTTCGCGGTCTTGCGCGCGATCTGGTTGATGATCTTGCGCGGCAGCCAACCCTGCTTCTCGACGAGGATCTCGACGACCCGCTTCTCGTCCTTGGAGTAGGGCCGCTCGATCTTCTTGAGCTTGTCGAGCGGCAGGATCTCGGCCTCGACCTCCTCCTCGTCGACCTCCACGCGGCGCCTTCCTCCGCCGAGCGGGCGCACCGGCGGGCGGACGACCTCTTCCTCGTCATCGTCGTCGCCGAAGGGGGTCGTGTCGTCCTCGTCTTCCTCCTCGTCCACCTCAGCGCCCACCGCCGGCCGTTCGGGCGCATCGCCCTTCGGCGCGGGCGCGCGCATGAGCGCGAACACGGCCTCGGCCTCTTCCTTCGAGAGCGCCTTGCGCAGCGCCTCGACGTCGGACCGCTTCACTTCCGCGAGGGTGAGCCCGGCCTCCGCGAGCTTGTCGGCGGCACGGCGCTCGATCCCGCGCCGCATCAGCGCATTGACGGTGTCCTGTTTGCCCACGGCTACTCCCCCTTCACAAGTTCGATCGCTTTCTTCGGTGCATCGAGCGCCTTGAGGACGTTCGCAAGCCGCGCCCGTGCCGCCCCGTCCGCGTGCTTGGCGGATTCTTTCAGGTTCTTCCAGCTCTCGTCGAAGGCTCCCGGCGAGGCGCCCATCTCCCCCGCCGCCGCCTCGTAGATGTCCTGCGCGTGGCGGGTGTCCACGCCCGACTCCTGCGCCGCGCACGCCGCGACGAGGAAATCAAACCCGTCGCGGAGGTTGAGGGCGAGCGGCGAGCCGGGCTGCGCGACCGAGAGTACGGCCTTGGATACGGCCGCCAACGCCGCCGTGAGCTCGTGCTTGTCGAGCTTTTCCTTGGCAAGGGCGAGCGACGCGCGCGCCTGCGCGATCCGCCCGCCGCCGCGCGAGGACGCGAGCACGAGGTCGCGCGACTCCGCCACGATCCTCGTGACGGCGGCGACCGCAAGGTCGTCCACGCTCATGCGCTCGGGGTGCGCGGCCTGGCTCGAAGACGCGCCGAAAAAGAGGACCGTGAACACCATCCGTCAGTCCCCTCCCTCTTCGTAGGAATAGTCCTCCTCTTCAAGCTCGATCCGCAGCTCCTCGTAGTCGGAAAACCCGATGCCTTCGAACATCTCCTGGTCGCCCTCGATCTCCACGTCGGGGCCGACGATCTCGCGGATGAGGTCGTCGACATCGACCGCCTTGCCCTGGATCGAGCGCATCGGGTCGATGCCGTCCTCGCCGAACTTGAACTGCACGATCGTGCCCGCGGTGTTGCGCACGGTGCCGTCGTACATGATCTTCACGTCTTCGAGCGCGTTGATGAGGCGGCGCTGCATGTAGCCGGAGCGGCTCGTCCGCACGGCCGTGTCCACGAGACCCTCGCGCCCTCCCATCGAGTGGAAGAAGTACTCCGTCGGTGAGAGGCCCGACTTGTAGGAGGCCTTCACGAACCCCTTCGCCTCGGCGCCGAGGTCGGCGCGCTGGAAGTGCGGCAGGGTGCGCCCGCGGTACCCGCGCTTGATGCGCTCGCCTCGCACGGCCTGCTGGCCGATGCAGCCCGCCATCTGCGACAGGTTCAGCATCGAGCCGCGCGCGCCCGAGCGCGCCATCATGACCACCGGGTTGTCGAGACCAAGGTGGCGCGACGCGATCTGGCCGGCCTCGTCACGGGCGCGGCCAAGCTCCCGCATGGCCTCCACTTCGAGCGTCTCCTCGAGCGAGCGGCCGGGCAGCTGCTCCAGCGTCCCCTCGTGGTACGCCTGCACGCGCTTGTCCACCTCGCGCTTCGCAAGGTCCAGGCGCTCGGTGATCTGCCGGCGCGCCTCGTCGGGGATGTCTTCGTCGTCGATTCCGGTCGAGAAGCCGACCTCCATGATCGTGCCGATCGAGAGTTTCGTGAACTGGTCGAGGAACAGCTTGCCGCGCTCCGGCCCGAATTTCCGCACGATCTTGTCGATGAGTTTGCCCTTGAAGGCGCCGACCGACTTCTCGTCGATCGTGCCGCATTCCAGGATGCCGTCGCGGATCTGCACCCACGAGTCGACGCCGATTTCGGCGTCGCAGCGCGTCTTCACGCAGATGTCGCAGTTCACGCAGGTCGACGACTTGTACTCGATCGCGAGCCCCTTGGGGAGGATGAGCGAGAAGAGTTGCTTGCCCGTCCAGTGCTTCACGCCGTCCTTCGTGGAGCTCGGCGGCGGGAGGTCGCCGCGCCAGTTCATGTAAGACAGCAGGCGGGCCGTCTGGTCCTCCGTGAACGCCCGCTGTTTGAACGTCAGCAGGAACATGCCCGTGATGTGGTCGTGGATGCCGCCGATGATCGGGCCGCCGAAGCGCGGGGAGAGGATGTGCTCCTGCACCTTCATGAGGATGAGCGCCTCGACGCGCGCCTCTTCGGACTGGAGGCCGTGGAGGTTCATCTCGTCCCCGTCGAAGTCCGCGTTGTAGGGCGGGCACACGCACAGGTTGAACCGGAAGGTCTTGCCCTCCATGATGCGCACTTCGTGCGCCATGATCGACATCCGGTGCAGCGACGGCTGCCGGTTGCAAAGGACGATGTCGCCCTTCTGCAGGTGCCGCTCCACGACGTAGCCGATCTCGAGGGTCGAGGCAACCGTCTCCGCGTTCTTGTCCGTGAGCTTGATGCGGCGGCCGTCCGGCCGGATCACATAATTCACGCCCGGGTAGAGGGTCGGCCCGCGCTTGACAAGCTCGCGCACGCGCTCCATGTTGTGCTGCGTGGTGCGGATCGGGATCGTAAGCTCCATCGCCACTTCGAGCGGGATGCCGACCTCGTTGATCGAAATAAAGGGGTCGGGCGACACCACCGTGCGCGACGAGAAGTTCACGCGCTTGCCGGACAGGTTCGACCGGAAGCGGCCTTCCTTCCCCTTGAGGCGCTGGGCGAGCGTTTTCAGCGGCCGCCCGGAGCGGTGGCGCGCCGGGGGGATGCCGGAGGTCTGGTTGTCGAAGTAGGTCGTGATGTGGTACTGCAGCAGCTCCCACAGGTCTTCGACGATAAGCTGGGGGGCGCCCGCGTCGCGGTTTTCGCGGCACCGCTGGTTGATGCGCAGCACGTCGACGAGCTTGTGCGTGAGGTCGTCCTCCGAGCGGTCGCCCGACTCGAGGGTGATCGAGGGGCGCACGGTCACGGGGGGGACGGGGAGCGCGGTGAGGATCGTCCACTCGGGGCGCATCGCTTCGGGGTCGAGGCCGAGCGGGCGCAGGTCGTCGTCGGGGATGCGCTCCTGGCGCTCCCGGACTTCTTTCGGAGTGAGCTTGTGGCCGTCCTCGCGGAACGTGGTCGGCTTGTCCAGCGTGACCTTCCGCTGCTCCTCGCCGCAGTGGGGGCACACCTTGATCTTGGCGGCCTCCTTCGAGGTCTCCTTCGAGATCGCGTCCATCTCGCCCATCGACGAGACCATCTCGTCGACCTCCTCGAGGTCGTCGAGCGCGCCCTTGATCGCCTCGGGCGTGAGCAGCAGGCGCCCGCACGAGCGGCAGGTCGACTTCAGCAGCATCTTGACGAGCTTCGTGTAGCCGACGTGGATCACCGGCATGGCGAGGTCGATGTGCCCGAAGTGCCCCGGGCACTCGTCCACCTTGCGCCCGCAGGTTTTGCAGCGAAGGCCGGGCTCGATGACTCCCATGCGGGGGTCCATGAGGCCCATCTCGATCGGGAAGCCGTCGTCGTCGTAGGTGTCGGCCGTGATGACCTTCGTCGCCGACATCTTGCGGATTTCGACCGGCGAGAGCAGGCCGAACTTGATCTGCGCGATGCGCTTGCGCACACCCGTGTCGCGCGCGATCATTTGAGGTCCTCCAGCTGAAGGCGCAGCACGACGCCAAGCGACAGCAGCTCGTCGCGGAGCAGCTTGAACGCATAGCTCGTCTGCACGGGGTGGATGTTCCCGTTCTCCCCGCACACGGGGCAGCGCAGCTGGCCGCGGCGGTCGAGCATCGCGATGTGGCCGCACTTCGGGTTGCCGCAGACGTACTCGACCGTCCCGTCCGACTCGTCGAGCAGCTTGTCGCGGATGACCATCGCCGCGCCGTGGCCGATCAGGCAGTCGCGCTCCATCTCGCCGAACCGGAGGCCGCCCTGGCGGGCGCGCCCCTCGGTCGGCTGGCGCGTGAGGATTTGCACGGGCCCCCGCGAGCGGACATGCATCTTGCCGGAGACCATGTGGTGGAGCTTCTGGTAGTAGATCACGCCGATGAAGATCTCCGTCTCGCAGCGCTCGCCGGTCTTCCCGTTGTACATGAATTCCTTGCCGCTGCGCGTGAAGCCGTTGCGCACGAGCGCCTCGCGCAGCTGGTCCTCATTCTCGCCCGAGAACGGCGTCCCGCTCACGGTGCGCCCCTCGATCGAGCCCACCTTGCCGCCGATCATCTCGAGGACGTGGGCGACCGTCATGCGCGACGGAATCGCGTGGGGGTTGATCACAAGGTCCGGGATGACGCCGTCCGAGGTGAACGGCATGTCCTGCTGCTCGACGATGAGCCCGATGACGCCCTTCTGGCCGTGGCGCGAGGCGAACTTGTCGCCAAGCTCGGGGATGCGCTGGTCGCGCACGAACACCTTGACCATCCGCGAGCCGTTTTCCGACTCCGTCAGCATGACGTTGTCGATCCACCCCTTCTCGCCGTGGCGGACGATGATCGAGGTCTCGCGCCGCTTCTGGGGGCGCAGGAAGTCCGTCTGCTCCTCCAGGAACCGGGGCGGGGAAGTCTTGCCGACGAGCACGTCCCCGCCGGCTACCGCGACTTCCGGGGAGATGAGGCCGTCCTCGCCAAGGTTCGCGTAGGTCGTGTCGACCCTCGCGCCGCGGATGTCGGGCGACGGGATCTCGAACCGGTCTTCCTGGCCGCCGGGGTACCGGCGCTCCTCAGCGCGGTACGTGCGGATGAAGGAGGAGCGGCCGAGCGCGCGCTCGATCGACGCGCCGTTGAAGATGAGCGCATCTTCCATGTTGTACCCGTAGAAGCTCATCACCGCGACGACAAAGTTCTGGCCGGCGGGGCGCCTCGAAAAGCCGAGGAGTTCGGTGGGCCGCGTGGAGACGAGCGGGATCTCGGGGTAGTGGAGCAGGTGGGAGCGCGTGTCGGGGCGGATGCGGTAGTTCGAGAACGACAGGCCGAGCGACTGCTTCGCCATCCCCGAGCCCATCGTGTTTCGCGGGGAGGAGTTGTGCTCCGGGTAGGGGATGATCGAGGTGCACACGCCGAGGATCACCATCGCGTCGACTTCGAGGTGGGTGTGCTCCTGCGAGAGCTCGTCGGCGGTGATCGCGATGAGCGCATTCTCCTCCTCCTCGGCGTCGAGGTACTCGAGGATGCCCTCGCGGATG
>Ga0247727_10007641_pt1 | contig 20450 bp, 18 predicted proteins | sample WisWelCaveWW1625_FD_202498 | JGI IMG/M metagenome (GOLD analysis project Ga0247727, IMG submission 202498) | Biofilm microbial communities from Wishing Well Cave, Virginia, United States - WW16-25 | ecosystem: Environmental > Aquatic > Deep subsurface > Groundwater > Cave microbial mat | place... | reverse complement strand
CTGGATCGCCGTCATCACCTACTTGCTTTTGGCGTACATCAAATACAAAAACAAGCTTCACAGTTCGCTTTTGACTTTGCAACGACTCCTCTGTGAAAACGTTTTTGCCCGAATGCATCTGGAGCAACTACTTTTTCCTGAACTGCGAGGCGCCGGCGGTCGCCATCCCGTGCCGCCGCGAAATTTGGCGCAGCTCAACCTGACATTCTAAACCGGACAGCAGTGAGTTGGAATATGAAATTATTTTTGCCGCAGCAGGTGAGCAAAAGCAAGATCAAATCAGTGGCAGTTGCTGCCGATTTTCGATTAGATTATGAACTATAGCAATTTCCAGGAAATGATTCCGGCGATTTGATTGTCAATGGCGAAGCCGATGAGCGTGATATCGGCCAGCACGAAAACCGTCACCAGTTGCGCCAGCGAAGTGACGCCGTGGCGAAAAGTTTCCATCGCCTGCTCGTATTGCATGATCAGGAAATCGGGGTTGATTTTTTCGGAGTCGGGAGGCATAATGAATTCACGCCTCAGTCTGCGCAAAGTGTCTCTTTTTAATTCGTAACTTTCACAACTCATCGATAAAGAAATCAATCTCTAAATCTGTGGCTGAAATTCGTAACGGTAATTCCCACGACTTTTTTGCCGCGAAGTCTGAGCAAAATACCATCTTCGAGCATATCTGTATCCGTCGCGTTTTGCGGCCGCTCCAGGCTAATGTACAAAACATCAGCTTCTTTATCAAAATCAAACCACAAATTTTTTGCGCCGACTTTTTTTAGATGGGGTAGGGCTTTGAATATTTCTTTCACTATTGCCGTTGCCATAAGATTCTCCGTTTGAAAAGTTTTTTGATTTTGGTCGTAAAGAATGCGGTAATGATGAAACCATCATTTTGCAAGGCAAACTCTCGATAGAGGACGACTATCGCCTTGCGGCGTGTGAGAAGTTGAGCTGCCCAAAGCTCGCCGGCATCACCTCCAAAAACGAATTCAGGATGAGCAACGGTTTCTAAAACTTCAAAATAATAACTTGCCAAATCATTGTGGTTCTCAACGATGTGTCGCCAGCGTTCATCGGTTAAGCGAATGGAAACGTGATTGATTGAATAAATCGTATTTGTCATGAAAAGCTTAATTTGACCACAAACCCAATGTAATTACTTGACCACAAATTTGCAAGCGTCAGAGTTTGGTATGAAGACGCGGCTACGAAAATTCCTACTGCGCCTTTGCGCCTGAAAAAGCTTTTGATGGGCTTTTTCACTTCAAACCTCTGCTTCAATCAATTCTTCTCTCCGCCGCACGGGTGCAGTGCTTGCGTGCGGCTTATGAAATTCTTTGGAGAAATAAGAATAAATCGCCGGAATCACGTACAGTGTCAAGCCGCTGGCGAAAATCATTCCGCCCACGACGGCGATACCCATCGACACGCGGCTTTCCGCGCCGGTGCCCAAGCCCAATGCGATGGGCAGGATGCCGAGGATCGTGGATAAGCTCGTCATGAGAATCGGCCGGAAACGGGCTGAAGCCGCGCTTTGCACGGCGTCCATCACGGAAAGTCCGGTGGCTTTGCGCTGATTGGCAAATTCCACGATCAAGATGCCGTTCTTCGTCACCAAGCCGATGAGCATGATCATGCCGATTTGGCTGAAGATGTTGACGGTTTGATTGAAATACCACAGCGACAGCAGCGCACCGGCGACCGCGAGCGGCACCGTGAACATGATAATGAACGGATCGCGGAAGCTTTCGAATTGCGCCGCCAAAATCAAATACGTCAGCGCCAAAGCCAAAATAAAAACAAAAATCAAGCTCGAGGAACTCTCGGCGAAATCGCGCGCCGCGCCGGAGAGCGTGGTGCTGAAAGATTCATCCAAAACTTTTGCGGCGATTTCATCCATGGCGTTGATGCCGTCGCCGAGCGTGTAACCGGGCGAGAGTCCGGCGGAAACCGTGGCCGCAATGTAGCGATTGAAACGAAAAAGCTGCGGCGGATTGGATTGCTCGGAAGTTTTGACGACGTTGTCGAGCTGAACCAATTCGCCGTTGCGATTGCGCACGAAGATCGAGGTGAGATCCACCGGCTCGTCGCGATTTTGGCGCGTGAGCTGGCCGATGACTTGATACTGCTTGCCGTCTTTGATGAAATAACCGTAGCGCGATTCGCTCAACGTGAGCTGCAGCGTTTGCGCCACGTCGCGCACCGAAACGCCCAGCGAGCGAGCGCGTTCGCGGTCGATCTCAATCACCAGTTCCGGCTTGTTGAATTTCAAATTCAAATCCGCCGCGCTGAAAGCCGGGTGGTTGTTGGCTACTTCCATAAATTTCGGCAAGACTTCTTTGAGCTTGGCAAAATTGGGCGCTTGAATGACGTATTGCACCGGCAAGCCGAAGCGCGCGCTGCCGCCGCCGACGCTGATGGTTTGCTCCTGTGTGACGATGGTGTGCGCGTCGTTCAAAGTTCTTACGGAACGCGACAGGGCCTCGGCGATTTCCTGCTGCGTACGGTCGCGTTGCTCCGGCGGAACCAAAACCACTGTGGTATTGCCGGCATTGGCGCCGCCCGCAAATCCGGAGGTGTTGGCGGTCACGCTTTCCGCTTCCGGCACTTCTTTTCTCAAGAGGTCGATTACGCTGTCCATGTATTTGTCCATGCGCTCGAACGACGTGCCTTCCGGCGCCGTGGAAGCCAAGCGAAAACGGCTGCGATCTTCCATCGGCGAAAGCTCTTGTGGCAGCACGGCGAGAAAGAGCCACATCAGACCGGCGGAAAACAGAATGGCGACGAAACCAAGCCAGCGCACGCGCATGAACGAGGCGAGAGAGTTTTCGTAACCGCTGATAAGTTTTACAAAAAACGGCTCCGTCTTGCGATAAAACCAACTATGCTGCGCGTGGGCTTTGATCATGCGGCTGCTCAACATCGGCGTGAGCGTGAGCGCGATAAACGCCGAGATCGCCACCGAGCCGCCGATGACGACGCCGAACTCTTTAAAGAGCCGGCCGGTGAGGCCTTGCAAAAAGACGATGGGCATGAACACGGCAATGAGCGCGACCGTGGTGGAGATGACGGCAAAATAAACTTCTTTCGAGCCTTTGAGTCCGGCCTCGATGGGATTCATGCCGTCTTCGATTTTCGCAAAAATATTTTCCAGCACCACGATGGCGTCATCGACAACGATGCCGATGGCCAGCACCAATCCCAGCAGCGTCAGCACGTTGATGGTGAAACCCGCGAGATACATGATGAAGAACGCGCCGATGAGCGAGATCGGAATGGCGAACACCGGAATGATCGTGGTGCGCCAATCGCGCAAGAAGAGAAAGATGATCAACACCACCAGGCCGAAGGCGGTAAAGATGGTTTCCCGCACTTCGGAGATGGATTTGCGAATGTATTGCGTGGTGTCCCATCCGATACTCAGCGCCACGTCGTCTCCCAAATCTGTTTTGATCTCATCGAGGCGGCGAAAAAACTCATCGGAAATCGCAATGTGATTGGAGCCGGGTTGCGGCACCACGGCGACCGCGACGCGCGGCCCAGCCAAGCCTTTCGAGACTTGCCGCAGATTCTCCGGCGCCAGTTCTGCGTAGCCGATGTCACTGAAGCGCACTAAACGCCCGTCCTCTTCGCGAATGATGAGATTGTTGAATTCCTCGGTTTTTTCCAGACGGCTCAGCGTGCGCACAGTCAATTCGACGTCATTGCCTTCGATGCGGCCGGAGGGCAATTCGAGGTTCTCGGCGTTGAGCGCGCTGCGCACATCGAGCGGCGTAACTTGATACGCGGCGAGCTTGTTCGGATCCATCCACAAGCGCATGGAGTAGCGCTTCTCACCGAAGATGCGCACTTCGGCCACGCCGGGAATGGTTTGCAAGCGTTCTTTAAAAGTTTTGTCGGCTAGATCGGTCAATTGCAACAAGTCGCGCGTGTTGCTGCTGACGTTGATGACGACGATGGGGAAGGCGTCGGCATCGGCTTTGGAGACCACCGGCGGATCAGCGTCCGGCGGCAAGCTTCCGACGGCGCCGGCGACTTTGTCGCGCACATCATTCGCCGCGGTTTCCAAGTCAACGCTCAGATCGAATTCAATCGTGATGCTGCTGCGGCCTTCGCGGCTGGTGGAGTTGATGGTGCGAATGCCGGGCACGGCGCTGATGTCTTCTTCGAGAATCGCGGTGATTTGCGATTCGATCACGTCAGAATTCGCGCCGGGATACGAAGTATCGACGGTGATGACCGCCGGATCGACGTTCGGATACTCACGCACGCCGAGGTACGTGAAACCGATAACGCCGAACAGAATGATGATGATCGACAGCACCCAAGTTAAAACCGGGCGCTGAATGCAAGTTGCGGAAAGGCTCATGGGGTTCCTTTGGGATTTTTATTACAGCGACTCAGAATCTTTTTTAACTTGCCGTAGAACACGTTCATGAATGGAGCCAACAATGGCATCGGCGAATATTCGCCAATAAAAATGAGGATAAATATCAAGCCGAAACCAAGTGCTTCCCTCCAAACGAGTTTTTTCACTTGCAAGTTGAGTCAAACGAAATTCTCCGCGAACAGCTCGGAAGAAGCCGTCCAAATGAGGAGCGTAAACGCGTTGATAAGGACTCCATTCTTGGAGTAGCGGCGGCTGCGCAACAACATCAAAAGTTAAGCGTCGCGCCTCATCCCAAACCGTAATCGGCTCTACAAAGGAGCCGGTCGAAAAACCACAATTTCGAACAGCCCCGACGCCTACTCCTGAAATTGATGCGCGTACGGGATATGCAATACCCAACCTAAAATGCCAATCCAGCGAGCTTTCGATCTCGTTAAAGGCAATGACCTGCTGCCACACTTTGTCTACCGAACCTTGAATTTCAATGGTTGAAACGGCTTCGTAGGTGAAATCGAATTGATTCAATTTGTCGAATACCACACTGGCTGGAAGCAGAAGCATCCCCAATGTCATGCCCTTCACAGTCGCGGGGTAACGGAGGGCGATTGTTCGCCCGATCATACCGCCCAACAGCGCTACGATCAACCCCAATGGAAACGCCATTGCCACGCAAAGAAGCCCTTCGAGTGCGAATAACAGCAGCGCGCCGGCGATAATGAATAATCCCAAAGTGACGACATGCGAAGTTTCAAGCAAACTGCGAGGATTTTGGTAATTGAAAACAAATGCACTAACAACTCCCAATACGAATGGTGTTGCCATGAACAGGGCCAACCCATAAGCTTTCAACGCAAAAACATTGATAATAATGAAAAACATGCCAACCAAAATGCTTGCGCCAATTCCCAACACTGCACTTTTGAATCGTGTCTTTACATTAAAAGTTGCCGACTTCGCTGCCTCCACGATTTTCGGTGAAGACGGCAAAATGCAAAATATAAACATCATGAGGTAGTTCAAAAGCGGAATGAAAAAAATCAACGAGGCCCACGGCGAGCGTCCGGCATCAACGGCGCGCCGGAGGGTCATGCTAACGCCTATCCATAAAAACGGCAATGACCAGCTAATCAAAGATATATTCAGCCAAGGCGGGAATAGCGTCATTTTTTCTTCATGCAGGCTAACCAGAGGCACAAGGTAGTCCAAAGGCGTCCAAAATGCGCCGGTGACGAAATAAATCAAAGAAGCGTCAACAAGATACTTCATGAGCATCAAACCTGCGCCGATTTTGAAGTAGGACTTACGATCGACCGGCTGTTGGAGTCCGACGAGATATGATAATTGGCTGCGCATACGATTTGTAAAATCACATTGTGCGCTACATTTTCGGCGTTCGCAAGAACGCGAGCACGAATAAAACGCCAAGAACCAAATCGATGATCACCAAACTTTCCAACTGCACGGCTACTTCTGGCTTTCATCAGCTTTCTTGGCCTCGATGGTTCCATGAATTGATACGCTCCGTGCCGGCGCTTCAACGTCATTGGAAAAAATATAAACCGTTTTGGAAACCTTCCCCATTTGCGAACCCGTGTTGAAATTGACTTCGATCTGTCCATCTTTTTGCGGGAGGATGATCTTTGAGCTTTCGGCCGCCGTGCAGCCGCAGGAGGTTTTCACCTGCGCGATCTTGAGCGTATCGGCGCCGACATTTTTGAATTTGAAAACGTGCTTCACGGCAGCGCCTTGCGTTACGGTGCCGAAATCATAGCTTGCCTCGACCAGCTTGATTTTTGGCCCTTTGACGCCGTTTGTGCTGTCTTGTGCAAGGGCAAAATTGCAAGACAACGCCATGACAAAAACCAACGCGAGGCTGAAAATACGTTTGAGTAACATGGCAGAATCTCCCAGTTTAAGTTAAAGTTAAGTTTTCGTAGCGCAAGCTTCCAGCTTGCGTTTGTTGGCAGACTGGAAGTCCGCGCTACGGTATCCTTGCTGTAGCTTCAATGTTCAACGCCGAAAGAATATTATTGGCGTACTCCTCATCCCAGCGCGCTTTGACTTTGCCGTCCTGCAGCCAATACACGCGCGGCGGACTGTTGCCAATCAGCGCAAAAAAATCTTGCTCAGTAAGGAGGTGATATGGATAATTTGTCGCGGTTTTTTCCGCGAATGCAGAAATGGCCGCAGCGTTTTCACCAAATATCAAAACGTAAATTGGCGGGAAATTCGCGTTCTTCGCTACCAGCGCGCCAAGTTCTCGCGCCGTTTCCTGACAATGCTCGCAGTCGGCGTTGAACACGGCGACGAGTTTGCTGCCGCCGGTTAAATCGACGCGGCCGGCTTTTTCAAACTGCGTGTACTTCGCGAAGGTTTCATCATAATTGCGGCGAACCGGCGCGAACCATAACACGGCAGTAACACTTGCAATGGCCAGACTCACCGGCACCATAAAATTTCGTTTCTCGGCGCGCGTTGTTTTGAACAGCCACAGGCCGAGCCCAAGCAGAATAATATTTTTTGCCAGCGATTCTCCCGACGACATGGGGAGCAGCGCGCCAAAACAGCCGCAGTCCTTGGTTTGCTCACCGAAAGTCATTTGATAGCCCTGCAGCAGCGTGAACGCGGCTAATGCAACGATCGCCAAGGGCAGAATGATTCGCTTGAGATAAAATGGAAAGAACAAAGCCGCGCCGAGGAACAATTCGAACGCAATCATCAGCCGCGCCGGATAAGCCGCCTGCTCGCGCGTCGCCAGAAGGCCTTGCTCGACGATGGCGATCTCAAACAGGCCGGCGCCGAGCAGCTTGGAAATGGCGGAGAAGATGAAGACGGCGCCGAGCAGTAAACGCAGCGCGAAACTTATTCTTTCAGCATTCATACGTCTTTTCTACATGTCATGCTTTTGCAAGACCCAAGCCAGACACGCTGCAATCAACAGAAAAAATTATCCGCCGAGTTTCACTTAAGCCACCCCCTACTGGCGCAGCCGAGTGTCGCCGAATAAAACTTTCGACGAATCTCGGCGTGTTCGGCGGCGAAGCTTTCGCGGTCATAGTTCCCAGAATTTCAAGAACGCGTTTTTTAAAAGCAGGCAGTTCTTTTTCGACGACGTTCCAAGTTAATTTCAAATCCGATTCGAGAAACGCTTCTTTCGTGACATCCGGCACATATTTTTCGATCAGCGCGATGCTTTCGAGAAGATGCTCAAGAAACAGTTTCGGCGTTCGCTTCATAAAAAACCTCTTGCTCACTCAAGATTACATTTCGCAAGCGAGGATGAATTGAATCGTAGGTGAGCACATCGATTTTTCTTTTCAAGAGCTTTTCAAGCTCAAGTTCAAGGCCAATAAGATCTAAGAGTGATTTTCCATCCTCAAATTCGACAAGGAGATCGATATCACTATCTTTTTTTTTGCTTTCCTCGCATCCACGAACCGAATAACGCCGCTCTTACTACACCATATTTTCCCAAGAGCGGAGTTGCGGTCTGCTTGATTTTCTTGATGGTCATAAAATCCACCTCCGGTGAGATTGTGGCGTTTGTATAATCTGAATCAGACACACATGTTATCTACTGTGCCTCCACCGGTTGCACGACCATGCCGGGCCGCAGTTGCAAAATGCCGGAGGTGATCAGCGTATCGCCGGCTTGCACGCCTTGGGTGACTTCCACAAATTCGTCGGTGCGGCTGCCGATTTCCACGCTTTGTGACTCGGCTTTGCCATTTTTGTACACAAAAACTCGTTGCCCTTTCAATTCGGGAATGAGAGCGAACGATGGTATCGTTAGCGTTTCCTTTTCTTTCAAAACGACTTCGACGTTGGCAAAGGCGCCGGGGATCAACGCGCCGTCGGGATTCGGGCTGAGGGCGCGGAGGTGCAGCGTGCGCGTGGTGGGATCGATCTTCGCCTCCACCGCGTAAACGGCGCCGGCAAATTTCCGCGCCACGCCTTCCACGGTGAAACTAATGCGATCGCCCTTGCGGATCAGGCTGGCGTATTTTTCCGGCACGGTAAAATCGACCTTGACGCGTTGTAGTCTTGCAGCGTCGTGATCCGCGTCGTGGGAGAAATGTAGCTGCCCTCACTCACGTAACGCAGGCCGATCATACCGTTGAACGGCGCGCGAATCTCGGTCTTGCCAATTTGCGCTTGAATGATTTGGATGTCGGCTTTGACGATATTCAACTGGTTGACGGCGATCTCATATTCCTCCTCGCTGGCCAATTTTTTCTCGAACAATTGGCGCTGGCGTTCGGCATCCTGCTCGGCGAGGGCTTGCCGATACTGTGCGCGCGCGAACTGCGCCTGCGGCTCGGCGTCGTTGATCTTCAACAATAACTCGCCTTTTTTAACGCGCGCACCTTCCTTGAAATAGATCTTTTCCACCTTGCCGGAAATTTCGCTGCGAATCTCGACTTCCTCATTCGACAAGATCGTGCCGACGGTCAGCACTTTGGCGCCGATTTTTTCGGATTGAATGACTTGCATGCGCACGGCCATGCTTTGATCGCGCGGCGCGCTCGCGGCATTCGGGCTTTGGTTCGATTTTGACTTGCCCGCCAATGAACCGATTTTCGGCAACGCCAACGCGGCAAGAACCACCGCCGCGCCTATGATCAACCAAATATTTTTTGTCTTCTTGCTCATGTTTCAATCTCCGGCATAAAATAATTCGTCTCGCACTTTATTCAAGATACGATGGTTCCTGCTGAAAAACAAATTATAAAAATTCAATTTGCCATCTTCATGAAGATTTGCCGGCGGTCGGTTCCGTTGCAATCAGAATAAATCTTGGCGAATGCGCTCGCGTTCGCGGTCGATTTGTTCGGGGGTGGCGCCGAGTTGGCGGAGAATAAACTCCGTCATGGTAAGCGCGACTTCGCCTTCGCCGGTGAAAACAACGTCGGCGCCGGCTTGCAGCAAACGGGCGGCGGTTCTTCCCACCGGGCCAAAGCCCACAATGATCGCGCGGTGCTGCAAAATTGATTCTTCATTGCCAACCGCCTCGGGCTCAAATTTTTTTGCAGACAGGGCGCGCGAGCGATGGTTCGTCAAGAGCCGGCGCAACAACGGATCGATCAGCCGGTAAAGCAACGGATTGAGGGTAATGGAAACGATAGCCGCCGCCACCAGCGCGTTGGTGGTGCGGTCGTCGAGAATGCCGAGGCTTTTGCCGAGCGCGGCGAGGATGAAAGAAAACTCGCCGATTTGCGCGAGCGCGATGGCAATGGTGAGCGCGACGCGCAACGGATATTTGAAGATTAAAGTGATCACCAGCGCGGCGAGCGGTTTGCCGAGAAGAACGATCGCCAAAGTCGCCGCGATCAAACTCGGTTCGGTGATTAAATAATGCGGGTCGAAAAGCATTCCCACCGAAACAAAAAAGAGCACAGCGAAAGCGTCGCGCATGGGCAATGCTTCGGCTGCCGCGCGCAGGCTGAACTCCGATTGCCCCACCACCATGCCCGCGAGAAAGGCGCCGAGCGCCATCGACGCGCCGAAAAGCTCCGCCGAACCCACCGCAATGCCGAGCGCCAATACCAGCACTGTCAACATAAACAACTCGCGCGAGCGCATTGCAGCAACGTGGCCGAGCAGCCGTGGAATGAGCTTGCCGCCGACGAAGAAGGTGAATGCCACCATCACGCCGAGTTTTAAAATCGACAAGCCGACGGCCTGTAACACTTGCTCCGCCGTGGGTTGGCTCGTGCTGAAAATCGTCGGCAATAATACCAACACGAGCACGGTAAAAAGATCTTCAACGACCAGCCAGCCGATGGCAATGTGGCCGGTCGGCGTGTGCAGGTCATTGTTATCGGCCAGTACGCGCATGAGCACGACCGTGCTCGCGACGGAAATTGCCAAGCCAAAGACGATGCCGGCGGACCAGCTCCAGCCGAACGCAACTCCCACCACCGCACCCAACAATGTTGCAATCAAGCTTTGGAAAACCGCGCCGGGGATGGCAATGCGCCGCACGGCCAGAAGTTCTTTAAGATGAAACTGCAATCCCACGCCGAACATGAGGAGAATAACGCCGATCTCGGCAAGCTGATCGGCCAAGTGTTTGTTGGCCACGAAACCAGGGGTGTTCGGTCCGACGACAAACCCCGCGAGAAGGTAGCCGACAATCGGCGACAGGCCGAGGCGATTGGTGATATAGCCGAGCACCAGCGCGGCTGCGAAGCCGCCGGTCAAGGTCGCAATCAATTCGATGTTGTGCATGTCGAAATATAAACAAAAAAATATTTTTCTTACAAAATTTTTCTTGCGCTTTTAAAATTTTGCTATCATATTGTGCAAAAAAGTTTGGAGCGGAACATGCAAATGCCTGATGAAGACGAATTTGCCGAGGGTGATTGGAACCCCTTCGACGAAGAAAAGCCGTTAGTGGCAAAAGAGGGGGCGTTGACGCCGGCGCCGTGGTTTTGCGCGGGCTGCGGCGAAGCGAACGAGACGGAAATCGATCTGTCCGCCGGTTACCAGCAAGAATACGTCGAAGACTGCTCGGTATGCTGCCGGCCGAATTTGATTGCGATAGGCATCGATCCGGAAAGCTTGGTGATTGCGTTGCGGAATGAGTTGGAGTATGAGTGAGCATCAATTTTGACGGCAGGGCATCAGGTTGTGAAATCAAGGGCATCGGTCTACCGGTCTTTCTCAAAGAATGTTTCCGCAAGACAGCTATTGAACCTGCCAGTATTGGGCTGAACAAGTCAAAGCCAGATTTTTTCACCCACCATCATTTTGCCGCGATGCTCGGCTCGCCATTTCTCGGAAATTCCCATTTGATATTTGATCGTCGCTTTCGGCGAGACGCCAAACACGTTCACGATTTGCGCACCGGTGAGCAGGATCAGAGTAGTCACTTTAAACTTTGGCGGCGGGGCGAGCGCGATGAGATAGCGAATTTGATTCACGCGAAGCCGCAGCCGGCGATTCCAAACTTCATTGATGACTTTTTCCGAACCGGGATGATAACGACCGAAATCAACGGTAATGGATTTGCCGGTGTGATGCTTGATCTCTAACGTCTGATGGCGGATATCCGGAAAGAGACCGCCTTTGGGAGCAAAATGATAGCCCAATCTCCGTGCAACTTCATATTCAAACCAATGGCCTTTGGGGCGAACCTCCAAAATTCGTCCGTTCTCATCTTTGGGCGCATCAATCCCCATTAGGTCTTCAAGAAGGACGGCAATTTCTTCAAGTGTGTAAAACAAATCATCAATTGGCGCTTCGTTGGCCAAGTCCTCTTCTTCGAGCTCTAGTCGATAAATGAGATTCTTTTTTGATAATGCTGCATTCAGAAACTGCTTCTTGCTGTTTTTCATCTTGCCTTCCTGTGACTATCATATTCGGTTCATTTGCAGGGTTGTCTCAATCTCCTTGGTTTCGGAGCTATTCAATTCGAATAGCTTGTAAACGAAACGATCATTCTTGTTTTCCCACTTTTGTATCTCATCATTGGATGAAGCCGTTGAGAGCTTGCGCGCATGTTTGGCAAGTTGCTGCAAAACTGCGTCATTGGTCAAAGCGGCAGGAATCGGGTAACGGCTCAAATAAGTTGTCCAATAGCGAAAGCGTTTGGCATAGAGAACATTGCCGCTTGTGGTTTTATGAAAATACTCCATGAGCTTGGAATTGAGCAATGCCACCATGGCAAAGTTCATTTCCAACGACTGATCTTTCAGAATGAGGTAGAAGCAGGTTCCATTTACGAAGTATCCGTTCTGCTCAAGCGCAAAGCGATTGGTGGAAGAAATATCCGGCGTGACAATTTTGATTTTGGCAAAATCCCGCGGCGATTGATGAACCCAGATTTCATACCACCGGCGACCCGATTCCTGCAAATAGGTGCGTGAAGCCAACCGGTCGCGATGGGCATGAAGATATTTTTTTGTTTGCGGAAACAAGTTCAAATTGATCGGCACGAGTTTGCCGTTTACCTCCTGATGGGGATAGAGCACATAGTTATCTTTTTCCGATTGCCAATGCACCAACCAACGCTCAACATTATGGCTCTCCACAACAGGAAAAACGACATCCGTCTCAAGGCAATTTTCGGCGATGAAAGCCTTGGTCAACGGTTTGATAAAAACTTCATCAGCAGTCGTCTTTAAGCCGACGCTAATCTTTTCAGCTAAATCACTCAATGTCCCTTTCGCCGCACGCCGGATTTTTTCCAAGATTCGAGTTTCGGTTGGTGAATGAAAGGTCCAGATGAAATCGGTTTTGCCGGGTTGCGGCGAAATAAATTTTCGAACGTTAAAAATACGCGCACCAATTTCGACTTCGCGCACAAGGGGCAGATCTGTTTCGCGCAACGCTTCAAATATGTTTGAGATTTTTTCTATTTGATGGGATCCGTTCTTTGTCTCCGTTGCAGCGGCAAAAACCATTTGTTCAGAAAGATTGCGGCCATGCTGCAAAATTAAAATCATCGGAAGAACCGCCGCTTCGAACAACTTCGTATCCGCGAGGTCGACGATTTCTTCAACGGTGAAATGTTCGATAATGAATTGCCGTAGCCGCCGCGCGCCGTTTGTGGAAAGAAGCTTGTTTGACACAATGAAACCGAGCTTGCCGTTCTTTTTTAACATCAGCGCGGCAAGTTCTACAAACAGAATTGAGATATCAAAACGGCCGGTGGCCGTGTGGAAAAAATTGATATACTTGTTGCGGCGCTCCAACGGCGAGATATTTTGAATGCGAATATAAGGCGGGTTTCCGATCACGCAATCAAAACCCCCTGCCGCCATCACTTCGGGAAAGATTTTCATTGGTGCAGGTTGTCCGGCTCCGTTTTCAAAATCTAAACCCAATTGTTGCTCTTGTTCAGCCAATAAGTCCAGCGCATCACCGGCAAAAAAATTATTACCGAGATTTGCGGTACGCACCCCAAACTCTTTTGCTTTTAAAAGAAGATTGTTTCGCGCCTCCTCGACGGCGGCCGCATCGATATCAATTCCATAAATGCAATTTTCCAATATCTTTCGAGCTTGCTGCGAACTGAGAACGCCGTGCTTCCGCCGGAATAAAGCACAAATGGTTTCAAAAGCTTTGAGCAAAAAAAGGCCGGAGCCGCATGCCGGATCTAAAACCCTAAACTGGCGAAAATCGGCTTCGCTAGTTCGGACGGTCTTTTCGACGATGTACTCAATAACATTATCCGGGGTATAATGCGTGCCGGACAATTTGCGCTCATTCGTCGAATAAGTCGCTTCATATGCGCGCGCGATGCTCTCAACCAACATTTTTTTTACCGTGGTTCTTTAAGCCAAGATTATGATTTGGATTCAAAATCGGGCTTGAAACGATCAAGTACAAGTCCTATTCATTGCCTACAATCACGCTACCAAACTCGCCCTTATATACTCCCGATTCATCTTCGCAATGAAACTCACGCTGATGCCTTTCGGGCAGACGGCTTCGCATTCGTATTGGTTGGTGCAATTGCCGAAACCTTCGTCGTCCATTTGATCGACCATGCGAATCACGCGGCGGTTGCGCTCGGGATGGCCCTGAGGAAGATGCGCCATGTGCGAAACTTTCGCGGCGACGAAGAGCATCGCCGAGGCGTTCTTGCACGAGGCCACACACGCGCCGCAACCGATACACGCCGCGGCGTCCATCGCCAGCTCGGCGTCATCTTTTGGAATTGGAATCGCGTTCGCATCCGGCGCGCCGCCGGCATTGACGGAGATGAAACCACCCGCGGCCATGATGCGGTCAAACGCGCTGCGATCGACCACCAAATCTTTGATCACCGGAAAGGCTTTCGCGCGCCACGGCTCCACGTAAATGTGATCGCCGTCTTTGAAACTGCGCATGTAAAGCTGGCACGTCGTAATCGCCTTCTCCGGGCCGTGCGCGATGCCGTTGATCATCAGCGAGCACGTGCCGCAAATGCCCTCGCGACAATCGTGATCGAATGCAATCGGGTCTTCGCCTTTCATCGTCAGCGTTTCATTCAACACATCCAGCATTTCGAGAAACGACATGTCGCCGGTGATCTGCGGCGACTCGTAGGTCACCATCTTGCCTTTCGTTTGTGCATTCGGCTGCCGCCAAACGTGCAATGTCACTTTCATTATTTATAGCTCCTCTCCGCCAAATGGACAAATTCGAAGTACAACGCCTCTTTGTGCTGCACGGGCTTTTTGCCCTCGCCTTGATATTCCCACGCGCTCACGTAACAATAATTCTTGTCATCACGCAGGGCCTCGCCTTCGCTGGTTTGATATTCCTCGCGGAAATGGCCGCCGCAGGATTCATTCCGGTCGAGCGCATCGTGGCACATCAACTCGGCTAACTCAAAAAAGTCGGCCACGCGCAGGGCTTTTTCAAGCGAGGTGTTGAACTCTTCGTTGTTGCCGAGTACCGCGACATCTTTCCAATACTGCTCGTACAGCGTGGGAATCACTTGCAGATTTTTCTTCAAACCGGCTTCATTGCGCGCCATGCCGCAACGTTCCCACATTTTCAAGCCAAGCTCGCGATGATATGAATCCACCGTGCGCTTGCCTTTGAGGTCGAGCAGCTTTTTGATGCGCGCGGTCACGTCTTGTTCCGCTTGTTTGAACTCCGCGCGATCAGTGCTCAACTTCTTGGGTTTGACGCTGGCGAAATAATGTCCGATAGTGTACGGCAACACAAAATATCCATCGGCCAAACCTTGCATCAGCGCGCTCGCGCCGAGGCGGTTCGCGCCGTGATCGGAAAAGTTCGCTTCGCCGATCACGAACAAGCCGGGAATGTTGCTCATCAAATTGTAATCGACCCACAAGCCGCCCATGGTGTAATGCGGGGCCGGGTAGATACGCATCGGCGCTTTGTACGGATTCTCGCCGGTGATTTCGTGATACATGTCGAAGAGATTGCCGTAGCGTTCGCGAATCACATTTTCACCGAGGCGTTTGATCGTGTCGGCAAAATCCAAATACACGCCGCGCTTGCTCTCGCCGACGCCGCGACCGTCGTCGCACGCTTCTTTCGCCGCGCGCGAAGAAATGTCACGCGGCGCGAGATTGCCGAAGCTCGGATATTTGCGTTCGAGATAATAATCGCGCTCGTCTTCGGGAATATCCTGCGGCGCGCGATTGGCGCCTTTTTTCTTCGGCGCCCAAATGCGACCGTCGTTGCGCAACGATTCCGACATCAGCGTGAGCTTGGATTGATAATCGCCGCTCACCGGAATGCACGTCGGATGAATCTGCGTGTAACACGGATTCGCGAACGCCGCGCCGCGTTTGTACGCGCGCCAAATCGCGGTGGTGTTGCAGCCCATCGCATTGGTGGAGAGAAAGAACACATTGCTGTATCCGCCGGTTGCGAGCACAACGGCATCCGCCACGTGCGCTTCAATTTTGCCGGTGACCAAACTGCGCGTGATGATACCGCGCGCGACGCCGTCAATCACCACGAGATCGAGCATCTCGGTGCGGGGAATCATGTTGACATTGCCCAAACCGACTTGACGAGAAAGCGCGGCATAACATCCCAACAAAAGTTGCTGGCCGGTTTGGCCGCGCGCATAAAATGTGCGCGAAACCTGCGCGCCGCCGAACGAACGATTCGCGAGTTGGCCGCCGTATTCCCGCGCAAAGGGCACGCCCATCGCGACGCATTGATCGATGATGTTGGCCGACACTTCGGCGAGGCGATACACATTCGCTTCGCGCGCGCGGAAATCGCCGCCTTTGATCGTGTCATAAAACAAGCGATACACGCTGTCGCCGTCGTTTTGATAATTCTTCGCGGCGTTGATGCCGCCTTGCGCCGCAATGCTGTGCGCGCGCCGCGGGCTGTCTTGAAAACAAAACGCTTTGACTTTGTAGCCCAGCTCCGCGAGCGAAGCCGCGGCCGACCCGCCCGCCAATCCGGTGCCGACCATGATGACTTCGAATTTGTGTTTGTTGGCGGGATTGACCAGCTTCGATTCGAACTTATGGTTTGCCCATTTCTTTTCGAGCGGGCCGGAAGGGATTTTTGCCTCGAGTTTCATAGCACTTCCATTTGATTATATGAATCGATTCAAACACGGAGCCACAGAGCAAACAGAGAAAGCACGGAGACCAATAAATATTTTCTAAAATTTTTCTCCGTGACACCCTGTGATCTCCGTTGCTCCGTGTTTTAAAAAAGCCTTTTGAATTTTATTTCTGTGAGCTTGGTTACGAGGGTTTGAGAATGCCCAACAGCACCGCAATCGGAATCGCCACAAATCCCAGGCAAACGAGCCATGAAATCACGGGGCCAATTTTTTTGATCAGACCGTTGTATTTCGGATGATTCCAGCCGAGCGTTTGCATCCAGCTCGACGCGCCGTGGCCGAGATGCGAAAAGAGCAACACCATCGCGATAATGTAGCCGCCGGAGAGCAACGGATTTTTAAAACCGGCAATGACCATGTTATAAACATCGTGGCGGCCTTGCGGATCATGCAAGGCAAAATTTTTGGGATCAGTAACGCCGAGCGTGAAATGCAGCAGGTGATAAATTAAAAAGGCGAGAATGATCAAACCGCTAATGATCATCGTGCGCGAGGAAAGCGAGGCCTGCACGGTTTTCTCATGTTTATATCGCACGGGCCGCGCGCCGCGGTTCGCCAGCTTCAGGCGAATGGAAATGATGATGTGAAAAATGGCGATGCCGAGCAACCCGATTCGCGCGATCCATAACAGCAACGGCATTTTGCGTAATGTGACGCCGTATTCATTCATGGCGTCCTGTCCGACAAACATTTGCAGGTTGCCGGCCATGTGAATGATGACGAAGAGCACGAGACCGAGTCCCGTCAATGCCATCACAACTTTGCTGCCGATCGAAGACTTCAGCGCCGCAGTGAATTGGCTCATCCACTTTCTCCTTCCGTGGGTGCAAGTTGATTTGTAGCGCAAGCTTCCAGCTTGCCCGCAGGCTGGAAGCCTGCGCTACGTCAGTGTTTCAGTCGATTCTCATCCAGCCACTATGCAAAATAAAAATTTCCGCGAGATGCGCAAGAGGATTTTGGCGGGTGAATGACGAAATCATTCTTGTAATTTTGCGCAAAGTGCGCTATATTGCCATTTCATCAAACCGACTCTGCTCATGAACCAAAACCCGGAACAACTCGCGCGCGACAATATCGACCGCATGCTTGATGCCGCCGGATGGACGGTGCAGGAATTGAGCAAGCTCAATCCAACCGTCGGCCTCGGTGTGGCCGTGAAAGAATATCCCACCGACACCGGCAAGACGTTTACGGCGATCACGTTTATCTATCGGCTGCTGAAATTCGCCAATGCCAAGCGCGTTTTATTTCTTGTCGATACCAAAAATCTCGGGGAGCAGGCCGAGCAGGAATTTATGGCTTACACGCCCAACGATGACAAGCGCAAGTTCACCGAGCTTTACACCGTGCAGCGCTTGAAATCCGGCTACGTGGGGCCCGACAGCCAAGTTTGCATTTCCACCATCCAGCGTATGTATTCATTTGTGGAAGCAGGTGCTGGACTATTTCGACGCGTTTCTCATCGGCTTGACCGCGACGCCGGACAAGCACACGTTCGGATTTTTTAATGAGAATGTCGTCAGCGAATACACGCATGCGCAAGCCGTGGCCGACGGCGTTAACGTGCCGTATGACGTTTATCTCATCGAAACCGCAACTACGCAACAAGGCGGCCGGATTGCCGTGAATGAATATGTCGACAAGCGCGACCGGCTGACGCGGCGCAAACGCTGGGAACAACTCGACGAAGAAGTCGTGTATGGCGCCACGCAGCTCGACCGCGACGTGGTCAACCCCAGCCAGATTCGTCACATCGTGCGCGCGTTTCGCGAGAAGCTGCCGGAAATTTTTCCCGGCCGGCGTGAAGTGCCGAAAACGTTGATCTTTGCCAAAAGCGACAGCCACGCCGTTGACATCATTCAAATCGTCCGCGAAGAGTTTGGCGAGGGCAATGATTTTTGCAAGAAAGTGACGTATCGCACCGAGGAAGATCCCAAATTCGTGCTCGCCTCGTTTCGCAACGATTACAACCCGCGTATTGCCGTGACCGTCGACATGATCGCCACCGGCACCGACGTGAAGCCGCTCGAATGTTTGTTGTTCATGCGCGATGTGAAATCGAAAAACTATTTCGAGCAAATGAAAGGCCGCGGCACGCGCACCTCGCTCGCCAATCGTTTAACGCGGCTGGAAAAAGCGCTCACGCCGGAGGAGCGGCAGAAATTTCAGGACCTGGCCGCGGGCAAAACGATCAATCAAGTCGTGCATGAATTGCTCGATTGTTACGATCCCGACCAGCTCGAAACAAAGACGAAAGAAAAATTCGTTTTGCCGGCCGAGGAAACGCCGGCGCCGGCACAGATTGCGGCGGCGCAGGATGATTTGTTCCGGCAAGCGGCGCAGACCTTTACCGGCGATCTGAACACTTACATTGAAAACGTTCGTCGCAGCCACGAGCAGATTATTGATTACGCCAATCTCGATCACCTCGTCAACGTTGGCTGGGATCAGCAAGTGAAAGTGCGTGCCGAGAAACTGATTCAAGATTTTGCCGATTTTATTGCCGCTCACAAAGACGAGATTACAGCGCTGAGCATTTTTTATAACCAGCCGTATCGCCGCCGCGAGGTGGCGTATCGCATGGTCAAAGACGTGTTGGAGGCGCTCAAAGCCAATCGGCCTTATCTCGCGCCGGTGCGCGTGTGGGAAGCGTACGAACAATTGGAAAAGGTCGACGGCAAATCCGCGAAAGAAGAGTTGATCGTGTTGGTGGCGTTGATTCGCAAAGTGACCGGCATCGACGCGAACTTGACCGCGTTTGAGAACGTGGTCAATCGCAATTTTCAAAAATGGGTTTTTGCCAAAAATGCCGGCCCCAAACAATTTACCGAAGAGCAGATGGAATGGCTGCGGATGATGAAAGAGCACGTCATCAGCTCGGTGCATTTGGAGCGCGAGGATTTGGATTACGCGCCGTTCGACGCCAAAGGCGGCCTCGGCAAGATGCACCAATTGTTCGGCGCGGAGATGGACGCGATGATCGATGAATTTAACGAGGCATTGGCAGCGTGATTGTAGGGGCGGACGGCCGTCCGCCCCAACCGCTCTCCGCCCCAACCGCTCTCCGCCCCAACCGCCGTCCGCCCCAACAAATTTGGAGGAATTTATGTCATACGATCCCAAAATCCATCATCGCCGTTCCATCCGGTTGAAGGGATATGATTATTCCCAAGCCGGCGCGTATTTTATCACCATCTGCACCCACAACCGTGAATGCCGGTTCGGTGAAATTATCGACGGGCAAATGCATTTGAATGAAATCGGAAAAATCGTTGAATCCGAATGGTTGAAAACCACGGAAATTCGCGACGAGGTGGAATTGGATGCATTTTCCGTCATGCCGAATCATGTACATGGAATTATCGTCATTACGGGAAACGCCGGTACAAACGAACCTGTCGGGGCGCACGGCGGTGCGCCCAACGTTAGTATGATGTCCGACGATTTGGGTTCGGACACGGTAGGTGCGCACGGCGGTGCGCCCAACGTTGGTATGATGTCGGACGATTTCGGTTCGGACACGGTAGAGGCGGACGGCGGTGCGCCCCGACGACGACAACCGAAATCCCTCGGATCGATCATCGCCGGTTTCAAATCTACGGCGACCAAACAAATCAACGAAATTCGTCAAACCCCCGGCGCACCGGTTTGGCAACGAAATTATTACGAACACATCATCCGCAATGAAAAGGCGTTGTACCGTATCCAGCGTTATATCATCGAAAACCCGCAACAATGGCTTTATGATCAGGAAAACCGCAATGAAATTTCCGATGAGGACAAGAAACAATTTTGGAAAAAACATTTGGGGTGATCGGATTTTGATTGATAAAATGTAACTGTTCAGCTATCTGAGAAAAGTTTTTAGGAATTTTAAAAAAGTCCGAGGTTTTTGCGTCATTGTTGCTTATATTATAATGGTATGCAACAATTGACGCGTGAACAAATCATTTCGCTGTGTCAATCTCAACCTGAGGTTGTCGCCGATGCGTTCTTGGCCTT
>Ga0247727_10007640_pt1 | contig 20455 bp, 16 predicted proteins | sample WisWelCaveWW1625_FD_202498 | JGI IMG/M metagenome (GOLD analysis project Ga0247727, IMG submission 202498) | Biofilm microbial communities from Wishing Well Cave, Virginia, United States - WW16-25 | ecosystem: Environmental > Aquatic > Deep subsurface > Groundwater > Cave microbial mat | place... | reverse complement strand
CTCATAGTCAGTGTTTGTACTTGCTTGCCCATCGAGATCCTTTCGGTTTTGAGTGAGGATCCCAAGATGCACAAACCTGACATTTCTATCGAGTCCCATACCTGACATTCTTAAAGAGTTATTACATTTTGAATGCAACAGAATAAGCGACTGTTGGAAATCCTTTTGAAACTTTGTATATTCGGCCCGCTTCGGATCCTGGCAGAAAACACGTTGTAATTTTACGCATGATCTATGGATTTGATGAGAGGAAATAGGTTTCTCAAATTTCTGGATTTCTGGGTTGGTGTGCCTTTGACTATGATTCTTGCAGTGTTTATGCGGCGGAATCGTGGCGTGGAGCTTCCGTCCAGGAAATATGATCGCATTCTTGTTGTTAAGCTCGCTGCGTTGGGGGATGCCGTTTTGATCATCCCGGCACTTCGCTCATTGAGAGAATCGTTTCCTCATGCTGAAATCGCGGTTTTGGCTGCAAGGTTTACCGAGCCGTTTCTTCGAGATTTTCCTGAGTACGTAAACAAATTCCTCATAGTTGAACCGCGCCTTTTCTTTCGCCGGCCCCGTTACCTTTTCGACTTGCTTCGAAACCTGCGAGCACTGGATTGCGATCTTGCGATTGATTTTGAGCAGTGGGTCCGGATCACGCCCGTTCTTCTTGCGCTGGCAAAAATTCCATTCCGGCTGGGATATCGCTCCAAACACCAGTATCGTCATTTTCTGTTTACACATAGCGTTGAACGAAGTTCGGACATCCACGTAGTTGACAATTTTCTACGTCTATCCGGGATGGTCGGGCGCAAGGGGACGTCAACTGCATTGGAGACAAAGGTCGACCCTAACGCACTACAGCGGGTTCGGAAGGATTTGATTCAGAGGGGTTGGAATGAGCGTTGCACTCTCATCGTCCTGCATCCCGGTTGCGGCATACACGGATTCCCGAGGGAATGGCCCCCTCCTTTTTTCGCAAATCTGGCAATGAGACTCACGCAAAACAGGGATGCGTTTTTTGTTATCAGCGGTACGTCGGAGGAAATTCCAGTTCTCGATCAAGTGCACAAATTATTTTCTCAGTCCGCTATTCTCTTTGTCATACCCGATCACACCGATTTCATTGCATTGCTCTCCCTTTCTTCCTTATTTGTGTCGGGGAATAACGGTGCGATGCATCTTGCAGCCAGTCTTCAAGTTTCTCAAGTTGCACTCCATGGTCCTACGGATCCAAAACGATGGGGGCCGATGAATCCGAATGCGGTGGTAATTCAATCGCGTTGTCCCGGATGTCCGTGCCTCGATTTAGGTTTTGAATATCATCGCAAGGATGGATATTGCATGAAACAAATTGACGTCGAAGAAGTTTATCGTGCCTGTACAATGTTGCTGGAAAAATTTTCACGATGAGAGATTTTTTTGGTCGGTGAGATGTTCCTTGAGAGTTGCAGGACATCCTGGCGACAACAATCTCATCCTATATGGTGTGAGACGACAGGAAATTTTTTTTCACTTTCGTCGGTCAAAATGCATTTTTTTCTTGACAAATGATTGGAAATGATTATATTTGTGTCAAGTAAACGTTATGTTGAACAGTTTGCGAGGAGTCGACGAATTCATTGATACATCTTCCTGCTGACGCGACGGCACTAAACGTTGCGCTCGTCTACAATCTGAAGAAGGAAGATCCCACGTCCGACGATTCAAACGGCCTACCGGGTCATGACGAGAGTAATACTCTCGCGCTCGTGACACCATCCCGCCAGCGTCTCTCCGACACGTATGCAGAATGGGACACCATCGAAACGATCGAGGCTGTCCGCTGGGCTCTCGCAGAACTTCATCAGGTTAGCCTCATCGAGGCGAACGAGGATGTCTTCGCGAAGCTTTCCGTCCTGCGTCCAGACATTGTCTTTAATATCGCTGAGGGACTCCATGGCGTATCGAGAGAAGCCCAGATCCCTTCGATGCTGGAGTTCCTACGAATTCCCTACACCGGTTCAGATGCACAGACGTTAGCTACATGCCTCGATAAGGCGAGAACAAAAGAAGTTCTTTCCTATTACGGGATCCCATCCCCTCATTTTGGCGTAATTTCGAAGATTTCCGAGCTGGCCGGAGTCTCGGTGAAGTTTCCGAGCATTGTCAAACCTTTGCACGAGGGTTCGAGTAAAGGAATTCATAGTTCTTCTGTCGTCCGTAATTGGGACGAACTGTGGCAGCAAATTAACTCTGTGATCCATACATACGGGGAGCCGGCACTCGTGGAAGAGTTTTTGGAGGGAAGAGAGTTCACCGTTGCGCTTTTGGGAAACGGCGAAGATGTCTGTGTATTACCCATCGTGGAGATACGGTTTGACTCGTTGCCACCCGGCGTTAATCCTGTCTATTCTTTCGAAGCCAAATGGATCCGGGATCAACGAGGTGCCCCGCTCGATATCTTTGAGTGCCCTGCAAACATTTCCACACTGCTGCGGCAGGAAATAGAAACCTTGTGCCGAAAGGCATTTCGTGTCCTGCGCTGTCGCGACTGGTGCCGAATTGACGTCCGCCTGGACGCTGATGGAATACCGAATGTTCTTGAACTCAACCCACTGCCCGGTATCCTTCCGGCCCCCGAAGAGCATTCCTGCTTGCCGAAGGCAGCGCTTGCCGCGGGAATGAGCTATGACCAGATGATTCAGAATGTCCTGCACATAGCCGCCAAACGGTATGGAATGTTCAACGGTCAGTTATCTGCCGCTCAACCGGGAGCTGCATGAAACGAAAACCTTATGTTGGCGTTGCATACGGCGAGCCGACAGCTGCGACGAATGGCGCAGGAAGGCATAGCAGACTAGGATCTTTATCCGTGAGACAACGATGGCCGATAAGAAAATCCGTATAGCTATAGTCCACAACGAACCAACCGTAGATACACCTCAGGGTCGACGCTATCTCTACGAAGTCGATGCCGAGAAGCATCTCGCATTATCCCTCGGTGCAAATCAACACGACGGTTTTTTGGTCGATCTCTCCGAAGTGGGAGTGATCGAGGAGCGAACAGACGTCTGTTCAGCGCTTGAGGAAATTGGCTATGAGACCGTGATTTTTAATGTTGATCAGAATATTGATCGACTGACGCAATTCCTATCCAGCGAAAAACCGGACCTCGTTTTTAACTTATGTGAATCGTTGGGCGATACATCGGTTCATGAGATGCATGTATGTTCGCTGTATGAGCTACTCGGCGTACCCTATACAGGGTCTTCTCCGATAACTTTGGGCCTGTGTTTGAACAAGGTCCGGACAAAAGAGATTTTATCGTATAATGGAATTCCAACTCCGCGTTTCCTCCAATACAGCGATCCTCCCACCAAACAAAACGGCCTCGGCCTCTCCTTTCCACTTATTCTTAAACCTGCCTTTGAGGATGCGAGTATTGGTATCGACGTTGGATCGGTGGTCTCGGACTGGGAAGCGATGAAGAATCGCATCGAGCATATCATCGAAGAATACAAGCAGCCCGCACTTGTTGAAGAATTCATTCAGGGGCGCGAGATCAATGCCGCAATCATCGGAAATGATCGTCTCGAGGTTCTGCCGCTCTCCGAGATTGATTTTTCTACTCTACCGGAGGGAATCCCCCACATTCTATCGTATAACGCCAAATGGATGAAGGGAACAATAGAATACCAGCACACAGTTGCAACCTGTCCCGCGCCTCTTCCGAAGTCCATTGAAAACGCCGTGAGAAACCTGGCTCTGCGTACGTATCGGATTATGGGCTGCCGGGACTACGCGCGCGTCGACATACGGCTTGATCGGGAATCGCGTCCGTTCGTGATCGAGGTTAATTCCAATCCCGATCTGTGCGATGATGCAGGGTTTGCGAGGTCCGCGAGAATGGCGGGTATGGATTATCATGCGTTGATCAAGCGGATAGTGCTCATAGCTCTGTTGCGCGTCGCAGGTGGGAAGCGAGGCAAGGCACAGCGTTCACGCAATGAGGGATGAGAAAAGAACTCCCCTTCCGGGTAAGGTATTTTGGAGCTATGATGTGTGGGAGGACATCACCATCGAGTATGGCAAATAGCTTCGGTAGGAGATGAGAATGTTCAGGTTGGTTCACACGGTACTTAGATAAGGAGGGCCTCCGAAAACCAATGGAACTCTGGCAAGAGCTGCTCCGACAGAGCGTTGACAGTGGCAAAGATTTGGTGGAACGATTTGGCTACGACAAAGAATTGGCTGACCGTCTCAATACGTTGTTCCATATTCGGATCAACCCCTATTATTTGAGCTTGATCCGTCACCCGGGAGATCCCATCTGGCTGCAATGTATCCCCGACGCAAAGGAGCTCGAGAATGATGGCCTTCCCGAAGATCCTCTTGCTGAAGACTCACACAGCCCCGTCCCGAGCATTATCCACCGGTATCCTGATCGCGTTTTGTTTCTGACGACAAGTCAGTGCTCCATGTACTGCCGGTTCTGCACGCGGAAGCGGAAGGTCGGCGACTCGACGAAAATTCACATGAAGTACATTCAGGAGGGCATCGAGTACATTGCGGCCCATCCTGAAGTGCGCGATGTGATCCTGTCGGGCGGCGATCCGTTGATGCTGACGGATTTCTTGCTTGAAAGAATTCTCAGGAGCTTACGGTCAATTCCGCACGTGGAGATTATACGTCTCGGCACGAAAATGCCCTGTGTTCTTCCACAGCGTATTACGCCGAAGCTGTGCAAGATGATCCGGAAGTACCACCCAATCTATGTGAACACCCATTTCAATCATCCCTGGGAATGCACCCTGGAGGCAAAGAAAGCATGTGAGATGTTGGCAGATGCCGGCTGCCCGGTCGGCAACCAATCAGTGCTGATGAAAGGTGTGAACGACGATCCCGAGGTCATGCTCGAATTAATGCGGAAACTCCTTGCGATGCGCGTTCGTCCGTACTATCTCTACCAGGCAGATATTACGAAAGGAACCGGCCACTTCCGCACGCCGGTCAGCAAGGGGCTGGAGATCATGGACAAACTTCGAGGTCACACGTCTGGTCTTGCGGTGCCATACTTCGTCATTGATGCGCCCGGCGGGGGAGGGAAAATTCCACTGCTGCCGCAGTATGTCATCGGTCGTGCCGGCAATCAGATTATCCTCCGCAATTACAAGTATGGTATCTTCACGTATCCAGACGTTGAAGAAGAGCCGATGCGCGTGACGGAGCGGATTGAGAAAGAGTTCCTACGGAAAAAGAGGAATGGTGATAATCGAACCCTCAAGCCGCGCAAAGTTGAAGTGGGAGCGTGAGATAAACGAAAAAGCGAACCAGAACGCCCGTCGTTTGGCGGGCGTTTCTTATTTCACATCAAGATTGCTTACATGATGTTTGCGAAGGAGTTTGACTCCTGAGGTCATGACACCAGAGCCGGACTCCCTCATAGCGTAGAACCTCGCATGGATATTCTCTCGCACGGACTCTGGGGCGCCACGATACTTCGTGAGCGTAAGCTTGTCTGGTGGGCATTCCTTGCGGGCCTCGCGCCCGATGTTCTCGGCAGCGGGAGTGCGTTCGTGTATTTACTGACCATTGGAAAATTCTGGGGAACAGGGATGTGGCAGTTGTTGCCCGCGTGGACGAAGGAGCTATATCATTTCCACCACAGTCTGCTGGGTGTGTTGGTGTATCTCATCATGCTTTCACTGTTTCTCCGGAACTATCGTCTCCTTATCCTGCCGTATGTAGTCCACGTTCTCATGGATGCGTTCACCCATTCCAGCGACTCTCTGGATAGGTTGTTCTATCCACTGGAGTCAGGTGCGAATATCCACGGACTCAACTGGTGGGAGCATTGGTGGATTATGGCGTTGAATGGAGCCAGCCTCATCATAATCAATGGCGTACTCATTTTGCGCCGCCGCGTGCGCCAGTGACGATGTGTTGCTTCACAAAGAGGCATTTCTTACATTCTCTAAGTTCTCTGTGTTGACCGTACTTCTTACTAACCTACTTTCTTGCTTCATTGCGTTATCCTCCAGAAAAAATCGACGAGGTCCGAAACGCGACCGATATTGTTGAACTTATCGGCGGCAGCGTCCGACTTAAGAAACGGGGCAAGAATTTTGTCGGCTTGTGTCCGTTTCACACCGAGAAGACGCCTTCCTTTACTGTGTCCCCGGGGAAGCAGATGTATCACTGCTTTGGTTGTGGCGTTGGCGGAAACGTGTTCACGTTCGTCATGGAACTGGAAAAGGTGTCGTTTCCGGAGGCTGTTCGCTCGCTTGCCGAACGTGCAGGGATTGTACTGCCTCAAAGCTCGGCTGTCTCCGATTTAGCACCGAGTGAAACGGAGGCGCTGTACGAAGCCTGTAGTGCGGCGGGCCGATTTTTTTTTCGCAACCTCACCGAAACGACGGAAGGGAAACTCGCACTCGAGTATTTCCGTTACCGTGGATTCTCTGATGAGACTATAAAGGCGTTTGGCCTCGGGTATGCGCTGAATTCGTGGGATGCGTTGATTGAGCACGCCGAAAGTCTACATATCCCGCGTGAGACCCTTGAAAAAGCAGGGCTTGTTCGCAAACGGGATGATGGGACGGTCTACGACTACTTCCGCGGCAGGGCGATGTTTCCGATCTTTTCTACGCCGGGGAGAGTTGTCGGCTTCGGCGCCCGGAAGATGCGCGAGGATGATCCTCTCGGGAAGTACATCAACTCGCCCGAAACTCAGATTTACAACAAGAGCCGCATCCTCTACGGCATGTATCAGGCCAAAGATGCAATCCGGGAAAAGGACAACGCTATACTGGTCGAAGGATACGCTGACCTTATCAGTCTCTATCAGGCAGGGATTCATTACGTTGTAGCGTCCAGCGGCACCGCACTCACGAGCGAGCAGATACAGCTGCTCGGCCGCTACACAAGGAGCATTACGGTAGTGTACGACGCTGACTCCGCCGGCTCCAAGGCGGCTTTGCGGGGTGTCGACCTCATTCTGGAGAATGACCTTGACGTCCGCGTTGCCCAGCTCCACGCAGGGGAAGATCCGGACTCATTCGTAAGAAAACACGGTGGAGCGGCCTTCGAAGATCTCCTGGCCCGATCTATCTCCTTTGTTGATTTCATCGCACATGCCTACGAAGAGCAGGGAAAATTGCAAACTCCGGAGGGACAGGCCGAAGCCGTTCGCGCGATTGTTCAAACCATTACGAAGATGAAAGACGAGCTGAAGCGGCACATCTATGTGAAGCATGTCGCAGAAAAATATAAACTGTATGAATCGGTTCTCTACCGTGAAATGGAAAAATATTTGCCCCGTGCCCGCCTGCCGAAAACCGCCGGCTTATCCACCCGGGCCGTTCCGGTTTTGGAGCCTCAACTGAGCGAGGCTCCCCCGTTTGCTTCAAGTGCCATCCCCGCTGCGGAGCGTGATCTCCTGCATGCCATGCTGGAGGGTCGCGCCGACGTCGTGACGATGATATTCCAGCAGGTTTCACCGGAAGAATTTTCTCATCCACAAGCACGGTCGCTGGCGTACTTCGTCAAAGATGTGTGGGAATTGGGGGGAGGCGTTGATTCAGCTCGACTCATGAACGAAGTAGAGGATGAAGATGCAAAGCGACTGATAGCAGACCTGGTGTTTAACAAGTATGAGCTGAGCAAGGGTTGGAAGAAATCGGGCGTTGAGATTACGGAAGCCGACACGGTAGAAGTAGCCCGTGATGCCATGACATTTCTCCGCAGGAGAGCCCTCGAGCGGCGGATGGAGGATAACGAGCGCCAGCTGAAGGAGGCAGCCGGCCGCCCCGACGACGAGTCGATTCTTCTCTCGCGTCAAAAGCAGCTTCTCGAAGAAATGAAAGCATTGACCGCAGGTAAGATGCAAACCTCGTAGGCATTTTGCAATTCACGCCTCATTCCCGTATATTTCTCAGGCATTTTCCAGAATAGCATCGTCCCGATGCATCGGGATTGTTTTTCATAAATTTCCCTTACTTGATGAGAGAGTTTCGGCGGATTCTGGTTGTGCGGATTGATCGCATCGGCGATGTCATCCTGACTTTACCGATGCTGGATGTGTTGAGAAAAAATTTTCCGCACGCCCACATTGCGATACTTCTCAGGCGGTATACAAAAGAACTTGTCGAAGAGAACAAGAACATTGACGAGATACTTTTCTACGACAACGGCAATGCAGTTCTTCCATTCTATCAAATAGTTTCGGAACTTCGGCGAGGCAAATTTGACGTTGCAATCATTACTTATCCTCGTTTTCGCCTGGCGTGGGTGATCTGGTGGGCGGGGATCCCTTTGCGCGTCGGCACGGGCTATCGGTGGTATTCGTTTTTGTTCAACAATAAGGTTTTCGTACATCGAAAAGTCGCCGAACGTCACGAGGCAGAATACAATCTTGATCTCTTGAAAGCGATTGGTTGCGAAGCCGAGGGCATTATCATTCCCCGTCTCGAAATTCCCCAGCATGTCTCCCTTGCAACTCAGCAGCGACTGGCTCAGTTTGGGGTCGAACCCGGGAAAAGAATAGTCGTGTTGCACCCGGGTAGCGGGGGATCGGGGAGGGACTGGAGCCCCGCAAAGTTTGGAGCTCTGGGGAGAGAACTTTCTCATTTCCCCGATGTCCAGGTGGTCGTGACAGGCGGGAGTGGAGAAGGGAGGCTCGTCCGATCAGTTGCTGATATGATTGGCATCAATGTGCCCATGATCATAAATCAATTATCATTGAAGGAGTACGCTGCGCTTGCGGGAATGGCTTCGCTTCTCGTTGCAAATTCGACAGGACCACTCCATATCGCTGCCGCAGTGGGCACACCGGTGATTGGATTGTATTCCCAGATAACTGCGATGAGCCGCCGACGATGGGGTCCTTGCACAGAACGGAAAACGCTGTTCATTCCCAAGGATAAGCCGCTCGATTGTCATAAGTGTATCACGGCTACGGCATGTGAGTGCATGGAGAGCATCAGCGTGAATGAAGTGTTCCTTGCAGCTCGACAAGTTCTTTCAGCTGAGCAATTTTCAGTATCCCGATAGATTGACGCGGTCATGAAATTGGTGCTGCAAACATGCATTCTCATCGTTGACCTTCTGCTCTGGATTCCCGTTATTTCGTTCTCTCAGGATTCGCTGAAGACAAAGCGAGACACGGTGACCGTGGGTCGGGATACTGTTCAGATTCGGCTCGACAGCCTCGGCCAGCCCATATACCGCAAGATAACGAACGATGCATTCAGTGTCGGCGAGCGACTGGTCTTTGACGTCGGCTTTGGTTTTGTTACAGCCGGCGAGGCTGTGATGGAAGTCCCCAATTATGAATATATCAACGGCCGCAAGTGCTACCGGATTGAATTTCATGTTAATTCTCTCCCCTTCTTTTCCACGTTTTACAAGGTTGAGGATCGTTATTCGACCCTCCTGGATGTCGAGGGACTTTTTCCGTGGCGATTCGAACAGCACATTCGCGAGGGGGGGTATAGACGTGATTTCACGGCTGACTTCGATCATGTTCGCCTTGTTGCTTCGACACCCGAGGGCACCTATCCCATACCGCCGTACGTGCATGATATCGTCTCCGCGTTTTACGTTACGCGCCTGGAAGATTTCACCGGCTTCCGGCCCGGGCAAAGAATTCACCTTCGGAACTTTTACAAAGATTCTACCTACGAACTTGATGTGAAGTATAAAGGCAAGCAAACTATTGAGGTGGATGCAGGGACGTTCAATTGCATCGTTGTTGAACCGCTGGTGAGGGAGGGTGGGCTGTTCAAGAGTGAGGGGAGTATCCTCGTCTGGCTCACAGACGATGAGCGGAGGATTCCGGTGAAAGTCATGTCGAAGATTGTGATCGGCTCGATCAGCGCGGAGCTGAGAGAATATTCCGGAATCAACGGCCCGATTACCGCCAAAGTAGATAAATAATACCCCCGCGAACTTCCATGGCTAAATTCAAACAGATCGATCTTGCTCGCGTAAAGACGATGCCAATTGCCGCACGGAAAAGCAAGGTGACAACTGAAGACTTTGCGCGGGTCTATGATCCCCGTAAAGAACCTTTCTCCAGATTCGTCGATTCGATGCCGCACATTTTGGTTGCTGACGACCTTCGCCGCATCGTCGATGATATACTCGGTGCCCGGCGGCGCGGCAAGCCGGTAATCATGCTTATTGGTGCCCACGTGATAAAAGTGGGTTTGTCGCCGTTGGTTATCGATCTGGTGAAGAAAAAAGTCATCACGGCTCTTGCGATGAACGGTGCAGCTGCAATTCACGACGTCGAGACGGCGCTGTGGGGAAAGACCTCTGAGGATGTGGTGGCATATATCGCCGATGGGAAGTTCGGCATGTCACGTGAGACCGGAGAATTCATGAATGGTGCCCTGGGAAAAGGCATGCTTCAGGATGATTCAGGATTCGGGGAGACCCTGGCAAGGGAACTGCTGAGACGAAAAGCAAAGAATAACAGGTTGAGCGTCCTGGCTGCATGCTATCGGCATAGTGTTCCGGTAACAGTTCACGCCGCCATAGGAACTGACATCATCCATCAGCAACCGACTATGGATGGAGCAACGACGGGTGAAATGACCTTCCGGGATTTCAAAGTTTTCTGTAATGTTGTGAAGTATTTGGGTGGCGGAGGAGTGGTGCTGCATATCGGCTCCGCGGTGATACTGCCAGAAGTATTCCTCAAAGCCTTAACTGTTGCACGCAACCTCGGCCATCGGGTAAGAAATTTCACGACGGTGAATTTCGACATGTTGCGTCATTATCGCACGACGATGAACGTGGTTGAACGTCCGACGCAGCATGGAGGGACAGGGTACAATATTACAGGACATCACGAGATTATGGTACCCCTCCTATGTGCGATGATCAACGCGCGCTTAGCTAAGTGAATTCCTTGCAGACTGAAGTTTCAGGAGAATCCACTCCCGCGGTTCCACTTCCGCAACGAACGTTTCTTGAACAACACGCAATTTCACCCGTTGTCTTTGGGTTTCTCTCGCTCGGTCTGGTATTCCTATTGTATCAGGGTGTTGGCGCCGTTGCGACACTCCTGATCTTCGGCTTGAAGCCCACGTCCGAAAACGTCACCGGCCTTCGCGCAGCTACGGGCCTCGGTCAAGTCTTCCTTCTGCTTGCCCCCGCTGTATTGCTGACTCGCCTTGCAAGCCTTACCCCCCGCCAATTCCTGCGGCTTCGCCCTCCGCGCATTCGTGAAGCGGTGATTCCACTTGTCGGCATTTTTTCGCTCCAGCAGATCCTTCAGGTGTATATGATTTTTCAAGAGAAAATCCCCATGCCGGAATCACTCCGGCCGGTTATCGACGACTTGAAACACATCATCGAAGAGATATATAGGGTCCTGATCCGTTCATCGTCCATACCCGAACTACTCTTTGTTCTTCTTGCGGTTGCACTTGTCCCGGCCATCGCTGAAGAGGTGCTCTTTCGTGGGCTTGTCCAGAGAAGTTTTGAGGCAAAATTAGGGGGCAAAAAGGCTTTTGTCTTGACAGGGTTGATTTTTGCACTCTACCATTTGAATCCTTTTTCTTTTGTCCCCCTTGTGGTCCTTGGACTGTATCTGGGATTTCTGGTCTACCGGTCCAACAGCCTGTGGGTTTCCGTTGCTGCGCATTTCTACAATAACCTCTTCGCCTGTGTTGCGGTGTACCTTCATATGGATGATGACTTTCTTGTCACGGGAGGTGCCGGGGTCCTTTCGCCGAGTGTGTTGGTAGTAACCTTCGTTTCTTTTTGCTTGGTTTTTCTCATTTCTACCTATTATTTCATGCTCGTGACGAAACCGGTCTCATCACCTCAAGGTTCCTAGGTCGGACATGCCGTTCTGTCCCCGCTGCGGCTGTGATTGTAAGGAGAAGGTTGTCAACTACTTCATGAGAAAGGGGTCTGCTTGTCGAACTTAACAGCCCGAGTTCTTGTTGCCATTGTTGGGATACCAGTTATGCTTGCGGCCTCCTATGTCGGTGCTGCATGGTTCTTCTCGTTCGTTGCACTTTCGTCGTCGCTTGCGCTGTGGGAGTTTTACCGGATGGCAGGATCAAAAGGAGCCAAACCCATCGTGGGCCTGGGAATCGCTGCGGGTCTGTTTGTTAACCTATCGTTCTATCACGCAAAACTACAATCCTTCCTTCTGAACATGTTCGAAGGGTTGGGTATTGCGCCGGCGTTTCCAACACAACCGCAATTGTTCTTTGTTGTGTTTGTTCTCATCGTCCTCCTCGTGTGTCTCATAGAGCTTTTTCGCAATGCTGGTTCACCGTTGCTGAATATCGCCGTTACGTTGTTGGGCATCGTGTATATCTCGCTATTTCTCGGTACACTGATCGGCATACGCGAGCGTTTCGTACCGCTCGCTTTTCCGATGCTCCGATTTTTTCCGAGCGAGTCGAGTTTTATGAATGCCGCCTCAATAGCGGAAGTCTACTCGTGGGGTGGCTATACGGTGATATCCCTGTTCGCCTGCATATGGATTTGTGATACTGCTGCCTACGTCGTCGGACGATCAATGGGCAGGCACAAGCTTTTTCCACGGGTGAGTCCGAACAAGACGTGGGAGGGTGCGGTTGCAGGTTTGCTCGCCGCGATCGGTGCGGCGCTTGCCGCCAGAGCGCTTCTTCTCGAATATATGACCTTCGCTCAAGCAGGCGTTTTCGGATTGGCTATAGGAGTTTTTGGGCAGCTCGGCGATTTCGTGGAATCGTTATTGAAGCGGGATGCCGGAGTAAAAGATTCCTCTTCCATCGTTCCAGGTCATGGCGGAGTCTTTGATCGGTTCGACAGCTTGATTTTTGTGTCACCAATAGTGTATCTTTATCTAGGTTTCGTTCTCTTTTCGTGAGAGGAGTATGCGGCCGATGACTTGGTGGCCGATTGCATTAATGCTCGTTTTGACAAATCCTTCCTTCAGCGTGGCTCAGGTTGAGGTCCCACCTGAGGACCGCTCTGACCTGCCCAAGTTTTACTTCGATGCGCTGGTCTTCGCCGGCAGCGATGGAACGGCCAGCCGACTGGATGTGTACGTTCAGGTCCCTTACGAAGCGCTGCAGTTCGTCCAGGGAAACAATGGTTACGACGCAGCCTATGAGGAGATCATCAGCATCTTCGACGAAGAAAAGAACCTCGTTGCCGAGAAACTCTCCACGGAACACCTTCATCAGTTGACATTTCCCGAGACCGCCGATCCTTCGAGGTCCAACGTCACGCAGAGGTTTTTTACGCTATCACCCGGTCGCTACAGTCTCGCTATCCAGGTGCGTGACGAAGAAACTCGAAAGTCCATGCGGAGTAAACGGGAGATCGAGGTTCGATCCATGCACGACAGCGACTTAGCGATCAGCGACCTGATGCTCGTGAACCAGTTGAGGCTGGAAGGGAACAAAAGAACCATACTGCCCAACATTTCTGGTAATGTTGCCGACCTGCCTGAAGGTTTTTACCTCTTCGGTGAGGTCTATAACAGAACGAGTTGCGATACTTTTGAAGTTTCGTATCAGGTGAAAAATGCCAAGGACGAAATAAGGTTTCGGGAAAGTTTCTCGCAGGCGGCGGTTCAAGGCAGAAATCAGCTCTTCGTGAAAATAAACGCAGCGAGCCTTCCCATGGGACGTTACATTGTCGGCCTGCGTGCGACGGCCTGCCGAAATGCTCGTCCAGAACGTCCTCTCGTGGCTTACAGTTCTCGTCCATTTGTCGTCCATTGGCGCGGCTTGCCCCCTGTCATTGATGACCTCGATGCAGCTGTCGATCAACTCACGTACACTGCCGAATCGGGAGAGCTTGATCATGTTAAGAAAGCACCCTCTGCGGAAGAGAAAAAAAAGCGGTTCTACGAATTCTGGAAGAAACGCGATCCCAGCCCGAATAGCGAGCGTAACGAGGCCATGGAGGAATACTATGGGCGTGTCGCGTACGCGAACAAGAATTTTTCTCACTACAAAGATGGATGGAGGACGGACCGCGGCATGGTTTTTATCATGTTTGGCGTGCCCAGCAATATCGATCGTCACCCGTTCGACAGCAATGCAAAACCGTACGAGGTTTGGTACTATAACGATCTCAACTATCGATTTCTTTTTGTTGACGAGACCGGCTTTGGTGACTACCAACTGGATCCCTCGACACCGCTTTGGAATATCAAGAGTAGGAAAAGGTGAGAATTCTTCGTCTGGTCGCCGACCTCTACATGATCTGTGATCCCCAGCGACGTTGTAGGCCGGCAGGGAGACGGTCCGTCGTAGAGGAGAGCACCTCGCGGCCTCGATACTTTTCCTGGATCCTCTTCATGTACATGATGGGTCAGCTGCTGCAAGCACAGCCCATTATCCGTTCTGTGGATATCCGGGGGAACGAGAAGTTGAGCAAACGAGAGCTCCTCGGTGTGATGCTATCGAAATCATCTTCTTATTTTTCCCGTGCCCAGCTTCAACAAGACCTCCTCAAGGTTCTTGAGTTGTACCATCAACATGGTTATTACCTTGCTCGTGCGCGGCTGGAGAGATTGACCTTCGCCACCGACAGCGCCTCGATCGATGTTGAGCTCACTATGGAAGAAGGCGAACTTTGTCGAATTGGAGAGGTTCATATAGAAGGCAACAGCGTATTGAAAAAGGACGAAATCCTTCAGCAGTTCGATACCCAACCCGTAAAGGTTTTTGATCCTGTGGTTCTTGAACGGGATATCGAGAATCTTTTGAATCGTTACGAGCAACGAGGCCATCCCTTTGCCAAGGCCTTGATCGCAAACATTTCGCCCCGAGAGAATTCGTCGGTCATCCAACTCGTTATCCGGATAACGATCGATGAAGGACCGCTCGTGCGCATCAACGAGATTCAGGTCGAGGGAAATAAAGAGACAAAGTCTAACGTTGTCGTGCGGGAAACCCGGATACGGACGGGGGAGGCGTATGATCATGAAAAGGTGCGAAGCATGCCGCAGCGCCTTAACCGACTCAATATTTTTGCCAGCGTTAGCGAGCCGGAACTCTTCATTACACCCCATGGCGGCATGATATTGATAAAAGTGCAGGAGGGACCCACAAACACTTTTGACGGCGTTGCCGGCTACGTACCTGGGATAGGAGGGGAAAGCGGTTTCTTTACAGGATTGGTAAATGTGGGAATGCGCAACCTGTTCGGCACGGGACGCAAGCTGAATGTTCGCTGGCAGCACGAGGATCGTTATTCTCAAGAGCTTGCACTTCGCTACACCGAGCCGTGGGTGTTTGATCTCCCCATCAACGTGAATGGCTCATTTTTTCAGCGACAGCAGGACACAACGTATGTACGGAGGATACTGGAGTTCAAGACAGATGTGTTGTTGACGGAGAATCTTTCGCTCGGTGCCCTGTACAATCATGAGAGTGTTATCCCTTCGAGCACGGTCTCGGGGTTAGCAGTCTTTAACAGCAGCACGATAACGACTGGCCTCGAAGTCCATTATGACTCGCGCGACGACATCCTCAGTCCAACCACAGGCGTTCTGTACAGCAGCGACTATCGTATTGGGCAAAAGAAAATCTTCGGATTGCCCGACACAACGTCGGTGAAAACGAAACTCGCGGTGCAGAGGATCCGTCTCGATGTAGAATGGTTCGTCGAGACCTTCGCACACCACGTTTTTGCACTGGGGTTACATGGCAGGGAACTCAGGAGCGATCAGATCGAGGTGAGCGATCTCTACCGGTTCGGCGGCACGAACACAATGCGGGGTTACCGGGAGAATCAGTTTCTTGGTTCCCGCGTTGTCTGGTCCAACACGGAATACCGGTTCTTGCTCGCACGGCGTACATTCTTCTTTGGATTCTTCGATACGGGATACTATTTCCGTCCTGATAACATAACAGGCATTTCTTCAGTCCAGGGAGTTAAGTATGGTTACGGCATTGGGATACGACTTGAGACGGCGCTTGGAAACATCGGTGTCAGTTTCGCACTAGGTGAAGGAGACTCATTTGGTCAAGGGAAGATTCACTTTGGATTGACGAACGAGTTTTGAATGGTCGACTTGAGTTTTGAGCAGAGTTTTTGGGGTGGAAAAATCAGGTATGTGGCGGGCCTTGATGAAGCCGGACGAGGTCCCCTTGCGGGTCCCGTCGTCGCCGCTGCGGTGATGTTCCCCCGCGGAACGTGGATCGAGGGAGTTGATGATTCGAAAAAGATCCGTCCAAAGCGCCGTGAAGAGTTGTTTGAGATCATTACGAAGCAGGCGCTCAGCGTGGGTATCGGCATTGTTTCCCACACGATTATCGATCAGGTGAATATCTATCAGGCCACCGGGCAGGCGATGGAGGAGGCAGTTTCAAGGCTTGCCCCGGCGCCCCAGCATGTGTTGGTCGATGGCCGAGCCTGTGGCGCGGTGGGCATTCCGGCCACGCCTATCATTGATGGTGACGCGAAGTGTTTCTCTGTAGCGGCAGCCTCCATTATCGCCAAAGTTACGCGCGACAAACTCATGATGGAGTTTGATCGACAGTATCCTCACTATGGTTTTGCGAAACACAAGGGATACGGGACGAAGGAACATTATGAAGCACTTCGGAAATTGGGGCCATGTGAAATTCACCGCAGGAGCTTCCGACTCTATCATGCGCCTGCCGAACATCCGCTCACAGGTGAACCATTGAATCATGAATAATCCAGCCCGACCTCGTCCTGGCGGGCATGCCCGCGGAACCCTCGGTGAAGAGCTGGCCGTTGAATACCTTATCAAAAAGGGCTATCAGATTCTTGACCGGAATTTCCGGTTCGAGAGAGGAGAAATCGATATTGTTGCCGAAGAAAACGGAGTGCTCGTCTTCGTCGAGGTGAAAACGCGACACTCAAAGTCGGTTGGCGATCCGGAAGATGCGGTGACGATTGCCAAGCGCGACCAGCTCAGGAAGGTTGCCGAGGGGTATTTGTTCGAGCGACATATCGACGACAGAGAGTGTCGCTTTGATGTTGTTGCAATCGAACGTGAGAGTCCACAGGTTCACATCCGCCATATCGAAAATGCGTTTTGATCTGTTCTGCGATTTTTTCGATGGTTGGCGCCAAGCCTCACTTTCATCCGCCATCCTCGAATAACGCTCTATGAATGCTCTTCCGCTTATCATTGGTGCGCTGTGTGTTATGGCGATTGCGTATCGCTACTACAGCGCCTTCATCGCCGCAAAAGTTGTGGCGCTCAATGATGCCCGACAGACACCCGCCCACACTCTGTACGACGGACAAAACTACCATCCCACGAATAAATTGGTGCTTTTCGGCCACCATTTTGCCGCTATTTCGGGTGCAGGTCCACTCATAGGCCCCGTGCTGGCAACGCAATTTGGATTTCTCCCGGGATTCTTGTGGCTGCTGATCGGCGTTTGTCTTGGAGGCGCGGTACACGACTTTGTGATTCTTGCCGCTTCGATCAGACGAAAAGGAATGTCGCTTGCAGAGATTGCGCGGAATGAAATCAGCCCTCTTGCAGGAATAATAGGTTCGGTTGCGATACTCATTATCGTCGTTATAGCGCTGGCAGGACTTGGCCTTGCTGTTGTGAACGCGCTGCGTGAAAGCTCGTGGGGAACCTTTACGATCGCGATGACTATCCCAATCGCCTTGTTCGTCGGGCTGTGGATGTATCGCATTCGTCCGGGAAAGGTTGGTGAGGCAAGCTTGCTGGGGGTCATTGGAGTGTTCGCTGCAGTGATCATCGGAAGTCTCGTACCCGAATCTTTTCTTGCCCCGTACTTCACCCTGTCCCGTGAAGGAATCATTCTTGCGATAGCCGTGTACGGCTTCGTGGCCTCTGTGCTGCCTGTGTGGCTCTTGTTATGTCCTCGCGATTACCTGAGCTCGTACATGAAAATCGGAACGATTGCCGCGCTGGTTGTCGGCGTCTTCGTCGTTCATCCCGATCTGAAGATGCCGGCATTCACTGAATTCATCCACGGCGGGGGTCCCATTATCCCCGGGAAACTCTATCCATTCGTTTTCATCACCATTGCGTGCGGTGCGATTTCAGGCTTCCACGCCCTGGTTTCTTCAGGTACCACGTCAAAAATGTTGAACAAAGAATCCGATGCACGCATAATCGGCTACGGCGCCATGCTGATGGAAGGATTGGTGGGAATCGTCGCTCTGATTGCATCGAGCTCGCTCTTTCCGGGGGATTACTTTGCCATTAACCTTCCGCCTGAAAAATTCAGCGCCCTCGGGTTGTCAGCGACAAATCTTGGGGAGCTTTCTCGTGAGGTGGGGGAAACGATTGCGGGCAGGCCGGGAGGAGCCGTATCGCTCGCAGTGGGTTTTGCACAAATTTTTTCCGGAATCCCCGGGATGCGCGGCCTGATGTCGTACTGGTACCATTTTGCAATCATGTTCGAGGCGCTCTTCATCCTCACGACAATAGATACGGGCACGCGTGTGGCGAGGTTTTTGGTACAGGAATTCGGCGGGCGTATCTGGAAGCCGTTGGAGAAAACCGATTGGCTGCCCGGAACGCTCATCTCGACGACCGCCGTAGTGTTTGCCTGGGCATATTTCATCTGGACAGGAAGTATCAGCACGATCTGGCCCATGTTTGGCACGGCAAACCAATTGCTTGCCGGGGTTGCGCTGGCGGTCGCAACGAGCGCAATCATCAACGCAGGCAAGATGCGGTATGTCTTGGTGACACTTGTGCCGATGATTTTCGTTTCTGTAACCACACTCACAGCCGGATGGCTGAACATTGTCGATAATTTCATGGCTCTCACGGCCGATCCCCAGACGGAAGTCCAGGGCTATGTCAATTCCATCCTCACGGTCATCATGATGGTATGCGCGGTGATCGTTCTCGCAGAGGCAGTCCGACGGTGGTATAAGGTGTTGGTCAAGCGGCAGTATTCGGTTGCGGGACAGGTTGTGTACGCCACAGACAGCAATTTTTCCCCTCCTGAGTACGGATGCTGTTAGTGGCCCCTTTTTGAGAGCGGCATCCAGAAATCACAAAGCCCGCATTGACTGATCCGATGCGGGCTTTTGTGCGTTGACCAGCAGAAAACTACTGAACGATGTTCCCGTTACTATCAATGAAGTGGATTTCACCGTATCCTAACTCGCGAACTCCGGCTTCAACTTTGCTTCGATCACCCACAACGACCCAGACTAGGTTCTCCGGGTGGATGACCTTTCTTGCGCCGCTTCCTATGTCCGTGAGGTTCAATAAGCGGACTTTCTTCTGATAGGAATCGTAGTAATTGTCCGGAAGCCCGAAACGGACCAAGTCGGCTATGGAAAAGCTGACGGCTGCTATCGTTTCCCACGAGCCGGGCAGCTCAAGGGTCATGCTTTTCTGCACTTTGTTTAATTCGTCTGAAGTCGCCGGACGCTTGTCAAGGAACTCGTGCAGTTCTTTATTCACTTCTATCATGGACTCCTTTGTCTTGTCGGTTTGCACGGGAGCATACGTGATAAAAGGTCGCTGGGCTCGCGCAGAGAAGAGTAAACTTCCTGAGCCATATGACCAGTGTTTGTCCTCGCGGAGATTCATGTTGATGCGGGATGTGAACGAGCCGCCAAGGATCGTATTCATTGCATCGATTGCTATTTCATCCGGATTATTTTTCGGAAGGGTCACGTGGCCGGCAAGGATGATGGATTGAATAGCACCTGGCTTATCCATCAGATACACAACGGGTTTGGGTTTCTGAGCGACGTCGGCGATGTTTTTCTTAGGAACTTCTCCCGGTTTCCAGTCCCTGAAGAGTTTTTCAAGCTTTGGCTTGATCTCATCCATGGTCGTTGCACCAACGACGATGAGCGTGGCGTTGTTCGGCTTGATCCATGTCCCGTGGAACTTCATCATCTCCTCGCGAGTCATCTTGCCGACGGATTCTTCCGTGCCGGAGCCTGTGAGCGGGTTCCCGTACGCGTGCTTTGCTCCGTACATGATTTTAGGAAATACGCGCAGTGCCATCTGGATCGGCTGTACTTTCTCCCGCTGGATCTGGGCGAGAGTTATTTTCTGCAAGCGCTCAAAGTCCTTTTTTGGAAAAGAGGGATTGAGAACGACGTCCGCGAAAATATCGAGCGAGGGATCAAGGTTCGCTCTCAGGGCGGAAAGTGTCACGCTGGACATATCGAGGTTTGAACCGGTGCCCAGGTTTGCTCCGAGGAGTGCCAGCTCCTCACTGATTTCTAATGCTGTGCGGTTCTTCGTCCCCTCATCCATCATGTTCATAGCTAAACTTGCCGTCCCCGGTGCTGCAAACTGGTCGGCAGCGAACCCAGCATCAAACATGAGATTGAAATGTACAATAGGTATCGACGGACGCTCGGCGACAATTACCTTTGTGCCGTTTGAAAGAGTAGTCCGCTGGAGCGTCGGAAATTTAGCTTCTGGCGGCGTACCCACATCCGGCAGTTTTTTTCGAATTCCTGTGTCAGCCTTTGCAGTTGAGTACTGGGGGAACGGATGAATTTCCAGCACGTACACTCC
>Ga0247727_10007639_pt1 | contig 20456 bp, 13 predicted proteins | sample WisWelCaveWW1625_FD_202498 | JGI IMG/M metagenome (GOLD analysis project Ga0247727, IMG submission 202498) | Biofilm microbial communities from Wishing Well Cave, Virginia, United States - WW16-25 | ecosystem: Environmental > Aquatic > Deep subsurface > Groundwater > Cave microbial mat | place... | reverse complement strand
CCGGACGCTGAGAGAGACCATTCGCGATATCAACGCGGAACTAAAGCAGGGAAGGGACAGCGAAAAGGCATTTGTGAAGCATGAGGCCGTTCTCGGAAGGTTCACTGCGCACATGCTCGGTCTCGCTTCAAAGAGCGGTAACATGGCGGAGATCTATGACAGCACTGCCAAGTTCCTCGAACGGAACGCGGAGTTCAAGAAGAATCTGAAGAGCGCCCTTATTACGCCGCTTGTCACTCTGGTCGTGTTGTTCGGCGCTGTTATCTACTATGTTGGCTACATCTTTCCCGCCACCGCCAACCTGTTTCGGAAGTTCAATATTGATCTTCCCCCGATGACAAAAGCGACCCTGGCGATCAGCGACTTCCTAGTCGAGAATATCATCATCCTTACCATTGGGTCCGCAATTCCGCTCGTCCTTGCGGTGAAATACTTTTCAACGAAAAAGGGACGGTTCCTTCTTGACCGTTATATATGGCAAGTGCCTGTGATCGGAGGACTTCTTCACAAAACAAGCATTGAAATCTTCTGCCGGGTTTTCTATGCCCTGTACAGCGGTGCAGGAGAGAACATTGAGGTGATCAAGATGGCGGCAGAGGCATGTGGCAACAAATACATGGAGCACCAGATCAAGACCATTGCCCTTCCAATGATGATTCAGAAGGGGGCGGGGATCACCGAGGCCTTTGAGGCAAGCGGTGTGTTCACGAAAACGGCGATCTCACGATTTCACTCCGGTTCGGAAACCGGCACGGTCAAGCATACCGCGCAGCAGCTCGCGGAGTACTATGAAAAGGAAACATCCTACAAAATGAAGAACGCCATTGATTTCATCCAACTGGTGATCTCCATGGTTATCATGATTGTACTGACGGCACTGACGATCGTTTCCTCTGAAACTGCGACGATCAGGCCGAAGAACCCGGCTATTGGCCAGGCTGTTGCCGCGCAGCATGAGCGGACTGTTGTCTAACGATTTCGTTCGTTCAGGAGACGGGCCATCGATATTACTGACAAAATAGGATTCAACCTTCTGAAGAAAGGGGTCATAGACTATGAGACCCTTGAAAAATCGCTGAAGGTCAAGGAGTCCGAAGGAGGGAAAAACCGACGCAATCTCGGGCAGATCCTTGTCAGTGATTTTCAGGTGGATCATGATGCTGTCTTCGGAGAAATGGCGGATCTGTATGCCTTCCGCGAAATCCGTCTCTCGGACGAAAAGGTGGACAGGGAGCGGGTTGAATCGATCCGTAAGCTTGTGGGTGGGCTTCCCGAGAATGTTCGTGATATGCTCATTCAGGCCAAGATTCTTCCACTCAAGTTTGATGAGAAACAGCCGGAAAAACTGGTCATCATCGCCCCCGATCCCACGGATAGGAGGATTGCTTCCATAGCAAGGAATTTTGGGGTCAAGAAGTATGAGGTTACCTACTGCAGGATAGGGGACCTTCAGGCCCTGCTCGAACAAGTTATTCCTCCCGAGAACGAGTTCCTGAAGCTTCTTGAGGGCAGCCAGTCGGGCATTGACGTCCAAGAAGACGAGGCGGCGGTTGATGAGGACGTGCTTGAAGCAGAAATAACCAAGAGCGCTCTCGTGAACCTCGTCGAAGGGTGCCTCGTCGAAGCGGTTCGTCAGGGGGCAAGCGACATTCACATTGTGGCGAAGGGGGGGAACCGGACGGAATTCTGGTTCAGAAACGACGGGAACCTGAGTCTCTGGCACGCCCAGGAGAACACGATGCCTGAGGCGGTGGCGGCAGTTGTGAAAGATCGATCAAAAAATATTGACCGCTTCGAGAGGGAAATGTCGCAGGACGGGTTCATTCAAAGAGTAATTGATAACCACATGCTCCGGTTCCGGGTCTCCATCATGCCGGTGGCGGGGGTGGAGTTTAAGCACAAGTTTGAAAGCATCGTCATCCGGGTTCTCGATGACCGCAAGGTGATTACAGACCTCGAGAAATTGGGGCTTCAGGGTCCGACGAAGGATTCGTTCTACAAGGCGATTTCGCGTCCTCAGGGGATTGTCATTCTGACGGGACCCACGGGGAGCGGCAAGAGCACGACGTTGGTTGCTGCGTTGCACCATGTGATTGACCCCACGGTCAATGTCTTGACGGTTGAGGATCCGGTGGAATACATTATTCGCGGGGCGAGACAATTGAAGATCGGTCCGAAGATGGATTTCGAACAGGCCATACGTGGAATTCTTCGCCACGATCCGGACATCGTGCTGGTTGGAGAAATGCGTGACAAGGGCACGGCGGAAATCGCCATCAAGCTTGCGAACACGGGACACCTGACCTTCTCCACTCTTCATACAAACGACGCGCCAAGTGCCGTTTCACGTCTGTATAAGATGGGGATCGAGCCGTTTCTCATTGCCTATGCCATCAATGTCATCGTTGCGCAGCGATTGATCAGAACCCTCTGCACGAAGTGCAAAACGCCTGTCGACCCGTCCGAGATTGACCGGGATGTCTACTTGCGTTTTGGGTTCGATGAACAGGTGTTGGACAAATCCACGATTTGCAAGCCGATCGGGTGCGAGAAATGCAACGGTGGATACAAGGGGCGCGCGGCGATCCATGAGGCGCTTCTCTTTACAAGGGAGATAAGAAACATCATCGTCCGTTCCGGAATCGAAGTTGATGAAGAGGCGATAAGAACTCAGGCAGTAAAGGATGGGATGTGGTCACTGCGACGTTCAGGGATCGAACGAATCAAAAACGGCGAAACGACCCTGGAAGAGATTGCTTCCGCGACCACAGACGATTAGTCGACGCTAAAACAATGGCGGTTAAGAGGGATTCTTAAACTATTACTTGAAAAATTTCACAAATTTTGAAAAATATACAAAAATTGTTGACAATGAGCATTGCCAAGGGTTATATTCTGTCTACTTCTGTGATACCCGTCAGACGGGTAGGCGCAGGTATGTGACACCAGGACGATAGGATGATAGAAGCCGCAATACAGACATTAAGGGAAATCGCAGCGTCGGTCCCGGACACTTCACCCGGGATCGAACGCCAAATGCTGATCGGTGATCTCGTCGCAAAACAATCGCCGGCGGAGCGAAGCGCGCTGAAAAAACTGATCGATAGCTACTTGATGCAGATGGCGAGACTGAACGCATCGGATATCGATTTGGGAGGCTATGGTTCCGGGGGACACATCTGGTACCGAATTTACGGCGACAAAAAACCCAATCATGAAATGGGAAAATTCACACCGGATGAGTTCAACGTCCTGATTCAGAGTTTTTTGATCGAACGTCAGCGCTTGTTTCTCTATGAGAACAGAAATCTGGATTTCTCCTACTCGGTGATCGAGCACGACAAGATGCACCGGTTCCGCGCGGATGCGTATTTCGATCTTGACCAGCTGGCGTTGAACATGCGCGCTATCAATACAAACATACGCCCATATAAGAATCTTGAGCTCCATCCGCTTGTCACCAAGATGCTGAGCCTTGCCCATACGCAGCAGGGGATGACGCTGATAACGGGGATCACCGGTTCGGGAAAGAGTTCAACGCTCGACAGCATCATTGATGCGAACAATCATACCATTGATGCCCACGTCGTGATCATCGCATCGCCTGTGGAGTACGTTCACAAGTCGGATCGCTGCATCATTCGGCATCGCGAGGTGGGCAAAGACGTGCTCTCCTTCAAAGAAGGAGCCATCCAGGCCCTCCGCCAGGATCCAGATATCATTGTCATCGGTGAAATGCGCGACCCGGATACAATCATGACCGCCCTGGAAATCACGGACAGCGGCCACAAGGTGTTCTCGACGCTGCACACTGCGTCTGCTGTTGAGACTATCGACAGAGTGATCGGTGAAGTTCCACCCATCGAACAGGAACGCGTTCGAATGCGTCTTGCCGACACCCTCTCCTGCGTGATGTCGCAGAAGCTGGTCCCGACCCTCGATGGAAAACTGCTTCTTGCCAAGGAACTCATGGTCATGACTCCCTCGGTTCGTGCGGCAATCAAGAACAATAACACGGGGGAGATTTACCAAATGATGGCGGAGTCGGGCGACATTGGGATGGTGACTCTTGAGCAGGACTTGAAGCGGCTGTATTTGCAGAAACGTATATCGCTGGACACCGCCATCGTCACGGCCAACAACAAGCGACGGCTCCAGCAGCTTTTGAACCTCACACCGCTCGGGGACTAGGGGAGCGGAAATGATGGTGAATCGATAACATCAACGGGAAGCCACGCCATGGCAACGATGAAGTCACCAAAAAGGAACGTTCTGGCATTGTTTGTTGACGGGCTGGACGTAAAGCTCGCGCATCTGAGTCTGAAAGGGAAGAAGGTGACCGTGCATGAGATCCGCACTGCCACTCTTGCCAGCAAGATGGAAGAGCGGAAGACTGCTGCAGTTGGTGCTCTTGCTTTCGGGGATGTTGCTGACCCGTTCGCAGGGGTGTCGATTGCCACTGCGGAAATGGGGTCGGAGGGATCGAGTGAGGACAACAGCTCGGTGTTGCTGGGCCTTCTCTCTGCTTACCCTTCCAGCAAATACTCACTTGCGTACAGTATTGCCGAGCCGGCGTTGTACTACCACATTCTGGAAAGCGACCGGGGGTTGAAGGGTACAAAACTCAAGGAGTATATGCTCGAAGAGTTGAGAGCGATCAGGGCCTTCCAACCCGCTGCAGATGCGGTGGACGCAATCCGAACGGAAGAGAACAACCTCCTGTGCGTTGTGCGGGAGGACGGGATGAGTCTGATTAACTCTCTCGAGAACATCAGAGGATTCCTCGGCGGCCGACTTCCGCGGATTCCCGTGATCGACAGCGCCGACGTCTCTCTCATGAATATGGTGCGGCTGAACTACGATCTCCAGCCCCAGGACGTTACAGTCATTGTTTACGTCGGTGTTGAATTCACGCGCCTTGTCTTCATGAGAGGTCATCAATTCTACCAGTTTGCGCCAATCCTTGGCGAAGGGCATGATTCTCCGAATCTCGCAAACACGGTGTACAGCAGACTCCTGCTTGAGCAGGACAACCTCGGGATCCCGAGGATCAGTCGCATCGTCCTGGCCGGCGAAAGCAGGGGAATCGCGCTGAAGGAGTTCCTGAATCAACAAATGCCCGACCAGGAGGTGGACTATCTTCTCGCTCCGCAGCTTGATCTGACATCTCTTGCGCCGGAGGATCAGGAGAAGATTTCTGAATTTGCCATTCCCATTGGTGCGGCATGGCGCGTTCTTGAACCGGAGAACCCGAAGGTCTATGCCATCAACCTCCTCCCAGCTTCCATCCAGGAGGGACAACGCACACTGAAACTTGGATGGCATGGCTATCTGCTCCTCGCCTTGCTGTTCCTTTCAACGCTGTATTTCAGCGTGTCGATATCCAGGAAGTTGAGCGATATTACCGCTCAGGAGCACGTGCTTGGCCTGAAGCAGGCTCAGATTGCGGAGAACGAGGCCTTGCAACAGTCGATTCTCGACCTCGAGCAACAGCTCGCTCATTTTCAGAGCTCGCTTGCCCTCTATGACAACATCGTTCCAGGCAGCGAGCGGTGGAGCAGAACTCTGACTCAGCTCAGCCATGGAGTGGAGGACTTGAACTCCATCTGGCTGACGGACATCACATCAAACGACAAGGGCTCTACTACAATGAACGGATACACTGTCTACAGAACAAGAATTCCCCGGTTGGCGACACTCTTCGAGAATTCTGTTCTGAAGGAGGTGACCGTTCAGGAAATACGGAAGGTACCGGTGTATCGGTATATGATTGAAGTTCCGACTGTTGGTTCCGGTGGGGTGTCTGCAGAAGTCGCGGCGGCGCCACCTGTCCCGACTGAGGGTGGCCAATAAGATTCCCCAATTTCCGGAAGGAGCAAAGCCGTGTCCTACAAAGTCCGTAACAGCCTGGTTCTCGGAATCCTGGTTCTTCTCATCCTGGGGGTGGGGACATACATCCGTGTCTTCAATCTGCCTGCGAAGGCCGAAGAGATTGATGCAGAAATCAAGCGCATCGACGAGGAACTGCAGAACACGCCGAACTTAGTGAGCCAGTTCAACGATTTGGGCGCCACACTGGAGGATACCAAGAAACGGTGGGAAACGCGGGACAAGGACATACCGCCCGAGGATATTTCCTCGCAGACGTATGCGTATTTCAGCAGGCTGATCGATCTCAGCGGGTACATCAAACTTGATATGATTTATCAGGGTGTTCAGCAGAAAGAAAACTACGGATACAATACCTACAACCTCAAGGGCGAAGCACCGTTCGACAATTTCTACCGTTTTGTGTGGTATATGGAGAACGGCCGCAAGCTCTACAAAGTGGAGTCCCTGAAAGTCAGAGGGCTTGAACTTCCCCCGAAGGAGGGTGAAGAGGGTGGCCTTGTTGTCACATTCGAAATGGTTGTCCACGCGTATTTCTCCTCGGTGCCGGAACTTTCGAGCGCACCCGTTGATCGGGCATTGTCTCCGAATAGTCTTGCCGTGGACCCATTTGCCCCTGTGATCTTGGCGGATGTGCCCCCGAATCTCCTCGGGCTGGTTGAGGTGGAGAGGGCAGACCTCAAGGCCGTGATTCCAGGAAAAGCATTTGTTCTCGATCAGACCAATGCCATCCGAACATTGTCGGAAGGGGATGAAGTGTATCTGGGCTACGTCACCAGGATTATACCCGAAGAAGGGAAGATGGAGTGCACTCTCAACAAGGGTGGCATCATCGAAAGGGTGGAGCTTAAGATACGGTACGGTGCCACGCAAAACGTAGTCCATAAGTGAACACAAGAGCCGAGGATGCCATGAACGCACGAATAGTTTTCCTGATGATGGTTCTGAGTCTGGCGGGAGCTTCCGGGGCCGTCGGCCAGGAGAGTCCGGCCGAGCGCCGGTCATTTCCAGAGTATACATCGCCCGACGAGCTTGTCTCCATAGCGCCGTCGACAACGCTCGACAAAGCGCTCGCGGCCATCAGCGAGGTGAGCAAGAAATTTGTCGGCAAAGTCATCATTGACACCGAGCAGCGTTCCCTGCCAATCAATGTTGACGTCCAGGCACGGCAATGGCGTGATGCTCTGGAGATGATCTGCAGAAAGAACTCTCTCTGGTACACAGAGTACGATACATACATACAAATCACCACGCTCGGAGGGGGAGGGGGCGAGGCGAAGACAGGTGATGGGAAGAATGTTCCCACCTTCGCAAGCCGCGAGTTGAAAATCTCGGCCGTCTTTCTCGAGGTCAACCTCACCAAACTTGAAGAAGTTGGTGTCAATTGGAATTTCATGAAGACCACCAACGATTACACGGCCGATCTCGATTTCAACGCGGGTGACCGGGTTTCGGCGTCGGTGTTTGATGCAGACATCACCCCCAAGGTGAGTTTTGCAAGCATTAATCTGCTTGCACGAATGTTTTCCAGCTACGATCTCGGTGAGATACTCTCCGGTCCGCAAATTATCGTCAGGTCCGGGGAACAAGGACACATTCAGGTCGGCCAGGATTTCTCAATCAAGGAAAGAGACTTTGCCGGCAATCTCATTGACAAATTCTATCATGCGGGGACGATCATCGATGTCACCCCCAGGGTAATTACCGAACAGGGAGTCAACTTTATCCACATGGAAATCCGCGTCGAGCGGAGTTCGGTAGTGCCAGGAACGGTAACGACGATTAAGGATAAGACAGAGGCGGAGACAGAACTCTTGCTATTGGACGGTGAGGAGACCATCATCGGCGGATTGTACAACAACCAAACCTCAACAATTCGGACCGGGATTCCCTTCCTCAAGGATTTGCCTGGGTGGTTTTTTGGTCTCCGGTATTTGTTCGGGTATGACAAGGATCAAATCACAAAGAAAGAGCTTGTCATCCTCTTGAGGGCGGAGTTGGTGCCGTCGCTTCAGGAGCGAATTACACAGAAAGTCAATCAGGACCATCTGTTCGAGAAGTGGCTTGAAGAGCAGGAGGGTCAGGAAGAGCGTCTTCGTGGCGGAAGTCCGAAATGACGCGTCGGTGAATGAATGTTTCTGAATCATCGTTTACTCCAGAACATTTCTCGGGAAGGGATCATGAGAACATCAGGAATTTGGCTGTGGATGACCGCTCTTATTCTTGCAGGAATCTTCGTTGGCTGTGAGAGTAGTCCGCAGAGTGCCTCACAGGGCGAGGCGAAGATCGGCGGGACAGTGATCGACAATGCAACCTTGGCTCCTCTTGAGGGTGTGAGCGTGAGGGCAAACAGCGTCACGCTGGTATCGCAATCGGCAGTGACTGATGCGCAAGGGTATTATGAATTTACGTTTTCACTGGACAGTACTGCCTCAATCGACCTGGTCTTCACCAAGTCGGGCTACAGCGACAAGACCGAGTCAGTCCAAATAGAGTCAGCGCAGTTCCTGACCCTGAATATTGAGGTGACTGCGAAATCACCCATTGTTTCCGGGGGTGGTGAGGGAGGGAGCGGTCTGGCACAGACCATTGCATTCCTCTCTGCGCAACCGCAGGAGCTCTCGGTGTATGGCGTTGGCGGCCTGGAAACCTCGCTCCTTGCATGGGAGGTTCGAGATTCTCTTGGTCTTCCGATCGATGCCGCTCACTCTGTGGCGTTGAACTTTACTATTATCGGCGGTCCGAACGGTGGGGAATATATCTCGCCTTCGAACGTGACATCAAACGCGCAGGGACAGGCCTACACGACGTTCAACAGCGGTGTGAAATCGGGTGTTGCCCAGGTCATGGCGATGGCGATGGTTGGAACGCGGACCATTACCACGAGTCCGGTTCGTATTGTGATCAACGCCGGATTTCCCGACCAGGCCCACTTTACTGTCGGCCCGGCCTTTCATAATTTCGCCACACTGGACTTTGCCTTCGGAAAACGGGATCCTGTCAGTGTGCTTGTTGGTGACAAGTACAGTAACCCGGTTGTTTCAAACACGGCGCTCTATTTCCGCACGAGTGCCGGGGTCATGGTGGCGACAGTGTTCACCAACGAAGATGGCGAAGGCTCGGCAGATTTGATCAGCGGCAATCCGCAACCGCTCGGTGGAGCTGCAGACCCCACAGAGGGTGATGGCTACCACTATGTGGTCGCGAGGACGATCGGTGAAGGCGGCGTTTCGGTCATCGACAGCACCCTGATTATGTGGAGCGGTTCTTCAGATATCAAGAACGTTTCACCGGTCGATTTTGACATTCCCAACATGCGAGACACGGTCATATCATTCAACGTTTCGGACCGTTTTGGACATCCGCTGGCTGCAGGGACGAGGATAGGAGTGACTGCTACGGTACCGCCTCCTCCATGCCCGGACTGTCTCGTCAATACTGTTCTCGCAACCTTCGGTGTTGGGGGATCAATCACCCTCGACGACTATATCTTTCCTGACACCTTCGGCAGTCAGGGCGTGACGGACTTCTCATTTGTCCTTAGTGATGGAAGCTTCGATATCGATTTGGCGACGCCGGTTACGATCACCATTTCGGTGTCGTCACCGAACGGAAACGTGAGCACGTCATTTACCGGAACTGTTCACTGAGCGAATGAAGGAACGGGATTGAAGCCCTCGCGGAATGTTCCGCGGGGGCTTCTTGCTTTTCAGAGATGTCATTGCATCTCGGCGACTTTTGCGTTACCATAAAAATCAAGCATTTCCAGTGTGAAGCAGAACATACCCGCAAAGCTGAAGAAAACGACCGCCGGTCTTGCCCCGCCCCCGCAGGAACGAAGGAACAATCACATCCTCATCCGGGGAGCGAGGGTCCACAACCTCAAGAATATCGACCTCGACCTCCCGCGAAACAGACTCATCGTCGTTACAGGTGTCAGCGGATCCGGTAAGTCGAGCCTTGCCTTCGATACCATCTATGCCGAAGGCCAACGCCGGTACGTTGAGTCGCTCTCTTCCTATGCCAGACAGTTTCTGGAGAGGATGGGAAAGCCCGATGTAGACTCGATCTCCGGGATCAGCCCGGCCATGGCCATCGAGCAGAAGACCAACACGAGGAATCCACGCTCCACCGTGGCCACCTCGACAGAGGTCTACGACTATCTTCGCCTTCTCTTTTCGCGGGTTGGCAAGACGCATTGCCGGCAGTGCGGCCGCGTTGTAATGCGGGACTCGGCGAGGACGGTGATCCATGCCCTGCAGGAGGAGATTGAGAGACAGCCAGCGATGGGGGGGGCACTTCCCATACTGAAGCTTTACATCACCTTTCCTCTTCCGATCCATTCCGGGCAGACTGTTCAGAGGGCTCTGACCGATATGCAGAAGGAGGGATTCTTCCGGATCATACTCAACGGGGAAATCGTCGACCTCAGTAAGAGCATGCCTGGAGGAAAGCTCAGGAAGGAATCAGTAGAGGTCCTTGTAGACAGAGCAACATACCGTCCTGGGGACGATCATGCGCGTTTAGCGGACTCCATTGAAACGGCTTTTGCGTGTGGGGGAGGCAGGGCAACGGTCACCGATTTCGTGTCCGGTTGGAAACGGCAGTTCAACAAGAATTTCGATTGCGCCGATTGTGGAATAGCGTATGAAGAACCGGATGCACGCCTTTTCTCATTCAACAGCCCCATAGGTGCATGCCCTGAATGCCAGGGGTTCGGCCGGGCAATGGGCATTGACATGGATCTCGTGGTTCCTGACAAACGGCGGATGCTGAGAGAAGGGGCCATTCAACCGTGGACTACGCCGAAATTCCGCGAGACGCAAGTGGCCCTGCTCCGGATTGCAGAGCGTGCAGGCGTCAGAACGGATGTTCCCTTCTCGGAGCTGGCCCAGGAGGAGAGGGACGTCTTGATGAACGGGTTTGAGGATTTTGAGGGAGTCAGGGGGTTCTTCAAACGGGTGGAAAAGAAATCGTATAAGATTTTCTATCGCGTTCTTCTGAGCCGATACAGAGGATTCACCGATTGTCCGCTCTGCGGCGGGTCTCGGTTGCGGACGGAGGCGTTGAATGTTCGGGTCATGGGAAAACGAATACCAGACATCACACGGATGACGGTAACCGAAGCGCGGCAGTTCTTCGGATCAATCGCGCTGACATCCGCGGATCTCGAGATTGCACGGAGGATCCTCGATGAACTCCGCAAACGGCTCTCCTACCTGGATGATGTGGGTATAGGGTACCTGAGTCTGGACAGGCTCTCCAACACGCTCTCGGGGGGGGAGTCGCAAAGGATTAACCTTGCAACGTCGCTCGGCTCATCGCTTGTCGGAGCCCTGTATGTGCTCGACGAGCCGAGCATCGGTCTGCATCCGCGAGATAATGAGCGGCTTATCAGAATCATGAAGTCCCTGCGCGATATCGGCAACACCGTTTTGGTTGTGGAGCACGATGCGGACATGATTCGATCCAGCGACGTTGTTGTTGATCTCGGCCCCGGAGCAGGTGAAACAGGCGGCAACGTAATGTTTGCGGGTCCACCCACCGATCTTGCAAGTGATGGCAGGTCGATGACGGGGAAATATCTTTCCGGATCGTTGCGTATTCCCATTCCGCCGCGCAGAACCGGAAATGGCAAGACGATTTTCATCAAAGGAGCTTCCGAACACAACCTGAAGGGGATCGACGTGACAGTTCCCCTGAATATGATGGTGTGCGTCACAGGCGTCAGCGGGAGCGGAAAAAGCTCGCTTGTTCAAGATGTGCTGTTTGAAGGTCTCAGGCGAAAGAAGGGAGATTTCAGAGGCAAGGAAGGAGCATTTCATTCCCTCGAGGGGGATCAGCATATCGATGCGGTGGAGAGCGTAGACCAATCACCGATAGGGAGAACGCCGAGATCGAATCCTGTGACGTACATCCAAGCCTTCGACCAGATTCGAGCGATCTTCGCCGGGACCCAGACCTCGAAGGTCCATGGATTGAAACCGGGCCATTTTTCGTTCAATGTTCCGGGAGGCCGTTGTGAGGCATGTGAAGGGGGTGGGATCATCAAGGTGGAAATGCAATTCATGGCCGATCTCTATCTTACTTGTGACGCCTGCAAGGGGCGGCGTTTCCAGCAGGAGGTATTGGACGTGCGGTGGAATGGAAGGAACATTGACGACGTTCTCGGAATGACGGTTGAAGAATCGATTGGATTCTTTGGCAGTAGGCGTGAGGGTCAGAGGGTTGCTCAGAGGTTGAAGGTTCTGGAGACCGTAGGTCTCGGGTACGTCAGACTTGGCCAGGCCGCAACCTCACTCTCAGGGGGGGAAGCCCAACGAGTGAAGCTTGCATATCACCTTTCGGGAAACCACAGTGGCAGAAGAACGCTTTTTCTTTTCGATGAGCCCACGACCGGCTTGCATTTCGACGATATTGCCAAGCTGATCCGGTGCTTTCAGTCATTGATTGACGCGGGGAATTCCGTGCTCATCATCGAGCATAACCCGGAAGTGATCAAGTGTGCGGACCACGTGATCGACATGGGGCCGGAAGCAGGTGATAAAGGCGGTGGGATTGTCGCCGCAGGTACGCCGGAAGAGGTCGCCCGTCATCCACTTTCACACACCGGAAGACACCTCCGGCCTTATCTCTCCCTCTCGTGATGTGGGTCACCACTTTCGCGTGTGTGTGGATGTATCTTGGTTCTGCACAAACAATCGAAAGGCATTGGTGCCACTGTGGATTTGGGGAGGTCTATGGTGTCTGCCAATGCCTTTCTCCATTTCAGGAGAGTTGCAGTCCTGTAATCGGGACTCCCCCCATGAATCAGTAGGGGCTAATACAACATTCCAACGTTGAGGGTAATGAAGAAGCCGCCGAAGCTCGTTTTATTCTTGGCCGGATTCCCGGTTTCCGTATCGTACAGGGAAGGGATCCCATCGCCGAAAACGCGGGTGATGTAGTAGCGAAAGTTCACTCCAAACAAATTGGTGTTGTCCCCGCCGAAATTCGCTCCAAAGCCGACGTACCCCCCGATAGTGTAGTGTGCCTGTGCCCTTCCGAGGCTCTCGAAGAATTCCACTGGCTCAGTAAGGTAACCCAAGGAGTTCTTGATAATGTCAACAAATGGAGCGGAGAGAATCATCGTCGGACCAACCCCCGCGTTAACATACGGCCTGAACGTGTCCAGAATTTCTTCTCTGAAAAAGCGCCTCTGAACTCCAAACGTCAGAGGAATCACAAGGAATCGATTCAGCTTTGCAGGGACAATGATATTTCCAAAGATGTTAAAGCGTTCCACTTCCCTCTCGTCCTTGGATTCTGAAACAGAGAGAGCGATGAATCCATACAGATCCTCGTTAAACTCTCGCCGGTAGAACAAGCCAAGCCCGAATCCATCGTTTGACACTAGCACGTCCACGCCCCACGCATTCCGAAGCAAAGGAACACCCTGGGCTTGAAGCGTTGTGTCGGACAACCGCTTAGAGGCGACTTCTTCATAGAATGAAGGGGAGGGCCTGAGAAGCGACAACCCCTGGTGCATTTGCGATTGGGCTGTGGATACCGACACGATTGAAATCGGCATCAAAAACATCATCAAGGGAATAATCCTTGACTTCCGGTGTATCACGTCCATCATCTTCCTAATCCTTCGTTGTTCTCTTCAGTATTCAAGTTAGGTCCTTCACCATCGAAAATCAATGGACCTGGAACGCACCGAATTTGAGGTATTGCGTTTCGGGAACGGCAGGGAGGATCGGATGGTCGGGTGCCGCACTGCGCCACTCGAGTTGCTGAAGACATCTCCCTGCGCGCATTCCTGCCTCCTGAACGATTTCGAGGAAAACATCGGCCTTGACGTGATGAGAGCAGGATGCAGAGAGCAGGAATCCTCCTGCTTTGAGCAGGCGAAGGGCATGAATGTGGAGTTCCCGGTATCCTCTCTTCGCCGCCGGAACGTTTTTTCTGGATCGCGTGAAAGAGGGGGGATCCAAAACAATGACGTCGAATTTCCGTTCCCGGTCGCGTGATTTCAAAAACTCAAAAACATCCACCTGCTGAAACTGGATTGAACCTACATTGTTCCGGCCGGCATTCTTCCGGGCTCGGTCGACTGCATCACCAGAGATATCGATACCCACGACGCTCTCCGCATGTGCCAATGCTGCATTGAGGCCGAAGCCCCCCTCGTTGCAAAAGCAATCGAGTACGGCTGCGCCCTTTGCGTACCTGCGTATCGAGGAGCGGTTCTCCCTCTGATCGAGATAGAACCCGGTCTTCTGGCCTTGAAGGGGATCCACCTCGTATTGGATCTCATGCTCCACAATTGTCGTAGTGCCGCTCGTTCCCCGGAGAACTCCCTTCTGTTGGGGAAGGTGTTCCAATGCCCGCAGGGGTGACTCATTGCGCTCGATGATACCGGCGGGATGGAAGAGCTCTTCGAGAGCATCGCAAATCGCGGAGAGTTGCCTGTCCATTCCGTAGCAAAACGTTTGCACGCAAAGGTAGTCGTTGTATTTGTCGATGACAAGGCCGGGGAGGAAATCCGCCTCTCCATGTACGACGCGGAACGCTTCCGAGAGGGGATAGAGCCGCCGGCGAAGCTTCAGGGAGCGGGCGATCCGTTCGATAAAGAATTCTGTTGTTGCTTGAACCGGTTCGAGGGAAAGCAGCCTAAAGCTGATGAGGGAGTGAGGATTGTAGAAGCCGAAGCCGAGCGTTTTCCCCTTTTCGGTTCTGAGCTCCACCACATCTCCACACTCGGGGCCTCCCCGTGTTTCAAGGAGTTCATTGCTGAACACCCACGGGTGTCCTGAAAGAATTCGTCCTTCTTCCTTTTTTCGGAGAACAAGTTGGTGTGTGTTCGATGGGGAGAGCATGTACGTAAGAAAGTATCAAGAAGGACACACAATGGCAATCTTGGATCGAACCACATTCGTTGCAAGTCGGGGCTTTTCTGGTTATATTTTCACGATATTCCGTAGAAAAACGCAAGGTGGTGGTTGCAGCCCCCTTTTCCCAGTCGTCTCTCTGGCGTGATCTTTGACATGGATGGAACGCTGACGAAAACCAGTGAACTCATCTTTGCATGCTTCAACCATGTCGCGGAGAAGTACCTCGGGAAGACTCTTTCCCCAGCCGAGATTATCGGGCTGTTCGGTCCACCAGAGGAAGGCGGACTTCAGAGAATGTTAGGCCGCGGAGATGTCGACGATGCATTGGAGGATCTCTATTCTTTCTATTGCAACCGCCACTCGAGTATGGCGAGTCTGCATCCACGTATCGACGAGATCCTGACGTTTCTCGATGAACGGGGGATCCGGCTTGCCATCTTCACGGGGAAGGGAAGCACGACAACGGAGATCACGCTTCGGGAATTTGGCATTGCCCGGTATTTTGACCTTATCATTTCCGGCTCGGATGTGGCTCAGCATAAGCCCGATCCCGAAGGGATTCGCAGGATTCTCGCAGCCCTGACCCTACCTCCCTCTGAGGTCTTGATGGTGGGTGATTCCCTCAGCGACCTGCGTGCGTCCCGCGCTGCAGGTGTGCCAATTGCGAGCGTGCTCTGGGATTCCTATGATCGCGAACATGTTCTCGCAGCAGGCGGCGAGTATTTCTTCGAACAACCCGATGAGTTTTTGGATTGGCTGCGTGGGCAGGTCCAGTAAGATTGTCTGAGACATCATGAAAGATCTCCATTGAGAATCGGCGTTGTTGGAGTTGGCCATCTTGGCTCACTGCATGCCCGGATGCTTTCGGAGATTGCCGGTGCGCGCCTTGAGGGGGTGTTCGACATAGACACCGCTAGGGCGGAGCGGGTTGCCTCAGAATGCTCCACCCGGAGTGCATCTTCATTGTCGGCGCTGCTTCAGACTGTTGACGCCGTCACCGTTGCCACGACAACGCGAAATCACTTTGAGGTCGCGCGGAAGGCGCTTGAAGAAGGAAAGCATGTTTTCATAGAGAAACCGATTACGCGGACATTGGGAGAGGCAGACGATCTCATCAGTGCCGCCGAACGAAAAGGACTCGTGATCCAGGTCGGCCACATCGAGCGATTCAATCCGGCTATCCTTGCTCTGGAGAAATACGAGATCTCACCGATGTTCGTCGAATCCCATCGGTTGGCACAGTTCAATCCGCGGGGGACCGACGTGGCTGTGGTACTCGACCTCATGATTCATGATATCGATATCATTCTCAGTTTTGTGAAAGCGCCCGTTTCCCGGATCGATGCGAGCGGTGTGGCGGTCGTGTCCGATAGTGTTGACATAGCGAACGCCAGAATACAATTTGCGAACGGGTGCGTTGCAAACGTCACAGCGAGCAGGATCTCGCAACGTCGCATGCGCAAGATGCGTCTGTTCCAGAAGAGCGAATATATCTCCATCGATTTTGCCGAAGGTTCGGCCGAGGTATTTCGTCTTCAGCCTGGAGAAGAGACGAGCCCGGGAACGCTTCTTCTCGGAGAGATCGGGACAGGTGAGCAGCGCCGCAGAGTTGTCTACGAGCAACCGGAGATTAAGGAGGTGAACCCGCTGAGGCATGAGCTTGAGCTCTTTCTTCAAGCGATCCGCCAGAAGACGCCTCCTGTTGTGGGAGCAGAAGAAGGCCGAAGGGCTCTTGAAGTGGCGCAGAACATTATGGAGAAGATCGGTCAGCAGCGCCGGCCGGAGTGAATTGTGAAAAAGAGCTTCATGGACATTCCGGATCCGATGCTGAAAACGTTGGGAACAATCGGCGATCGCGAGGGCGTGGATACCTATGTGGTTGGCGGATATGTTCGTGACCTGATCCTCGGCTCGGAGGACAGGGATATCGACGTTCTCGTGTCTGGAGACGGCGTTGCATTTGCCCGTGCTGTTCAGCGCGAGGTTGGTGGGGGCCCCGTTGTTGTGTTTGAGAAGTTCGGAACGGCGATGCTCCCGCTGAAGGAAGGAAAAATCGAGTTCGTCAGCTCAAGGAGCGAAAGATATGATGAGAGATCCCGCAAACCTGTGGTGGCAAATGGAACGGTGGAGGAAGATCTTTCCCGCCGGGACTTCACGGTGAATGCGCTTGCCGTCAGGCTGAACAGCATTGGTTTTGGCGAGCTGTTCGACCCGTTCGATGGCAGGGGGGATCTGGAGAAGAAAATTCTGCGTACGCCGCTTGATCCGGTGAGGACGTTCAGCGATGATCCATTGCGCATTCTCAGGGCGGTCCGGTTTGCTGCACAGTTAGGCTTCACGATCGAAGCGGAGACGCTTGCTGCAACCGCGGCAACGAGAGATCGTCTGGCAATTGTGTCCCAGGAGCGGATCAGCGATGAGTTCATGAAGATCCTGAAGACGGTCCGCCCGTCGGTTGGACTCAAGCTTCTATACGACACGGGCATCATGGATATTGTTTTTCCCGAAGTGGCAAAGCTTGCCGGCATGGATCAGCGCAAGGATCATCACCACAAGGACGTCTTTCTCCACACGTGTATTGTGGTGGACAACGTTGCTGCAGCATCGGACAATGTTTGGCTGAGGTTTACGGCCCTTGTTCACGATATTGCGAAGCCGAGAACCAAAGCGTTCAAGGAAGGAGTCGGATGGACCTTTCATGGTCATGAGGAATTGGGTGCTCGAATGATGAAAGGGATATTCCGGCGGCTCAGGCTTCCGGGGGAACCGTTGTCGTACGTCGAAAAGCTCGTTCGACTGCATCTGAGACCAATGGTTCTCGTCGATAATATTGTCACCGACTCTGCAGTGCGGCGACTTCTGTTTGATGCCGGGAATGATATTGACGACCTAATGGTCCTCTGCCGGGCGGACATCACCTCAAAAAACCCCAGGTTGGTGAGCAAGTACATGAAGAATTATGACTTGGTCATCCAAAAGATCAAAGAAGTTGAGGAAAAGGACCAGCTTCGTAATTGGCAACCCCCGATAAAGGGGGACGAGATTATGAAAGTGTGTGGCTTGGAACCAGGGCGGAAGGTTGGGCTGTTGAAGAAAGCCATCGAAGAGGCAATTCTCGAGGGGATCATCCCTAACGAGCATGATTCCGCTTTGGCGTATCTGCTCAACATCAAGGACAAGATGGCTGGGGAATGACCCGGGGGTTCTCCCGGAAAAACCGGGAAATTTGAAACTTTGTGCAAAGGCGGTCGTTATTCCCCCCAGCAAATGCCCGCCGACGTCCAAGTGTTCACAGTTTCCAGAATCGATCGATAGAGCAAAGGAGTATGCAATGTCGTTGCGCATGGGCTTTTTCGGTTTGTTTTGCCTTCTCCACCTGAATGTCCTGACGGCTGGAGGGAGGATCATCACCCTTGAACAGGCGAAACAGGCAGCCCTTGAAAACAATCTGGCTGTAGTACAGGCGTCGAATGCAATTGAATCAGCCCAGAGCCGCGTAACCGCTGCGTATGGGGACTACCTTCCGACGCTTTCCGCGTCCGGAGGGTGGAACCGCTACCAGAACGACCGTCCCGGAACGGACCCATTTGTGTTCGGCGGAGTGTTGATCCCGTCTACTTCGGGATTCAGCGTTGATGACGACTACCGGGCAGGCCTGTCTCTGAACTACACGCTGTTCAACGGTTTTGCGAGAGAGGCGAACTTCAGCCAGGCGAGCTCAAGTGCGATCGCCGCTGAGCACCAATCGGCGAGGGCAAGGCAGACCGTCGTGTTTCAAGTGGAATCGGGGTACCTCAATCTCCTTCGGCTCCAGCAACTTGTGAAAGTGACAGAAGGGAACCTCACGCGGGATCGGCGACAGCTCGAACGGATTACCGAGGCGAATCGGGTCGGGTCGCTTTCTCTGGCGGATGTTTATCGGCAGCGATCCCAGGTTGCAGTAGATGAGTTCGCGTTGATCAATGCGCAAAATGATTACGACAAGGCGCAAGCTGATCTGGTCGCACTCATCGGCATGAATGTTTCCGAAGAGATTGAGTTCTCAGATCCATCGCTGACGGAAACCATTGCCGGGGCTGAAGTGGAAGTCGTGAATGGAGAGCGGCCGGATTTTTCTTCCGTCAGCAGAAGGGCGCTGGAGTACAGACCGGACTACCATGGAGCGAAGGAGCTTGTGCACTCGACGGAATCGGGAGAGACAATCGCACGGAGCAACTACTTTCCGATAGTTACTGCCGGGGCCGGGTATGGTATTTCCGGGGCAAAGTTTTCGGGGATCTCGGACAACAAGACGCTCAATTGGGGACTCAATGTTCGGTGGAATATCTTCGACGGGTTCACAACAAATCAGCTGCTCGAATCCGCATCCGCCGGGCGTCGCAACGCCGAAATTGCTTTTTCCCAGGCAGAGCGCAACATCAATGTTGAGGTCAAGAAAGCACTGCTTGACCTTGAGGCGGCCCGCAAGCAGTATCAGGTCAGCCAGGAGGGATTGATTTCTGCAACGGAGGATCGAAGGATTCAGGAGGAGCGATACAACCTCGGCGCCGGCACGCTGCTCGATCTGCTGACGGCCAATGCCGCTCTTGTGAACGCGGAAGCGAACAAGGTCAACGCAACGTTCGCTTACATTATTACAAAGAGCAACCTTGACTACGTCATAGGGGAGAAAACGTACTGATGCACCAGTCCGTGGACAGTGCGACAGGCAACACTACTTTCGGAGAATATCATTCATGGCAACAAACGGAAAACGAAAATCCAGGAAGCGACTGATCATTCTCTCCATCCTGGGGGGAGTGGTCGTCATCCTTGTCGTTCTTGCGATCCTGGGCAGCAACCGGGAAGTGATTATTCCTGTGCAGGTGGAGAAGGCCCAGCGACGGACGATTACCCAGATTGTCACAGCAACCGGAAAGATTCAACCCGAAATCCAGGTGAAGATTTCTCCCGAGGTAAGTGGGGAGATCGTTGCTCTGCCCGTCAAGGAGGGACAGCGGGTGAAAAAAGGGGATCTCCTGTTGAGAATCAAACCGGACATCTATCAGGCGCAGCGCGACCAGATTGCGGCAGTGTTGCTCCAATCGGAGGCAACGCTCAATCGAAACGAATCCGAGTTCCGCCGAATGGAGAACCTTCACAAGAAGAACCTTGTGTCCGAGTCCGAATACGATCAGGTGCACGCGGCATATGAGACCAGCAAGGCGTCATATGCCCAGGCTGTTGCCTCGCTCAGTCAGGCAGACGAGAGTCTGCGGAAGACCACGATTTTCTCCCCAATGGATGGGACCGTCAGCCAACTGAACTCGGAGCTTGGTGAACGCGTGCTTGGGACCAACCAGTTCCAGGGTACGGAGGTTATGACAATTGCCGACCTCTCAAAAATGGAGGCCCGGGTCGAGGTGAGCGAGACCGATGTTGTTCTGGTTTCTGTCGGAGATACCGCACGTATCTCGGTGGATGCACTTGCGGGCCAGAAAATCAATGCCGCCATCTATGAAATCGCAAACACCGGATCTTCACGGGGAATGGGAACACAGGAAGAGGTGACAAATTTCGAAGTGAAGATGCGTATCCTGGACAGGATGGCGGTCCTGAGGCCAGGAATGTCGATGACTGCAGATGTCGAAACGGAGACGAGAAAAGATGTACTGAGTGTGCCGATTCAGAGTGTGACCACGCGTGGTC
>Ga0247727_10007638_pt1 | contig 20462 bp, 21 predicted proteins | sample WisWelCaveWW1625_FD_202498 | JGI IMG/M metagenome (GOLD analysis project Ga0247727, IMG submission 202498) | Biofilm microbial communities from Wishing Well Cave, Virginia, United States - WW16-25 | ecosystem: Environmental > Aquatic > Deep subsurface > Groundwater > Cave microbial mat | place... | reverse complement strand
GAGCGGAAAGGGCGCATGGCGCGCTACGTGTTCATTACCGGAGGTGTGGTCTCTTCGCTTGGGAAGGGCATCGCCTCCGCCGCCCTTGGCGCGCTGCTGCAGGCCAGGGGATACCGGGTCCGACTGCGCAAACTCGATCCCTATTTGAATGTCGATCCCGGCACCATGAGCCCGTATCAGCACGGGGAAGTCTACGTCACTGACGATGGCGCGGAAACCGATCTCGACCTTGGTCATTATGAACGCTTTACCGGGGTGTCGGCGATGCAGGCCGATAACATCACCACCGGGCGCATCTACCAGGACATCATCGCGCGCGAACGCCGCGGCGATTATCTCGGCGCCACCGTGCAGGTGATCCCGCACGTCACCAATTCGATCAAGGAATTCATCCTCTCCGATCATGGCGATGCCGACTTCGTGCTCTGCGAAATCGGCGGCACCGTCGGCGACATCGAAGGCCTGCCCTTCTTCGAAGCCATCCGCCAATTGGGCCAGGAACTCGATCCCGGCCAAGCCGCGTTCGTGCACCTAACGCTGCTGCCGTACATCCCCTCGGCTGGCGAAATGAAAACCAAGCCGACACAGCACAGCGTCAAGGAGCTGCGCTCGATCGGCATCCAGCCCAACATTCTGCTCTGCCGCTGCGACCGGGCCATTCCCGAAGAAGAAAAGAAAAAGATCGCGCTGTTCTGCAACGTGCGCGAAGCCGCCGTCATCGAAGCGCGGGACTTGCCCACGATCTACGAAGCGCCGATTGCTTATCACGCCGCCGGTTTCGACACTGAATTGCTGAAATATTTCGGTGTCACCGTCGCCCCACAGCCAGACCTTGCGAAGTGGGTGGAGATCGTAAAACGGGTGAAATCGCCCGACGGTGCAGTCACTATCGCCGTGGTCGGCAAGTACACCGAACTGAAAGACGCCTACAAATCACTGATCGAGGCGCTGCAGCACGGCGGCGTCGCCAACAATGTGCGCGTCGAGCTGCGCTGGGTTGAAAGTGAAAAATTCGAGGAGGGCGGCGAGGGCTGGGTCGAGGATTTGCACGGCGTGCATGGGGTTTTGGTGCCAGGCGGCTTTGGTGAGCGCGGCACCGAAGGCAAGATCGCCGCGGTGAGCTTCGCGCGCGAGCACGGCGTGCCGTTCTTCGGCATTTGCTTTGGCATGCAGATGGCCTGCATCGAAGCGGCGCGCAATCAGGCCGGTTTGAAAGGCGCAAGCTCAAGCGAATTCGGCGCGACGAAACACGCCATCGTAGGGTTAATGACCGAATGGCTGAAGGGCAACGAGCTGGAAAAACGCCAAGCCGGCGGCGACATGGGCGCCACCATGCGCCTCGGCGCATATAAAGCGATGCTCGACCCCGACAGCCGCGTCGCCACGATTTACGGGATGAGCGAAATCTCCGAACGCCACCGCCACCGCTACGAAGTCAACACCCGCTATCGCGAAAAGTTGGAGGCCGCCGGCTTGCGCTTCTCCGGCATGAGCCCCGACGGCGTGCTCCCCGAAATCGTCGAGCGCGCCGACCATCCCTGGTTCATTGGCGTGCAGTACCACCCGGAGTTAAAGTCCCGCCCGTTCGAGCCGCACCCACTGTTCGCGAGTTTCATCGCGGCGGCAGTGGAGCAGAGTAGGTTGGTTTAGCGCCGACCGCGAGAGCGAACGAGAAGCGTGACCGCCATGCGCAGGATATCGCCGGCTTCCGCGCCCTCCAATTCAACGATGGCGCGTTCAGCCTCATTGATATGACGGATGGATTCTGCGCGGGACACGCGATAACGCGGGTCGTAGTCGGCGCTATGCCGACGGCCTTGGAGCGTGGAAAACGCGGTCGCGAAGGTCGAGATCGGCGTGCCGAATTCGTTCTTTTGGGCAGCACGGTCGAGACGCTCGCTCGCCGTCGAATGGTCAAAGTCCGCGATAGGCCAGGCTCCATGCATCGCTCGGGCGACCAGACCCAGGCGGTCCCACAAGTGCGCGCGCGCAGGCATCGCTCAAAGCGGCGAACGCGGCGTAGTAAGCAGTGCTCACAGCCCGATTGAGATTGCTCCTGCGCGGCCTTCCTGGGTCGGCCATCGCCAGTTGGCGCGCCGTCTCAATCAGACTGTCGGAATAGGCGCTCAAGTCTCACTCGGCAGGCTGTCAGCGTCTGAAGGCAGAAGGTGATAAAGATGAACGGTCTTGCTCTCTCCCGCCGCGTACAAGCCTTGCTTGATCGCCAATGCGGCCTCTAGCGAGACGCGCGGTTCGGGGTCGGTCGCGCCGTCGCCGTATTTGGCGAAGATTCCGAGCGACTCAAATCCGTTAGAATCCTCCTCGTCGAAAATCTCCATGTCGCGATAGCCGAACCGCCCCAGCTTCTGCTTGAGGATCGGATGCACGATCTCACGGATGCGTTCATAGTCCATTTCGGCACTCCGAGTTTCACATAACACGAACGGCCGCCGGCGAGAAGCTGCGGGATTGCGCACCTCCGGCATGAGCCCCTGACGGAATGCTGCCGGAAGCCGTCGAGCGTGACGAATTGCGGAAGAATGGGGCTATGCAGACGCGCGACGACGAGCGCGCTTCTAGGTGAAACCTACTCCGCCGCCGTACGGCTAGCGCGATCCGCTTCTTCTGCTTCGTCACGCCGACGCTCGCGGTGCGCCATGTAGGCGACGAATGTTGCGATCGGCAGCACCACGCCGGCCAGAATCAGCATGTAAAGTGTGACGCCGTCCATATCAGTCACGCCTTTCGTTATCCAAGATAGAAGACCCCGCCATAATTACAACGCCGATCGTCACGCCGATAATCGCGCGAGACGCGTTGAGCGGCGCGTCCGAGAGCAGCGGTTCAACAAACGGCGCTCCGAAGAACAAGAGCGCGAGGTTGCGTAGAAATTCCGCCCAGGCGGCTGCAGCGCGCCGCCATTGCCAGCGCTGGCGTGGTGCGGGCGCGGTCGTTTACGGCTTGTGGGCATTCGCCTCTCTCTCTTTCCGACAGCCGCCATATAGTAATGTCGCGCCCAAGCGGGCGGGACTGGCCCCCTTGCGGTCATTCAGCTGGGGCGCTTTTCGGCCAGCGCAGGGCGTTCCACACGATCAGCACCGTGAGCGCGATCTCTAGAACCACGACGATCTGATAGAACAAAGGCGCGCCCAGCAGGGTGACCGCTTCGATGCCGGTGTATGCGAGACCAACAACCACATTCAGCCAACGGCTCGCCCACGGCCTAAGCGCCGCAGACAGAAAGATCATGAGCGCAGGGATCGCCAACATGATCGCCACACCCACGAGCACGCCTTCGGTCGCTGCTCCGAGCGGGCCCAATCGTCCCGCCGCCATGTCGTCGACCGTTCCAGGCAGGTACATGCTGAAATAGTCGTTATAAATGTAGAGAAACATCAGCGACGCCCATAGCAGCGCAAGCTTGATGCTTGTCGGCGCTCTGAAGTCCTCGAGCTTCGTTTTGGCGTCCGTGCTCATTTAACTACCTCAGTCCCTCGATACTTCCCCCGCGCGGAGGACGTTGTCGCAGCCCACTATCGGCCCGCTTTTCGCGCGGATCGCGCTCCCGGGCAATTGCCTGCAGTGCGGGTGTCCGCAAACGGCGAAATCGAGCCTTCGCAGGCGCAGCATCGCGACTGGCTGCTTTGAATCGACCCGGTCGGCTAACAATGGGGCGATCCGGGCGTCCGTGGCCCAAACGCGACGACCGCATGCTTAGAGACAGGCCACTCATGCTGGCCGAACGGGTTGGCGCAACACTGTTTTGTGCTTCTCCGGCGCCGTTCGTTCTGGATCGGTGAGATAGATTTCGTGATGCGGCCCGTTGGGCACAAGTTTTCGGCGAGAACCAGGCGCACCGCAGCAAAGCGCGCGAGCGCCCGGTTCGGGACGACCAAGCCATTCGGCAAAATCCCGTGCTATGCTTTTTGTATGAAGACGCCCGAGACTTTGATCCTCGATCTGCTGGAATGGCTTGCAGTGAAGCCGAGGCCCTATGGAGAGGTGATGGCGAGGTGGCGTACGAGCTGCCCAAGATTGCCGGTCTGGGAGGACGCACTGGACTTCGGCCTTGTACGGCGATCCGCCGAAGGGCACGGCGAGACTCTGGTGCAATTGACTCCCGCCGGCCAGGCATGGCTTCAGGCCCGCCGCCCGCGGAGGTGAGTGTCGCCTCCCGGCGAATAGTGTTCTGGAGCGGCGCCGTGGCGGGTAGTCTTGTTTGGAGCACGCGCGCTAGCGCCCTACGATGGTTTCCGCCCCGGCGTACACGCCCATATCGCCCAGCATTTCCTCGATGCGGATGAGTTGGTTGTATTTGGCGGTGCGGTCGGAGCGGGCGAGCGAGCCGGTTTTGATTTGGCCGCAATTGGTCGCCACCGCGAGGTCGGCGATGGTGGAATCCTCGGTTTCGCCGGAGCGGTGGCTCATCACGGCGGAATAGCCGGCGCGCTGGGCCATTTCGACCACGTCCAGCGTTTCGGTCAGCGTTCCGATCTGGTTGACCTTGATCAAGATTGAGTTGGCGAGGCCCTTTTCAAAGCCGAGCGCCAAGCGCTTGCTGCTGGTGACGAAGAGGTCGTCTCCGACCAATTGGCATTTGTCGCCGATGAGTTCCGTGAGTGCTTTCCAGCCCTCGAAATCATCTTCCGACATGCCATCTTCGATGGAAATGATCGGATAGCGCGCGACTAAATCAGATAAATATTTGGAATTGGCTTCCGGTGACAGCGCCTTGCCTTCCAATTGGTATTTGCCGTTCTTGAAATACTCGGTGGCGGCGCAATCAAGCGCCAGCGCCACATCTTCACCGGGTTTGTAGCCGGCTTTCTCGATGGCGTTGAGGATGAAGCCCAGAGCTTCGTCGGCGCTTTTCAAGCTTGGCGCAAAGCCGCCTTCGTCGCCGACATTGGTAGAATGGCCCGCCGCTTTCAGTTCTTGCTTCAGCGTGTGGAAGATTTCCGAACCGCAGCGCACCGCGTCGGCCATGGTGGCCGCGCCGATCGGCATGACCATGAATTCCTGGATGTCGATCGGGTTGTCGGCATGGGCGCCGCCATTGACGATGTTCATCATCGGGCAGGGCAGCACCCGCGCCTGCACGCCGCCGAGATAACGGTAGAGCGGTTGGCCCGCGCTAATGGCGGCGGCCTTCGCCACCGCGAGCGAAACGCCAAGGATGGCGTTGGCGCCGAGGCGAGCTTTGTTGTCCGTGCCGTCCAGCTCGATCATCACCGCGTCGATGCGGCGCTGGTCTTCTGAATCCATGCCCAGGATCGCATTGGCGATTTCCCCGTTCACCGCTTCCACCGCGTCGCGTACGCCTTTACCGTGATAGCGGTCCGGCTCGCCGTCGCGCTTTTCCATGGCTTCGTGCGCGCCGGTGGAAGCGCCGGAGGGAACAGCGGCCCGGCCCATCGCCCCGTCCTCTAGCGTGACATCCACTTCGACGGTGGGATTGCCGCGGCTATCGAGGATTTCGCGGCCGATAACGTCGGCGATGCCGGTCATGGGAATGCTCGCTGGCAGCCCACCCATCCCCGGGGCGCCGTGCAACGGCGAGCCCGGGGCCTATAAACACAAGCGTTGGTGATTATGGGTCCCGGACTGAATGCGGAGTTTATCCTCGGGCCGGCTTTTGGCCGGAGCCGGGGCCATTCATCCGGGGATGGGTGGGGGGAAATCAATCTTCCCGAGGCTTCAAAATCTGCTTGCCGCGATAGCGGCCGCTTTTGAGGTCGATGTGATGGGGGCGGCGCAGTTCGCCGGATTCCTCGTCCTCGATATAGGTATTCTTGGGCAGCTTATCGTGGGCGCGGCGCATGCCGCGGCGCGAGGGCGAGGTTTTTCGCTTTGGTACCGCCATGGCTGGCAAACTCCCGGGGCGCGTGCAAAAGTGCACGCAGCGGAGCGGGCCTGATAAAGGATGCGCGCCTGCCCCGCAACCCAAGCTCAACGCCGCTCGGTGATTTCCCCGCCCATAACCGCCGAGCGGTCGCCCACCCGGCCCTCGCCGGCGATGGCGATGGCCCCGCCCATCGAGGCCGCCGCGTCGTAGCTTTGTTCGGCGTAAGCCTGGATCTCCCCGCCCATGGCCGCGCTTGCGTCCACCTCGCGGCAGTGGAGGGCGGCGGCCTCAACGCTGCCGCCCATCGCGGCGTTGACATCTAGGGTCCGGCAGACGCCGGCGAGTTGGAGGGTGGCGCCCATGGCGGCCGCGGCGTCCACACTTCCGCACTCGAGCCCCTCGACCCGCAGCTCCGCGCCCATGGCCGCCGCCGCTGAAAAATCCGGACAATCGCCGCCGGCGACCGCGTTTAAGGTGGCTCCGCGCGCGGCCGCCAACCCTTCCAGGCGCGGCAGGGTGACGTGGATGACAGCGTCGTAGCGCGGCTCGCCAAACCACGGCCGGCGCGTAGGTTCTATTTTTAAAGTGCCGTCGTCAACGCGGGTGCGAATGCGCTGCGCGTCGGGGCCGTCAACTGTAACATGGAATTCAGGCCCCACCGCCACTTCGACCCTGAAGCGGCCCTGCGCCTGAACGGTGTCGAAGCCGGCGAGGTTGCGGGTTTCCGCGCTCGCGGTCCCGGCCAGGGAGAGGAGGGCAAGGCCCGCGGCGATCATTCGGTGCATGTCAGCTGTCCTTGCTTCAAATTCTTCAACGCCGATGCAAAGACCCGCCCGACGACAGCGAAATGTCGCCGATTTCGGGGCTTCCAGCGACCGATACGTTAGCGCCGCTCGACGCATCCACATTCAGTATGCCGCTGACATGAACAAAGGCGTTGGCGCCTGAGGAGGCATCGACGCTGCCGGCGCCACATTGCAATTGCCGCGCATCGATGCGCGCGCCGCTCGAAGCATCCGCGGTGAAGGCACGGCAGGCGCCAGTCACCGTGAGCTCGGCGCCCGAGGAAGCATCCAAGGCCAAGGCATCGGCATTGACGCCGCTGGCGTCTAGTTCGGCCCCGCTCGATGCGTCCAAGGCTTCGACGCTGGGCATGGTGACCCGGACTAGCGCGTCACGGCGCCCGCCCCAGCGCCAGCCGCGCACGGGTTGGACGATCAATCGTCCCGATTGCACCCTAGTTATGATTTGGGCCGCGTCGCGCCCCTCGACATCGACACTGAAAGCGGGGCCGACGGCGAGCTCGACGTGCGCGCCTCCGCTGGCGCTGACGCTGGCAAAGTTGGAAAGGCCGCGGCTTTCGGCATGGGCCGAGCCAGCTAGCAGAGCGATGGCGGCGGCCGAAACAAACACGATTTTCATGGGAACTCCCCTGCCATAGCGAGGCGCGCCCAAGGGCGAGCTTACGCTTTGCTGAAAGGATGCGCGGCAGGGCCGGTTTGGATGCAGGCATTTAGATTCTTCGGCGCCGGCCTAGCCCTGGCCCCCGAGTTGGGCTCAATTCGGCGCCATGAAACGCCGAGCCCTGCTGCTGAGCATGCCCGCGCTGGCGGCCTGCACCCCCTCGTTGGCGACTTTCGATACTTTCGCCCCCCGCGACCCGGGCGTACGCCGGGTGCTCCGGGACGCCGCCTTTGGGCCAAACCCGCGCCAGAAGCTCGACATTTACGCGCCCGCGCGCGCCGTGAACTCTGAAAGCCTGCCCATCATCGTGTTTCTTTATGGCGGCTCGTGGCGCCATGGCGATAAGGACGATTACAATTTTCTGGGCGCGGCATTCGCCGCGCAAGGCTTTCTCACCGCCATTCCGGACTATCGCTTGGTGCCGGAGGTGCGCTTCCCCAGTTTCGTCGAGGACTGCGCCGCCGCCGTGCGCTGGGTGAGCGACAATGCGCCGTCCCTTGGCGGCGACCCTAGCCGCATCGTGCTGGCGGGGCATTCCGCCGGCGCCTATAACGCCATCATGCTCGCGCTCGATACGCGTTATTTGAATGAGGCTGGCGTAGCGGCGGGCGCCGTTCGCGGCGCGGCGGGCTTGGCGGGCCCGTACGATTTTCTGCCGTTCGATGTGCCGGCGACGCAAAACGCTTTCGGCCAAGCGCCAGACGCACAACTGACCCAACCTGTGCATTTCGCCCGCGCCGACGCCCCGCCCTTGCTGTTGCTGTGGGGGCAGGACGACACCACTGTCGGGCCTCGCAATATCGCAAGCCTGGAGCGCGCCATGCGTGCGGCAGGCGGGTCGGTGGACACCAAAATCTATGCCGGCATCGACCACATCGAAATCATGATCGCGCTGTCGCGTCCTTATCGCGGCAAAGCGCCGGTGCTGGAAGATGTGACCGCGTTCGCGCGGCGGGAGGTTGCTTAATTACGGACCGTCGGCATCCTGCCGGGCTCTTTTTGCTGCCGGCTGGAAGCCGGCGGTCCGTATTGTTTAGGTGATATTCCCGCGCTTGAAATCGCGCGCGAGCCCACGCAGCATTTCCGGCGCGCTTTGACGGTCGAAACCGATCGCGGCGGTGTAATCCACCAGCGCGTGATGCTCGGCTTCGTCAAAGCGCCCATCGGCGACGAACACACCCAGCAACGCCTTGAGCAGCGCCACTTTCTGCTCGCGCGTGAACGCCAGCGCGCGCGCGGCGAGATAAGCGACCAATTCGTCCTTGCTCAGCCGCGCGCCGGTCAAAGCCGCATCGATCCGGGCGGCCTCGAAGCTGGCGCCGGCGATCTCAGCCATGGCTTGCACAATCGCCGCGCGCTCGGCCTCGGCGACGCGCCCGTCCAGCTTGGCGGCGTTGACCAGAGCTTCGAGCGCGTAGGCGCTAAAACTGCCCCCCACCGCCGCTTCGGTCTTGCCGGCACGCAATCCCCGCACCAGCACCCGCAAGGCAATCCACGCCCCAATCGTCGCGATAAGCACCAGCAGCGCCAGTGGCGTGCCGTCCGCGCTCGCGGCTTGCGGCGCCGGCGAGTCAATGATTGCAATTGTGGGTAAAAACAACATTCACGTCCGTTCTAACCGGAATTATCCTGCCGATCGCAACCTTCGTCGCCTACATGGCCCATCGCGAGGGGCTGCGCGACGAAGCCGAGGACGCAGACCGCGCCGGCCGCACGGCGGCGGAATAAACGCGCGCCCGCGAGCGTTCTCTGGCGCCGAAGTATGTAGGCGACGCTCGCGACTACACCAGGGCATGGAGCGCGGTAATGTCCGCGGGCCCAGCAGGGCGAATAAGCGGGGCATGTGAAAATATTTCTGCGCGGCAGGCGGGGACTCTATCTGGAGTCTGGCCAATCCGGCGTCCACCACATCTTGAGGTTTTGGCTAAGAGCTTGATTTTGCTGCCTCGTTTTGGACTCGTTATGTTCCGCAAGTTTCTGATTCTGTAAAGATTTCATTAAGACATTGGACTCATTTTGCCGGCTCGTTCGAGGTCGGACATGGCAAAGCATGGTTCCGCCGCGCTCAGTATCGGGCTGGGCGCGGCGATCCTTTACCTGGGGGCGCACGCGGTCACCGGCCGGCAAGGCTTGTTGGCGTACGTCGATCTACAGGCGCGGGAACGTGTGCTGGAGGCGCGCGTCGCCTCCCTGGCTGCCGAACGCTACGCACTGGAAGCTCGCGCCGCGCGTCTGGCGCCGGCGACGCTCGACCGCGACTACCTCGACGAACGCGCCCGGGTCCTGCTCGCCGCCGCCGGCAGCGAGGAAGTCGTGTTCGCGCTGGACAATTAACGGACCGCCGGCTTCCAGCCGGCAGGAAAAAAGAACCGGCAGGATGCCGGCGGTCCTCCAACCCTTACTAGCGAGGCTCGGCAATCCCGCATAAGAGGGTCGCGCCGCCACGTATGGACAACGCGCAACACTAGCGGCCACGTGAGCGGCGGAGGAAACAAAACGATGGCGTCTACCGCCACACGCGCGAACGGCGCCCATGCCGCCGAGGCCAGCACGGCCGAGCTGCTCGCGTTCTATCGTCAAATGCTGCTGATCCGCCGCTTCGAGGAGCGCGCCGGCCAGCTTTACGGCATGGGGCTGATCGGGGGCTTTTGCCATTTGTACATCGGCCAGGAAGCGGTGGTGGTCGGCATGCAGGCGGCGCTGAAGCCGGGCGACCAGGTGATCACCGCTTACCGCGATCACGGCCACATGCTCGCCGCCGGCATGGATCCTAATTCGATCATGGCCGAACTCACTGGCCGCCGCGACGGCGTGTCGAAAGGCAAGGGCGGCTCGATGCATATGTTCTCGACCGAGAGGGCATTCTATGGCGGCCACGGCATTGTCGGCGCGCAAGTCTCGCTTGGAACTGGACTGGCCTTCGCCAACCGCTATCGCAAGGATGGCAAAGTCTGCCTCACTTACTTTGGCGACGGCGCGGCCAACCAGGGCCAAGTGTACGAGAGCTTCAACATGGCGAGCCTGTGGAAGCTGCCGGTGGTCTACATCGTCGAGAACAACCAATACGCCATGGGCACCTCGATCCAGCGCTCATCGGCGGAAACCCAGCTGCACAAACGCGGCGTCAGCTTCAATATCCCGGGCGAGGAAGTCGACGGCATGGATGTGGTCGCCGTGCGCGAAGCGGGCCTGCGCGCTGCGGAGCACGCGCGCTCAGGCAAGGGACCTGTGTTGTTGGAGTTGAAAACCTACCGCTACCGCGGCCATTCCATGTCCGACCCCGCGAAGTACCGCGCCAAGGAAGAAGTCGAGGACGTGAAAGCCAAACGCGACCCGATCGAGCACGTGAAGAAACTGCTGATCGATGCGGGGCATGCGAGCGAAGAAAGCTTGAAAGACATCGACCGCGAAATCCGCGCTGTCGTGACCGCGTCCGCTGAATTCGCGCAAGCAAGCCCCGAGCCGGATGCGGGTGAGTTGATGACGGATGTGTATTTATGAGCTTTCAGGCACAACCGTTTGGTGATTGGGAGCGAGGGCCTCCGGCCCGCATGCGCGCCGGGAGGCGCGCGCTCCAACCTTTCAAGGGGAGAGAACAATGTCACTAGAACTTCGCTTACTGGCCTACTCAATCGTCGTCTTTTTCGTCGTCGTGATGATCCAGGCGACGGCCGGAATTGTTCACCATGGCGGCATGGTGCTGGCCAACAATCGCGACAATCTGAAACCGCCGAGCGTGTTTGGCGCGCGCATGAAACGGCTCACCGACAATTTCCGCGAGAACCTTTGGTTCTTTGCGCCGCTGGTGCTGATCGCGGCGATTGTACCCGTCTCCAATGAGTGGACCGAACTCGGCGCACGCCTGTTCTTCTATTCGCGCATCGCCCACGCCATCCTCTACGCCACCGGCGCACCGCTGATCCGTCCGCTGTTCTGGTTCGCTGGCGTGGTCGGTTGCGGCATGATTTTCCTGGCGCTGCTTGGTGTGCTTGGCTGATGACGCAAATCCTGATGCCCGCTTTGTCGCCGACCATGGAGGAGGGTAACCTTGCCAAGTGGTTGGTGAAGGTCGGCGACAAGATCGAGCCCGGCCAGGTGATCGCCGAAATCGAGACCGACAAGGCGACGATGGAAGTGGAAGCTGTGGATGAGGGTGTGGTGTCGGCGCTGCTGGTGGCCGAAGGCGCGCAGGGCGTGCGGGTGAATACGGTGATTGCGGTGTTGGCGGGCGGTAAAACCTCCCCCCTTGCGGGGGAGGTCCCGAGCGAAGCGAGGGGAAGGGGGAGCGCGCAGGATATGGCGCAAGCGGCGCCGTCGCGTTTCTCTCCGCACGCCCCCCCTCCGACCGCTTCGCGGCCACCTCCCCCGCAAGGGGGGAGGGGAGAAGAAATCGCGCCCGGCACAGCGATGCGCAAAATCACGCTGCGCGATGCGTTGCGTGACGCCATGGCGGAAGAAATGCGCCGCGACGAGAGCGTGTTTCTGATGGGCGAGGAAGTCGCGGAATACCAAGGCGCCTACAAAGTCAGCCGCGAATTGCTGGCCGAGTTCGGCCCTACGCGCGTGGTCGATACCCCGATCACCGAGCATGGCTTTGCCGGGCTTGGCGTCGGCGCGGCGATGGCGGGCTTAAAACCAATCGTTGAATTCATGACCTGGAATTTCGCCATGCAGGCCATCGACCAGATTATCAATTCCGCCGCCAAGACGCTTTACATGTCCGGCGGACAGATCAAATCCTCGATCGTGTTCCGCGGCCCCAATGGCGCGGCCTCGCGCGTCGGCGCACAACATTCTCAGGACTATTCGTCGTGGTATTCCCACGTCCCCGGCCTGATCGTAATCGCGCCGTACGACGCGGCCGACGCTAAAGGTTTGCTCAAAGCCGCGATCCGCAACCCCAACCCGGTCGTATTCCTCGAACATGAAATGCTCTACGGCACGGAATTCGAAATTCCTGATGTCGCCGATTGGATCGTGCCGATTGGCAAAGCGAATATCCGCCGCGTCGGCGCCGATGTAACCATTACCAGCCATTCACGCATGGTTGGCGCGGCGTTGAAGGCAGCGGAGAAATTGGCTGAGGAAGGCATCGATTGCGAAGTGATCGATCTGCGCACGCTCAGGCCCCTCGACACCGCCACTATCATCGAGAGCGTGAAGAAAACCAATCGCCTGGTCACCGTCGAAGAAGGATGGGGCCAATCTGGCGTCGGCGCGGAAGTATGCGCGCGGGTGATGAGCGAAGCGTTCGATTATCTCGACGCCCCCCCGGCGCGCGTGCACCAAGTCGATGCGCCGCTGGCTTACGCGGCGAATTTAGAGGTGCTGGCGCTGCCGGGCGTGGAAGATATCGTCGCGGCGGCCAAGGCCGTCAATTATCGCTGATTGGAATCGCTATGTCGGACATTTGGTGGTGGTTCGCAGTGTTGAGGGGGCGCGCCCCTCCCCCCTTGCGGGGGAGGGTAGGGAGGGGGGTGACGGCGGTGTGCGTGCCGGATGAAGCACAAGCCTCGCGAACTTCCCACCATGGCGCCCCCACCCCCACCCCCTATCCCCTCCCCGCAAGGGGGAGGGGATGCGACCCTTGCAACACCTCGCCATGGCGCAAGCGGCGCCGCGCGAGCGCCCGCGCCCGGCAGGAGCGGCGCCAATTTTCGGAGAAACGAGCATGACCGAAGCTGAAGTTGTCGAGCAATTGGTGGAATTCACCAACATCGTGCTGGTGGGCGTATCGCTGATATTTTCGGTGGTCTCGGCCTATATCGTGGCGCTCAATTATTTCATCGGCTCGGCCAATTTGCTCGCCCGCCTCGGCAGTTTCGCCTTCATCACACTCGTGCTTGGCATGTTGATGGTGGTGATGGCGGGGGCGCAGGCGACGCAAGTTGGATTGACCGAGCGGTTGCGTGAAATCGACGGCGCGGGCGGCCTCACCGCGGCGGGGCGCGCGGTGCTCGCCAACGCCGCGCCAGCCGCGGGCGTCGCTGGTCAAGTTTCCATCGACGAAGTAGTGCGGATCTGCATTTGGATCGGGTTTGGCTTCATCTATGTCGCGCTGGCTTACCTCACCTTCCTGCATCGCTGGACGCCCGACGCGATCCCGGTGACAATTCAACAACGGCCCGAGCGATGAGCATCCAGATTACCATGCCGGCGCTGTCGCCGACCATGGAAGAGGGCAATCTGGTCAAATGGCACGTGAAGGTTGGCGATCATGTCGAACCCGGCCAAGTTATCGCCGAAATCGAAACCGACAAGGCGACCATGGAAGTGGAAGCCGTCGATGAAGGCGTGATCGCGGAGATGCTCGTGCCCGAAGGCGCGCAAGGTGTGAAGGTGAACACGCCAATCGCGGTGCTCGCAGGGGAGGGGGCGCAGACTAAAGCGCCGCCCCCCCCTCAGTCATCCGCTATCGCGGCTGACACCTCCCCCTCACGGGGGAGCACGAGCACTTCCGTCCTCCCCCGTGAGGGGGAGGTGGCGCGCGCGCAGCGCGTGACGGAGGGGGCGGCGGCGCGGCGCATCGCGTCCCCCCTCGCCCGTCGCCTCGCGCAACAAGCCAACGTGGACATCGCCCAGCTCGCCGGCACTGGCCCGCACGGGCGGGTGGTCAAACGCGACATTGAAGCGGTGCTGGAAAAGCAACCACTGGCGGCGACCCGCTCGCTCACCGTGCAAGCGCCCACGCCACCGCCCGCGCCGCACAAATCGCTGGAGCAGCACGGCATTCGCCCGGGTTCCTACGATCTGGTGCCACTCGATCTGATGCGCAAAACCATCGCCAAGCGCATGAGCGAAAGCTTCCGCGACGTGCCCCATTTCCCGCTCTCGATCGATATCGAGATAGATGCGCTGCTCAAAGCGCGCGGGGAAATCAACAAGCGCTTCGGCGATTCCGGGATGAAAATCTCCGTCAACGATATGTGCATCAAGGCCGCGGCCTTGGCGTTAAAGCTGGTGCCGGAATCCAACGCCAGCTACACGCCCGACGGCATCGCCCAGCACCACCATTCCGATGTCGCGGTGGCGGTGGCCATTCCTGGCGGGCTGATCACGCCGATCATCTTCGCCGCCGAAACCAAGGGCCTCGCGCAAATCTCCCACGAAATGGCCGATCTGGCCGAGCGCGCGCGCAAGAAGAAGCTCAAGCCAGAGGAATATCAGGGCGGCACGTTTTCGCTCTCCAACATGGGCATGCTCGGCATCAAAAGCTTCGCCTCGATCATCAACGAACCGCACGGCATGATCATGAGCATCGGCGCGGGTGAGAAGCGCCCGATCGTGAAGAACGATGCGCTGGCCATAGCCACCATGATGAGCGTGACGGTCACCTGCGATCACCGCGTTGTCGATGGCGCGCTCGGGGCGGCGTTTTTGAAGGCTTTCCGCGGGTTTTTGGAAGACCCGATGGCGATGTTGTTGTGAGTGGGGACCATGGCATCTGCAATAGAGCGTCTCCAAGATTACACCCTCGCGCATCAGCGGATTACGCTTACATTGGCGGCCGCTGTTGTGAGCGCACTCGCGTTTGACGCGATCACCGGCAGTGCCGATTTCGGGCCCGTCGCCACATGGTTTTTTCGAGGCGCTCTCTTGTTTTTTGCAGCATCGGGACTGAGCGGCGGCGTATTCAGCGCCAAAATAGTTCAGCTCAGTGATCAGGCGGGTTGGTACGAAGAACGCATGCCCCTGTTTCACTTCGTAGGCCGGCCCCAGTTGAGTCTCAAAGGCGGTACCTGGCGAACGGCGCAGCATCGTTTCCTCTGGGCAGGAATTCTATCTGCTGCCATTGCTGGGATGACGGTCGCTGAGGTGGTGGCCCTTTGTAGTGAGGGTGGGGTGGTAGAGAGGGCCGGGCACGCCAACTGATGCTCTCCCTCTTCCTCGCCTCCTTCGTGACTTTCTTCGTCGCCATCGATCCCATCGCCATGGCGCCGATGTTCACGACCATGACCGCGCGCATGAGCAAGGCGTGGCGCGATCATATGGCATGGAAATCCATCGCCATCGCCACCGGCGTGTTGCTGGCGTTTGCGTTCGGCGGGGCGTGGTTGCTCGAACAAATCCACGTCTCCATCGACGCCTTCCGCATTGCCGGCGGCATTCTCCTGTTCCTCATCGCCGTCGATATGCTGTTCGAAAAACGCACCGAGCGGCGCGAAGAACGCGCCGAGAAAATCGCCGCCGAACAAGCGCGCCACCCGGACGTGCAAGATGACATCTCGGTGTTCCCGCTCGCTATTCCGCTGATCTCCGGGCCCGGCGCGATCGCCTCGATCATGCTGTTTTTCGCGCAGAACCAAGGCGCGGGCGAACGCGTCGTTATTCTCCTCGGCATGGGCGCCAATCTCGCGCTGTGCCTGCTCGCTTTCCTGCTCGCCGCGCCCATCTCCAAGCTGATGGGCCAAACCGTGGCGGCGATGCTAACGCGGATATTCGGAATCTTGCTGGCGGCGCTGGCCGCGCAATTTGTGGTCGATGGAATCAGCAACGCGTTTGGATTTTCCTCCCCCTGAAAGGGGGAGGTGGTGAGCGAAGCGAACCGGAGGGGGTCTTCTTGCAAGCGTCGCGCTGGGCCGCCGGCGCCCTCGCCGGCTTGTTTCGCGTGTGATGCAACCATGCCGGCGAGGGAGCCGGCGGTCCATATAGGCAGTTCATGACCAGTTTCGACCTCATCGTTATCGGCTCGGGACCAGGCGGCTATGTCACCGCTATTCGCGCCAGCCAGCTCGGCATGAAAGTCGCCATCGTCGAGCGCGACAAGCTCGGCGGCGTCTGTCTCAATTGGGGCTGCATCCCGACCAAGGCGCTGCTGCGTTCGGCGGAGGTGTACCGCAATTTTCAGCACGCTAAGGATTATGGACTGAGCGCCGAGAACGTGCGCTTCGATCATGCCACTGTTGTACAACGCTCGCGCAAGGTCGCATCGAGACTTTCCGGCGGCGTGGCGATGCTGATGAAGAAAAACAAGGTCAGCGTCATTGAAGGCGAGGCGCGGCTGGAGAAAGGCCAGAAGGCGCCGAAAGTGATTGTGAAGAGCAAGGATGGGAAAGATTCCGCCTATGAAGCGCCGCACGTGATCCTCGCCACTGGCGCGCGCGCGCGGGAAATTCCGGCGGCAGGCTTGCAGGCCGACGGCAAGCGCATCTGGACTTACCGTGAGGCTATGACGCCGCCGGAATGGCCTGAATCATTGCTTGTGTTCGGCTCCGGCGCCATCGGTATCGAATTCGCCAGCTTCTATGCCGCCTTCGGCGTCAAGGTAACGGTGGTGGAATTGCTCGATCGCATCCTACCGGTGGAAGACGAGGAAATCTCCGCCTTCGCCACGAAGCGCTTTGAGAAGGAAGGCATGAAGCTGCTCACGAGCACCGAAGCGAAGGCGCTGAAAGCAACGGCAGACGGCGTTGAGGCGCAAGTTGTTTCAAATGAAAAGACTGAAAGGCTCACCGCGTCGCACGCCATCGTCGCGGTCGGCATTGCCGGCAACGTTGAAGGCCTCGGCCTCGAAGCGCTCGGCGCCAACGTTGAGAAAGGGCACATCGTCACCGATGGGCTGGGCGCAACCAACATCACCGGCCTCTACGCCATCGGCGATGTCACCGGCGCGCCCTGGCTGGCGCATAAGGCCAGCCACGAAGGCATCATCTGCGTCGAAGCCATCGCTGGCCTGAAGCCGCACGCGCTGATCAAGGACCGCATCCCCGGCTGCACCTATTCGCATCCGCAAATCGCCAGCGTCGGCCTCACGGAGGCGCGCGCGAAAGCGTCAGGGCGCGAGGTGCGCGTCGGCAGGTTTCCGTTCGTCGGCAACGGCAAAGCGATCGCGCTCGGCGAGGATCAGGGCTTGGTGAAGGTCGTATTCGACGCCAAGACCGGCGAGCTGCTCGGCGCGCACATGATTGGCGCCGAAGTCACCGAACTGATCCAAGGCTACGCGGTGGCGATGCAAGCCGAAGTCACCGAACACGAACTGATGGAAACCGTATTCCCGCATCCGACGCTGAGCGAGATGATGCACGAAGCGGTGCTGGATGCGTATGGGCGGGTGGTGCATATTTGACGACGAGCGCTTGAACCCTCTCCCTCCAATGGGAGGGAGAGGGCAGGGTGAGGGTGGAGCGCCGGCGGCAAGAGGCTGGCGCAATTTGCACTTCTTGGCGCGCTTTCTGTAACGCCAGCGCCGCCCCCTCACCCTGCCCTCTCCCCCCTCTCGGGGGGCGAGGGTTCTGCAGCGACGCTGAGCGAAATGATGGCGCTTGGGTTCAACACTAAGCCGCCTCCGCTCGCGCCAGCAATTCCGTCGCCATCCGCCCGAGCGCGACGTAATCGGTTTTGCCGGTGCCGAGCAGGGGGATTTCCTCGATCGCGATGATGCGCTTGGGCACGGCGATGTCTTGTACGCCATTTTCCTTCGCCCAAGCCACGAATGCGCTGGCTTCGGCGCCTTGCCGGTTGGTGAATAGCACGATGCGCTCACCCTTGCGCGTGTCGGGCATTGAAGTCGCCGCGTGCATGGCGCCCGGCCAGAGCTGCTGGGCGTAGCCTTCGACGGCGTTCAACGACACCATCTCGCCGCCGATCTTGGCGAAGCGTTTCACCCGGCCCAAAATGCGGATGTAGCCGTCCTCATCGACATCGACCACATCGCCGGTGTCGTGCCAGCCTTGCGGCAGCAGGTCGATGCCGAACGGCTTCAGCGGATCGAGATAGCCGCGCATCACGTTGGGCCCGCGCACGAACAGGCGCTGGCCGCCTTCGATGCCGGGCACCGGCTCAAGCCGCCACTCGATCGCGGGCACGAACTGGCCGACGCTGCCGTGGCGATTGGCCCCGGGTACGTTGATCGAGATCAGCGGCGAAGCCTCGGTCGCGCCATAGCCTTCCAGCAATTCGACGCCGAAGCGGCGCATGTAGACCTCGCGGGTTTCCTCGCGCACGCGCTCGGCCCCCAGAACCATAAGCCGGATGCATTTCAGATCCTCATCAGCGGCATTGCGCGCATATTGCTGCGCAAACGTGTCGGTGGCGAAGAACACATTGGCGCCGGTTTCGCGGATCAGTTTGGGGATTTCCTTCACTTGCGTCGGCGAGGGGAACAGGAAAGTTTTGTGCCCGGTGAACAGCGGCAACAGCACGCCCCCCAAAAGCCCGAAGCAATGGAACATCGGCAGCGGGCAGAAGAAGTTCCAGTCCGGCTCGAACGGCACATGCGCGTAGGCCTGCTCGACATTGGCGGCCAGGTTCGCATGCGACAATACCGCGCCCTTGGGCGCGCCATAGGAGCCGGAGGTGAACAGGATAACCCCGGTGTCGTCGGGATTGCCTTTGGCCACGAACAGGCGCGGGGCAAGGCTCTTGAGCACCGCGACCACCTTGTCGCCGATATCGATGCTCTTTTTCACATCCTCCAAATAGATCAGCTTGGCGTGCTTGGAGAGTTCGGCGGCCAGCGACTCAAGCTTGGCCAGTTGGATAAAGCGCTTCGAGGTGAGAATTTTCTTCACGTTCGCGGCTTCGCAGGCCGAGCGCAAATTCATCGCCCCCGCCGTGAAGTTGAGCATCGCCGGCGTGCGCCCGATGGCGTGCAGCGCGAAGAACGTGACCGTGCAGCCAGCGCCCGTCGGCAGCATAACGCCCGCGGTCTCGCGGCGCTTGACCAAAGTCTCGATCTTGCCGCCGAGCGCAAACGCGGCGCGGATGATGTCGTCGTAGGAGAGGATTTTGCGCTCGTGGTCCTCGAGTATCTTGAAGTTGCCGCCCTTGGCGTCGCGTGCGCGGAGCAAAGCCTGGAACAAGGAAACGCGCGTGCGCGCCAACTCGAACACTCGATTGGTCATAAACCTGCCGCCTCCAAGAACCTGCCCCGCAATCGCGCGGACGTGGCGCTCTCGTGATTATTGTTTCACGTCTGTAACAGAAACTAGCGGAGCGGACGGAATTGGCAAGTTACCTGTCCACGCTTGGAGTCCGGCCGCGGGGCTGCAATCCGCTGGGGCCGTTGCCGGACAAGGCCAGCAGGCTCATGTTGGCCCCATGCCGACCTTGATTGATTTGCGCCCGGAAGGGGAACAGGGCCAGGAGCACCCACGCCACCCGGAGAAACAGGCCCGGCCCGACCAGCCGAGCCCGCGCAAGCCGGACTGGATCCGGGTCAAGGCCCCGACCAGCGCCGGCTATCATGAAACCAAGGCGCTGATGCGCGGCCTCAAGCTCACCACCGTGTGCGAGGAGGCGGCGTGCCCCAATATCGGCGAATGCTGGAGCGTCAAGCACGCCACTTTCATGATCATGGGGCAGGTGTGCACACGCGCCTGCGGCTTCTGCAATGTCGCCACCGGCAAGCCCGGGGCGCTGGATGTGGACGAGCCCGAGAACGTCGCGCTCGCCACCGCGCAGATGGGGCTGAAGCACGTTGTGGTAACTTCCGTCGATCGCGACGATCTGGACGACGGCGGCGCCGAGCATTTCGTACGCACCATCGCCGCGCTGCGGCGCTTGGCGGCGAACACAAGCATCGAAATCCTTACGCCGGATTTCCTGCGCAAGCCGGGCGCGGCCGAGCGCGTGATCGATGCGCGCCCCGACGTGTTCAACCACAATTTGGAGACCGTGCCGCGGCTCTATCATTCCATCCGCCCCGGCGCGCGCTATTATCAATCGCTGCGGCTGCTGGACTCGGTAAAACAACGCGACCCAAACCAATTCACTAAATCCGGCCTCATGGTTGGCCTCGGCGAGGCGCAGGACGAAGTGCTGCAAGTAATGGACGATCTGCGAGTGGCCAATGTCGATTTTCTCACCATCGGCCAATATTTGCAGCCGACAAAAAAACACGCGGCGGTGGCGCGCTATTGGACGCCGGATGAATTCAAAGCGCTCGAGACCATCGCCTATGCCAAAGGCTTCCTAATGGTGAGCGCGAGCCCCCTCACCCGCTCTTCGCACCACGCCGGCGAGGATTTCGCGCGGCTGAAAGCAGCGCGTCTGGCGGCGGGGAGGTGACGCTTCGGGTGTTAAGCGCCCCCCTCCACTTGAGGGGAGGGGGCAGGGGGTGGGGTGAAACGCATTCGTTGGTGAATGGGAGCGCGGGCCTCTGGCCCGCACTTCGATGTCACGCGGATGTGGCGGAAGGGGCGCGCCAGGAGGC
>Ga0247727_10007637_pt1 | contig 20468 bp, 38 predicted proteins | sample WisWelCaveWW1625_FD_202498 | JGI IMG/M metagenome (GOLD analysis project Ga0247727, IMG submission 202498) | Biofilm microbial communities from Wishing Well Cave, Virginia, United States - WW16-25 | ecosystem: Environmental > Aquatic > Deep subsurface > Groundwater > Cave microbial mat | place... | reverse complement strand
TGACAGCCGCGTTCGATGAGCAGGCTAGGGAGCGCATGGGGAACGATGCGGTCAAGTTCGGGCGACGGTTCATGCCCGGGCTGGTCACGCACTACGGAGGCTTGCTCACCCTGGGTGCGGAGCAAGCATTCAACGTCAGGCTGCGCCCGGAGGCGCGTCGCCGTGGTGCAGTGCAGCGTGACCCGAGGCCCGATCTGGAGCCGGCTACCCTCATCGACGGCGAATACGGGGACGTGCTGCCGGCGCAGGACAACATTGACTTCGACGGGGCGCTGGACTGGATGATCCCCGCGCAGGAGGTTCGCTGATGGCACTGTCGTACACGAGCCGCACCGGCGCGACCGGGCTCGGTCCGTTCACGTTCACGTTCCCGATCACCAACCCCTTGCTCAGCCCGCCAGCCACGGACCCTGGCAACCAGGTCCGCGTGTTCAAGAAGGTGGTTGCGGGGACCGTGACCGAGCTGTTCCCCGCAGGGCGACTCGGGCCGAGCGGAGTGGTTGACTGGACCATGAGCGCTGACAACACCTCCATCACGCTGGCATCTCCGCTAATCACCACCGACACGCTGGTGATCATGCGAGATACCCGCATGAACCGGCCCTACGTGGAGGTGATCCCGGCCTCGCGCTTCCGTGCCACGGATCGGAACGCTCGTGGCGATCAGATCTTGTTCGTCGCCCAGGAGCTGCGGGAGATCCGTGAGATTGCGGACATCTTCGGCTCCGGCGCGGGTCAGCCGTTCGAGTACACCCCCGGTGCCATCAACGACAGCGTGTTCTCCAAGAGCTACACCGGGAATGGCGTGACTGTCACGTTCAGCTATGCCGGCATCGACATGTTCCCGCGAGGGACCGTGCCGCACATCACCCAGCTCGTGGCCACTGTGAATGGCACTCCTGTGACCATCGCGTCAGTCAGCGAGTCTGCGCAGACCGTAACCCTCAGCGCTGCACCCGGCAATGGCACTGCCGTGAAGATCAAGCGCAGCACGAAGATCGACAAGCGCTGGGTTCCGCATACGGATGCGACCACGTTCTCCTCCATGCTAGCGAACTGGGACTACCTCAACCTGAAGTTCCTGGTCGAGGAAACGCAGGGATTCCCGTCATTCATCAAGGTGAACGCCCTACAGAACAGGGTGTTCCCGCGACCGATCAATACGATCACCTACTCTGGCCCGGGCGACAGGTTCTTCTTCGGCAACCTAGCATGGTTCGGAGACGGGGTGGTCACTGTGACCATCAATGACGTGGTGCTGGAGGAGCACTCAGGATATGAGCAGGACTTCCTGAGCTGGCTGATCAACTTGCTCGTGTCACTCGCTATCGGGGATCTGATCACGATCTCGACCACGAATCCCAACCATGCGTTCCACGGGATCCCGTTTCTGCTCCCGTTGGGCGTGGACCCAACTGCGGATCCAAGTTTCACCCCGCCCGCGGGCTCGGACCACCTCATCGTGGTCCCGGTCAGCACAGGGAAGTACGTGACCTCCGCGGGCGCACTCAAGAACCAGACGCAATTCGACATCGGTGACCTCACCGAGTTCCCGATCAGCCGAGGCGGCGTCCTGCTCGTCAAGACGCCCACTATCCCGGCACTTCCGGGTGCGACCATCCACCGGGCGCTGCTGGTCATCACAAACGTCGAAGCCTGGAGCCTGCTTCTCTCCAAGAAGGTGGAGATCGAGCGCCTCACGGCAGACTACGGGAACGATCCCGTCACGGACACCTACGCAGGTTTGTCCGCTCTGTTCGACGCTACGGTAGCGCAGCGGTTCCTGCCTCCAGGCTTGGGCGCGATCACGGTGGACGTGACAGAGATGGTTCAGAAAGCCGCCACCGCCAACGCCAACCGCGTGTTCTTCGCGCTGCGCGAGGAGCCGTTCCCGCCCACCGAGGCGTCCAGCGGAGTTGTGGAGACCAACGGCTTCGCAGAGCTGGACCTCGTGCTCACCTTGTCCACCAAGACTAACGTGAGCCCGACTGAGGATACAGGCCCCAGCGCCGGATCACCGGACACCCCCAATTCCAGCAACGTCACGATCTTGGTCCGGCTTGAGACCATCGGCTCGCCGTTCGCCAATACGGCGTTGTTCGAGTTCGATCTGACCACCATCGACGTGGCCTCGTTCGCACAGGTGAAGTTGAAGATCAAGTATTCAGGGACTCAACCTGGTACGTACATACTGTCTCTGCGGCGCTGCCTCAGAGCGGCCGTCATGGCACAGGCTACGTGGAACAGCTTTGCAACTGGTCAACTGTGGGGGACTCCCGGTGCACGCAACAGCACGACCGACTACCATGGAGCAACCGCAGTTCCATGGACAATCCCAAGCCCGTTCAGCGGCTTCCAGCAGTCACCGGACATCAAACAGATCGCACTTGATGCTAAGAACTTGCAGGGCGGCATCCTTCGGCTGCTGCTTGCCTGCACAAGCTCCGCGTCGCCCACGAGCACGGCAACATCGTTGGTCTCGCAGAATGGCGCTGTCCCATCTGACAGGCCGCTGCTTGAGTTCCTGTAAGGGGAGACACATGAAGTACATCGCAACTGCAATATTCACCATCCTGTCAGGACTTCTACTCTCAGGGTGCGGCGTCGGGCGCGGCCCGGCGGGAGAGATCATCCTCGGCGTCGAGGTCGGCGCCCTGGTAGACACCTTTGAGCAGGGTCTGATCGGCGCCGCAGGCATGATCCCGGGAGCTGGCCCGATCCTCCAACAGATCCTGCTCAGCGCTGCCGCCGGCGGCGTCACCGTGGCCGGGGTGGGCAAGCTGGCAGTCAACAAGCTGGAGAAGCGCCGCAAGGAGGCTGACCAGGAGCGCGAGGAGGCCATGCGCGATCTGGCCGTGGCTCTGGCCAAGTTGGAGGACGGCAATGGGGGTAGTTGAGGCCATGGGCGTCGTGATCGGCTCCAGCGCGGTCGGGCTCCTGCTCAGGATCGCCAAGCAGCTAGGGCACATCGACGCCAAGCTGAAGATCATGTGCCAGCGCGTGTCGGACCACGAGGACCGCCTGCGGCGGCTGGAGAAGCCATGACAGACGAGATGATCCCGGAAGGCGAGGCTCCCAAGTTGTGGGACGACGCCATCGAGAACGCAGACGTGTCCGGCTTGTCGCCGGACGAGCAGCTCGCACTGGTCCACGAGCTGACGACCAGGCGATTGGTGGAGGCCCTGCGCGACTCTAAGACAGGGCGCAGCTACGGCATCCTGACCGCTGCCAGAGGATTCCTCAGGGACAACGAGGTCACCGGGCTGGACCTGCCCGGCACGGCACACGCGGAGCTGCGGAAGGCTATCGCAGCCCGGGCGCCGTTCAAGCTTACAGGGACTGATTCATGAAGCACGCAAAGATCACCGTTGCAGACGGCGCCGCTGGGGACGTGATCGTCGCCGTCAAGGCGAACGCCCGGGTCGCCATCTACGGGGTGGTGATCACCACCAGCGCACCGCAATCGCCGCGGCTGGAGAACACGGCTGACGGGACTGAGATCACCACGTTCCGCATCACGGCGTTGGGCGCGGGGATCTTCATCATGCCTCTCGGCCCCGCGCTGTGGCAGAGCAAGGTGGGGTCCGGCGTCCAGGTGGATACTGCCACTGTGGACGCGGCCGCCGTTGGCATCACCGAGATTGACATTTGGTTCGACTACATCGACGAGGACATTGACCTGGATGCGGGAATCGGGAACTGATGAACGACTGCCTGCGGCGGCTGACGCGGATCGAGGACGGGTGCGCAGACCCGCTCAAGTACGACTTCCGCAACTTCGTGGACTTCTGCTTCCGCGAGGTCCTGCACTACGACGACCCGGCCTGGCTGGTGTTCGACGTGGCGGACTGGATGCAGACACTCTCCATCTCGGAGGACGGGAAGTCCAGGGGCCAGGTCCAGTGTCAGCGCGGCGCAGGCAAGAGCATCATCGTCGCCATCTTCATCGCATGGCTGTTCTACTGCAACCCTGACATCAAGGTCGCAGTGGTCACGTCCACGCAGGACTTCGCCAACCGCATGGTGAAGTTCGTCCGCAGTCTGTTCGACGGGCATCCCCTGCTGAGCCCTCTAGCCCCCAGGCTGGCGGACCAGAACGCGCTGAGCGACTACCGCAAGGACATGCTCGACAGCGAGGACAGGTTCGAGTGCGGGGCCAGGGCGCAGCGAGACCCGGACCCGTCGTGCCGCGCCTACGGCATCCACACGTCGTTCACCGGCATCCACCCGGACGTGGTGGTGGCCGACGACGTGGAGATCCCGGAGAACAGCGGCACGGTGGGGAAGCGGGAGAAGCTGCACGAGAAGTGCAGGGAGTTCGAGTCCCTGATGACCAACCCGCATGGGTGTATCCTCATCATGGGCACCCCGCAGTCGCTGGACTCCCTGTACCTGAAGTACCTGGACAAGCGGTACGTCCTCCGGCGCTGGCCGGCGCGCTACCCGGACCTGCGGGACGCGGTGCGGTGCAGGGACGTGTCCCCGATGCTCCTGGGCAGGCTGGAACGCGGGGAGGCGCGGACGGGGGATCCTACGTACCCGGAGCGCTTCGACGACAAGGACCTGACGGTGAAGGAGGCCATAGAGGGGCCGATCATGTTCGCCCTCCAGTTCCTCCTGGACCCGTCCATGGCGGACGAGGACAAGTACCCGCTGAAGCTGCGGGACTGGATCGTGATGGACTGCGCCGCGGACATGGCGCCGTCCCGAGTCGTGTGGGGGACCACCAGCCCCATCGGCCGCTCCATCGACCACGGCGGCCTCCAGGGGGACTGCCTGCACGGGCCGGTGTTCTACGAGAAGGACTGGGTGGCGTACGTGAGATCACTCATGTACGTGGACCCATCGGGCCGCGGCAAGGATGAGGTGGCCTGGTGCGTCGCCAAGGCCACGCAGGGCATGGTGTTCGTGCACGCCGTGGGTGCCCTGCGAGGAGATGGCACGTCGGATGCCGTGCTGGACAAGCTTGCCCGGGTCGCATGGGAGAACGGCGTCAAGGAGGTCGTGGTCGAGTCCAACTTCGGGGACGGGATGTACGCGAAGCTCCTGGCTTCCGCCCTGGCTCGATACTGCCAGGCGCAGGTCACGGAGCACCGTGCGTCCGGGCAGAAGGAGAAGCGCATCATCGACGTGCTCGGGCCGCTGGCCCGCATGCACCGGATGGTCGTGGACCCCAGGGTGGCCCGGTGCGAGGCCCTGACCCACCAGTACACGCACGTCACCTACGATCGGGGCTGCCTTCCGCAGGATGACCTGCTGGACGCCCTGGCCGGGGCCTGCGCACAGTTCCCGGACCTGGTTCAGTCAGACCCGGCCCAGGTGGCGGAGGGTAGGAAGCGCCGCAGCGCGGAGCAGGCGGCGAAGGATCACCAGCGAGCCTGGCTCAAGCAGCAGAGGATGGGGAGGTCCATCTCTGCGGGGGCCGGGATGCCGTTGGACATGCAAAGGCTCCTGCGGGAGGATCAGCCGGCGCGCGGCTACGCGGCCCGGGGCACCCGCGGGTGGAGGCGAACCTGATGGCTGGAATGAAGCGCGTGCTGCCCGAGGCAGCAGCGATGGAGCGGCGTCGGAGGGCGGCGGAGGAGGCGGCCCGGCTGGCGAGCCGATCGCAGGAGCAGTTCACGCCCACGTCCCGGTCGGAGCGGGACTTGGCGGCCAGGGCATTCCTGGAGAAGGAATCCGCGGCGGGCCGGGAGGTCAAACTGGTGGATCCGCAGAGCGGCCTCCCTCTCGCGGGGATGAAAGCAGCCCGCCGGCTCATGGAGGTCAACGAGGCCCGTCGCATGGCCCACTTCTCCCAGCGCACGGGCCTGGATCCCACTGCACAGGAGAACCGTGCCATGCCCCGGGACCAGGCGATGAAGCTCGTGGAGGAGTCCCAGCAGACCAGAGCGGCTTTCACCAAGAAGGTCCGCGACCCGTTCAAGACAGGCCGCATCCTCAAGCAGGCCAGGACTGCGACGATGTTCGATACCCCCAACAAGCGCGCCCTGAACCCCGCGGAGGGGCGCAAGACCCTGCTGGGCCTCCCCGACACGATGGGGCCTCGCAGGCCGAGGATGGTCTGATGCCAAGCCACACGCCAGCAGAGAGACGGAAGCGCAGGGCCATGAAGCATGCTGACAAGCCCGGGGCCGGGGCGGCCAAGCGGAAGCACGTCCCCGCCAAGGAGAAGGTGGGGGTAGTCCTGTCCGAGTTCAAGCGGGGAACCCTGCGCTCCGGCAGCGGGGCGCACGTCACCAGCAAGAAGCAGGCCGTCGCCATCGCCCTCAGCGAGGCGCGCAGGGCGGGGGCACGGATCCCCAAGCCCAAGAGCAGGAGGAAGCGATGAGAGGTCGCACGGACGAGCCGTTGTCCACGGACGCGGAGGTCAGGCAGCGCAGGGCGTCCCGGATGGCCGAGCTGCTGCGCAAGTTGCATGGCTGCAAGGAGCCCGAGGCTGGGCAGGAGGACGACCTGGCGCAGTGGATCTCCCGGTGCCTGATGGCACACGAGGTGGACACGCTGTCCATCGTCTCCCGGGCAGACCATCGCCTGGGAGCCCGGGACGAGCGCGTGAAGCGCCAGGAGGCCCTGGGAGGGGACAAGGGCTGCTGACGCCCCAGGCGACCTCCAGCGCCCCCAGGCGCGCTGTGGCGGTGGTGTAGTGGAAGCACGTCGGCCCCTCAAGCCGCAGGCCCGGGTTCGACCCCCGGTCGCCATGTTGCCTGGCAAGGGTTCGCGCAGGGGGAGGCGCGGAGCGAGTTATCGGACCTACCCGATAACCCCCCGTGCCCCGCCCTGCGCACCGCCACTATTACCGGACGTACCCAATAATGTCGTGCCCTGTGTGCCGCCGCGATTATCGGACCTACCCAATAATCCCTCGCGCCCCGCCCTGCGCGCGCCGCTATTCCCGGACGTGCCCCATAATATCGTGCCCTGCGCATTATCGGGCCTGGCCGGGCGCGGGTGATAATCGTGCCCCGCGTGGCGCCGCAGGGGGCCTGCAAGCTGTGCGGGCTGGGCGGGCTATACCGCGTGTGCGGGAGGCGGCCTGTTTTTTTCGTTCTCGGACCTTGACCCTGCCCGCCCGCATCGTACCTTACAAGTGCCTCAAGTGCGGAGGACCCGCGGGCTGGTCGAGACTGACCGCCCGTCATAGGCCGGGCCGCGATGAGGGGCCGACGTGCGGCCGACAAGTCGATTCTGGACAATAGGTTAGGGGCCGCGGTAGCACACTACTAACCCGATCGCCCCGAAGTCCCCGCAGCACGCTAGGCCACGGCCGACGCGACAAGGCTGGCCGGACTCAACCGAAACCCCTCAATCGACTTGTCGGCCGCACGGAAACCGACATACCCTGACACGGATAATCTTGCCCGCCCGCCCGCAAGGGCCGCCGCTAACCCGGCGGGCCGATAATCCGGCGTTCAAGGTCCCGGGCTCGATCCGCGGGCCGCGACGACTCACCGTGCGAGCGGTCGGTACGTGCGGGCCGTCAGGAGAAAGCGGGAATCATGGTGCGAAAGTGCCGAAAGGCTCCTACGCGGCGGCTGTGGCTGTGGAAGTTACAGCACGATCGTACGGCCATCATGGCGACAGGGATGACAGGATAGGTTCGGGCAATATGCGTCCGAAACCGTGGTCCGAGTGCAACGCACTGTGGGGCTGGGCACCCTGGCGGGGAGTCCTTCACCATGCCGGCGAGAGTCGGACCGCGAGCGGGAGTAGGTGACGGCGAAGCCTGGACCGAAAGCGAAGCGTGTGGCCGAGCGAGTCCGCGATCCTGATACCAACAGTGCAACCATGGTCGTGGGAACCATGCGAAGTCGGTAGTTGCAATGCGACCGGCCCAAGGGGTCTACTATCCCTTGAACCGACACGAAAGGTAGCAGGGACCGTTTGGAGGGACCGAGCCTCTAGGCCGACGACTCTGCGGACCCTGTGAGAGTCCCCGGCACGATCGGCCCAAGGTATGCACTGAACCTACGGGTGAGGATCAGGGAAGCACACTGCCTCAACTATGATCCGAAGTGCCTGGGCCGATCGTGCCGGGGACTCGTCCTGCCAACAACAATCCGGCCCGGTGGCTGGTGCATCGGGCCGGTTTCTTTCTTCAACCAAGGGACGGTGGCCGCAGGCTGCCGGCCCCCAAGGAGATTCAACGTGAGCACGATCACGAATCCGATGCCGGTCCAGCCGACCGTGGATGATGCCAAGATGTTGGCCATCGTCTACAAGCGGCTGTCACTGGCTGCGAAGAAGCTCCAGGCTGCGAACCGCGAAGTCAAGAAGTCGTGGGCTGTCAGCCTGGTCGCCGTCGATGATGCCCGTGCGGAGCGGGACTCGGCTCAGGAGAACCTGGACCGCATCTTCTCCGATGCCTGGCAGGCACTGGTGAACCTGCCCTCCGGCACTACCGCCTCCGGCGGTGCCACGGCTCAGACCGTGGCGTTGGAGTTCTTCTCCAGCAACCTGAACCGGACTCTCAAGGCCCGGATCACCCCGATGGATGCTCGTCGGATCAACAGCCGCAGCTTCGGCTGAGGCTGAGAGCACGGCAGCCTGAGCCGAGAGGCTGAGGCTGCCTTTCAGGAGGTTCATGAGGAGAAAACAGATGCCCGATGCACCCAAGACAACCGACGTGGGTGAGATCGTGTCCTGGCTGCGGGACGTGTGGGCCAAGAGATCAGGGGTCACGCTCAGCCTGCAAGGACTGCGTAGCCTGGCACTGGAGATGGCACGAGAGAACAGGGAGCACAGCCATGCGTAGCCGCAGCCGGGCACGGTCGATCACCGTGCGAGACGCCGCCGCCATCCTGCGGGGCCGCAAGCCAGAGCACGACAAGCCGCCCCGCCGGAGGCGAAGGACCAATCTGGTGCCAACGGGCAAGGCGATGGAGAGGCTGGTGTTCCTGGCCCAGTGCGAAGCGGAGGCATGGGCCGCACGCAAGCGGCAGATGGAGACGCCAGCACCTGGAGTGAGGCCATGACCAAGCGTGAGCTGTGGCTGGCAGTGATCTGGTTCATCGCCATGCTGTGATGGAATCGTGCCCTACCGGAGCACGTGGCCTCGTGCATGAGCCCCTTCGCACAGGCACATGCAGCCTGTCACGAGGGCTGTGATTGCACCTGGCATCCGGCTCTTGAGGGCAGCCGGTCCCGGGCACGGGGCTGGCTGCTTTGGCCATCGGGCTGAGTACCACACGAGACGGTGTGGGATGGGTGTATCGAACGTCTAATTCTTGGCACCTCTCAGCCCGATGAGCCTTTGGAGCAAGCACATGTACAAGCAGAAGATGCGGCTCGCGCTGCAAGAGCTGCACGACAGCCTGGACACGCTGAGAATGTGGCTGAAGGTGCTAGTGCATGACAACGAGTCCCTGCGTCGGGAAAAGGACACACTGGAGGCGGAACTACACTCCGGCAAGCACGGAGATGAGGAGGAACCCTGATGCACGCGATCCAGTACAGTGAGAACAACAGCGGCGGCAGGTGGTGGCTTGCAAAGGGGCACTACGATGCCCTCATGCAGGAGGGATGGGAGCCCGATTACTCCGCCTACAAGACTCTGCCCCGCGCCATGAACAAGGTGTTCTCCGGCACCGAGCGAGAGGCCCTGGCCGAGGCCATGCGTGATTGGATGCGGGCCACAGGGCTGGATGCCGGCGAGGTCGGGTGTCCGTGCTGCGGCCCTCCACATCAGTTCATGGTGTGGGAGTGATGGCATGAGAGAACCGATGGAGACGCGGTTCGACTACGGCAGACATGCCGTCCTCGTGCAGCGTCTGCCCACGGCTGAGTACAAGGCGAAGGTGTGGCTTAACTGCGACAAGGGGAACACGCAGTTGAACAAGGAGTTCAGAGAGATACTCCTGCCTGACTCGTTCCCTAACCTCAAGTCTGCACTGATGCGGGGCAGACAGATGGCGAGGGGTGCAACCCCGCAGGCAAGGAACGACTGACATGTGCAGCGTTCACGAGTTGAGCGAGGCAGTGCTGAGGGCAGTGGAGACGGAGGAGGTGCGATGCTGGCGCCGCGAGGCCTTCCCGCACGCCAGCAGGTGGGACGATGGGCCGTGCTGGAAGCTGGCCCTCGCCATCGCAGAGGCGGACGGGCACAGGGGTGACCTGGTGTGGGTGCAGTCCCGATACCACTGCATGTACCGCCGAGACGGATGGCTCATCGACGGGCACGGGATGAGGCCGGAGTCGAAGCACTCGGAAGATATGGTGCCCGACGAGGACATGCCGCCGTACGATGCCCCCTTTCCTACGACGCTGGCCGATTCCATCAAGGCACAGCTTCGGGAGGTGTACGCATGAAGCCCACACCGTGCGTCATCCCCAAGCGTGCGTGCTGCCGAGCATGCCGCCGACTCGTGCCTAAGGAGGCGGGCACAGTCAACCCCAACCTGAGCCGCGTGAGCCAGGTCATGAACCGAAACACGTGGGCCGTGCGGATGAGCACGCTCACCAGGGGGTGGGTGTGCCCGTTCTGCATGCAGCTACCCCGAAGGGAGAGGGACCGTGAGCGTGAGAAGGAAGATCGAGAGATGGAGCGGGAGCGTGGACGTAGGGGACCGGGTGGCATTCCAGATGCCGGGTCAGGACTACGTGACAGCGGGGACGGTGCAAGCGGTACAGGAGGAGTCAGTGTCCCTGAACAACCTGGCCTGCGTCCCGCTCCCGATGCGTGACAGCGTGGGCATGGTGATCTCTCGCCTCCACCTGGTGGAGAACAAGAGCGAGGGATGGCGCAAGGCCAAGGCCGAGGAACGGAGGCAGAGGAGGATCAAGCATGGGCCAGGAGCACCTGACCGAGCAGGCAAGGGTCCTGATCAGCAAGATCACGGACAAGGAGGAGCTGCGTCGGATCAGCCACTTCCTCCGGGACCAGTGGCGTGACATCGACCGGCATGCTACCCGATCGTTCATGGTCGGGGACCAGGTGATGTTCAGGTGCCGGTGGAACGAGCATCTCAGCGGCACGGTGGACAAGGTGAACCGCACCACCATTGTCGTGGCTGTGCCCAAGCAGGCAGGCAGCGTGGTGCACATGACCAAGTGGACTGTGCCTGCGGCCAACGTGCAGATGCAGAAGGCTCTGATGGGATGAGCACAAACAGCCTGCGGGTGATACGGATGCTCAACGTGCTGCACGACTACGCCGACAACAAGGCCGAACCGGAGATTGCCATGATTGCTCGGCACTGGTGCCGGTGGGTGAATTGCAGCTTCCGGGAGCTGGACCGCATCGCACGTATGCACTTCGAGGCAGAGGTAGAAGGAGACCCCACATGAGGATCAACGTCACGCAGAAGCACATCGACGACGGACTGCGCCGCACAAGAGGCGGCACCAAAAATGAAAATGAAGCCGAGTTCTGCCCGGTAGCGCTGGCCATAAAGGAAGCCTTGCGCACATCCAATGTGGTGGTGGGATTTCTGTACGCCAACATCAACGGTGAGATTGTGCAGTTGCCCGACGACGTGACCACGCGCATCCGACACTTGTACAACCCGGTTGGCCATCGTGCCATACCGTTCGAGTTCGAGCTAGCCTATGCACCCACATGACCCTGACTACGTGGCCCCGCACTGCCCCTCCTGCAATGAGGACCTGGACACAGGCGGGTGCTGCGAGGACTGCGGATACGTATCTCCGCCATCGTGCTACTGTGCCACGTGCAGATGCGATCCGTGCAGTTGTGATCAGATGTACGACGAGGCATGTGACTACACGCGGGAGGACTACGGAGACCTGGACGGCCCCATGTTTGAGGACCACTGGAGTGAGTGAGGAGGAGACCATGTTGGATGCGCTGAGTACATATGACTGGGCCGCTGCCTTCGTCTACGCGGTGCAGCCGGAGCCTGCTCCTCCAGGCGCATTGGTCGATACTTCCCCCGTGCTTCGTGAGGAAGTGGCGGAGATCACGCACCTGGAGGAAGGGGAGAACGATGGCCCAAGCTGGATCATCTATGGCCGCCTGAATGGCGGACGCTGGTTCTCCCTGGAAGCAAGCTGCGACTACACCGGCTGGGATTGTCAGGCAGGCGGCGATGCTGCTGTGGCCCTCAGTCGTGAGGACATCGAGCGCTACGGCTTGAGTGACAGTGCCCGAAAGCGCTTTGATATCACCCTGAGCGAGGAGGCAGTGCAGCCGTGAGGTGTCCATATTGTGATGGCCACCTGTTCGTGGCATTGGGCCGACTCGGGGACTTGTTCTGGTACAGGTGCCGTTCATGTGGCATGAACAGTCCAGTGATCAGGAGGCGAAGGAGACAACATGTACACAGTCGAGAACTTCAAAACCAAGAAGGCGCTGCGCGAAGCAGTGGCGGCGGGCAAGGTGGTCAAGGTGTACCAGCCCGGCCCGTTCGGGGGGAACGAGAAGGAGGAGGGCACGATCTTCCTTGAGGGACCACACTTCCCCGAGGCGCATCGCTGGTATGCACAGGCCACGCTCAAGGAGGGAAGGGTGGTGAAAGTCACGTGAGCAAGGTCACGATCGATCGGAAGCGGTGGGGCACGGGCCTCAACGGCGACAGGCTGGCCGACCGCAACCGGCAGAATTGCTGCTGCCTGGGGTTCGCGTGCAACCAGCTCTACGGGGTGCCGTGGAACACGATGCGGTGCAGGGCCATGCCTCACACTCTCGTGAACCGGGGCGTGTCCAAGGCGGACATGCCCCTGTTCCTCACTAGACTAGGGCGGCTCAAGCACTCGACAGAGTTCGCCAGCCGTGCGGCAGTCATCAACGACAGCCGGAACCCCGAGCTGAGCCTGCCCGAGAGGGAGCAGCAATTGATCAGGCTGTTCGCCAGTCACGGCATCGAGCTGGAGTTCACGGGATGACAATGCACCAGTGGGCCATCGCCCTGATCGCGTTCCCCATCGGGTACGTGCTCGGCATGGTGAGGTACGCACTGCACGTGCGCAAGTTCATCTGGTCCATGGAGGAGACGATCCGCGCCGCGGCCGACATAGTGGAGGCTGCGAACAAGGCGCCCTACACCCCGCACGAACAAGTGCGATGGGAGGAGGATGACGAGTGATCACGTACGAGATCGTGAGCAGCCCGGCCAAGCCGGAACCGTCCGCGCCTGTGCGGGTGCGGCTGGTCCCACAGGCAACAGGGCACACCCTACCCGCCGGCCCCACGCTGGAGGTGCAGGTTGGCACTCGATGGCTGGCTATAGCCACGCTGACCAACGACGGGATGTTGGCACTGTACGACATGTACCGCAATCAGCTCACCGACGCCGGGTTCAACATTGACAACAACAAGATCGCCACGAGGACGGCATGATCTACACCACCAAGGACTACCACTGGGGTGGGTTCAAGCAATGGATCGAGGTCACGCCGGAGGAATGGGATCTCGCTGAAGATAGGGAGATCCTCCTCGTCACCGATCCTGATGGAGAGAGGCGAACGGCGTTCGTGAAGGCGGTGCCTCCGCGCAACACACCGGGTGAAGAGAGGACAGCATGATACACTTTCGCCACGAGGACAGCATGATATACGTGATCGTGGTGGTGCAAGGGGGTGTGGTGCAGGACATCCGGTGCTCGTCAGACGACATCGTGGTCGAGGTCCTGGACTGGGACAACGCCAAGGTCGGTGAACCGATAGAGCTGTCCGCCGAGGCACGAGCCCTGTTGCCGTTGTTCGATCAGAAGCTGGTGAAGATTCACAACATGGAGCTGGAGTCAGGGCGGTGAAGTACGTCCCGTTCATTCGCTCGGATGAGTACGGGTGTGAGTACTTCGAGGAGACTGGCAACTTGACCCCAGCACTGCAATCTGTCCGGCGCGTGATCCGACAGGTCAAGCAGTACAACGATGGCGTGGTGCGGTGGGTAGGTGTGCAGGTAAGTTCAGATGCGAAAGGTCAGGGCGGTGAAGGACCACCGGAGGAAGAAAACTGATGCCGTACATGAGGCGAAGTAGGAGATCGCCATGAAGATCTTGGGTGTAATGCTAATCTTGTTGGTCCTGTACATCATCGGTTACCGCCTGAAGTGGGCAGGGAGCGACGACTGATGGGAATGAGGAAGATCAGGACAAGGAAGGGGGTTGAACTGCGAGGTTCGCCCTCCAAGCGAGGCTGGAGGTCCGGGCTGCCCGGTTCCATGGTCCGCACTCCGGAGCAGCGGGAGTTCGACGCCCGGGTGCGGGCGAGATGGGACCGCGCGTTCCCGGGCACGGTGACAGCGCGGCTGGGCAACGGGGCCTGGCGCTTCAGTGACGACCCGGAGGGGGAGTATCGGGACCCGCCCGGCCCTCCGATGGGGACAATGCGCAAGGAGTGGGAAGATGGGGACTCTGAACCAACTGTTGAGGGTGATACACCGGCTGGTTGACGCAGCCGAGGAGCACCTGGCGAACATCCGGGACGCGGAGGAGCACCTGCACCCGGAGACGGGGAAGCTGCTGCCGGACGTGCAGCGGCTGGAGGAAGCCGTGGAAGCAGCGAAGGAGATCACGGGATGAGGATCAAGGTCGAGGTGACGCAGGAGCACATCGAGAAGGGGCTGCAATCAAATGTTGCCGACTGTCCAATCGCGCTCGCCGTCGCGCAGGCGGTCGGGGGGTACGCATGTGCCCACGGTGGTGGCATCTACCTGGACCCCATCCACAGCATGCGCGCAAACCTGCCCTGGCGTGCTCGGGTATTCATGGGGCGCTTTGATCGAAGGGGCAAGCGCTGGGTAAAGCCCTTCAAGTTCTGGCTGGTGGTGCCGTGAAAACCAAGCGTGAGAAACGACACAAGGATGTGTCTGTTTCCCCGACTGCCAAGATGGCAGATAGCTGCCAAGATGACAGGTCCTTCGCTGAGAAGATGGGCTGGCTGGGCAAGTCAGGGGACATTCGGTTGAAGGGAGAGGGGCGTCCGGCCTGCGGTGACATGCGGGTGGTGGACGCCTGGCCTGCCGTGCCGCGGCCGGTAGAGGGGTTCACAAACGAGTTCGAGGGAAGCTGACAAGGAATCCCCCGTACTTAGGGGACCTTATAATACCTATGGGTATACGGCGTACCCAGGGGTGCTCTGGAGTACCCTGTGTACTGTGCCTCCCTGAGAGAGGAGTACCAAGACAACACCAGAGATACACCAGAGCGTACCGTAGGTACCTATGGGTACTCAGGAGGAACGTGTGGAGAACTGTCATCATCTTCCCAAGAGAAAAGATCCAGACCGAAGGCAGAGGATCCTAGACACGAGGTCCAGAGTCCGAGAGCTGTACCTGGCAGGACTGGAAGAACAAGAGCGCCGTCGATCCAAGTCCCCAGAGGGGACCGTCGATCAACACCAGTTCCTGGGTCTGGTCGTGATCCCGTCACCACCGCTGAGGCGCCCTGCCATGCCCCGTAAGGTATGGAGGGCGATGCTGGCGGCGGAGCGAAGGGCGTTGCGGAGGCGAAAGGAGCAGGAGCATGAGCACGGGGATGCACAGGCGCCAGTTCAGGAAGCTGGCGGAGGTGGTGTACGATCTGGGCCGGAGGTCCACCCTGGGGAGGGAGGATTGGCTGCTCCTGGCGAGGGAGCTGGCTCGGGTGCGCAGGTCTGAGAATGACAGGTTCGACGAGGGCAAGTTCTACGATGCCTGCGGCATCGAGCCGAGGAGCCGGCCGTGAGCGCCAGATTGACTGGTCCGTGGTTCGTGGTATGCGCGGGCGAAGGGGGCGCCACCCACGCCGTGCGGTGCGCCACTGAGGATGAGGCGTTGGACGTGGTCAAGCACCAGGCTTTCGGATGGGCCAGCGTGTATCTGGCCAGGGCGCTCTACAAGGTGGAGCCCCAGGTACAGGTGCGCTTCCTGTCCGAGGAGATCCCGCCCGAAGGGTGCCAGGGCGACCTGGGGGACTGCTGATGCCCTTCCAGTGCATCCAACAGAGCGAGGCGGCGTCCGCCTGGCTGGACGTGCCCGGCCCTGACATGGGCCTGGGCTTCCTGGAGGCGACCAAGCTTCGGGTGGAGAGGGTGACCCCTGACCTGATCGAGGGAGGGGATGCCTGGCGGGTGACCTTGCTGGCCGGGCTGTGGCCCAGCGAGCAGGACCTGGCGCTGATGGTGCTCGGGTACTCCCCGGGCAGCCCGGAGGCAGCATCGTTCCTGGGGGCGCTGGAGGCTGCTGGAGGCGTTGTCATGGTGGCCCGGGGGACGACCCCCTCTCGCCTCACGGAGGGCACAGCGGTCATGCCTGCCCTGTCAGGATCGCGGCAGCGCATGGTGTTCGTCACGGGGGCGTTCGAGAGTGGGCCAGGAGCCGCCCAGACTGCCCAGCTTACCAAGCAGGAGCCGGCCGGGCAGCGACCGGACCAGATGGGGTACGACCAGTGGCGGCTGATGGTGGACCTGGAGCTGCACAAGCACGGCGCAACCCTGACGGGCGAGGAGGACGAGGCGTTTCTGCGGGAGGTGTACGATGACGGAGACGGGACCCCCGAATCCGCCGCCCTCAATGTCGTCGAGGGACGGCGACTTGATCGGGTGGATGCTGGAGCGCACCCTGGTGGACGAGGGGTGCACGGTGCTGGACCCGGCTCGGAGCCCGCATTGCCCGACTGAGGGTTACGTGGTGGGGCTGAAGGGCTGGGTGCTGAAGTTCGAGGTGTTGGAGGACACGGAGTTGTGGCACCAGGTGATCATGGCCCTGATGGTCAAGTGTGCCATGTTGCCCGACACCTATGGCATCGGCACGTGGCTGTGCCGGGAGGGGGCAGAGTCACACGTCCATATGGACGTGGTGGTGCACACGCTGGACAAGATGTACGCCACACAACTGGCTCTGGCGTTCAACCAGCTCGCCGTGTATGATGTGGCCAACAAGCAGGCCCTGTGGCTGACCACGAGGAGGGAAGATGAGGACACACTACCACCTGGCGAAGCTAGCCCAAGAGGGTGAGCGATGGAGCGGCTGGTATCGCTCAGCCAACCTGGAGATCCACCAGTCGGCGGACCTGCACGGTTGGCAGTGGGAGCGGCTAGCCGACCTGCTGGCCCTGTGCTCGCCCCGGGTGGCTGTGCGGCGCTCCATTCGCATGGCCCTGCACTACATGCGGACCGGGCAGCACCTGCCGGCCACTGTCTACGGGACCAGGCGGGCGATCCAGCGGTACGAGGAGGAGGGGATGATCCTGGGTCCCAAGACCCGAGCCTTCTCCCTGGCCCTGCGGGGCGACCTGGACGCCATCGTGCTGGACACGTGGATGGCCAGGGCGTTCGAGGTGGAGCAGGGGAAGCTGTCAACCAAGCGGGTGCGGGAGGAGTGTGAGCGGCGGGTGAGAGACGCGGCGGGGATGATGGGCCTGCACCCCGCGGAGTGCCAGGCTGCTGCGTGGGCAGCCACGATGTTGAGGAACGGGAGGCGGGTGCAGGTCCTGGGGTTGCAGGAGGAGGAGACGCTGTGGGGGTGACCATGCTGACGGCTGTGCTGCTGATCGTGCTGTTCATCAGTGCGATCCTATTCACGAACAGGCAACCGTGGGAGCCCGAGGAGTGATCTCCGCCTTTACGGTATTCTTGTTGACCCTGGTGTTGGACGCCCTGTACGCCGTGTGTGTGCGTGCGACCGCACAGGGAAAGGCGATGACAGCCTCCGTGTCGGCGGTGCTGATCTACCTGACGGGAGCCGGAGTCACGATCTCGGTTGTAGGGGACAACTGGCTGGTTATCCCGGCCAGTCTGGGCGGGTTCGTCGGCACGTATATGGTCGTGCGGTGGTGCCACCGATCTTCACTGAAAGCGGCAAGTTCACCATGCGGTGAAGAAGGCGAGAATAGTAAACATGGGCAAGGTTGACTTCGTGGGCGGGTTGATCATTGGTGCCACGTCGCTGGCCCTGGCAGCGGTGGCGGTGCAAGATCCGCGCCCGCTCGCTGAGCTGAGCTGGGCCACGATGAGGCTGGCCCAGCAGGCGGCCCCATCCATGGCCGAGGTGCGGGTGGAAGGGAGCATGGGGTCCGGCTGGGTGTGGGACCGCAGCGGGTTGGTGGTGACGGCGGCCCACGTGGTGGGTGATCATCGCTTCGCCACGGTGACGATCGGCGGGGTGGAGACTCCAGCTATCGTGCTGGGAGCAGACCACGATGCAGACGTGGCCGTGCTCCGGCTGTTCGTGGAGGTGGCCGCTCTGCCATTGCCGAGGGCCGCAGCCCCGCCCCCGATCGGCACCCTTGTGTTCGCTCTTGGCAGTCCATTCGAGCTGGGAGGATCGGTCACGCTGGGGTTCTCCTCTGAGCCGGACGACGGGTTCCTGATCCACACGGCTAACCTGAATCCCGGAAACTCGGGCGGTCCGCTGGTGAACGCTGCCTGCGAGGTAGTGGGGATGAATACGCAGGTGAGGATACACATATGGGGTGCTGGCGTGAGCAAGGCCGTGCCCATTGCCAAGGTGAAGGAGGTCGTGGATGAGCTTGTTCGAGACCCTTGGCAAGGCCAAGCAGGCGGTCTTGTACGCTGAGCAGGATGCTCTGGAGTTGAAGTCCATCGACCTGGGCGTGGCCCGGTACAGGCGGTGGCGGCAGGAGGCGGACCCATCCCGGTGCACGCCGGAGATGCGACTGATCGGCAGGGCGTTGAACCTGGTAGTGCCAGCGGTCGAAGCAGCCCGCATGCAGGTGCTGGACAAGATGGCCGGCAGAGGGATGGCCCACTGGGGCTACCCCTTCTGGACCATGGATGCCGACAAGATGGCGGTGATTGCCCTGGTTGACATGATCAACCTGGCCGACACAGCCGAGGCATCCGTGGGGCTGTTGTGTCGCACCATCGGCACGCACGTGGAGCAGGAATACCAATTCGAACAGCTCAAGCGCGAGCACAAGGGATTGTTCGACGTGCTGCGGAAGAAGATCAAGAACTGGACGCCACGCCAGGTGCAGTACATGCGCTCCAAGGCAAGCGTGGTGGACCGGCGGTGGCCGCTGCGCGTGAAGTATTGGGTAGGCGCCAAGTTGGTGGAGCTGGTGCTGGACAACACCGACCTGTTCAAGCGCGTGCGGTACATGGCTCACAGGCGGGGCAGGTTGCGACGCATGGTGCGCCTGTCTATACTGCCTGAGGTGCGCACCGAGCTGGAGTCGCACCATGGCGACTGCGAGGTGATCCGGCCGTACTACCTGCCCATGGTGGTGCCGCCGGGGGACTGGGCGGCCGGGAAGCGAGGCGGGTTTCGCTATCACGCCTACCCACTGGTGAAGCCGCAGAACATCCTGGAGGATCCAGTGGACCACCCGGAGTCAGGGGGCGTGGTGTACCGTGCGATGAACCTGGTGCAGCGCACTGGGTGGCGCGTGAACAAGCGAGTGCTCGCCGTCATGCAGCAGGTGTGGCAGGCTGGGGGTGGATGGGCAGGTTTGCCGCTGGCCGCGCCGGAGCCGCTGCCCGAGAAGCCGCCCGACATCGACACCAACGAGGATGCCCGGCTTGAGTACAAGGCCAGGGCGCGGGAGGTGTACGATCGTAATGCGCGGAACATCTCTAAACGCAAGTCGGCCCTGACCAAGCTCAAGGTGTCGGCGGCGTACGCAGACCAGGATGAGTTCTTCTTCCCGCAGCAGCTCGACTACCGTGGCCGGATGTACCCCGTGGCCGGGGACTTGCAGCCGCAGTCAGATGACGTAGCGCGCGGGCTTCTGGAGTTCAGCACAGGCAAGCCGCTGGGAGAGGACGGTGAGGAGTGGTTGCTGATCCGGCTGGCCAACTGCTTCGGGCAGGACAAGCTGTCGTTCGACAGGCGCGTCATGTGGGCGATGGACCACTTCGACGACGTGGTGCTGTCAGCCCAGGACCCGATCGAGAATCGTTGGTGGGCCTCAGCGGACGATCCGTGGCAGGCCCTGGCCACGATCTTCGAGATGGGTGATCTCCTGGCAGATGGTGTGGACAACGTGACCTACGTGAGCCACCTACCGTGGAACCAGGATGGGACATGCAACGGACTCCAGCACTTCGCGGCCATGCTGCGGGACCCGCAAGCTGCGAAGCTGGTGAACTTGATCCCATCTATCCAACCCGCCGACGTGTATGAGTTGGTGGCTGCGCTGGTCCGGTCCAAGGTGGCCGAGGACGCACAAGGAATCCCCATAGATGACGAGAACCCTCATCCCTCCCACCAGTGGAGGGGGAGGATCACTCGCAAGACCGTGAAGCGGGCCGCCATGACGCTGCCTTATGGGGTGACCATGGAGGGGATGGCCGACCAGTTCATCACGGACCGGCATGCAGATGGGCTGCACAAGCCCCGCTCGTGCGCCGTGTACTTGCGAGACGTGACGTGGGGCATCCTGACCTCCGAGCTGGCCTCGGCCCGGCAGGCCATGGACTGGCTGAAGAAGGTTGCCAGCATCACGGGGAAGCAGGGGCATGCCCTGCGATGGACTACCCCGTCCGGGTTCGTGGTCGTGCAAGAGGCCCTGGAGTACAAGGACAGCATGATCTACACCATTTTGCAAAGGGTGAGGATCCATGCT
>Ga0247727_10007636_pt1 | contig 20469 bp, 18 predicted proteins | sample WisWelCaveWW1625_FD_202498 | JGI IMG/M metagenome (GOLD analysis project Ga0247727, IMG submission 202498) | Biofilm microbial communities from Wishing Well Cave, Virginia, United States - WW16-25 | ecosystem: Environmental > Aquatic > Deep subsurface > Groundwater > Cave microbial mat | place... | reverse complement strand
AAGGAATATGGTAAACACCGTCTTGATAGGCCATGGCCGTCCCCATAAAAACAGGACATACTGCTGCCCAGAGAGTTTTGGGACGAATGGCCATGAGCCAAATTTTTATACGGGAGGACATATTTTTTAGCTATCAGCTTTCAGCCATCAGCTTGTCAGCCATTTTTTTTCTGATGACTGACGACTGATAGCTGACAGCTCATTTAAGGTCTTCTTGGAAATTTTGAAAAATCAGGTTTACGTTTTTGCACAAAAGCATTACGGCCTTCCTGTCCCTCATCAGTCATATAAAACAACATGGTCGCGTTACCGGCGAGTTCTTGAAGTCCGGCCTGGCCGTCACAATCCGCGTTGAGGGCCGCTTTCAAACAGCGAATGGCCATCGGCGAATTGGCTAAGATTTCACGGCACCACTGAATGGTTTCTTCCTCCAATTGTTTATACGGAACAACCGTGTTGACCAATCCCATTTTTAAAGCTTCCTTGGCGTTATATTGCCGGCAGAGAAACCAGATCTCGCGCGCTTTTTTTTGACCGACGATACGGGCCATATAACTCGCGCCATACCCGCCATCGAATGACCCGACCTTAGGACCGGTTTGTCCAAATACCGCGTTATCGGCGGCGATCGTTAAATCGCAAAGCAGATGTAAAATATGCCCACCGCCAATGGCGTAACCAGCCACCATGGCGATCACGGGTTTGGGACAGGTACGGATTTGCCGTTGCAAGTCTAGCACGTTCAAGCGGTGAATCCCTTTCGCGTCGATATAGCCGGCATCGCCGCGGATTTTTTGATCGCCCCCCGAACAAAACGCCTCTTTGCCTTCCCCGGTCAGAATAATGACACCGATGATCTGGTCTTCCCGGGCGTCGGCCAAAGCCTTCATCATCTCTTCGACCGTCAGCGGTCGGAAAGCATTGCGTACCTGCGGACGGTTGATGGTGATCTTCGCGATGCCATCAGCTTTGTGGTATTTGATATCGACAAACTCGCCGGCCTTTTTCCAAAGGATTGATGTTCTTTTTTCTGTCATCACGATCTCCTGCGTAATTTTAATGCTATCACTTTAAGAATATTTTCCTCTAAGTCACGATGAATTTTTAGATTCTGCTTTCGCTCAGAAACAATTTCAATGATGTTGGAGCGATTTGTTCGCAGGGTTTTTCTATAGACCCTCACAAAATCATTGTTTGTTTTTGGGTTATTGTAATCGATGCCGAACATTTCCGCCGCGCGGCGAAAATTCAGGTGATGGGGTGTGCCAAAATATTTTTCAAAGACCTGGGGGAATTGAGCGATCGGTAAAAAAGAAAATATCCCACCACCGTTATTGTTTAAAACAACAATGACTACGGGCACGGGGGATTGTTTAAGCATGCTCAGGGAATTTAAATCATGTAAAAACGCCAAATCGCCGATGAGTAATGTCACGGGTTTATTGAGTCCCTTGGCGAACCCCGCGGCCGAGGCCATTGTGCCATCGATCCCGCTGGCCCCACGGTTAGCGCTGATGATAACCGGGTGGCCCTCAGACGAGGCAAACATATCCATATCCCGGATCGGCATACTGCTGGCCAGAAAAAGTCCAGTCTTAGCGGGGATATTTTCTGAAATCAGGCGCGTCGTTACAATTTCATGGCAGAATTTTACTTTTTTAAGAAAAGATTGAATGACCCCATGGACGTCTTGGGATAATTCTTTTAAAACTGCGATATCGGGATTTTCCACACGCTCGGATAAAATTCTTTCTAGCATCTGACAAAAGTCCGAAATTTTCGTCTCTACCCGCGTCGTCACCGTATGTAAAGGGTCGTTACGAAGCGGATGATTCAGCACCATAATATACGTGGCTGGCTTTGTCTGTTCGACAAATTGTGACCAACGTTTGGAAGTCATCCGTCCTCCCAGATGTAATACGCCATCAAACTTAAAATGCTTTTTAAATTTTTTTGATAATAAAAGTTGGTCGAAGTAGGGGATGATATTTTTATGCTTTGCGCCCAGGCGCAAGCCCGACGCCGTGTCGGGAAAAATCGGCCATTGGAGTTTTTGGCTTAAAGAACAAACCGCTTCTTGGTCAGCCGTATCTTTCAATTTTCCAACGACAATAACACCCTTCTTTACCGCACTGAGTTGCCGTGCGACTGCTGCTGTTCTTTGTTCCGGGACGGTCGCTAGCGGACGGATGTATTCGGTCCATGGTTTTTGGATTTTGTCCCAGGCTCTGAGGGAATTCAGGTAGGCAGGGGGAATTTTTTTACCGCTGATCGGGGCTAACGGTTCACGGAACATACAGTTGATATGCACCGGTCCTGGCGGCGAACCATAAGCGCGCGCGACCGCCTGATCAACCGTCGTTAAGACGAATTCCGGTTTGATTTCTTCGGTTGGACAGGGGAGATCAAAATGCCAGCGGACGTATTCGCCAAAAAGGCCTACTTGGTCGATGGTTTGATCAGCTCCCGTTTTGCGTAGCTCCGGCGGCCGGTCAGCCGTTAACACAATGAGGGGTAATTTTTTTTTTGAGGCTTCAATCACGGCGGGTAAAAAATTAGCCGCCGCGGTTCCGGAAGTGCAAATCAATACCGCTGGACGGTGTGTGGCCGAAACGTATCCAAGCGCATGGAAGCTAAGCCCCCGCTCGTCATAATGAATAAAAGATCTAGCTTTTTTATTAAGCGCAACCCCCACGCTTAAAAGGGCCGAGCGTGACCCTGGGGCCAGACAGAAATATTCCACGCCGTTACGGGTCAACTCTCCTATGAGTAGCGTCCCCCAGAGCGTGTTCATATTGGGTTGTTTATACAATTCCATCGCCAAAAATTTGTTTGAAAATTTTGATTTTATTTTCTATCTCTTCCCATTCACTCTGCGCTGTTGAGCCCTGCACAATGCCGGCTCCCGCGAAAACAAAAATTTTATTATCTTTAACTAATGCCGAACGGATCGCGACGGCAAATTCCGAGTGGTTAACCCCTAAAAACCCGACCGGCGCGGCATACCAGCCCCGGTCGAACGGTTCATATTTTTTAAACAGTCCATCGGCTTGATCTGTCGGGTAACTTCCCACCGCCGGTGTGGGGTGTAAGGTTTCCAATAGGTCGGTATCGGTTACCCCGGGATTTAATTCTCCGGTAAACAAACTTACCAGGTGTTGCCCCCAGGAAAATTTAACTAAATTTCTTGGTTTTGACTGAACCGAACGGCAGTGTTTTTTTAAAATTTTTTCAATGGCCTTGACCACCCAGTCGTGTTCATGATTTTCTTTAACAGAACGGATGAGTTCATCGGACAATTGCTGATCTTTGATGGTATTGTCGTCTCTGGGCCGAGTGCCGGCGACGGCCTCGCTTTCGATGGTCAGTCCGGTCCGCTTGAACAAGCGTTCCGGCGAGGCGCCTAAAAAAGTCGTGTGAGCCGACGTCTGGATAAGAAAATGGAAACATTCAGGGGTCAGGGATTTCAATTTGCCGAACAAAGCAAATGGATTCAGTGCTGTTCTCAATTCGTACAGAGACTGGCGGGCCAGGACGAGTTTTCGATATTTATTATTCTGAATATCCGCCATGACCTTGTTGAACATTTTGATCCATTGTGTCTCATCGGGATTGTCCGTCCTTCGTTTGGTTACGGGAATGTTAACAGGGTAGGGGATATTCTCAAAACGAAGGGATTGAATTTCTTCGAAAATTCCCTCAAAATTTTGATCGTTACGGATATGACAGGCTAGATAAGTTCTTTTACCCTGACGATAAATTTCAAATCGGGGCAGAATAAAACGATAACAGCCCAATTCTTGCCAGTCAGGCTGAGTGCTATAGGGCGAAAAAGCATGTCCGCCGTAATATCTAATATCCTTGTATTCTGCTCGAATTGCTTTCCTACTGGTGATGATGTCGGCGATCCCCACCCCTCCCGCTTCAAAATCTCCGTCACGGGTGGAGAAATAAACCTTCTGCTCTGTATTTTGTTGCGCAAGCCAGTTGAGGATATTGATCGGCTCAATTGCGGTCTGGATCCGGATAATCGAATCTGATTTCGCAATAGTGGTCTGTTCGTAATTCTGGGTGAGAAAATTTCTGATCTCGCTGAGTGGAATTTTTGTTTTTACGTGCGCCAAGGTATTCATAGGGCCACCTTCTCGGCCTTATAGAGGGTAGCGATGCCCAAGGTCAAGGGAAAAGCTTGAACATTCTTAAATCCCACCGATTCCATGGCCCGGCAAAAATTTTGTCCATAAGGAAAATCCTCAACAGTTTTATTAAGGTAACGGTAGGCCTCTTTGTCCCCCGAGAACCATCCGCCGACCAAAGGAATAACCCGGCGCAGATAAAACAAATAAACGCTACGCAGAAATGCGTTCTCAGGTAAGGAAAATTCCAAAATTAATGCCCGGCCATTGGGTTTGAGGACACGCAGCATCTGGGTCAAGACCTGTTTATATTCGGTCATGTTACGGATCCCGAAGGCGATGGTAACGGCATCGAAGTGATCTGTTCCAAAAGGGATTTGATGGGCGTCGCCGTGCTGTAGAAAAATTTTTTGTTCAAGTCCCTGGGAATTAATTTTTTGCCGGCCGACATTAAGCATCTGTTCGGCCAGGTCAAGGCCGTAGGCGATTTTGACCTTGGGATTATCTTGGGCGAGAGTTATCAAGGCATCGGCGGTCCCCGTAGCCAGATCCAGAACCAGTTGATTCTTCCCAGCGGACAAATAGCGGATGAGATGTTTACGCCAATAAACATCAAGCCCGAAGGAGAATAGATGGTTTAAAAAATCATAACTGGTCGAAATCCGGTTGAACATTTTCCAGGATTCCACTTTTTTGATGGGTGCAGGGTCAGAAACAGCCTCGGAGAATCTCATGATGGACGGTATCCTAACATAGTTCGTGGATAACTTCAAATTTGATTTGCTATTGGGAAGGATAGTGTTCGCTTAAAAATCGTTCGCAGTCAAGAGCGGCCATGCAACCTGAGCCGGCGGCGGTAACGGCCTGCCGGTAGGTTTTGTCCTGGACATCGCCGCAGGCAAAAACGCCGGCAATGTTGGTTTTGGTAGTCCCGGGTTGGGTGCGGACATAGCCGGTTTCATCCAGCCCAATTTGCCCTTCCAAAAACGCCGTATTGGGTTGATGACCTATGGCGTAGAAAAGACCGGAGACCTCAAGCGAGGATTCGGAGTTAGTTTTGACGTTACGAATTTTCAATTTAGTTAAAATTTTATCGCCCATGGCTTCGAGTAAAATGGTGTTCCATAAAATTTCAATCTTGGGGTTAGCAGTCAGGCGTTCCTGCATCGCTTTGGAGGCCCGTAATACATCCCGGCGTACGAGTAGTTTGACTTTGGAGGCGTATTTCGTCAGAAAGCTGGCTTCTTCCCCCGCCGAGTCTCCTCCGCCAATCACAGCTAAAATTTTGTTACGAAAAAGCGGCAATGCCCCATCGCAGACTGCGCAGGCGGAAATTCCCTTTTGCCAAAAAAGGTCTGCGCCGGGAACGTTCATACGCTTGGCGGTGGCCCCGGTGGCGAGGATGAGTGTTTTGGTTTGATATTCCTTGGGGCCCACGAAAATTTTAAAGGGACGGGACTTAAGGTCGACTTTGTCCACCGTTTCGGTTTCAATCCGTGCGCCGCATTTAAGCGATTGCTGGCGCATACGCTCCATGAGCTGTGGACCTTGGATGCCTTCGGGGAAACCGGGATAATTTTCAACCTCGGTCGTCGTTGTTAGTTGTCCTCCGGCGGCAATGCCGCCAGCAAGAAAACCTTCGAACAGTAACGGCGCAAGTTTAGCCCGGCCAGCATAAAGGGCCGCGGTATGCGCGGCCGGACCGGAACCGATGATGATGACGTTTTCGATGGGCATTTGAGAATAAAACTGTTGCGTGTCAGGTGTTACGTGTTTTAGAAACATGTATCAGCAACGGTAGCCCTGACCCCTAACACGTAAAACGTGACACTCTTGAGATTTCACCGACAATCTATTTCAACAAAAAATAATCCAGCAATTTTTCTTTGGTCTTTTGCGGCGTATTTTTGCTCTGATTGAGGAGAATCTCATCGTAACAGGGCTTATTGTCATCACGGTAGAAAAGCCCAAAATAGCGATGATGACTGTTGGCCAGCTGAAAGGCTTCGACCAAATTCGTCGGATCGTGCTCAATGACTTCCGTCTTACCGGCAATGCGTTTATCCGGTTCGATGCCGTTGGCGTGTTTAAGAAAAGAAAACCAGGTGGTAGTTTTGTGATCAAAATTGTCCGGGTCAAAATGAGGACAACGCTGGGTGACATGGATAAACGAAAAACCTTTGTGGTTAAAAGCGGCCTGCAAAGTTTTTTCAAAATGGTCCGGCATCCAGTCGGCGGTGGTGGCGACAAAAGAAGCGCCGATCCCCAGCACCAGTTTAATCGGGTTTAAAGCTTCCAAATACGTCCCGGCCGGCTGGGTGTTGGTTTTATGCCCTTTTCTTGTCGTCGGAGAAGTTTGGCTTTTGGTTAAGGCATAAAGTTCGTTATCGAATAACAGGAATGTACAGTTGAAATTCTTATTGATGCCGTGGATCAGATGATTGCCGCCGATACTCAAGGCGTCGCCATCGCCGGATTCAATAAAAACGTTTAAGTCCGGGCGGGCCAAGGCCAAACCTAAGGCCACGGTGATCGGTCGACCGTGAATGGTATGCGCGCCGTAGCTATTGATGTAATTGGGGGCGCGTCCCGAACAACCGATCCCGGAAACATTGACCGTTTTGTCCGGGGACATCTGGTGTTCCACCATAAACCGCTTTAACGCCATGACAATCCCAAAATCTCCGCAACCGACGCACCAACGCGGATTTTCGGTGTGTAGGGATTTCAACGTGATGGGCTCTCCCAAAGGAGAATTTTGTACTTGTGTAGCCATATTCCTTGCTCCTTTATCTGATCCTCCCCTCCCTGAGGGAAGGGTTGGGGAGGGAAGAATTTTATCTAACCGAAACCGTCTGGGTCTCAAGAAGTTCTTTAACTTTATTCATAATACCGCGCGGAGTCAGCGGTCGGCCCGTGGCTTTGGCCATCACCGAATGCACATCGAAAAGCGTTTCGGCCCGTAAAAGTGTGGCCAGCGGGGCTGGTTTAAGTTCGTCGCCGTAAGCGACTTCCACCGTTACGATTCTTTTAAAACGGCTGAAAATATCTTTTAACATCATGGGCAGTGGCCAAACAATTTTAAAATGAATCCCCGAAGCCCGGATGCCTTCAGCCCTGAGGTTATTGATTGCCTCTTCAATGATCCCCCGAGAACTTCCCCATCCAGAGACCAGAATGTCCCCTTCATCACCGCCGAACATCTCCGGTTTCGATAAAGCGCGTTTAACCAGATGCACTTTTTCGTTACGTATCATGTGTGAACGCTGGTTAGTTTTGGAAAAATAATTAACGCTGCCCGACTGGTCGGTATTAAGACCGGTGACCCGGCGCATGCCGTTCATGGTTCCGGGGATGGCCTGGTTGGTTCGGACCATTTCGATTTTTTCCGGAAGCCGGCTGATATGGAAACGTTCGAGGACGAAATCCTGAATTTCCTCAACGTTATTCATGACCGTCACCTTCGGTTTGTCGATAATCTTATAACTGTTGGCGGTCTGAAAATCGCTCATGATAAAGACCGGCAACTTTAATTTTTCCGCCAGGTAACGGGCCATTTGGGGCGCATAAAAACAATCAATGACGTTGGCCACACTTAAAACAATTTTTGTATAATCTCCATGAGATCCGAAAATAACCGACATTAAATCCGACTGTTCTGTCTTCGTGGGCATCCCTGTCGACGGCCCCGAACGCTGGACGTCGATGACAATAAGCGGGATTTCGGCTGCAGCGGCATAGCCGATGAATTCCTGTTTTAAGGAAAGTCCCGGTCCTGAAGTCGCCGTAATCGACGGGACACCGCCGAAATACGATCCGATCGCAGTGCCGATGGCGCCGATTTCGTCTTCTGCCTGATGGACCATCCCTCCGTAGGAAGGGAGAACTCTGGCCAGTGTATGCATGATGGAGGAGGCCGGGGTGATGGGATACCCGGCATAAAGTTTGATCCCCGCGTCGATCACGCCCATGCTCAAAGATGAATTCCCATCAATGAGAATCCGTTCGGCCATCTTGGCCCCACCATCGATCTGATAATTGAGCGGGATATGTTCTTTGGCGTATTTGTAACCAAATTCAAAAATTTTAATGTTTTTATCCAGAATGTCCCCTGCCAGTTTTTTACCGAAGGTCATCTTGATCTCATCGATCACCACGTTCACGTCGGCGTTATAAATATGAGCAAGCATGCCGATATAGTACATGTTCTTTCCGTTACCGCCGAGACTGCGAATCAACAGCTTGCTTGGCTCATCAACATCAAAGAGGATAATGTTTAGTCCCAAATTTTTGACCCGTTGGACAACCTGAGCGTAAGTATCGGAATTGTCGGCTTGGTCGGCGGTATCAAGCAATACCTGGCAATGCGGGTTCTCCTCCTCATCATCGAGCCGACGGTTCAAAACGACTTCGTGCTGGGCAATGATGAGATCCGTGTTGTTGCCGATATTGGTGATGTCAAAATCCGCTAAGCGAATAATAACGCCCGACATCGCCGGCCGGCTGCGTGGCGGCGGACTGATTTCGGCGGGGATCATCGGTTCGATGTAGACGTACTTTCCTGTCTTGGCGAAGGCGCGAATAAGAATATCGCCGGCCTTTTGCGCGCCGAAACCAGCGTCCATAAGCACTTCAAAACGAGAAATTTTTTTCTTTTCAACAGACATGTGAAACTTTACTCCTTTACATTAGTGATTCGTCGTTTGTGGATCGTGATTCGGTTAATGTCATCGAAAAGCGAACCATAAAGCACGACTCATAATTAATTTTTATTTAAGACTGGGCGTAGATCATTCAATTCTTTCATAATGTTTTTTTGATCATCAACGGCATACGGCGTTTGCTCTACCTCTAATTTTCGCAGCAACTCCTCCACCGTTTTGTCGGATTTAATCGTGAAACCGGCGTCTTTGATCATACGCAATGTTTTAAGGGTTGAAGAACCTTTGGTATTTAAATAACCGTCCAAAAACAATGAATTGGCCGGGTAAAGCGCCATCACCTCAAGGCTGCGCAAATGCCCTTCCCGTCCGGCCGCGACACGCAGTTCCGTTGCCGGATTTAAAAATCGATAAAGGCACAAGATGCGCAGACAATATTGGGGATTCAAATTATAGGATTGGCTAAAGGCCGTCCCTTCGATGGGAATCAAGAAATTCACGGGGATCGAGGGGCTGTTGAGCTCTCGCAGTTTTAAGCCGACATCAACAATATCTTCGTGCGTCTCCCCCATCCCGGCGATAACACCGGAGCAAATTGGCAAACCCGCCTTCTGGGCGGCTTTTAACGTGTTAAGGCGGTCCTGATAAGTATGGGTGGTACAAACCTGCGGATAAAATTGTTCGGAGGTATTGAGATTATGGTTGAGCCTGTCTAAACCAGCTTCTTTTAATTTTCTCACACCGTTTTCATCCAGAAGACCGGCTGAGATGCATATCTGAATAGGGTATTGCGATTTGATTGTTTTAATCAGGCTGACCAGTTGTTCGACCCGTTTTTCCGATGGGCCACGGCCCGAGGAGACCATGCAATAGCGAAAAGCCCCGGATTCATACGCACGTTTGGCTTCGGCTAGAATTTCTGCCTCACCTTTTACGGGATATTTTTCAATAGAAGAATCGGCTGTCCGCGCTTGGGCGCAGTAATGGCAATCTTCCGGGCAAAGTCCGTTTTGGATATTGTTGATGACATGGACAGCGACGTCACGGCCATGATATTTTTGGCGGACTTCAAAAGCGGCGTCCAGAAGCGGCAAAAGTTCAATTTCAGGACAGGTGAGGATTTTGCGGCACAGGGCTTTCTCTAAGACTTTGCCTTGTAAACTGTCGTGAGCTAATTGGATATAAAATGTTCGGTCCATAAGTTATGGCTCGGTGACAATAAAGTAAAAATATCGGGTAATTGGGGGCTATTCTAGTATAAAAGATAGGAATTAGCAAATTTTATGTATAAATCTTACTGCCATTTTCGCGGAATTCTTTAGCCTTTTCAGCCAAGCCCTTTTCAACGGCCGCTTGTGTGTCCAGGCCTTGGGCCTCGGCATAGTCGCGGACATCCTGAGTGATCTTCATGGAACAAAAATTCGGGCCGCACATCGAACAGAAGTGGGCGAGCTTCGCTCCTTCGGCCGGTAAGGTTTGGTCATGGTATTCTTCGGCCGTCTCGGGATCCAAACTTAAATTAAATTGGTCGCGCCAGCGGAATTCAAAACGCGCTTTGGAAAGGGCATCATCCCAGTTTCTGGCCATGGGGTGTCCTTTGGCCAAGTCCGCCGCGTGCGCGGCAATTTTGTAAGCAATGATTCCGTCTTTGACATCTTTTTTATTGGGCAGGCCTAAATGTTCTTTGGGCGTAACATAACAAAGCATGGCGGTGCCAAACCAGCCGATCATGGCCGCTCCAATGGCTGACGTGATATGGTCATAGCCAGGGGCAATGTCCGTCGTCAATGGTCCTAGGGTATAAAACGGCGCTTCGTGGCAGATCGTCAGTTGTTTATCCATATTTTCTTTAATCAAATGCATCGGGACATGTCCCGGGCCTTCGATCATCACCTGAACGTCGTGCTGCCAGGCGATTTTTGTTAATTCACCTAATGTCTCCAGTTCGCCAAATTGCGCTTTGTCATTCGCATCGGCGATACTGCCTGGGCGTAATCCATCACCCAGACTGAAGCTGACGTCATATTGCTTCATAATTTCACAAATTTCTTCGAAGTGCGTGTAAAGAAAATTTTCCTGATGATAGGTCAAACACCATTTGGCCATGATCGAACCGCCGCGGGAAACAATGCCTGTAACCCGCTGCGCCGTCCAGGGAATGTAACGCAATAAAACTCCGGCATGGATAGTGAAATAATCCACCCCCTGCTCAGCCTGTTCGATCAAGGTGTCGCGGAAAATGTCCCAGGTGAGTTCTTCAGCCTTGCCGTCGACTTTTTCCAAAGCCTGATAGATGGGCACGGTGCCAATGGGCACGGGGGAATTGCGTAAAATCCATTCGCGGGTTTCGTGGATGTTTTTTCCTGTGGAAAGGTCCATGACCGTGTCTCCGCCCCAGCGAATGGCCCAAATCATTTTCTCTACTTCTTCAGGGATGCTGGAACTGACCGCGGAGTTGCCGATATTGGCGTTGATTTTGACCAAAAAATTCCGGCCGATGATCATCGGTTCACTTTCAGGGTGATTAATGTTCGCCGGGATGATCGCCCGGCCGCGGGCGACTTCGTCGCGGACAAATTCCGGAGCGCAATTTTCGCGGATGGCGATAAATTCCATTTCGGGCGTGATGATTCCTTTACGCGCGTAATGCATTTGCGTGACGTTGTGATGGCTCTTCGCGCGCAATGGTTTTTTGATGATGGAAAAGCGTATGGCGGAAAGCTCTGCGTTGATTTCACGCTCTTGACGGTAATGAGATGTGGATGTGGCAAGCTCTTCGACGTCGTTTCGTTTTAAAATCCATGGACGGCGTAAGGGCCAAAGACCTTTTGAAATATCAATCGTTACAGTGGTGTCAGAGAATGGACCGGATGTGTCATAAATTTGAAGTGATGGGTTTTGAACCTTTATATTCTCTGTGGTGACGCTAGGGGACTGTTTGATTTCTCTAAATGGAACACGGATATCGGCGTTGAGTTTTCCCGGCTTATAAATTTTTTTTGAACCGGGTAAGGGCTTATAGCTTAAATTAAAATCAGATGGTTTAATGATGTTCTGATCTATTTTCGTATCGGGTTTGATACGCGATTGGGTGATCATGATATTTTCCTAATCGTAGGGGCATTCATAAATTGCCCTTACAATTAATTAAACGACGTGCCGCAGCCGCAGCTGCCTTTGGCGTTGGGGTTGCGGTATTTAAAGCCGCTTTCCTTGAGCGTGTCGACATAGTCGATGACGATCCCTGTGACAAATTCCACGCTTTCTTGGTTTACAAAAACTTTAATCCCGTGATCTTCAAAAACGATGTCGTTGTCGAAATGGTTTTTCTGTAAACGCATGTCATAGGAAAGGCCGGCACAGCCGCCGGTCATAACCCCAAAGCGCAGTCCGTGGTCTTGCTTGCCCTCTTTCTCCATGAGGGCGTGGACTTTGACCGCCGCCGCATCGGTTAAAGTCACGATGGGTTTGGATGTATCGGTTCTATTTTTTAAATCGGGACTATCCATTTTTATCTTGCCTCCAGCGGCCAATATTAGAAGTCTTTGCCTTGCAAGTCAAGTTAATGTTTCTTATATGTTTCTTATATTCGAGACGAGGGAAGCATTAAGTTAGTCCGACGTGAAATTTACTTCGAGCTTGTTGAATCATAGAACAGCGCGATGCTGTTGGTAAATCCGTGTAAGAAGTTGCTCCCGCCCACCGGGCCAATTTCACCGGCGCAAAAAAAGCCGGCCGCGGGAATAGGCCCGAGATGCTGTTGGATGACTTTTATATCGTGATTCTCTTCATGGAACAAATTTTGCCCCCGGCCGTTGCAGCAGAATACTAATGCGCCTTGAGGTTTTTGTGACGCTGTTTTACTCCGCTGGCCGAGCAAGAGTTCGTCCAAATCTTCGCGCGCACTTTTGGCATCGCGAACATGAAACTGAACGGTCTGGCCGGTTTTGATGTAATCGACAATGGCCCCGGCCCCAGATTCTGGATCAATGCCCATCACACCGCGGACTAAAAAATCACCGCGTTTTAATTGATGTTTATACTCGTCGATAGCAATCCCGACAAAGACCGCTTCTTGCGCGAGCATACGATCCGCGGGCGACGCTTTATCCAAAACTTCCTCAAGAACTTTGACAAAGGGCCGGCCGGCCAAGGTGTAAATGACATTTTCCTCGGCCTTGGTGACGATAAATGTTTCCCCGATAGGTTTACATCCCTGAGAAACCACCGTCTCCAAACGGAGATTTCCCTGTAAGACAACACCCACCACCCCTTCGGTTAATCGTTCCTGGTTGTAAATAAGCGTATTCCCTCCCGGGCGTGAAGCGCCGCTGGCTATTCCGCCCACGACCGCGCATTGAGGGTACGCCTCATTTAAGCCCTGGAGAAAACCGTTCATATCAAACATAAACGGATCCGGCAGCGCGATAAACGTCGGATGTTCATTGGGATAAATTTCAAAAAATTGGTACCAGTCTTCTTTCATTTGTAAGCTTTCCAACTGTGTCTGATTCATCTTAAACGGTGTGATCGTCACTCCGGGTAGTTGTCCGGCCAGCAATGAACTCGAGGGCCTGCCTTCGATCTCCTCGTTTTGTCCGACGATTCCCGCACAACTACAGCCGATCAAATGGCGGAATTGAATTTTGCGTTGGAGAGATTCAATGACGTGGATTGCTTCTTGAGGGTTCGCGGTAGAGATAAACAATATTCCCAGATCCATGGCGCGGGGAAATTCCTGGGTCAGGATTTGAGATATTTCTTGAGGATTAAGTGATTTGGTTATCCGGTTAAAAAATTGCATGGCTTTATAATAAAGAGCGGCCTTTAAGAAAGCAAGCAATTATTCTGCTCCGTTATTCTGCTTCGTCCCGTCTTGGGTGGGACTTCGCAGGAATATTCTCTTTTGAGGAAATTCCTCCGAAGCCATATTAAAGTTCTATTATTAAGGCGAAGGAGAATAAATTAGTCTATTGGTGAGCGATAATATTTTTGGCTTTTTCTCGTCCGTAGGGGGTGAGCGTCAGTTTCTCTCCGAATTTTTTTATAAGCCCATCCTCGAGTCCTTGAGCGATCACCTCAGAGGTAAATTCCGGATCCCAGAGCATGTGATGATACATGTGACTGACCACATGCTCAGTGGCATCGGCATGGGTAATTTCCGCCTGGAGAAGATGAATGGCCAGCATTTGAGTGGCAAAATCCCAGCGCCGCCAGCGTTTAAAAAACATCCGGGCCAGTAAACCCCGTTCCGGCGCAAAAATAAACACTATTAAAAAGATGACGCCGCTCATCAAGGCCATGGAGCCGGCAATGCTCGCGTCGATCCTTTGGGCCACCCAATATCCGGATAGCGCCGACATTGTTCCGAAGAAGATACTTAAGATTAGCATCCGCGAGAGCCGGTCGGTTAACAGATACGCGGCCGCCGGCGGTGTAATCATCATCGCCACGACCAGAATGGACCCTACCGAATCAAAGGCCCCCACGGCGGTGATGCTGGTCAGACTCATTAAAGCATAATGGATGAATATCGGATAAAATCCTAACACGGTCGCAAGCCCTGGATCAAACGTCGCAATTTTTAATTCTTTATAAAAAAGTCCGACAAAGGCAAGATTTAATAAAAGAACCACGGACATGACCCAGATTCCTCTTGGCCCCATATCGATATCATGAAAACTTAAACGGTCAAATGGGCTGAAGGCAATTTCCCCAAAGAGTACACACTGCGTGTCCAAATGGACATCCCCGGCATAGTGACTGATGAGGATAACCCCCATTGAGAATAACAACGGGAAAACCAATCCAATCGCCGCATCCTCCTTTAATTTTCGGGTATGAATAATGAGTTCTGTTAAAGAGACTGTGATCAGCCCCGTGACGGCGGCAGCAATAATGAGCCACGGAGAAGATATATCCTTGACAACAAAAAATGCCAAAACAATTCCCAAAAGAATGGCGTGGCTGATAGCGTCGCTCATCAGCGCCACCCGGCGTAGGACTAAAAAAACTCCGGGAATGGCACAGGCTGTGGCGACCAGAGTCGCTAAGATCATGATCTCAAGTGAGGCCGACATCGAAACTTTCCTCATGTAATGCGGTCAATCGTTTGGCCACTTTTAAACCTTCCGGAGTCAGGGCCCAGCGGTTTTGGTCATGGCGTTTGACCAATCCTTTTTTAAGAAGCTGTAACATGGTTCTATTAAAAGCCCCACGACCTACCGCTCGTAACGCCGCCATATCATGCGGGTGAAACGGATCGGTATTAATTTCGGAAAATAATAAGAGATTTTTTAACATCGTGCTCGTTCGAATCTGCTCCCGCTGGCGGTTGATTTTAATCCAGTCGAAGACAAGCCCGCGATGCGGCGCTAAGAGTAATGAGAACATGACTATTCCGCTTAAATAGACGACAATCGTCGGTCCCGTCGGCATGTTTTCGATAAGACTGCTGGTTAGTGCACCCATTAAACCGGCGAGAATTCCAAAGATTGAAGCCAGGAGCACCATCACGCTTAACTTATCCGTCCACTGCCGGGCCGCCGCGGCTGGCGCCACCAGCATCGCACTCATTAACACAACGCCGACGGTTTGTAAGCCGAGCACAATGGTCATCACCATGAGGGTGGTGAGTAACACATCTAGAAAGTGAATCCGCACGCCGATACTTTTGGCAAAATCATAATCAAAAACAATGAGCTTAAACTCTTTCCAGAAAAGAATCAGTGTGAAAATAGCGATGCCGGCTAAAACCGCCATGACCTTTAAATCGTCCATCAGCAAAGTGGCCGCATTACCGAAAAGAAATTTATCCAAACCGGCTTTCGTTGCCGTCGGCATTTTCTGAATGATCGTCAAAAAAACCAACCCCACACCAAAAAAGACAGATAGAACCATCCCTAAAGCCGTATCTTTTTTGATCCGGGTTGTTTTGGTAATTAGCAAAATGATCATGGTCCCCAGCCAGCCAGACATACCTGCGCCCAAGAGAAGGATGAGTGGATTCTTGCTTTGCGTCAACATAAAGGCCAAACCAACGCCCGGCAGGGTCGCATGGGCAATGGCATCGCCCAATAAACTTTGTTGACGCAGGACCGCAAAAGTTCCCAGGCAGCCGCTCGTTAATCCTAAAATGATGGCTCCCATCGCAACGATCCGTAATGTATAATCGCCGATAATCAGTTGGAAAAATTCATTGATCATAATGAAATGGCCTTCAGATGATGTTGTAATTATTTATCCGCTTTATTAATTCCTGCTCCAGCGAGAAACGCCGAACGGCCTCCATAAGCCCGACGCAGATTTTCATGATTGATAACCTCTTCAACTTTTCCTAAAGCCACACAACGGACATTGAGCAACATCGTCCAATCAAAATATTCTTTAAGGGTTTCTAAATCATGATGAACACACACAACTGTTTTTCCTTGAGAACGTAATTCCCGTAAAAGAGTAATAATACTTTTTTCGGTCGTGGCATCCACGCCGGCAAAAGGTTCATCCATGAGATAAATCGGCGCATCCTGAATAAACGCCCGGGCAATAAAGACGCGTTGTTGCTGCCCTCCGGAGAGCTGACTGATCTGCCGGCCCGCAAAGTCGACCATCCCAACTTTCTGCAGACATTCCTTGGCCAATTGGCGTTCCGCATGTCCCGGTCGGCGGATCCAACCTAAATGACCGTAACGGCCCATCATGACCACATCCAAAACACTCGTCGGAAAATCCCAGTCTACGCTCCCCCGCTGGGGCACATAACCGATCATTTTTGCGTGTGGCAAATAACGCTGTCCAAACACCAAAACCTGTCCGGCGGCGGGACGGATAAGCCCTAAGATCGCTTTAATGAGCGTCGATTTACCGGCGCCGTTAGGCCCGACGATGGCGAGTAAAACTCCCCTGGGAACTTTAAGGTCAACATCCCACAGGACAGGTTTTTCTCCGTAGGCCACGGTTAAATCCATAACTTCAATGGCCAGACTATTAGGATTCGTTGAATAAGGCATAAATTAATCTCCGTTATTTAAGAGCTTCGACAATGGTATTGATATTGTGCCTGACCATCCCCTGATAGGTCCCTTCGGGTTTTCCCTGATGACCGAGGGCATCGGAAAAAAGTTCGCCGCCAATTTTGACATCCCAGCCTTGCGCGCGGACCGCTTCTTGAACAGCCCTGATATTGCGTTCCGGGACACTGGATTCGACAAAAATGGCCTTGATTTTACGTTGGGCGATGATGTTGGCTAACTTTTTTACGTCGCCGGCACCGGCCTCAGCCTCGGTACTGATTCCCTGTAAACCAAGCACTTCAAAGCTATAGGCGCGTCCGAAATATCGGAAGGCGTCATGGGCGGTGACAAGAAGACGTTGTTCTTTGGGTAATTCTTGGGATTTCTGAGCAAGATAGGCATGAAGCGTTTTGAGTTCCTCGATATATTTCTTAGCACGTTGGTCGTAATAATCTCCATGAACAGGATCAAAATCTTTAAGTTCCCGACGAATACGCTCGACGGTTTTAATCCATAAGGAAACATCAAACCAGACATGCGGGTCATGTTGATCTTTAAACGTATCACTCGAAAGAATCAATTGTGGATCAATGTCCTCCGTGACCGGGACCGTTCTTTTGTTCTTTGACATCTTTTTAAAGATATCCGCCATCTTTGCTTCGAGATGAAGGCCATTATAGAAGATGATCTGGGCTTCAGAAAGTTTACGCACATCGCTTTCCGAGGCTTTATAAAGGTGCGGATCAACGCCTGGCCCCATCAGTCCTTCTACTTTAACAAATTCACCGCCGACGTTCTGAACGGCATCGGTAATCTGACCGATGGTGGCGACAACTTTTATGGGAGACCCGGCCAAGCTCACCGGAACGGCCCAAATAAACTGTGTAAAAAAAATCATGACGAACATTTTTAAATACATCATTGTCCTCTCTTCCTGAATTTTAGATTGTCTTCTTTTATTTGGCATTTTTTACAGACGCCATAAAAATGCATTTCATGACCTAAAATACGAAAACCGTCCTTGGCCAAATACTTTAAATAGGGCTGGTCACAGTGTCGGCAGGGAAATTCGATAACACTATAACAATGAATACACCGGGCGTGGTGGTGTAACTTTTCATCGTAAACATGCTCATAGTGATCATGTTTTTCGCCAAAAGCCGTTTTACGGATTAGACCAGCTTCCAATAATTCTTTGATGCTGCGATAAATGGTCGCCCGGGAAACATTATGTTTTTTATGCGCTAACGTTTTGACCAGGTCTTCAGCGGTAAAATGTCCGTGCGAGCGCATGACTTTGTCAAAAACTTTACGCCGGCCATGGCTGCTTTTTAAGCCGGACTCTGTCAGGTAACGGTCGAAGCGTTTTTGTTCAAGGGCGATTTTATTCATAATTATTTTTTCCTCCTCAACTCCTCCCTTAGGGAGAGGCAGGGGGAAGGGTTAATATCGCAGCGAAAGTCCGATAAAAGGATTAATATCATCAGCTGCTCGCGTTACCCCAAAATTGACACCGCCGTCTAACTGGATATCCTTAGTGATCCCGTAGGTCAACCCCGTATCCACCGTCGCAATCCATTTAGAATCATCCTCGTCACTGGTATTGCTGAAAAATTCAATATATCCGTTAAGATCGCCGACGATCGCATGCCCGAAGGTCAGGCTTTGAATATATTCCGTATGATAATCATCATTAGCGGCGCTCTTATTAAAATCAACCTCCGCCATGAATCCCATACTCCAATCGTGTGGCAACGACACACCGAAGGGAATAATGATCCCGCCCTCATGAGCCTCATTGCCTAAATTGGCGCCGTTGGTGGGAAACTTGATAAATGGCATGACCCCCATCGCGATCATGCTCTCACCGTCATTGCCCCAGAGGTTAAGTTTGAGACGTATGAGCGTATCACCAAAACCCTTTAAAATGATTTTTTCTGTATCATCCTTAGTTTTTTGGTAGGTATAAGGTGAAATAAAAAATTGGATGTCCATATTATTGAAAAGTCCAACTTTCAAGGCCGTTTCGACCAACGGACTTATCGTCTCTTGCTTTTTCTGGGAGCCATCCGGGTTATGGGTATCGTAGATATAATCGATCAGGTTTGTTTCGATTTGGATATGTCCAGCATCGACGGTAAAGGGGCTTTCGGTTTTATCCGGACGGTCGGTGGACAACTCGCGCATCAATTCCCGCGGGGTGGGATTAAGCATATGGTATTGATGTTTATCCCTTTGGGCGGGCTCTAGGGCGAAACCCGGTAATACGCACGAAACACTACTAATAAAAATGATGAAAAACAGACGAACGACGGTATTCATGGCATCTCCAATTTTTAAAATTATTCAGTTCGATTTCTAATTATGAGACAGTGTATCATTAAGTTGTCGATTGTCAAAAAATATTTTCTTATTTGTTTATTTGTTTATTTGTTTAGTTTTTTATTTCGAAAGGTAAAATAAAACCCCGTTCCGAAATGAGTTCGAAACGGGGTTATGAAGGCGTGCAAAAAATTTAATTAAGCGACAGTGATGTCTTTAGCCAAATAAACATCCTGAATAGCATTAAGAAGCGCCACCCCCTCTTTCATGGGTTTCTGGAAAGCCTTGCGTCCTGAGATAAGTCCCATCCCGCCGGCGCGTTTGTTGATGACGGCTGTTTTGACCGCTTCCTGTAAATCATTTTCACCGGAAGCGCCACCGGAGTTAATTAAGCCGATGCGGCCCATATAACAGTTGGCCACTTGATAACGGGTCAGATCGATTGGATGGTCCGAAGATAATTTTTCATAAACATATTTATGGGTCTTGCCGAATTTAACCGCGTTATAGCCGCCGTTGTTTTCGGGGAGTTTCTGCTTGATGATGTCGGCTTGGATGGTGACTCCCAGATGGTTGGCCTGGCCGGTCAAGTCCGCGGCGGTATGGTAATCCACATTATCTTTTTTAAATCCGGGATTTCTTAAATAACACCACAACACCGTGAACATCCCCAATTTGTGCGCCAGTTCAAAGGCGTGGGCGACTTCGACGATCTGCCGGGTTGATTCAGGTGAACCAAAATAGATGGTAGCGCCAACCCCGACGGCCCCCATATCAAAGGCCTGCTGGATAGAGCTAAACATAATTTGGTCGTATTTGTTAGGGTAAGATAAAAATTCGTTATGATTGATTTTAACCATGAAGGGAATTTTATGGGCGTATTTACGAGAGGCCAGCCCTAAAACCCCCACAGTCGAGGCGACGGCATTACATCCCCCTTCGAGGGCGAGTTTAACAATATTTTCCGGATCAAAATAAACCGGATTAGGGGCAAATGAAGCCCCGGCGGAATGTTCAATCCCCTGGTCAACGGGAAGAATCGATAAATAGCCCGTGCCGCCTAACCGGCCGGTATTAAACATTAACTGCAGATTTCGCAGCACATTATTGGACCGGTCGGAACTGATGAAAGTCCGGTCGACATAATCAGGTCCCGGTAAATGCAGATCATTTTTGGAAATAGTTTTGCATTGATGGTCCAAGAGACCTTTTGCGTCGTTTCCTAAAATATCGGTGATTTTACTCATTTTGTTTCCTCCTTCATCCGTAGATTTATGTTCACTTCGTTCCATAAATCTTGGCTTCATTTCGCTTTGCCTTGACTAGCCACGGCGGCCA
>Ga0247727_10007635_pt1 | contig 20470 bp, 22 predicted proteins | sample WisWelCaveWW1625_FD_202498 | JGI IMG/M metagenome (GOLD analysis project Ga0247727, IMG submission 202498) | Biofilm microbial communities from Wishing Well Cave, Virginia, United States - WW16-25 | ecosystem: Environmental > Aquatic > Deep subsurface > Groundwater > Cave microbial mat | place... | reverse complement strand
TTGGTCGGAGCGGGGAGATTCGAACTCCCGACCCCTTGCTCCCGAATTAAGGGCTCACCGGAAATCTCCAATGACTTCAGTGCTGCTTGGTGCGTCTTGATCCGCTTTCGTTCGTTCCCCGTTCACGGCAATCCGCCCACGTGGGCGGAAACTCCGTTATGTGGAACGCTTGCCCGCACGCTTACTGGTCGCGGTTGATGCCGCCTCCTGGTAGTCGGGATGATGATGTCCGTAAGTGTCCCAAAGCGTGTCAGGCGTCATCCCGAGGTATCCAGCGGCTTCGTACAGATCGACGCCACCCTGCATGAGCCACGTCGCCGCTGTATGGCGGCAAATATGCGGCCCATCATCCCCGCCTCCCACCGACGCCCATGCACGACGCAGCTTGCCAATGGGCTCGCCTAGGTAGTGAACAACATGGGTGATCTTGCGCTTGCTATCGATCCTGTGCCAGCGCCGCAGGTGTGGCAGTAGCCGGGCATGAATGCGAACTGGCGGCTTCCTTTTGTTGGTCTCCCGTTCGGCGGTTCCCGACCTATGCAAGGTGCCGCTGGTTAGGTCGATCCAACCTGACAAAGGCGAAGGGAGCCACCGCAGCCCGAGGATTGCGCCAGGGCGCGTTCCCGAGTAGGCGCCGATTAGCAGCATCCGGCAGATATGACGGGTCTGTCCGTGCTTCCGCGCCAACCGCAAACGTCGTGCAACTTCATCTCGCGTAAGCCAATAGTCGCGCCGAGCCGGCGCTTTCTTAGGTAGCGAGACCGTGGGCACGATCATCTGGGGATCGTGCTCGCTCTTGTACCAGTTGAGCGCCTGCCGAAGCGTCTTGAGATCGTGACGCGCGGTTTGGTCCGACACATTCACCGGCGGCTTCTTGGAATTCGGATGCTGGCGACGATGCTGCGCCGTACGCCACTTCACGTAGGCCTTGCAGTTGGTCTTCGTCACGTGGCTGATCCGCTTTCCACTCCACCAATCAAGGATGGGTTTCGCGGTCGCCACCAGGAACTCCCGCGATTTCGATTCGTCCGCATGACCTTTGAGATAGGCTGCGACGACCTCATCGATCAGCAGCTGCGCACCGAGCCCGGCAGGTGGCTGATACTTCGCATTGATATATGCTGCTAGCTTGCGCTGGGCTTCCTTGTCATCAAAGCCGACGCGGCAGCCTGTGCTCGTGCGATGCGCTCCGTCTCGGATAATCCAGACGAGAACGCCGGTTGGCGTTCGCTTTTGGGATAGATGTGGCTGTTTGGCTGGACGCGACATCGTTCAAACATCTCGGCGAGTGCACGCTCGGTTACCAGCAGCTTGCCCGCGGGCATAGTCGCTTGCAACCTCCCTTTCCGGATTTCGTTGCGGAGCGACGCAACGGTAAGCGGCCCGTCCGGGAAGAACTTCGCAACAGCCTGCTTCAACGTGTAGACCGCCTCAATGACTGAGGTCGCTTGTTCCACTCGCTTCAGCCAATTCTCGTCGCTGGAAACTTGCCTCTCGGCCCGAACCACTCCTCGAGCTCCGCGATTGCCTGTGCATCGAGGGTTGCTTCACCGCGCGGCAGCAACGCCGGATACTCCTCGCCGATCTGAGAACGCGCGAGCCATTCGACCTCACCGAACCGGATGGGGTTACGCGTGATGCGGGACATCGCAGCGTGGCACTCGTGGTGCGACACGCCGATGCAATACACCGCGTCCGGCGAAAGGATTTCGCTCGCGAGGGCGAAGGCCGGTGACAGCTTCCATCGCATGAACTGCGACACGAGCCGCATCTGCTTTTGCCGCTTGCGCAAGTCGTCGTCGAGCGTCATCCCAATCCACCAGTCACCTTCGGGCGAGGCGATGCGAAATTGTGGATCGATCTGATCTTGAATTCGCAGGATCAGTCGTTGAGCACGCAGCAAGTCGGCAAGCACGATCTCACGAAAGTTGCGGGGCGTATGCGGCAAGTACGTCATGCTAGCCTGCGCCTCGCCTATCACGCAGCGCGGAGAGCACGTTTGTGTCGCTATCCACGAGCGCGATCCCATAGTAGCGGTCACCGAATTTTCGGATCTTGCCGGCAAGATCAGGGAGGTCGCGCACGCGATCGAACTCACTTTGAAACACAGCGACCGGCATCGCCTCCGAACGGCGCCAGCGAACATAGTCCCGATACAAGTCTTCGATGCCAATGGCCCGATTGTCTGTCGTGGGTTGAGCACGCTCAGCGATCCACGACAGCACGCTGCCAGTCTCCCCTGTTGCAGCGGGCGTCAAAGCCGGCCGTGGCATGTCATGGCGGGACATGTCGGTCTCCGGCACGACACGCCGAGCCGTGTCCGACCGGCTTGCCTCGGCGTATGCGGCGATGGTGATCGGCCCAAAGGCGGACACCAATTCAATGAGCAGTGCGAAGGCTAGCGGAAAGCCAAAGCCGACATCGCGCACGCTGACAAAACCGCGGGTGATCCAAGTGTAGAATTCGGCGACCGGGTCGGGCGCCACGGCGCCCCCGCGGTCACGCAAGATGGCAATCTGTTCCCGCAGTCGGCTGGCACTTTGTTCGAGACGCTGGGCCTCTGAGGCAACCGCCAATTCCTGACGGAGAACTCCAATTTCCTCACACGCCTCTCGTGTCCGTGCATCGATCTTGGTGCAGTTCAGTGAGATGGAGCCGATTGTCCCACGCACGCGCTCGTTGCTGACAACGCCGCGCGTTAACAGTGCGTTGATGGCCGCTTCTACTTGTCCCGTGCTGCGGTGTCGTGCGAGTGAGCGCAATTGTGCGTCCACGACGGTGAGCTCAGCCTCGGCTTCGCGGTACGTCGCGTGCGCCGCCTCGCGCGAGCCGGTAATGGCCGCGCGATCTTGCACGTATACGCCGAGCGCTGAATTGACGCCGAAGAGCAGACACGCGAGCCAGGCGACACTTGCAATCGAAGCTGCCCGCCGACGCTTGTCGCGCCAGAGCGCGCTTACCGCCACAAGGCCGAAGGCCTTCCAAACATCTGCGGCCACGTTCGCCCATGCGAAGAGCTCGCGTTTTTCGGGCGTCTGACCGAGGCCGTATCCGTATAGATAATTGCCCCGCAGCGAGACGGCGAACATCACGGCTGTCGCCAAGCTCAGGGCCCCGAGCACTATCCATCGCGTGAGGTGTGCGGCCGCAAATGTCACTTGCGCACCGTGCCCTCAACTGAGCTGATCTCGACCCGGCCGTGCTCGCGCTCATACAGCGCAAGCATACGGGCGAAGAGCTCATTGAACGAGATGCCGTCACGAACCGCCGTCAGTTCCAGGCGTCGCTTCTCTTCGGGCGTGACGCGCAAATCGATCCGCGCGGTCCGCGGACTCTTCGCGCGCACACCATGCTTTTGCATGGTGCCTTTGACGTCATCCGGCGATGGAATGTGGTCGAGTCCGGCTTTACCCCACACGTTTTTGAGACGCTGCATCGCTCGATTGTTACTCATCTCTCCTCTCTTCGTTTGGCGCCAACCCTTCTCAATCGCTTGATTTCTGAGGTCACCCTCTTCAGCAAGGCGTCGATGAGCGCGTCGGCCTGCGCATTGAGCTTGGCGGTCGTCGTCTCCGTGATCGCGCGCCCGCGATTCTGAGCTTCGCGATACGCGATGCGCTCCGGAATGGCACCGGAGAAGGCCGTGTATCCCGCGTCCTCGACGTAGGCGCGGACGGTCGCCTCTTCGCCGTCGCTCAACACGCGGCAAATGGCGATTGCTAGCCGGTCCTTCGGCACGCCCTCCTTGACCAGCTCATGAAAGGTGAGGATGGCGGGCGACAAATCGTCAGCGCTCGCACCGGTCGGCTGCACGATCAGGTGCGACTGCTTGGCGATCTCCAGCGTCGCACGGCTGGTGCGTGCCGGCGTATCGACGATCAGCAGGTCCAGATCGTGACTGGCAGCGAGCGCATCCCGAAAATTTCGGTAGGGTACGACCTCACAGGGCGGTCCGACGACCCGGTTGCGGCGGCGTGCCCGCTCCCAAGCCACGACTGATGCTTGCTGTGGGTCGAGGTCGGCCAGGCGCGCAGTCATGCTGTGGGCGGCGACCGCGAGGAGCGCCCGAGCCAGGGTCGATTTTCCGACCCCGCCCTTCTGCGACACGAACGAAACCACAACGGCCATAGAGGGCACTCCGCAACCCCCGCTCTCACGTACGAGTTGGCCCGGCATGGCGTCAATCAGAATCGATGGTGCCTTGGTGCCATGCCGGCAGCGACAACAAGTGGATAACCGGCATGGCGCGTTCACTCACCTGCTACACTCAAGGCATGCCCGACATGTCCGGTCATGACGCGCCAGGGCGCGACGAACTCCATACGATGACGCTCACCGAGCTCGAAGCGCGGGTGGCAGCTGCAGGCGTGCTCATTTCTCGCCGCCAGCTCATGCGTCATTGCGAAGCCGGCACCTTCGACGCCAAAAGACTGCCGGCAGTCAACAACCTGGAACAGTGGTTCATCGCACCGGGATCAGTCGACAAAGGCATCGCAGACATCAAGACACTGCAAGAACAACGTGCCCGTCGTGACGCGACACGTCACGACATGGCGGACCAGGACCGACCCGGAAAATCTATATCTGACGAGCAAGACACGACTGGTCGTGACGCGACACAGCCCGTCACGTCTGATGCGAAAAATAAGGGCCAGACACCACCCGACACGTCGCGTCATGTCGGGACAGACCGCGACATCTTCGAGCACCCCTACGTCAAAAAATTAGAGGCGCAAGTCGAAAAGTGGGAGGGGAAATTCCACGACCAGGTGCGTCGGACCGAGGACATTCAGTTGAAGGGCGCTCAGCAACTTCTCGAATTGCAACGCATGACGGCCGTCGGTCAGAGCGAAACCCTTGCCGACTTTATGTTGAAAGCGAAAGATTGGATACTCGGGCCGGGAGCCGCACCGGAGAATAGGGAAGTGCGCGATGCCACCAATTCCTAGTTCGTCAAGTTATCCCCACTCCAAGCAGGCTCTTTAGCGGAGCGCGCGTTATCATGTGCCCATGAGCTACCGGCTCTCATTAGCTAACAAGGCGACGCCTCTGCCGGTAGCGGTGCGTCGTCCTGTTAGCCCATGAGTATATGCAACGGATAGGCGAGAACGATCGCTTCCAGCAGATTGAGCAGAATATCAAGGTCAACAGTGCCGACCCGATTGCGCTGCACGGCTTCACCCAGCTTCCGAATTTCATTCTCCGCAACCCCGACATCTCCATCGGTGCCAAGACGACCTACTCACTCTTTCTCAGCTACGCCTGGCACAACAACCTCTGCTTCCCAGGACAAGACACATTGGCAAAGTCACTGGGGATGAGCATCGGCAGCGTCAATGCCTTCATCAAGGAGCTCGAGGCCTGCGGCCTCATCGAGATCACACGAAGGGGACAAGGGAAGACCAACCTCTACACCATCAATTTCCTGGTCAAGAAAAAGCCCCCGAAACCTTGATTTCAGCCGGCTGAAATCAAGGTTTCAGTCGGCTGTAGCCCTAGCATTCAGCCGGCTGAATTGACTCTATATAAGAATATGCATTTAAGAATACAAAGAAAGAAAAATACAAAAGAGACAGAGAATGCATCTAGAAAATAGAAGGACGAAATTCAAAATGTAGAATACCAGAACACGAAATCACAATTAAGACAAGACCCACCTTGACATTAATGGAAATGCATTGGATAATGTCGCAAAAGGAATCTTGTGCGACATGGCGGAAAGACACCAATCCGGCACCCTATGGAACACGTCACGATATGGAATACTCGAACATGTCCGATAGGATTAGCGGTACAAAAGCCCGGTCGGTCGGTTTGTACCTCTCTCAGACCGGGCCGCGCTTAAAAAGCCGCGTAAAGTCAACATAATACGCCTCTGCCCCCGTCGGGCTTTGCAGCCCGACCTCACGCCGCACCACCAAGACCCACTAAGCGCATAGCGCCAAGTGGCTCTAAGGTGGCTGCGGCGCTCGTTCGCCGTCCCTGCCAAGGGCGGGGCGCGCAAACAACTAGACAGGGCCGCGTCCGCGGCACCTTCTCAGGCGAACTTCGGCTGCGGCGCGAGGTCGGGCTGCCTCGCAAAATATAGTCGGGCGAAGCCCTCCTTATTTTGCGGGCGCCGACGGGGGCAGAGGCGAAAGCAGCAGTGGTCGGCACCTTTTCGGACACGTCACGATAGTCCTCGCAGAGCTCCGGGCTATCGAACGCGTCCGAAGTCGGGCCGTGAGTTCCCTCTCGCGGCGAAGCCGCGCAACAGCAGAGAGCGATAGCTCTCCCTTCTCGCACGTCATGGGGCCCGAGGGGTGGAGACGAGGGTGGCATGACATGCGCGCTTTTGGTTGCCGGCAAGGCGGCAAGCCGGATTATGAAGTCCCTGTCCACACCAAGCCGCCATGGCGTCAAGGCGCGCGCTGGTATTCTGTGGGAGGACAGGGGTGCGCCCATGGGCGGCATCAGCTTCCACCTAAGCGTCGGCCGCTCAACTCCACAGAGCGCACTGCCGGCTGACCAGCCAACGTTGTAAGCGAACGTGGGCACGATGGTCACTTCGCCCGCTTTGGCGAAGAGCTAGCGGGAAGCTGACTTCGCCCATGGTGGAATTTGCATTTGATCCGGACCGGACGGTGCTTGGCACCGTCTTTACTAGTGCCGGCGAGGGAGAGTTCGCGCTTTCGGACACCGACCGGGCCCGGCACATGCTCGTGATCGGGAAGACCGGCCAGGGCAAGTCAACGCTTCTGCGCAACGTGGCCGTGCAGGACATTCACACCGGGCGCGGCGTCGGCATCATTGATCCGCACGGCGATCTCTCCCGCGAGCTCCTCGACGATATCCCCTCTTTTCGAGCCCGTGACCTGGTCTGGATCGATCTAAACGACGAAGAGCGCGTCGTTACGTTCAACCTCCTCGAGAACGTGCCACGCGAGCGCATCGCAGCCACCGCATCCAACATCGTCGCGGCATTCCGCGCGGTGTGGGCGGATTCTTGGGGCCCTCGGATGGAGCGCATTTTGTACGCGGCTATCGCCGCTCTGACCGAAGCCCCGAACACGAGTTTGCTCGGCCTCCCTCGCCTACTCACCGACGATGACTACCGCGCACATGTGCTGACTGATGTGACCGATCCCATCGTGCACGGGTTTTTCGCCAACGAGTATGCCGTGTGGGATGAGGACTATAGAACGGTGGCGATCGATCCCGTACTCAACAAGGTGGAGCAACTCCTCTCGTCGCCGGCAGTGCGCGCCATGCTCGGATCAACCAAGTCGAGCATCGACTTCGGCGACATCATGGACGGCCGGAAGGTGCTCATCGCCAATCTGGCGAAAGGTGCGCTGGGCGAGGGGCACGCACATCTCCTCGGAGCCATGCTTGTCTCCGGCTTCTATCATGCTGCGATGGCCCGAGGCGGCAATACCGGGACCCGTGTCCCCTTTTCGCTCATAGTGGATGAGTGGCAGAACTTCGCCAGCGATAGCTTCGCGCATATTCTTTCCGAGGCGCGGAAAATGAAATTGTCTCTGGTCCTCGCGAACCAGTTCATGGCGCAGGCCAGCGAGCGTTTGCGGGCGGCCGTCCTGGGCAATGTTGCCACCATCGTTGCCTTTCAGCTCTCAGCAGACGACGCCGATACCATCGCGGCAGAGATCGGGCTGAAGCGTGGCGACATGCTCACGCAGCTTTCGGTCGGTGAAGTGTGGGCCAAGCATGCCACCTACGGCGGCCCCTACTACCCTCGCCTCATCGCGCCGATCGTCACCAATGCAAAGGGCTGCGAGGCGGCGCTTAAGCAGAATCGGCTCAGGAACACGTTCCCACGAAGCCGCGTCGAGGAGAAGATTGCCCGCTTCTTTGCGAGCGCGGCGCGGGGACGTGCCCGATAAAGGGCTGCTACTCGGCTTCACAATTCTAGTCGAAGAGCCCCTTCCGTATTCCTTGAGCGAATCCCTCTCAAATCATTTGCCACAAGGTCTTCGCCGACCTCGCGCGCCACCGGCTCTGCAAGAATCACCTGTCCGCTACTGGAATCGCGCAAGCCGTGCGTTGATCTCCGCAAGATAGCGGGAGACGACCGCCTTGCTCTCGTTCGCCTGCACCGCCTCACCCCCGGCTTTGAGCAAGCCGGCGAGCACGTCACGCTCCACAGCCGCCTTCATGCGTGCACCAGATTCATGCTGTCGCCCCTCGGGCCCGAACAAGTAGCCAGGCACCAACACCTTTTCCCGCCCGGGCTCTACACCGTAGCGGCTGTTGATGACCGTCTCGACAGCCGCGGCCGCCATGGCGGCCGGGTCCTGGATGAAGGTGTAATCGATGGCGCCAGCAGCCACGGCATCACGCACCTCCTTCAGACCATCGTAGCTGACGCTGAGCGGGCGCTCGTAGCCTCGCTCCGCGAGCTCGCCCTGCGCATCATTGCCGCCGAGCCCCATCGAATCTGAGGTGTAAATCACCACATCAGTCCGCCTGCGGCCGGGTTTGAGCGACGCCCGCAGCGCATCGTAGACAATGCTAGCGGCCGTTGCTCGGTGGTACGCGCCTTCGCCGCACACGTCGATCACGCACCCCGGGAGATACCACTTCAGCATCTCCTGAATGCCGCGCGCGCGATCGGGCTTGGTTGGTCCCGTCAGAATCAACGCTTTCTCGATGGGTCTCAACCTACTCAGCTCAACCACCGCCTTGCCTTGGCATCTCCCTCCGTCCAGCTCACTCACGCCCACGTGGACAACATTCTTTGGGTGCTTCTGCCGCGGGTCCGGGTTCTGGTCGACGAAGATGATCGGTTTGGCAAAGCGTGCGGCGCGTTCAGCTAACTTCGCGCCCGCCTCGGGTCCCCAACTCGGCACGACCACGATTGCGGCATCGTACTCACTCGCCTGTGCCAGCAAACGCTCCCACAAATCCAGGTGCTCCTCCCAGACGAAATCCAGTTCTGGATCGAGCGGTTTCCAATCCAGCTGTGCCGAGTCAAGCTGTCTGCTGAGCGCCTGTCCCAACGCGACCTGAAACTCCTCGTAACTGGCACCAAACAGAACGAGCACCCGCATCCTGCGCGTGCGCCGCAAATCAGTAGTGAACTTGTGCAGCGGTTCGTGAAGAGCGCGGGAGAGGACCAAGGCCAGTTCATGGTCAAGCGCTCGGTTGGGGAACCGCCTCAAGTCGGACACACCCATGCTAACGCGGGCCATCGACGCCTTCCTTCCTCCCCCTCTGCTCCCCTCCCGTCTACAGGTAGTCGAACAGCGCCTTATGGTAGGCCTTAGTGAGCCTCAGTGCTTCCCGACCCGCCGCGGTCACCTTATAGATCTTCTGAGGTGGGCCGCGCGAATCGTAGCGTGGCTCGGGAAGTGCTTCGATGAGCTTTCTTTCGGACATGCTCCGCATGCTGGTATAAACCTGTGCGGGATCTATATAGCCTTGCTTCTCGCGCATTAGCTGCCCCAACACGCGATACGCGTATGCGTCCTTGCCGAGCTTCGCCAGCTGCTTCAGAATTTTCGCCTGCAACGAGCCGAGAGGCGGCTGGTCGCGCGTTCTCGCCATATCATCGGCGCGTCGCGGCGCCACTGCTACCTTCTTCTGCTTTACCGGCATGGTGTCCTTCCTTCCATGCTCGGTCCAGTTCCTTTTCAACTCTGTATGTCAGTCACACATGTACCACATCTATGGTACTGACTAAAGTGGCTATTTCTCTCATTGCAGAATAATTGGAGAGATCAATGTGTTATAATGGTCTTCTCTAACGGCATATGAGCCCGCGGCGCGGTTTCGGTCTGGCGTTCCGCGGGTTCAGCTCTGTGTGTCATACCAGCCGTGCCCCTGGTCTCACGATCGGGGGTTTTTTTCTTGAGACCCCTTGACGGAGGCGGTTGCAAGCACAATGTCCCTCACTACATGTTAGGCACACTAGTAGCCGCTTGGAGAACTTCATGCATGAGCCCACCGCGCCAAGGACCAGCAGCTCTGCCCACAATTGTTTTGAGAGATGGCCCGAGCCCGGTTTCAACGTAAGCGACGCGCGTGGTCAGGAAATCTCCTCTCCCCCTTCCAACGTTCACGAAGCGCGCCTCTTCGATGCGGCCGTTGCCACGCTCCGGCGCCAATTCCTGCGCGCCGACCTGAGCACCGCACTAGCCATCATCGCCAAGCTTGATGACGTGAGCCGCGAAGTGCGTGTGCGCGGCGAGATGGATGGGGTGCCCCAGCAGAACTGGGGGGAGCTTTGGGATTTCCTCACGCTCTGACGGGAACACGCAACGCCGCGGTCCCCCACTAATACACGACCCGACGGCGACGCGCATGGCGCGGCCTCCCCTGTCCCCCTTGCGCTACCCCTCGATGCCATACGGAGAAACCTCCCATGACCGAACCAGCTAATCCCACAAAGTCAGACAACGAAATCGAATGCAAGCTTGGAGAGCTCGGCGACGAGTTCGGCGTCGATCGCTTCCCCAACGAGACGAACGCCGAGTTCGGACATCGGCTCCTGGCCGAACTCGCGGACATGGTCTCTGAGCTGAACAGCACGCAGCGCGTCATCCAACAACTCATCTCCTGACGAAAACGGATGGCTCGCATGCCGCAGAATCGAACATACCTCGTCGGCTACGCGACCATGGAATGCGTAGCCCGTGAGTTGGATCGCATTGGCGAGGCGGTCCACTGCTGGCGCTTGTCACGGAAGGAATGCGACCGCGACTTTGCGTGGCGTCTCGCCATCCACATTCAAGAGAGCATCATCGATCGCGAGGATCTTCTGGAGATCGTCCTCTCGCTCAGCAACTCCCCTACCCCAAACCCGAGGAGCAACATCAATGAATGCCCCTGAAATCATCGCCGCTCTGGAGAATTGCAACTACCCCGAACTCACCGAAATCCGCAAAGCCCTCGACGCTCGGGCGGAGGCCATCAAAGCCGAGTTCATGGCACAGGCGGAGGCAATGGGCCTCGCCTGCCACGACGGCAACGGCAAGCCGCGCAAGCGACGCAGCAGCAAGTCGCATGATGCCGACTAGGAGAGGAATTATCGGAATGCGACCCGTCGTGCTTCCTCTGTTGGTCCTCTTCGCCGCTCCCCCACCGGCGATGGCCCTGGAGCTCGACGGGTCGCAGTGGGTCTCTCCCTTATCTGGGCTGCACGCCGCATTTACCCGCCAGGGCGACACGTACGAGTTGCGCTCTGGGAGCGGCACGCTTTTGGAATCGCTAAGGGGCAATGTGCCACCGCGCGGGACATTGCTCCTGCGCATGCGTATGACAGGTCATGAATTCTCGGGGACGGCGTTCGTCTTCGCGCCGGGTTGCACGTTTCCTTACTCGGTGAAGGGCACGTTGCGCGGCTCGCTGCTGTTTTGGTCAGGGAACGAGCCAAAGGATAGGGAGAAGGGCACGTGCCGCGTGACGCGCAGTGCGTTCACGACCCACATGGTGCGGCTTGTGTGGGCGCCAGTCCCACCGGCCCCCATTGCCAAACGCGCGGAACCTCCGCGCGCCGACATCAAGACAAAAGGACCAGCGAAAGACGTTTTCATAGATTCTTCGGCCATGACGCATCTGTTCTTGCTGTTCCTGATCGCGGGCAGCGTCGTCATTACCGGCCGCCTTATCTTCCGGGTCCGCTCGCGCGCTTTGCGCCTCCCGGACCTGCCGCCTCGACCAATGGTTCCCGAACCATCTCGCTTCGCTTCGCCGCTCCCCTCGCGCAGCGGCAAGTGGCGGGGCACGCGCACCGAGCTGATGAGATCAGACGCCGAATTCGTTGCGGCTCACAAAGAGCTTTTGCTCGAGCGCATCGAGCAGCATCAGGCCTACGCCGGCCTGATTAGGGAGCGGCTCAAACTTGCGGCTCTTCTCACGGAGCTGTGGAGCGTGCCGAGCGTCATCAACAATCCCAACCCGAACGCCAAGACGAGTGACTTCTCGCTGTCGCTCGACGAGATCAACCGCATGTTGGACGCAATGAACATCGAGCCGGACCTGCGCGCAGCGATCATGCGGATGCTCACGGGTCGCCTGCAAGAGAAGATCCAGTGAACCAGCTCTCCAAAGAGTTTCTGAAACTGCTCGGTGACCGGCATCTCGTTGGTCTTGGCAAGACCGGCTCCGGCAAGAGCGGACTGCATAGACTGGTCGGGCGCGCGATTGCTGCAAATCCCGACGAAGGCATGACCTTCGTTGACAAGCATGGCGAAGCCGGGCGCGACACCGCTGCATGGATCGCGAACCCTGCGCATCGCATTGACCGCTCCGTCCATGTCCTCACACCGGGCAGCGACTACTCGTTCTCGCTCAATCCATTCCAGACGGAGCGCGACCACCCGGACGACTGGCACGACGCTGCCCGCCAGTGGGCCTCAATCACGTCGAGTTCTGTCCATGCGCAGCCAGGGCAGTTCCCCCGGTTGGAGCGCATCCAGCATGTCCTCGGCTTTGTCGCCGCCGAAAAGAAACTCACCCTCCTCGATCTCCCGGCGCTCCTGTCCCTTGGTGGCACGTATTTGCGGGACCGCATCCTCGCTGGCTGCAGCAATCCGATCGTCGTCGCCGAGTGGGAGGACCTTCACCAGCTGGCTCAGAAGAAGCCGGGTCAATTTCTCGAGATGGTCGAGAGCTCCAAGAACCGCCTTGTGCAATGGCTCACGAGCCGTCCCCTCATGCGCATCTTCGGTCGTCATCAGGGCCTCGACGCGCGCAAGGTCATGGATCAACGCCAGATCGTTCTGGTCGATCTCTCGCCGCTCTCCGATGTGGATGCGTCGTTCGTCGGCAAGTGCCTGACCTCAACGTATCTCACCGCCGCCAAGCGGCGCGTACCGCACGGCTCCGCCTGCCACAGACTCGTCATCGACGAAGCCGAGAGCATGCTGTGCCTGGAGACCGCCCGTCTCCTCGATCAGACGCGCAAGTACAATTTGCTGCTGTGCTGCAACCTGCAACGCCTTGCCCAGCTGCGCGAGCGTGACGACGGCGAGACCATCTTCGATGCGGTGATGTCGAACTGCGCGGCCAAGGTTGTCTTCGCGATGCCGGAACCCGAGTCGGCTCGTTACTGCGCCGAACTGCTCTTCACCGGTTTCGTGGATCTTGTCGAATGGAAATTGGGGTCCGAGCGGCCCACCGCGGTCGGCAACGACAAGGTCATAGTCAAAAGCAGGTCGCGTGCCGAGCATCAGGCGGAAAGCACGAGCTCGGCCGAGACCGATATCCGCAGTTCAGCGCGCGCCTCGGCCGCCATGAGCGCAAGCATGTTCTCCGCGGCTTCTGCGTTTGGAAGCGGCGAGAGCATGTCGCTCGCCTCGGTGCCACCTGACACCCTGCTCGGCCCTCCAGCGTTCGTTAGCAAGAGCGCTGGCCACAACAGCTCCAGCAATTCATCGAGTGCCCGTGGCCTCTCAAGCGGAAGATCATTCTCTCGCCAGTACGCGCGCGGCCGCGCCCGTACCAGCGCGCGGGCTTCTACCGAGGGCACTTCCCGCGCCGAAGGTGAAAGCGAAGCGTACCTGACCCGCTACGAAGATCTTCCAACGCAGCTCTACAGCCTCGAAGAGCAGCTGCATCGCCTCACCGGCGAGATCATGTCCCTGCCGCGGCGCGAGTGCTTCGTAAAGCTCGACGAGCAGAAGCCGTTTCGCGCACGGACCGCCGATTTGGAGCCCGCATTCCGATCGCGGGAATTCCAGACCCTGATGCTCCCGCTCTATCTGGAGAACGCCGCGCGCAAGAGCCCCTACCTTTCACCGACGACACAGATAGATGCCGAGATCGCGGCGCGCTTCAACTCGCCACCGGTCGACATCCCAGAGCCGGACTTCGGCCCCGAGCCGATGCCCCTCCTGGACGACCCGGTCTCGTATGCCCAGCGCTACGTCGAGCGGCAAAAAAAGGGTCCGCCCGGCCGCGCCCCGTCGGGCCAACTCGACAACCGCCACGACCGCTTCCGCGTCGTGGATGGCAAGGACAAAGGGGATAACGCAAATGAATGACCATCAGAGAACGTACAATAGGTAGGTATGGCCGTGCTCTCTGCGCCGCCCTTGAAGCGCTTGTCGAGACCGCAATCCGGTGCTCTTCCCCCGTTGCGCATCGGGAGCCAGCACATCGCGATGGTGCACGCCGTGGCACAGGCTCGCTTCCTCTCGTCGGAACAGATCACCCGCAAGGTCGGCGGCTCCCACCAGAAAAATCTGCGCCGTCTCCAGAAACTTTGGGCCCACGGCTTTCTCGACAGGCCGATGCAGCAGCACGCCGAACTCGCCGCCTTCTTCGACCAGGGCAACCGGCCGCTCGTCTACGCGCTCGGCCGACGCGGTGCCCGGCTTCTCGCCGATCATGGCATGACGACCGATCACAAACTCGATTGGACCACCAAGAACGTGCGCGCCACGGCGCCGTTTCTGGCGCACACCATCGACACGGCTGAGTGCATGCTTGCGTTTGAATTCGACGTTCGCGCACGGTCTGGCCTGCGTCTCTTCGATCACCACGAACTCCTGCATCTCATGCCCGAAGCCACGCGCGAGGCGCGCGACCCCTTCGCACTTCGCGTCACGGTGAACCACGAGCAGCGAAATGTGGACATCGCAGTCGTGCCGGACCGTTTGTTTTCCATAGCTTGCGAGGGCGCGAACACGCGCCAGAACTTCGCGCTTGAACGTGATCGCGGGACCATGGTCATCGGCACGAAGCAAACCAAGCTCACAAAATCCAGTTACCGCCGCAAGCTCATCGCCTACGCCGAGGCCTTCCAGAAGAAGAAGCACACACAGATGTGGGGCTTCCAGTCGTTCCGTGTTCTCACCGTCACGCCCTCCGAAGCGCGCATCGCCAACATGATCGCGGCCCAGTGCGAGGCGACCGACGCACCCGCGGGATTGTTTCTGTACTCGACGCCCGAGCGCATCGCCGAGCGCGGCGCTCTTGGACCCGCGTGGACATCGGCAAAAGCCGACCGCATCTCGCTCGTCACTGACCACACCATCGAAGAACGGGAGCGAGAGCGTGGTCAGCGGTAGCGAGCGTCCGCGGCTTCAATCTGCTGGCCGGAACTCAGCCGGCGCGCCGGCCGGTCAAGGGCGCGCCTCGGGCGCGGCCGCGAAGCGGCGAACCCTTGACGGGCCGCACGTAAGCGCCGGCTACAATACAGGTGCAGAACGACGAGCCGTGGATTTCGCGCGCATCAAGCGCGACGTCACGCTCTCGATGGTCCTCTCGCGCTACGGCGTCCTCGATCAGTTGAAGCGCGTCGGGTCGCAGCTTTCTGGATGCTGCCCGATCCATTACGGCACCAATCCGAAACAATTCGTCGTTCATCTCACCAGCAACAACTGGCACTGCTTCGGTGACTGTAACCGCGGCGGCGGCGTCATTGACCTCGTCGCCCTCCGGGAGCGCATCAGTCCAATCCAGGCGGCGCAGCTACTCGCCGACTGGTTTCAAATTTTCGCGTCCCCCGAACCGCAACCTCCAAAACAAAGGAGCAAGTCCGTGAACACGAGACCCAGCCACCGTGCCTACGTGATCGAAGACGCCGAGGGTGATCAAACGGAACAAAAAGGCTTCTGGACGAAAATCGGATCCGCATGGCCGCACAAGGACGGCAAGGGCCTCAACATCCAATTGATACCGGGTCTTGCTGTCAGCGGCCGTGTCGTCTTGCGCGAGTACACGGAAGACCAGGAGCCGGAGCGCAAGGCGAGCTCACGCACCACCGCAAAGAAAGGCTGACCATCATGGCACGCTCGACACCGACGGACGCTGACATCGAACGCATGCTGCTTGCGGTAGTTGAACAAGCGCAGGCCCAGGACAAGCTACCGGTGCTCCTCACAGAAACCATTCGCCTCTTGTACGAGAACGATCCTAAAAAGGGCGAAGCCGCACTACGCAGGCTGATCTTAGCGAGTATCGAGGGTCAGGAACCAGAACAGCAACAGCAGTTCCTTGAAGGCCTCTTGTCGTATGCGAGCGGACCTTGACCCCGTAAAGCATACCGCGCCCTCGCTACGCGCCGCCGGCGTCAAGCGCCGATCACACCACAAGCAACGTCCTCGCGCTTGACGCCGACGGCCGGGCGCGCACGCACGAGTGCGTGGCGGCTCCGAGAATCAGTGGCACTGCATGGCTCACCAAGAATCAGGGATGCGGAGTAAGAAACGGTGATCGATCTCCTATGGCACCTGCTCGCCCTGTACGTCGCGGTCGCGGCAGGCTTCGTGGGCTTTGGCATGATGTTCGCCGGATCGAGTGGGGCTAAACGCGTCGCCCGGTTCTTTTTTCTGCAGCCGCTTCAGTATTTGTGGGGCGCGACACGAGAGCGGCTGCGGCAGCTCCTCGCCTACATCTGGCACGTACTCATCGAGTTCATGCTCGCACCGATCGGCCGCACCATCGCGCGCGGCTTCTGGTGGGTAGTGACTCGCGAGCGCGGATGGCTAGGACGCAGACAATCTTGAGGAGACGGTTTGTCCAAGCGCGTCAGCGGTGGCGCCGATCTCGTTGCCGCGGCGCCAGGCTCCTCTGGGACGCGGAACTTCGGTCCAACATCGGCCGCAATCGCGATTTCCTGATGGTCGATAACCAGAACGGTCATCCGGGGCTCGCCCATTGATTTCCCGCATAACACTGGACGCGCAATGAACGACACTCAGGACCACCAGCGGCTGATCTCCAACAACGTAGAAATCTATAGAATGTTTGTCGACACCGCGGAGCGTAACATTGATCGGCGTCTCCAAGCCAACAGGTATTTTTTTACCCTCGTGGCAGCAATTTTTTTGGCATATTCGTACCTACTGGAGGACCGGCCGAGGCGCTTGTCGGCCAATGCGGAATTACCGCAGATTATTGCAACCTGGGCGTTGCCCTTCCTCCTGCTTATCGTAAGTGTGGCCTGGTGGCTAGCCATCCGCGCATTTCGAAACCTCAGTCGATCAAAGTACAACGTGATCGCACAAATTGAGAAGGATCTACCTCAGAGACCATTCCTCCAGGAATGGGAACTGCACCAAACTAAATTTCTAAGTGGCACAAGGGTCGAGATGATCGTGCCGCTCGTGTTTTCCCTTATCGCGATCGCCGGGCTTTTTATGCCTGTTTATGAGCGCTACGGCTTGGTCCTACGCAATTTCCTTGGCCTATGACGCAACACGCCAATACACGCCCGACTTCCTTACTACTGACTCGCTTGAGAGGGATAGCGAGATAGGCTCATCCTATTTCATCTTCATTAATCTACTACTACATCCTTCATGTCTCTAAGGCATTTTGCCGCCGCGGCGATCTGGTCGTAAGTTCCTTCAAGCCGGACTGTGAATGATCGACTGCCGTCTTCATTCTCCCGCACAGTTCCGCTGCGAAAAGCGACTGATGCTCCACTCGCTTTTAATGTTGGTAGGAGGTGATCCCGGACTTGATTCTCATCCGCGTATGCATGATCTCTGGGGACCTTGATATTAAAAGCAGCAGGTCTGATAGTTTCTCGATGTCTTGCTGTCCCTTCTGCTTTATCACGCCTCAGATAAGAGTCGTCCTGTCGGCTACTTAGGCGTTCAAACGGATTATTCCAACTCATATTGTTTGTGAGTGCGGTGTTATAATAAGTATAGCTCAAAGTATACGCTCGTGGCCCATACATGCAACTGCGCGAACCATGCGCGACCTTTTCGAACCCATACCTTAGCGAAACCATGCTCGGTCAAACTAGCCTAGCCGACGTAAACGTGCCCCACTTACCTTGACACGGGATCGCTGTCTCCAAAGCATGGCTTTCCATTCAGGAACGCATCAAGGATACCAGCGACAGACATCGTTGATGGTACGTTGCAACTCCACAAGAACCGGCTGACCTCCAAAGGTATTGAGGAGTGGCATTGCTGTTTGCATCGACGCTAGGGATGTTTCGCGTTTTGTTTCGGCGCTGGTATCCAGTAGGCTTGCCATAAACGAGGGAGCGCTCGCCGCTGTGACGAAAGGCGTTAGCGCAACGAGTACTTCTGCGCGTTGGTCGACCCCACCGATAGCGCCTGCCGCCCGAAGCGCATCGTTCACAAGCTCCAGTTTTTGCTCCGAGGGATAGTCGGGCAGGAGCGCAACCAAGGTCTTCGCCCGGGAGACGGCATCCGCCATTCCACGCGCGATTTGGAATGCCTCCGCCAGTTTCTCAGGTCCCAGCTGCGGTGCCAACGCCGATATAACTTTGCAACGATCGCTGTCGTCTTCGAAACTTCGAATATTGCTGAATGCTACGAAAATCTCTCCTTTATCCAGTATAGGTGCCAGGATGACCAATGCTCGGCGACGGTCAAAGTCGCTTCTTCGCATGTCCAAGGCTGCACTCACCAGCTCCTTTCTTTTCTCGGAGGGAAGATCGGGTGCAACCTGAACCAAGTATTCCAATTTCTGTTCAAATTCACCGCTAGCATCAAAAACCCAGTAGACATCTTCGTTCGTACTGCGCAAGGCTTCGGCGATCATTCGCTTGCGCTCACTCAAGCCCAGCGCGACAATTTCCCCATCTGATTTCTGCAAAGCCATTTCCTTATCGCTGTCGTCTTTCTCTCGGTCTCTCGGCAACGCCAAGACCAGCGCTCTGATGGCGCTCGACCGGTATTTCTCGTTCTTGATTGATTGAACAGCTCTAACCGCCTTTTCGATTGATCTGTGAGGCAAGTAAGGTGCCAGCGCCGCGAGGCCATCCGCCAATGCTTTCTCATCTTCCATGGCGAGCGCCTCGCTATATAATTCATCGAGAATGGCCTGCTTCCTTTCAGGACTGACGAAGGATGCCAATTCGCCCAATGCTTTTGCTCGAGTACTGAACTCTGGGATCTCTCTGACACTTTCCAACGCTTCAGCGATCTGCTCGGACGACAGGTAGGGAGCAAGATCGACCAAGCCGTCCTTCCGTTCGTAATTTGCGTCGAGCTCTTTGGCTACGTCGAATGCTTCGTTGACCTCACGTTGCCTCTGTTCAGTCGCAAGACATGGCGCAAGCGCGGCGATCGCTCTGGGTAAGATCGCTCGGTGTGCAGATGTCTTGCCGATGGACACCAGACGAATGGCCTGATCTGCCGAAAGGTGGGAGGCCAGTTTCTTCAGAATCCTCGGCGCCCAATCGCCTCCCCATTTCGCCGCACTTACCTCTTGCAGGGCCTTTGTCACACGCGCGACATCCAATAAAGGGATCAGTGCGGCCAGCGCATAGGCCTTGTCGTATTCCTTTGGTATCTCCCCAGCAGCTCGCAGGGCGTCCACAATCGCCGCCTCCTCGAACTCATCCGGAACATGCAGCGCAATGCAGAGCATTACGCGCAACCGGGCGTACGCGTCACCAATTGTCCTTGCCATCAGCAATGCTTCAGTGATCTGCCGTGCTGACAGACGCGAGGCCAAATCCTCCATCAGCCCTGGGCTTTCGGACCCAAAGCTCCCGCCTTTAGCCAATTGCACGACTTCTTCTATTTGCTCACTGGACAGGCGGGGCGCAAGCTCTCGTATCACGGACCTGCCCGCTTGCGAGCCCCATTCCTTGGCAACTTGGAACGCCTCGCCGACTTCCGTCTTGGAGAGACGCGGGGCCAGGGATACTAGAGCGTCAGATCCATGATACAACTTGGCGGCTTTGAAGGCATCTGCAATCAGCGTCTCCGGAAGGTGGCCTGCGAGCCTTGCTAGAGCCCGAGAGCGGATCGAGTCACCTTTGATCGCAATTGCCCTATCTAGAACCTTGCCACATAGGTGAGTGGGTATATGTGGTGCGAAGTCAGATAGCAGAGAAACGCGGGCTTCCTCGTCTCCAACCGCATCGACCAGATCTAGCATGTTAACGAATTGATCGGTTGCGAGGCGAGATGCCAATAGCTGCAGCGCCTGGGACAACTCCGGAAAAACGGCGGGTCGGTGAGTCACCGAGCCATCCTGATATTCGAAAGACTTGCGTTGACTTAGTTTTTTCAGGGCATCGAGCAGGGATTGCATCGCCTCAACAAAGACTTCTGATCTTAGCGGATCATCGAAGCGGTTCGCGAGATGCGCCAGCACGACCGTGCGACGCTCACTGTCCCTCATCCTCCGCGCAGTCGGCAATGCTCTTACGAGCTCATTGGTGTTCAGTCGGTCGGAAATCGAGCAAATAGCCTCGACCTGAAGCTCATCATCCGTGATCTCTGCAATTATCTGCGCTGCCTTGGAAAGGCCATCGACCGAGAGCCCGGGGGCTAGCGCCGCCAGCGCTCTACTAAGGTTTCCGCCCAGAAAGAAAAACCCTTTACCCTTGATCGTCTTGGCGATTTGTAGGGACCTTTTACATTGCTCTGCAGACAGATAGGGCGCAAGTTTTTCGAGAGGCGGGCTCCAAACTGAAGTGCAACACCTTGAGGTCAGGGTGTTGGGATGGGAACGAGCTACAATCATCTGTCGGCGCCTGAGCGGACAACGCTGATGGTGATGCTGGCCGAGGGCTTGCCCCCGA